>ERZ795054.4097-NODE-4097-length-10948-cov-4.838520_pt1 | contig 10948 bp, 9 predicted proteins | sample MGYA00375138_ERZ795054 | MGnify/ENA primary metagenome ERZ795054 (study PRJEB30183, sample SAMN05720215) | anaerobic digester metagenome | isolation source: active sludge of municipal wastewater-treating anaerobic digesters | place: USA | collected 2014-12-23 ...
ATTACACAAATAGCGCTTGACACCTGGTCGAGTAAGAGTAGGAGCTGCGCATTGACTCGGGGACCAGGAAACTGGCGCGCCGAGTGTAGCCGAATAAACAACGAGGGGGGCGGTGCGTGAGGGAAAGGAACCCCACGCGCCCAGGGTGAGGTTGGTGCCGCGCCAGTCTGATCGCGCGAGCTAAACCAATACAAATAGCAACATCACTCGCACCATGAAAACCAGCAGATGTTTTGCCTCGACCCTGGCCGTCGCCAGCGGTCTGCTTCTTGTTTCCACAACGTTCGCGGGCGTCCCGTACGCCGAGACGTGGGATGATCCCGTTCTCGGAGGCCACAATTGGAAATTCCACATGACGACCGGAGGCGGAGACCCCAGCCGGAATGTCAATTGGTATCAGGATGGGACCGATGGAGTGATCTGGGCACAGATGGACAGTCTGACGGTTGTCCAGAATTGCTACGCCCCATTCTTCACGCATGTAAGTTCCCGTGAGCGGAGCCAGGACATCTCCCTGTGGCCGCAGACCAGCATCAGCGTGGAGCTTGGGCTGGGAACCTCGCAAGACGACTGGCTGGGCTCGGGCAACAGCGTGTACTTTGTCATCGGCGTGTACGAAGACGAAGACGGCGAAGGCCCCGGGGTTCCGGATCAAACCTTCTACCGGCGAGAGTACCCGATGAAGTGGAGCAGCGACGGCCTCTGGCATCCTTACAGCTTCCAGGTTGGGTATGAATCCGACTGGGAGATGTTCTGCCAGAAGGGCAAGCTCACGCCGTTATCGGCGCTTTGGGCGAATCCGCAGCAGTACGCCTTCGCGATCATGAACGACGACCTCGCGCTGCCTCCCGGAAGCCCGATGGGGACCCTGTGGGCGACGAGCTTCGAAGTGATCCCCGAACCCGCCGCAGCGGGCCTGGCCCTTGCGCTCTCCGCCTTGGGCTTCGCGGGCGTTCGCCGGGTCAACAACAAACGTTAGTCTCGACAACTCCCCCCCTCTCCTGCTGGAGCGAGCCAAAGCCCACCGCGGTCCGACTCCCGCCCTCGCCGGGGACATCAATCGGGATGGCGAAGTGAACATCCTCGATGCCTTCGCTCTGGCCCTGGCCACCGAGGCGGAGCAGCCGTCCGACACCGCCTCGGACGTGAACCAGGACGGGCGGGTCGATCACCGGGACGTGGCCGCGCTCGCCGCCCGCGCCGTGGCGCTCGAAGAAGGAGGTCGCCTGTGACCGGACAACCCAAGTCAGTGCGCCCGCATGGCTGTACCGCGCAACGCGGCGGGCAGGGCGTGCGCCGGAGCCGAATGGGACCGGGAACCCAGGGCTTTGCTTGCGGCCTGGCCGCGCCGCGCTGGCTTGCCCCGCTGCTCCTTGATCTTGCCCTTGGCCCGGGCGCCCGCGGGCAATCCCCATCGCCGGCTGAACCGCAAGTTCGGTTCCGGGTTGTCGATGTGTTCGTTGACTCGGTCAACCGTCCGCTGGCGGCTTACCAACTCGTCTTCGAAGCGCACGGCAGTGACGTGAAGATCGTGGGCGTCGAAGGTGGCGAATCCGACGCCTTTCGCGAACCGCCCCACCACGATCCGCGCGCCATTCAGAAGGAGCGGGTCATCCTGGCCGCGTTTCACACGGGCGCATCCCTGGCTTTGCCCAAGGGGCGGACACGCGTCGCCACGATCCATGTGCAGGTTCAGGGCGCCACCGAGCCGGACTATGAAGTTCGCCTGGTCACGGCGGCCACTGTCAAAGCCCGCAAAATCCAGGCCACCGTTCACGCCGAAGAAAGGAAGACACCATGAACCAGTCGACAATTCAAGCGACGTGTAAAACATCCAGCCTGGCACGGCTGAGATGCCGCGTCGGCACCCTGCTCCGCTTTTCGGCAGCGCCGAGTGTCATGCTGCTGACACTCCTGGCGCTTGGATTCCTGGCTGGCTGCGTGTCTTATCGCTCGGCCAAGGGCGTTTCGACCATTTCCGCCAGGCTCGGATCGCAACGCGCCGCGGAACCGGGCGCCCTGCCCAGTCTCGACGAGGAACTGTGGGTCATCGCCCGCAGCGAAGGCATCGAGGCCGTCAGGGAGCCCGAATCCCCCGGCTCGGGCGCGTTGCTGGGCAAAGAAGCTGAGGGCAAGGAAATCCCCCTGCCCTTGAAGCGCACCGCCGTGAAAGCGGCGGTGAACGGCAACCTCGCCACGGTCGCGGTCACCCAGCAGTTCGAAAATCCTTTCGGCCACAAGATCGAAGCGGTCTATGTGTTCCCCCTGCCGCACAACGCCGCCGTGAGCGACTTCGTTCTGACAATTGGCGACCGTCGCATTCGGGGTCTGATTCGCGAGCGGGCGGAGGCGGAGCGCATCTACAAGGAAGCCCGCCAACAGGGTTACGTGGCCGCCCTGCTCACCCAGGAACGACCGAATGTTTTCACCCAGTCCGTGGCCAACCTCGAACCCGGCCAGCCCATCGACGTGATCCTGACTTACTATCACACCCTCGCCTATGACGACGGCTGGTATGAATGGGTGTTCCCGCTCGTCGTGGGTCCGCGCTTCAATCCGCCCAGCTCAACCGATGGCGTCGGCGCCGTGGCGCAAGGCCAGCCGGGCGCTTCCGGGCAGCGGACCGAAGTCCCGTACCTCCGCCCGGGGGAGCGCAGTGGACACAACCTCGACCTCGAGATCGACCTGGTCCCCGGCGTCTCCCTGGAAGAAACCGTCTGCCGCAGCCATGCCGTCGAGGTCGAACGGCCCGACCCCGGGCATTGGACGGTCAAGCTGAAACCCGCGGATACGCTGCCCAATCGGGACTTTGTTCTGCGTTACCGCGTGGCGGGCGAGCGCATCAAGGCAAACCTGATCGCCTTCCAGGAGGATCAAGGCGGGTTCCTCACGTTGATGGTTTACCCACCCAAGGAACTCGAGCGCCTCACGCGGCAACCCCTCGAAGTGGTGTTCGTCCTGGACTGCTCCGGCAGCATGCGCGGTTGGCCCATCACCCAAGCCAAAGGCGCCGTCCGACGCTGGCTCACGCAACTCCAACCGGACGACACGTTCCAGCTCATCCAGTTCTCCGCCACCGCTTCGGCCCTGGGTCCCACCCCACTGCCAGCCAACCCCGACAATGTGCGGCGTGGTCTCGATTACCTGCACGGCCTCGAGGGCGAGGGAGGAACGAGGATGATCGAAGGCCTCCGCGCCGCTCTTGATTTCCCGCACGATCCGGCGCGCTTGCGCTTCGTCTGCTTTCTGACCGACGGGTACATCGGCAACGAAGCCGAGATTCTGGGCGAACTCCAACGCCGCCTGGGTCAGTCCCGCGTCTTCAGCGTCGGCATCGGGTCGTCGGTGAACCGTTACCTGATCGAACACCTTGCCAAACTCGGCAATGGCGCCGTCGCCTACCTCGGTCCGCATGACAGCGTGACCGACGTGATCGACCGCTTCCACACCCGCCTCAGCCACCCGGTCATGACCGATCTGGTCGTGGATTGGGCCGGGGCAAAGGTGACAGACGTCTTCCCCCGTCGCATCCCGGATCTGTTCGTGGGGCGCCCCGTGATCCTGACGGGGCGGTTCACCGGCCCTCCTCCCCACCGCGCCCAGGTGCGTGGCCGGATCGGCGCCCGCACTCTCGAATTCCACGTCCCTGGCCGGACCGTCCTGGCACCGGGGAACCGGAGCCTGCCCAGTGTCTGGGCCCGCTTGAAAATGGCCGACCTGATGGATGCAGCAGTCCTGGGCACGGGGGCCGAAGCGCTCGCGGACGAGATCAAAGCCCTGGCGCTCGAATTCAATCTCCTCTCACCCTATACGGCCTTCGTGGCGGTGGACGCCTCCCGCCAAACGTCCGCGGGCGATCCCGTGACCGTCCCGGTCGCCGTGCCTATACCCGAAGGCGTCGAGTACGAGATGACCGTGCCGCAACACACCCAAGGGGAAAAGACTCCCGAGCCGGCCGGCCCGCATCCCTGAAACCAAGGTCACTGTTCAGGTCTGAAACCGCGAGGCACGCAAAGGGGTAGAGCTTCCCCTCGATCTCGCACTCGTGGATTGAGAAGTGCTGGACGTGACAGCCCTTGATCATCCGGTTCACGCCCGGCCAGGGACGCGCGTGAAGGTCCCCGTAGTACGCCGCTCTCTCCGGCTCGAGGCCTGAGGCTGCAGGTCGAGGGCCGCAGGCAGGGGGTGAGAAAACTCCCCCCAGCGCGATGGCTATGCCCTGCCGAGACGACGCGGCCCCTTCCTCGGGTCAGGGCCGGTCCCGGGAGAGTGTGAAAAGGACCGTGCACTTGAGGCACCTGCCGGTTTCACGATTCGGTGGTCGATTTCGCCAGCGAAATTGGCCGGCCTCGCGGCCGGTTCGGTGAGATCAGAAACGCCACGTGACGTTCCCCGACAGGAAGGAGAACCACGAGTTGTCGAAAGACCCGGAAACCCGGCCGCGATAGACTGATTCCTGGACGACTGGCATGTCCCCCAGCCACATGAACTCGTAGCCGAAACCAAGGTCCACGTTCTCCTTCCACCGGTAGATCGCGCCAAGGCCGAAGCGATACGCTTCGCCCATCGGCAGCGAGAGGGTTCGGTTGGAGTCGCTGACCGCCGAGCTGTCGTAGGCGAGGCCGCCGCTGAACTGCCACCTCCCGTTCGGCTTGAATTGGACGCCTGCTGCGCCGTGCCAGGTATCCTTGTAATCGAGCTTGGTCGTAAGACCGGCCGCATCTGCCGAATCGACCTGCACATCCACCTTGCCGAGCGCCTTCCAATTCTGCCAGCCGACATCCGCCATGATCGCCCACTTCTCGTTGAGTTCGTGGTAGACTCCTGCCATCACCATTTGCGGCACTGTCACGCCCAAGTTCAACTTGGGCGGATTCCGCAACAGAGGCAAAGCCCCCAGGCCTGCGGGGTTAAGCCCCTTGAAACCGGGTTTGTCTTTGAAGTTCAGGTCCACCGGGGAAAGATATGTCAGGCCGATCCGCGTGCCTTTGACCGGCTCGATCAAAACGCCGGCATTGGCGCCGAAGCCCCAGGTGTTATCCTTGACTTTCATCTGGCCGTCAGAAGAAGTCAGTTGTCTCACGGCCACCTCGGTGTCCAGATACCCGAACATCGCGTTGAACCCCGCGCCGATCGACAGCCAGTCCGTAACCTTGTAGCTTGCGGCGGGCATCAGGCTCATCCCGAGCAAAGACCCCTTCTGGACGTAGTAGCGCCCCACCCAGTCATCGCCGAAATCCTCGGCCAGGCCAAAATAGGATAACGAGCCAAAGCCCACCGCGGCCTTCTCCGAGAGAGGATGGACGTAGAACAGGCTCAGGCCCGGGAGTGCGCCAATCGCATTGCCGCCACTCGAATCATCCCGCAGCAGAGGCCCGGTGCCATCGGAATCCTTGTTGAACTCCACGTCTCCGTAGAGCAGTTGCAGACCGGCTTGCAGTTGAGGCGTGCCCAACTGACTCATCCCGGCGGGGTTCTTGAAGAGAGTTGACGCATCCTGCGCACGCGCCGCGTAGCCGGCGGATGCCAAGCCAACGTCCGCGGTCCCAATTTCGTAGAGAGCGATGCCTCCGGCCCAAACGGGCGGGGCGGCGAACGCGACTGCAATCAGCCCGACGCCGAGAGTTGTGGATGTGCAGGTTGGTTTCATATCATTCGTTCCCAAAGGCAAAGACGGTCCTCCAGTCCTCCTTCATGCTGATGACCGTCCAACCGCTCTTGTTCGCTTCCTCCATGAGCGAGTCGCTGAACGTGCCGATGTGCGACTTGGCACCATAGCCTGGCTGATGCTGTGTCGGAGAGAGGTCGAACGCGTGAGCGTGAAGGCTGAATGCCGCTGCAATCGCAGCGAGCTTTGTGACTTCGAGGTGTCCTTTCATGCGGGCCAGGTTTGCGGGTTGGGTTCAGGTTCGAATGTTCGCGATTCCAGGCTTCAATCAGATCTCCAGCCAGCGGCCATTTGGCGCATTCCACACGGCATCATCCGAAGAGCGAGAGCTTAGGAACAGGGCGTCCGTGCAGGACGCCCTGCCTCCAACACCGAATGCGAACGGACCGCCCTCGGTTGTTTCGGGGTTGGGTCTCAGTTTCGCGGCGAACTGAGCGTCTCCAGTTTCTTGAGAACCTCCTGGGCCTTCAAGGTCTGGTAGTTGATGCCGGCGGCGTTGAGGCTTGCACCGGCCTGGAACGGGTAGTCCGGTATTGTCGCCAGAAACTGTCCCAGGTATTGCTGTGCCGGAACGAAGGTCCACAGAAGGTCGGCGTACCAGCGCAGATAACCCAGGGCCGCTTCCTGCCACATCTTCTCATAGGGGTCGGCCTTGAGGTTGATGAGCAGCGGCCAGCCGGTGACCTTGCGCGCGCCCGTGGCAATATTGCCGTCAATGGTGGCGAAGTGGATCTTCCAATCCTGGACCCGAATGGCATTCAACTCGCCACCCTGACCGAAGTAGTAGATCTCCTGGCGCGGTCCTTTGTCAGCCTGTCCTGTCAGGAACGGCACGAAGTTGTAGCCGTCGGGGTGGATCTTGAAGTCCCGGCCGTTGGCCCTGTAGCCCTTCATGAGCTTCTCCTTGACCGCGGGCTCGCCTGCGGCAGCGAGCAGCGTGGGCATCCAGTCTTCCTGGGAGATGATCGCGTCCGAGATCTGCCCCGGTTTGATCATGCCGGGCCAGCGGACAATCATGGGAATGCGAAAGCCGCCCTCCCAGGTCGTTCCTTTTTCGCCGTGGAATGGGGTAATGCCGCCATCCGGCCACGAAACAGTCTCGGCGCCGTTGTCGGTGCTGTAGACAACGATCGTGTTGTCGGCGATGCCCAGTTGGTCGAGCTTATCCAGCACCCGGCCGACGAATCCGTCGTGTTCAACCATCCCATCAGGATAGAGGCCGATGCCGGTCTTCCCAACGGACTCCTTCTTGAGGTGCGTCCAGATGTGCATGCGAGTCGTGTTGTACCACATGAACAACGGCTTGTTGGCTTTCGCTTGACGGTCCAGGAAGTCCATGGCGTGGGCATGGACCTCCTCGTCGATCGTAGGCATCCGGGCCCGATTCAGTGGGCCTGTGTCCTCGATCCGCCCATCCGCAAAAGCGTGTATCACGCCGCGGGGGCCGTATTTTTTCCGGAACTCCGGGTTCTTGGGGTAGTAATATCCCTCGGGCTCTTCTTCTGCATTCAGGTGGTACAGGTTGCCGAAGAACTCATCAAAGCCGTGCTTGGTGGGGAGGTGCTTGTCGCGGTCGCCCAGGTGGTTCTTGCCAAACTGGCCCGTGGCGTAGCCTTGTTCCTTGAGCAGGTCGGCGATGGTCGGCGACCAGTCGGGGATGCCGTGTTCGCTGCCGGGCATGCCGATGGTCAGCAATCCGGTCCGGAACGGATGTTGCCCCAGAATGAATGACGCGCGTCCGGCCGTGCAACTCTGCTGAGCGTACGCGTGGGTGAACATGACGCCTTCCCGGGCGATGCGATCGATGTTTGGCGTCTTGTAGCCCATGACGCCCAGGTTGTAGGCGCTGATGTTGTGAACGCCGATGTCGTCGCCCCAGATGACGACGATGTTGGGTTTCTTGTCTGCCGCGTGCCCTTGGCCGGCGGCCATCACTGCGAGGCACCCGATGACCGCCATGGCTCGCACATGCGGCCATGCTTGTCGTCTTGTTCTCATAGTTGCTTTGCTTGGATCGGCTGTTTTCGTTGTCTTCACCGAACATTTTCCTTGCGGATACGGCGCAGGATGGCCGGCATGTCACCTTGCTGCATTCCCCGCCTGCGGGGGTTTCTCCGTTCCGGGAGTCATCACCCATTGAATTGCGTCAATGAGGGCCTGGGCGTCCACAGGCTTGCGAAAGAAAGAGCGCGCGCCGAGTTGCCGGGCCAGTTCGCGGGTGAAAACATCGTCGCGGGCCGAGACAGCAATGACCGGCAGGTTGACCTGTCGACGGTTGAGTTCGGCCTGGAGCTGAAGGCCGGACTGCCCGGAGAGAGTAATGTCCAGAAGGAGACATCCGGGCTCGAGGGTGTCAATGGCTGCCAGGAAGTCCTCTGCCGACGCAAAGACCCGGGCGGTGAACCCAGCCGACCGCATCAGGCGCGCGAGGTTCGTGCGCACAGACTGGTCGTCGTCGACGATGTAAATCATAACCTGAGCAGAGCGTCTCTTTCCGGCTGAAAGTTAGTTCTACCGGCCAGGCGGACGGGGGTTCAATAGGACCTTAGTCCTATCGTTGGGTTCGCATGCCGCAGACTCGCCGGTCCGATCTGCCGGGGGCTTCCTACGCTCGAGTGACTTCCTTTTCAGAATCTGTGCTCAATGGGTCAAGTCCTGGCGCCGCGGGGCGATGCCGGCGGTTTCGCAGAGGTGCACGAGGCCGGCGACGGAACTGACCTCCATCTTCTCCATGACACGGCCGCGGTGGATCTTGATGGTCTTTTGGGCGATGCCGAGTGCGTCGGCGATCTGCTTGTTGAGGCAGCCGGCGATAACATACTCGAGCACCTCGCGTTCCCGGGCGGAAAGCCGGGCGAGGCGCTCGCGGATGATGCCCATCTCGCGAGCGTGCCCCTGGGCTCTTTGATGCTGTTCCACGGCACGCTGGACAGCCTGGAGCAGGACCTGGTCATCGACCGGCTTGAGGAGAAAATCCACCGCGCCCTTCTTCATGGCGTCCACGCCGGTGGGGACATCTCCGTGGCCGGTGAGGAAGATGATCGGGAGGGAGCTCTGGCAGGCTGCCAGGCGGTCCCGGAGATCGGGGCCCGTCAGGTGCGGCATGCGCACATCCAGGACGAGGCAGCCGGTGCCGATGAAAGGCGGCCGGGCCAGAAACTCCTCTGCGGAGGCATAGGCTTCCGCGTGCCATCCGGCGGAACGCAGGAGCCAAAGCAGCGACTTGCGCATCGAGGCGTCGTCGTCGACGACAAAGATGGTGGCGTCAGTCTTCACGGTGCGGGGTCGAGGGGCAGCGAGAAACAGAACGTGGTTGCGCCGGGCTGGCCGCGGGCAAGCCAGATGCGGCCGCCGTGGGACTCGATGATGGATCGGCAGATGGCCAGACCGATGCCCAGGCCCTGAGGCTTGGTGGTCCAAAACGCATCGAAGAGTTTCGAGGTCTGCTCCTGGGGAATGCCGGGGCCGGTGTCGGAGACGCTCACTCGCACCGTCTGATGGTGGTCGCGCGTTGCAGCAATCTCGATCCGCCGGGCATTGTGGGGGAGTTGCTGCATGGCCTCGATGGCATTCATGACAAGGTTGAGGATCACCTGCTGGATCTGCGTCTTGTCGGCCACGACATGGCAGTCCCGCGTGCATTGGACGGCCAGATGGACGTGGTGGGTGAGAAGCTCGCTATGGAGCAAATCGGCCATGCCGCGCGCAACGCTGGCAAGATCGAGGCGCTCGCGCTGAGAGGGCTGGCGGCGAAGCATGGCGCGGAGCCCGCTCACCACCGAGCCCGCCCGCTTTGTGTCCTGCACGATGCTTTCGAGGATCTCGCGGATCTCGTTCGTGTCAAAGGTCCCGGCGGCCATGAAGCGGAGGCCGGCCTGGGCGGCACTCAGCGTGGCGGCCAGGGGCTGGTTCAGCTCGTGGGCCAGTGAGGATGTGATCGCGCCCGTGCGGGCGACGCGGTCGGCGTGCCAGGCCTCGGCTCGGAGGCGCTGCAGCTCCTCGGCGTTGCGCTGTTGCTCGGTGATATCTGTGGACACGCCGGTGAGAAGCCGCGGCTTGCCCGAGGAATCGCATTGCAGCGATCTGCGGGAGGCGATCCAGGCTGTCGTGCCGTCGGGTCGCACAATGCGGAACTGGACGCTGGAGGCACCGCCCGACTCGGTGATCTCTTTGAGTCTCTGGCGAATGAGTTCCCTGTCTTCCCGGTGAACCCCAGCGAGGAATCGCTCCAGGGTGACGGTTTCGTTCTCGGAGAAAGCGAAGAGTCTGCGGGCCTGGTCAGTAACCCAGAACACGTTGGTCGCAAGATCGAGGCTCCAGAGTCCGGCCCCGGCGGCTTCGGCGGCCAGCCGAAGGCGATACTCGCTCTCGCGCAGGAGGCGCTGGGCTTGCCGTCGGCGCAGGAGGTTGATGACCAGCAGGATGATGAGTGCAGTCTCGATCAGGGTAACGAGGAGAACGCCGATCATCTGCCACTTGTATTGCTCCCACAGGGTGGGCTCTCGAAACAGAATCTCAGCACCGGGCGGCAGCCGGCTCTCGCTGAGATTCCAGCGCCGAAGTTGCGTCCAGTCGAACATCGGTGTCGCGGTGTGAATCGCCCCTCGAGCCGCATCCTGCGGTGTCTGACCCTCGAGAATTCGACCTGCGATTTGTGCCGCGGTACGCCCGATGGTACTGAAAGTTATGATCGAACCGCCCACAATGCCGTGGCCCAGGTAGGTGTCGTAATAGCCGTAAATCGGCGCCCGGCTGGCCGGGGCGAACTGGTCCAGCGCCACTTGTGGAGTGAAGGCGTTGCCGGCATTGTCTCGGAACATCGCTCCGTAAAAAACAATCGAATGATCGGGCAGACGCGACAGTTCGTCCCTCAATTGTGCGATGGACCGGTTGGTCAGCCACAGAAACTCGACCTGCGAGGCCAATGGCGCAACATCTGCCGGGCTGAGACCGCCGCTACCGTCGCCCACAATCGCCACCTGACGCGTTTCCGGCTGGAGGCGCAACGCAATCTGCAGCGTTTCCGCCACGTTCACCGCCTGCGGAATCCCGACAATCAGATCGTCGGGCATCGACTCCGGCATTTCATTGGGCTCGACGCCACAATGCACCATCGGCACGCGAGGAAACAGAGTCGTGCGATGCGTTGTCAGAAAGCCTAACGCCGCTCCCCCACCCGCAATAATCACATCAGGCGGACGCTCACGGTACTTCCCGCCCAGAAACTCCCGCGCGCGCTCCTGCTGGCGACCTTCAACCTGCCCGACGACGACCTGGCGG
>ERZ795054.4100-NODE-4100-length-10943-cov-4.183780_pt1 | contig 10943 bp, 13 predicted proteins | sample MGYA00375138_ERZ795054 | MGnify/ENA primary metagenome ERZ795054 (study PRJEB30183, sample SAMN05720215) | anaerobic digester metagenome | isolation source: active sludge of municipal wastewater-treating anaerobic digesters | place: USA | collected 2014-12-23 ...
AATGCGGTGATCAGTAATGCGGTCTTGGAGGTAATTGTAAGTGCGAATTTTCTCACTGCGATCGGCGGTGCCAATCTGACTCTTACGTTCGGCTGAGTACTTGGCCTCTTCCTTCTGGCGTTCCATATCCTCAATTTTAGCCGACAACAGGGCTAGAGCCTTCTCTTTATTACGAAGCTGGGTACGCTCAGCCTGACTACGGACAACGAGACCTGTCGGCTTATGAGTCATACGTACGGCCGTCTCAACTTTGTTCACATTCTGGCCACCGGCCCCACCGGAACGAGTAAATTCTATTTCTAAATCGCTGGGATTAATCTTAACAGTACTAAATTCCCTCACCGGCAAGACGGCAACAGAAATTGTTGAAGTATGCACTCGTCCTTGCTTCTCAGTCGCCGGCACTCTCTGCACGCGGTGCACCCCCATCTCATTCTTGAAATCATCATAGGCCCCCTCGCCAGACACTTCGAAGGTTACTTCTTTATACCCCCCAAGCTCAGAAGGCGAAGAATCTACCAAGACAAAACTCCAACCCTGCGAAGCAGAATATTTGGCATACATCTGTGATAATTCATAAGCAAAAAGAGCCGACTCAGTACCACCAGCTCCGGCCCTCATTTCAATAATTAGAGTCTTAGGGTCGTCATTCCCCCTTTCTTTAGGAGCAAGAATTTCCTCCATCTTAGACCAGAGAGCTTCGCGTTCTTTCTCAAAATTTTTAACTTCCTCTTCAACTAAGTCGGAGACAGAACTATCAGCCACGGCTAAAGCCCTCGCCTCTTCAATCTGACGCGTAAAATCATCGTACAAACCAGCTAAATAAGCGGTTTTGTTATTCGCTCTAAAGTCGGCAATATCCATTACTATCTACTTATCTGCTTTCTTGGCAGTAGTAGTTTTAGTCTTTTTCTTAGTAGCAGTAGCTTTAGTGGCACGAGTCTTGAACTTCTCTACACGACCGGCCACGTCAAGCGTCTTCTCATTACCAGTAAAGAAGGGGTGGCAAGCACTGCAAATTTCTACCTGTAATTTCTCGGCAGTTGATCCGACAGCGAAGACGTTACCGCAAGCGCAAATAACTTCTGTTTCGTAATATTTTGGATGGGTATCTTTTTTCATAATTATTCGTTGCATTCGCATGCATTCATAGATTTAGTATCGCATATTTTTAGTCGTTTTGCAAGATGGCAATTTGCTTGTCATACTTAGCAGCAATCGCCATCACCTGATCACCATAGAAAGCATTCTTAGACAAGTTCCAGTTACCCCCAGCGTAATAGCGCAAAGCAGCCTTACGCTCAGAGCTATAAGTCTTCCCATCGGCCCCCAAATCTCGCAAATATAATCCCGAGGCCGTAAAGGCGTCTAACGGATTCCATGGATTGGGTGGATTATTACCAGTCACAGCGGTAACAGCGCTCGCCATCCCCAACCAAGTCGAAGGGATGAATTGGGCCGGACCCATCGCCCCACCATAACCACCACCATAAGGACAAGAGACTGGCTGGCCAACGGGATCAATACCGAGAGCTTTAGTGATTCTTTCAAAAGGAACAATATCTCTATCTGGCTTCATTACAGCCTTGTAACTCTTAGATGGTGGGTCTTGTGGTCGATTACAAGTCCCAATATTTTGGCCTAAATTAGATTCTTGAGTAATAATAGCCAAAAGGAACGAAGGGCGAATACCCACCTTAGCTGATACAGTCTGAGCATACTCTAAGGCTTGACCAAAGGTAATATTGGTCGCCCCCCGCAAACTAAAGAGAGCCCCCCGAATAGTTGCTCGCTGTTTCTCTTTCTCGGCAATAATAGCTTTGTAAGAATTCTCTTTGGCCTTACTAGCATTAAGCAGGACCGTCTTCTCTTTGTTAAGAACCTCAATGTTGGCCTTCTCGGCCTCAATCTCCTTCTTAGCATCAAGTTCCGCATCACGGCGACCCTCAAGTTGAACTTTTTTACCTTCGGTCTCAGTCTTCGTCTCACGAACAACACCGAGAGTGTCTTGAATAGATTCTTCGACAAAATTAAAACGCTCTAAATCAACAAAGAAATTATTAACCGTATCTTTGGACAAGATAACCTCGGCCAAAGTGTTATCGTCGAGCTCTCGAGTCTGACGCAAAAATTCAGACAGAGAACGTTTTTCTTTCTCTAATTTATTGTCTAAGGTGGCAATCGTATTAACCTTCTGTTTAATATCCCCACCAAGACGTTCGATCTCAATCTGTTTGGCCTTAATATTAAGCTGAGCCGTATTAATCTTATAGGTTAAGATATCAACATCCCGCTTAATACTAGCAGTCTCCTTTTGTTTAGATTGAAGCAAACTTTTCTGGGCAGCAATTTCTCGTTCAACTTGGCTCAATTGAGACTGAAGGCGGGACTCTTTTTCAGACGTCGTCTCGGCCAACACTAATTGAAAATTAAGTAAAAATAAACAAGAAACAAACAACCCAAGCCAGAAAAAAACTGGTCGTCTAATCATAAGATTTATTATAGCAAAAATTATTCGGAAGCGGGAGTCCCCTCTCCATCTTCCTCATCTTTCTTGCCCTTCTTCTCTACTTCAATACCAGAGAGATCAGCCGGAGTGACCTCATCTACAACTTCTTCACCAGCAATAGTAATAGAAGCAACAACTTCATCATCTTCAACAACAGCCTTAACACCAGTGGGCAATTTAAGATCTCTTACCAAAATCTGACTATCTAGGGTTTTTAGAACACTAACATCAACGATAATATCATGAGGAAGATTCTTAGGTAAAGCACTAATTGGCAATTCATGTATAACTTTGACCAAAGAGCCACCGAGCTCCTTAACGGCAGGAGGTACACCTTCAAAGACCAAAGGTACATCAACTTCAATTTCTTTGTCCTGGCTAACAACATAGAGGTCAGCATGAACAGGCTCACCAGTAACAGGCTCGAATTGGACTTCATGGATCAAGACATCAGTCTTCTTCCCGTCCAATTCTAAAGAGATAATAGAAGACTCTCCGGCCTCTTTAAGGACTTTTTTGAATTCAATAAGATTAAGGGTCAAGCATTTGCTACCCTCCTTACCACCATAAACAACCGCTGGTAACTCCCCGACCCGACGGAGCTCAGAAACCTTCTTACCTAAAATATCGCGTAATTTAGCGCTTAATTTAAACATAACCTGCTTAGTATATAAGAAATCTCTAAAAATGCAACCCCATAAAGAGCTTGAGACGTCTCTTGACAACTTCAGTCATTGCTTGAACAGACTTCTTAAGAATCTTGTAGGGAGCAATTTCATCAGGGTCGGCTTGAAGCGATTCGCGAAGAGCATTGCGATAAGCCAAACGCAACTCGGTATTAATGTGGATAATCGAAATTCCTGCCTTTATCGCCCCAAGAAAATCCTCGTCCGATAGACCAGAACCCCCATGTAGGACTAGGGGTACACCTGTGGCTTGGCGAATTTCCCTGATTCTTTCAATAAACAACCTCGGATTGGCCGTATGCTTGAGCATGCCATGGATGTTACCAACGGCCGGAGAGAATAAATCTACCCCAGTTTCAGCCACTAATTGTCTGGCTTCTTCAGCCTTTGTAATAGACTCCTCACCTACCGCCGCGCCTTCGGGCAAGTCATCTAACATCTTAGATGACTTGCCAATATAACCAAGCTCTCCCTCGACAACAATGTCGGGTTTACTTCTGGCATATTCGACACACTTCTTCGTCTCGGCAATATTCTCAGCAAGTGGTAATTCGCTTCGGTCGAAGACAATCATATCGAAACCGGCATCAATCGCCTCTTTGGCTCGTTCGAGAGAATAAGTGTGGTCAGCTGAGAGCCAAATCGGATAATCATATTCATTACGAAAACTTGAAACCAGAGCTCGCACTTGAGGCACACCGATAAAATCTCGCTCCCCTTCTGACACACCGATAATTATGGGGACTAGAGACCCACTCTGATTCGACAATTCCTGCGCGGCACGGAAAATTGCCCACAAAGCTTCAAGATTAGAAATATTAAAATGACCGATAGCGACCTTATTCTTATCCGCATCATAAATTACCTCTTTTAGTGTTTTCATATTATAATCATAGCATATGAATAAAATTGATTTAATCTCTATAGGGGATAACGCCACCGATGCCTTTATTAAACTATCCGAAGCCGAGCTAAATTGCGATATTAATCGGCCCGAATGTAAGATTTGCCTCCGTTTTGCCTCCAAGATTCCTTACGAATCAGTAACCGAGGTCCCCGCCGGTGGCAATAGCTCCAATGTTGTCCTAGGAGCGACAAAATTGGGTCTAAACACTGCTTACATTTCAAATCTAGGCAAAGATATACATGGCAACAACACTCTAGCCAAACTCTCCGCCGCCGGAGTCGATACAAAATTCGTCAGCCAACAATTAGGCGCCCGAACGAATTACAATTATGTCCTCTGGTACCAAGACGACAGGACAATTCTCGTCCATCACCAGAAATATAATTACGAGTGGCCCTTCGACAAAACTCAGGGCAAGCCCGAAGAAATTCCAACTTGGGTGTATCTCTCTTCAGTTGGTGATGAGAACTTAAGCTACCATCAAGATTTGAGTCATTGGCTCCAAGTAAATCCCGAAATTAAACTAGCCTTCAGCCCTGGTACCCACCAAATTAAGGTGGGAGTAGAAAAGTTAAAAGATATTTATACCCGCACCGAAATTCTATTCTGCAACAAACAAGAAGCCGAGAAAATTTTAGGAGCCCCTCTTCTCCGCGACCAGACCTCAAGTGAGCCCGAGGTGTGGTCGCTTCGTAGCCTGGCCGAAGGTCTAAAGAAATTAGGTCCCAAAATCGTCGTTATCACCGATGGCGAAAAAGGGGCTTACTGTCTAGATCGAGAGGAAAATTTCTGGTTCATGCCCGCTCTTAACGCCGATGCCTTCGAACGCACAGGAGCAGGTGATGCCTTCGCCTCCGGCTTCCTCTCGGCGATTTTCTATAACCAACCCACCGATCTGGCTCTCGCTTGGGGCGCGATCAATGCCTCGGCCGTTGTGACCCAGATTGGCCCCCACGCCGGACTCCTTACTCGCGCCGAAATCGAAACCAAAATAAAAAACGACAACCTCGTTGCCCAAAAATTTAAAGAATAAAAAGTTCGTCTAATCTTGGAAGCTTTTTAGTAAAATTCACACGACCGTTAAAACTTTACTAATCAAGACCAAACTCTTTTTTAAGCCACCTATCATTCTCGATCGAGTCAACGGTCATATATAAAACTTCTTTGCCTATCTTAAAATTAGACTTCAACAAAATAATTACCTCTCGACACTCATAGGGATAAACCCAGACACTATTTTGCAACCGAGCAAAACCTAGATGTTCTAACCATTTCCTTAACTTGTCCCGAGTCCCCCGTTTAAACTCTTTGATATCAAAAATTATTACTCGATATTTTTTATCCCAACGCCAAGGTTTTTTTATCTTTAAATTTTCTACAGCATATTCTTTTAACCGAATCTTACCTTTCTCAGTCAGACGAAGACACATGACCCCACGGCTGTTCTTTTGATAAGCAATCAAGCCCGCCTGGATCATCTCTTTAATGGCTCGATTAACATAATATCTCTGTTGATATCGTCTTTGTTGTTTTTGAACCTTGTTCAAAGCCACAACGACTCCTGGGGCAACAGCAGTCATAGTTATTAAGCCGGCCAATTGTACAGTCTTAAGAATAAGGCTCTTTATATTTGTGTTCTTTGTTCTCATGAGATAAAAATATTAGCAAAACTCTAACGACCGTTACCATTTTACTAAATAAAATTTCTGGGAATTAGTTTACTGGTCGGAAATAAATTTGAAGCGGGAAACTTTTTGGCCATCAACTTCTACTTCCTCTAAGAACATCCCTGCGGGGCGAGCCCAAAGTTTGGACATCTTATTATCATAAAGAGCTTCGTAAATAACGAGGTCTTCTAAAGTCTCGCTGTGTTTGGCGACACCAAGAACGCGATACTTTCCACCTTTATAATGCTGATAAATACCCGGTTTAATTTCCATTTTTCCGTTTAATTACTTTCTTGACGGCCTCGACAATATCATCTACGCCAAGACCATAATGCTCCATGAGTTCGGCTCCCGAGCCAGATTGGCCGAAACGGTCAGACACACCGACAAACTCCATCGGTACAGGGTTAACTTTAGCTAGCAACTCGGCGACAACACTTCCCAGCCCACCAGCGATTTGATGTTCTTCGCAAGTGACAACGGCTCCAGCTTTATCGACAACATTTAGAATAGTTTCCTCATCAAGAGGCTTAATAGTGTGATTATTCACCACCGAAACTTTAATCCCCTCCCGTTCTAATTTGCGCGCGGCCATAAGGACACGATAAACCATGAGCCCACAGGCAATAATTACCGCTTCCGCTTCTTCGGGCTCCACTAAAATGTTCGCTTTACCAATTTCAAATTCAGTTTCTTCAGTCGTCACAATTGGACTCTTGTCACGAGCCAGACGCAAATAAACTGGACCAACATGTTCGGCAATCGCTCGGGTGGCTTTCTCAGTCTCCAGCGCGTCACAAGGCGCCACCACGATCATATTAGGCAACACGCGCGTCAGCGCGATATCCTCAAGCATCTGATGCGAACCACCATCGGGCCCAACATTAAGCCCAGCGTGCGAACCAATAATCTTCACGTTAGCGTTGTTATAACAAATCGTCGTCCGGATATGTTCCCAATTACGTCCCGGTGAGAAAATCGCATAAGAAGCGGCGAAAGGAATCTTACCCATAGCGGACATGCCTGATGCCACACTTACTAAATTTTGTTCCGCTACTCCCACTTCAATAAATCTATCAGAAAATTCTCGCGCGAAGTCCTCCACTTTAGTTGACTCCTTAAGATCAGCACAGAGCGCGACCACATCTTTATTCTTCTCCCCCGCCTTCAACAACCCACGCCCAAAACCCTCTCGCAGTGATTCCTGCTCAACATTAACATTATAAAGTTTTGGATTAAGGTTAATCATTTTAATCTTGTTTAAGGCGACCACCTAAAGTTCTTAATTCTTTAAGTGCGTGTTCCCCTTCTTCGCGGCTGGGCGCTTTGCCATGCCATTCGTACTTGCCTTCGAATTCGATAATCCCCTTGCCCGGTGTGGTGTGGGCAATAATGACCGTGGGGCGATTGAAGACCGATTTGGCCTGGCCAATGGACGCATAAATTTCTTCGAAGTTGTGACCATCGATCTCCAGCACATGCCAGCCAAAAGCCCGCCACTTATCGGCCAGAGGCTCGAGAGGCATCACGTCTTCAGTGTGACCATCGATCTGGATATTGTTGCGATCAATAATGGCGATAAGATTATGGGGCTTTTCTTTGCCCGCCAACATCACCGCCTCCCAAGTACTACCCTCCTGTAACTCGCCATCGCTCATGAGACAATAAAAATATTTTTGCGAGTTCTTACCATTATCTATCCTATCAGCCAGGGCCATGCCCACCGCTTGCGACAGACCTTCGCCCAAGGGGCCAGAGCTTGTCTCAACAAGAGGAAGGAACTCACGATGAGGATGCCCTTGCAAACGCGAGCCATATTTGCGCAAAGTCATGAGCTCTTTTTTCTCCAAGTAACCAGCTTCGGCCAAAGTCGCATACAAGACAGGGCAAATGTGACCATTAGAGAGAACGAGTCTGTCTCGCTCGGCCCACTCTGGTTTCTTCGGATCATGCTTGAGAATCCCAAAATAAAGCGCCGAAAAAATGTCGGCCATCCCCAAAGCGCCCGCCGTGTGACCTGATTTTGCCTCCACCAACATCTCAATAATCGAACGACGGACCTCCTTCGCCTTCTCCTCTAAATATTTCTTTTTATCGTCGGTTAAAATCACAACGCTTGAAAATTTTTAATCGCTTCTTCGATATTATCCGCTCCCCAAATTTGCGAGCCAACGACGAGACCCGAAACTCCCGCTTCAGCCAGCCGTTTGCCATTTTCTAAATTGACTCCCCCATCGACAATAATCTTCACATCGGGCCAATTGGTCTTGAGGGTCTTAATTTTCTCAAAAACTCGCTCGTCGAACTTCTCACCCGAGAAACCAACTTTCTCGATGCTCATAAGTTGCACGGTCTTAATCTTACCCAAGTATTCATAAATTTTCTCGACCGGAGTGCGAAGTTCTAAGGCAATCGCCAAACCGACATGAGGACCAACACTGTCAATAATTTTATCAAAATCGTTCGTCGCCTCATAATGCACCACAAGCCGATCGACAAGATCCCGCCAATCATCCACAATCGTCTCAGGATACTCCACCATTAAGTGGGCACTCAATTTTGTCTTGCCTCCAATCTCCTTAAGATCTTCGGGCGCTTGCCTATTGGCGCTGAAGGGCCAGGTGCTATTGGGCACAAAGACGTTATCCATCACATCGATCTCCGCCCAAGTAATGAGACCTTCAAGTTGCTCAAGTTTCTCCTTAAGCTCAGTAAAATCTCTAGCAATAATCGAAGGGATAATTTCCATACCTAAATAATGTGTCCTAAATTCTCATCATCATCAATCTCATGAATTCGGCGTGCATGACGTTCATCTTCGGAAAAAGGTGTCGTCAACCAAAGGTCAATAACTTGTTTCGCTTCTTCGGACTTAACAAAGCGTGCGCCGAAAGACAGAATATTAGCGTTATTGTGCTCACGGGAAAGTTTAATAATATCTAGAGATCCTCCATAATAGACGACGGCGCGAATTCCTTTATAACGGTTAGCACAAATGGCCTCACCTTGGCCAGAGCCACCAAGAATAATACCGACGCTCTCTGGATCACTATGAACCATCTTGGCGACAATTTTCACATAATCGGTGTAGTCATCTTCGGGATCAAGGGCGAAGGCACCTTGATCTTCTACAATCAAACCTTTCCCTTTAAGATAAGTCTTAATCTGCTCCTTCAACTCGAAACCCGCATGATCGGTGCCTAGGTAAATTTTCATGCTTTAATTATAGCAAAAATATCAAACAAACAAAAAGCCGTGGCTATTGATAGTTCTTACCTTTACCAAAAACTAGGAAGCCTAAGGTGGCAGCGACAGCGACGATAACCATTTGCAAAATTGGTCCCAACGAACCAATATCGATAAATTGCAAGATTAGAGCAATAATAAGCAAAACAATAACTATCACTGCTAAAATTTTTTTATTCATATTTTATATCTAATTTTTTAACAATTATTGTCCTAATTTAAGTACATGTTGGACAAGTGCGTGAGTATAGCCAGATTCGTTATCATACCAAGACATTACTTTCACTAAATTACCCCCTACCACCTTGGTGTAAGATAAATCCGCAATAGCGGCATAGCGACTCCCAACAATATCGGAGGAAACTAGAGCTTCTTTGGTTACCGCAAAGGTCGTGGCCCACTTCGGATCAGAGGCCGCTTTCTCTAAGATAGAATTAACCTCTTCTACGGTCGTGTTCTTCTTCGTAATGAAGGTGAGATCGGTAATCGAACCGGTAATCACGGGCACGCGCATGGCAATACCATCGAATTTGCCTTGGATCGAAGGGATCACTTGTCCGACCGCAATCGCCGCTCCCGTGGTCGAAGGAATAATATTCACCGCTCCAGCGCGCCCTCGGCGCCAATCTTTAGCATCGGCGACATCGACTAACTTCTGCGTCGCGGTATAACCATGAATAGTGTTGAGCAAAGCTTTCTCAATGCCAATGGTCTCACTCAGAATTTTTATAATCGGGGCCGCACTATTAGTGGTACAAGAACCATTAGAGGAGATGACATTGTCGCCAAGATTCTCGTCATTAATATTAATAAGACAAGTCCCACCGGGGATACCGGGTAATGGCTCATCCTTAACCGGAGCGGTAATGACTACCTTGCGCGCTCCGCCATCTAAATGACTCTTAGCCTTAGCGTAAGTCTCGAAGACACCAGTCGCCTCAACAACGACATCAACTTGCAGGTCGCCCCAAGGTAATTGGGCCGGATCTTTTTCTTGTAAAAATTTAATTTTCTTCCCGTCAACAATCATCTCGCCCTCACCCACCTCAACTGTACCGGGAAAATGACCATAAGCACTGTCATACTTCAATAGATAAGCTAAATTGCCCAAGTCTCCAAGATCATTAATAGCGACAATCTCAATGTCAGGATTCTTAATCCCAATGCGACAGAACGCGCGACCGATGCGCCCAAAACCATTAATCCCCACCCGTACTTTTTTCATATTTTTATATAATCCCGTTTGACGGGAAAAAATTATTTTTTAATAAACCTATTTTAACACCAGCCTCAGATAAAAACAAAAAAACTCCCCGGTAAACAAACCTTAAGGGAGTTTCTTACTCGCCACCCAAGCGACGAGCGTTCAGGCCATTTGACGGCCCATTTTTCATATTCTTATTCTCCTTTTTCGCATCTTCCCTAATTATACACCCAAATTACCCTATTTGTCAATAGGCAAAAAACATTTTAAAATAAGCGTTTTATTTAGCCTTTTCGCTAAAGAGTTTTTTTAGAATCTCGGGATTGGCGGAGCCTTTGCTCTCTTTCATCGCTTGACCAATGAGGAACATCAGGGATTTTTCTTTACCACTCTTGAACTCTTCGAAGACGCTCTGGTTGTCGGCAATAATTTTCTCGACAATAGCGAGGACAGCACTCTCATCGGTGATCTGGAAGAGACCCTTCTCTTCGGCAATCTTTCTTGGATCCCCACCCTCTCTGATCATAATTGTTAAGATGTCTTTGGCCGACCGTGAAGTAATTTCGCCATCTACCACCATCTTAATCAATTCGGCATAATCTTCGGCTGAGGGTAGAGTGTAGTCCTCGGTGTCGGCGACTAGACCAAGAAGATCTGAAGTAAGATAATTGGCCGCGGCCAAAAGATAGTTCTTAGCCGTCTCCAAGCTCAAGTCGAAACTCCC
>ERZ795054.4101-NODE-4101-length-10942-cov-4.602829_pt1 | contig 10942 bp, 6 predicted proteins | sample MGYA00375138_ERZ795054 | MGnify/ENA primary metagenome ERZ795054 (study PRJEB30183, sample SAMN05720215) | anaerobic digester metagenome | isolation source: active sludge of municipal wastewater-treating anaerobic digesters | place: USA | collected 2014-12-23 ...
AGGAGGGCGCGCTTCAAGCGCTGGCCGTCGATATAGGCTATCTTCATGACATTTATACAATATCTGTAATCTTGCCATAAGACAAGCCGGCTGGGGACAGACCCCGAGGGACAGACCCCGGGCAAAAGAAAGGGCCGCCCCTAAGGGCGGCCCCCGACGCGAGGCGCGAGCGGGTCGCGCCGCGCTCGGGCCGGACTTCTTGCGGCACCTGGTATGTGGCGCCGCCCACACGCCGGGGACGCACCTCCAGCAGAGGACGGACGTTCTCGATGGCGCGGGTGAATACGGCCAATGGCTCCTCTTTCATTTTGTCCTGAATGAGCTTCAGGGCGGTATAAAAAATCCGTTCGCCCGTCATTTTCTTCCCGCAAAAATTCAACCGGCCGATGAAGCGCGCCGCCAGGACGGACTGGTATTTATAGTCCGGGTCCGGCATCCCTCTTCGTTCGCGCGGTTTCAGTTCTTTTCGTGGCATGGCAACCCCTTATTTCTTCTCGGCCTGTTTGGGCCGTTTGGCGCCGTATTTGGAACGGCCCTGCTTGCGGTCCGCCACCCCGGTGGCGTCGAGCGGCCCGCGGATGATGTGGTAGCGCACTCCCGGCAGATCCTTCACGCGGCCGCCGCGGACGAGCACAATCGAGTGTTCCTGAAGATTGTGCCCCACCCCCGGGATGTAGGCGGTGACCTCCACCCCCGTCGAAAGTTTCACACGCGCCACTTTGCGCAGGGCCGAGTTGGGCTTCTTCGGCGTGGTGGTATAGACGCGGGTACACACGCCGCGACGCTGCGGTGACTTCTCCAGCGCCGGGGCCTTCGTCTTCTTTGTCACCGATTCCCGGCCGGAAGTGACGAGTTGATTGATTGTCGGCATTTCGAAGACCTCCGCTATTCGGCGGCCGCAGGCGGGACTTTCGCCTGGGTGCGCGCGTAGAAACCCGTGCCCGTCGGGATCAGATGCCCGATGATGACGTTCTCTTTCAGACCGCGCAAGCCGTCCACCTGGCCGGCGGAAGCCGCGTCGGTGAGCACCCGCGTGGTTTCCTGAAACGACGCCGCGGAAATGAACGATTCCGACGACAGCGAGGCCTTCGTGATGCCCAAGAGCACCGGCTGCGCCTCGGCGGGCTCCCCATCGCTCTCCGCCGCCTCCCGGTTTTCGCGCGAGAACCGCCCCTTGCTGACGATCTCACCCACCAGGGAATCCGTGCTTCCGGATTTCGTGACAAGCAGGTTGGACAGCATCTGACGGACGATGATCTCTATGTGTTTGTCGTTCATGCCCACGCCCTGAAGGCGGTACACTTCCTGAATTTCATTGACGAGGAACTCCTGCACCTCTTTGGCGCCGCGCACGCGCAGGATATCGTGCGGATTGATGGCGCCGTCGGTGAGCGATTCGCCTACCCCCACGCGGTCGCCTTCATACACCACGAGGTGTTTTCCCTGCGGGATGCTGTAGTCGCGGGCCAGGCCGGTCTCTTCGTTGGTCACGGTGACCTTCATGGTGCCGCGCTGCGTCATCCCCAACTTAACGATACCGTCGATCTCGGAGATGACCGCCGCGTTCCGGGGTTTTCGCGCCTCGAAGAGTTCCGCCACGCGGGGCAAGCCGCCGGTGATGTCCTTGGTTTTCGAGACTTCCTGCGGTATCTTGGCCAAGACGTCGCCGGGCTGAATCCCATCGCCGTCCTGAACGACGATGTTGGTGTCCACCGGCAGAGGATAGCTGGCCTCTTTCTTGCCGCCCTTCGACACCACCACCTGGGGATGAAGCTGCTCCGCGCGATGCTCGATGATGACCCGCTCGATCAGCCCCGTGATGCGGTTCTTTTCCTCGTGCATCGTGATGCCTTCGATGACGTCGTGCAGTTTGGCCGTGCCCTCGTATTCCGAAATGATGGGGAGGGAGTAAGGGTCCCACTCGGCGAGGATCTCGCCGGGCTCCGCCTTCTTCCCGTCCGACACCTTCAGCCGGGCGCCGTAGGGAACATCGTAATGTTCCTTCTCCTGACCGCCCGCTTCCCGGAGGGAAAGCACCGCGTTTCGCGTAACGCAAAGCAGTTGTCCTTCCCGGTTGCGGATGGTGCGGAGGTTCATGAACTTCACGGTGCCGCCCTTTTGCGCGGCCACCTGAGACTTTTGGATCACGCGGCTGGCGGTTCCGCCGATATGGAAGGTCCGCAGCGTGAGCTGCGTGCCGGGTTCGCCGATGGACTGGGCCGCGATCACGCCGACCGCCTCGCCCACTTCCACCAAACGACCCGTCGCCAAATTCAGTCCGTAACATTTAGCGCAAACCCCGAACTCGGCCTCGCAGGTGAGGACGGAACGGATGCGCATGCGGTCGATTCCGGCGGCCACGATCTCCTTCGCCTTGGCGGCGGTGACCATCTCGCCCGCCTTGATGAGAAGTTCGTCGGTCAGCGGGTTGACCACGTTGTCCAAGGTGAACCGGCCGACCAGACGCTCGTCCAACGGCTCAATGATGTCCTCGCCGGAGCGGATGGCCCCGATGCGGATGCCGTTGATGGTGCCGCAATCGTCCGACATCACCACGATGTCGTGGGCCACGTCCACCAGCCGCCGCGTCAGGTAGCCGGCATCGGCCGTCTTCAGGGCGGTATCGGCCAGACCTTTACGTCCGCCGTGCGTGGAGATGAAGTATTCCAACACCGTCAGCCCTTCGCGGAAGTTGGAGATGACGGGAGACTCGATGATTTCACCGACGGCGCCGGTGATCTTTTTTTGGGGCTTCTGCATCAGTCCGCGCATGCCGGCCAGCTGGCGGATCTGCTGTCGGCTTCCGCGGGCGCCCGAATCGGCCATCATAAAGACCGAGTTGAACTTCGCGTCGCCCTTTTTATAGGTGGCCAGTTCCGTCTTCTTCATGTCGTCGAACATGATGTCGGAGATCTGGTCGGTCACGTGCGTCCACAAGTCGATGATCTTGTTGTACCGCTCGGAGTCCGTGATCACGCCGGCCTTCGATTGGCGCTCGATCTCCTTGATCTCCGCGCGGGCCTTCTTGATCAGCTCGCTTTTTATCTTGGGGATGTGCATGTCGGAGATGGAGATGGAAAGTCCCGCCATCGTGGCGTAACGGTAGCCGAGTTTTTTGACGGCATCCAGAAGCACGACCGTCCGATGATTGCCCAGTTCGCGGTAACACCGGTCCACCAGAACGACCAATTCCTTTTTGGACACGGCCGTATTGACGAACCCGAGCTCCGGAGGAATCACTTCGTTGAAGATGATCCGCCCCACCGTGGTGTAATGTTTCCACTTGGCCGGCGTGTCGTTCCCCGCGTCCTCGTTGAGCGGCGTGATGCCGCGCACCTTGATGCGGGCATGGAGATCGACCTGTTGCTGTTGATACGCCGAGATGACTTCCTCGGGGCCGGAAAAAACCTTCCCTTCGCCGGGAACACCCAGCTTTTGTTTGGTGAGATAGGCGCACCCCAAGACCATGTCCTGGGAGGGCACCGCGATCGGCCGGCCGGAGGCGGGCGAGAGGATGTTGTTCGTCGCCAGCATCAGGAGCCGCGCTTCCAACTGCGCTTCCAGCGACAACGGCACGTGCACCGCCATCTGGTCGCCGTCGAAGTCGGCGTTGAAAGCCGTGCAGGTGAGCGGGTGGAGCTGGATGGCCTTGCCCTCGATCAGCACCGGTTCGAAGGCCTGGATGCCCAGGCGGTGCAGCGTGGGCGCCCGGTTCAGCATCACCGGATGTTTCTTCGTCACCTGTTCCAAAATGTCCCACACCTCAGGCTTCACGCGTTCCAACATGCGCTTGGCGGCCCGAAGGGTCACGTTCTCCTTTTTCATCAATTCCCGGATGATGAAGGGCTTGAAAAGTTCCAAGGCCATTTCCTTCGGCAGCCCGCACTGGTGAAGTTTCAGGTTCGGCCCCACCACGATCACAGAACGGCCCGAATAGTCCACGCGTTTACCGAGAAGGTTCTGACGGAAGCGCCCCTGTTTCCCTTTCAAAATATCGGAAAGGGATTTCAGCGGACGATTGCCGGCGCCCACCACCACCTTGCCGTGCACGCCGTTCTCCAACAGCGCGTCCACCGCCTCCTGGAGGAGGCGTTTCTCGTTGTGCACCATCACTTCCGGCGCACGCAGGGACTCGATGTGCTTGAGACGGTTGTTGCGGTTGATGATGCGGCGATAAAGATCGTTCAGGTCCGATGTGGCGAACCGGCCGCCTTCCAGCGGCACCAGGGGACGGAGGTCCGGCGGGATGACCGGCAGCACCGTCATGATCATATTTTCCGGACGCGTGTTGCTGCGGGCAAAACCATCGAGGATCCGCAGTCTCTTGATGAGCCGGCTGCGTTCCGCCTCCGAGTCCGTCTCCTTCAGGCGTTTGCGCACCTGGTCGGCCTCTTTTTTGACCTCCACCTGTTCCAAAAGTTCCCGGATGGCCCCGGCGCCGATGCCGACGCGGATGCGGCCGCGGGTCTCTTCTCGGGCCTTTTGGCATTCTTCGTCGGAAAAGAGCTGGCGGGCTTTATAACGCACCTTGCCGTCCGCGTCCTTATAATCCTCCAGGACGATGTACCGGGCGTAATAGACGACGCGTTCAAGATCGGAAAGTTTCAAGTTGAGCAGGGTGCCGATACGGGAGGGGCTCTTGCGGAGGAACCACACGTGCGCCACGGGGACGGCGAGCTCGATGTGCCCCATGCGTTCGCGGCGAACCTTCGATTCCGTCACTTCCACGCCGCACCGGTCGCAGATGACGCCCTTGTATTTGATGTATTTATACTTGCCGCAGTTGCATTCCCAGTCGCGCACGGGGCCGAATATCCGCTCGCAGAAAAGGCCGTCGCGCTCCGGACGGAACGTACGGTAGTTGATGGTCTCGGGCTTGCGCACCTCGCCGAAACTCCAGCTGTTGATCTGCTCCGGGCTGGCGATGGTGAGCCGCATGGAGTCGAAATTGCTGAAATTCATTCCGACCGGCGACTTCTTTTTGGAGGATTCCCTTTTGCGTTCGGTAAACAACGTCACCATGGCCCTCTCCTACTCTTTCGCCACGGCTTCTTTGGCCGCGGCCTTCTTGGAAGCTGTCGACGATTTTCCGCCTTCGAGCCGGAGGAGTTCCACGTTCAACCCCAAAGACTGAAGTTCCCGCACGAGCACCCGGAACGACTCCGGCACGCCCGGCTCGGAAACGATCTCTCCCCGGATGATGGCCTCGTACATCTTGGTGCGCCCCTGGACATCGTCGGATTTCACCGTCAGAAATTCCTGCAGCGTATGGGCCGCGCCGTATCCCTCGATGGCCCAGACCTCCATCTCACCGAACCGCTGTCCGCCGAACTGCGCCTTGCCGCCCAACGGCTGACGGGTGATGAGCGAATACGGGCCGGTGGAACGGGCATGGATCTTGTCTTCCACCAGATGCGCCAGCTTCAACATGTACATGTAGCCGATGGTCACCTTGTTCTCGAACGGTTCGCCCGTGCGACCGTCGTAAAGCTGTATCCGGCAGTCGTCCGTCGGCAGATACTCCTCGGGGACGCCTTTTTCCCGCAGTTTCTGCTTGGCCTGGCGCACCATGTCGTTTATCTGTTCCTCGGTGGCCCCGTCGAAAACCGACGTCACCATCTGGGCGTCCAGCACGTGCGCGGCCCAGCCGAGCATGGTCTCCAGCAACTGGCCCACGTTCATCCGGGAGGGGACGCCGAGCGGAGACAACACCACATCGATCGGCGTTCCGTCGGGCATGTAGGGCATGTCTTCGGGCGGAAGAATCTTCGCCACAACGCCTTTGTTCCCGTGCCGGCCGGCCAGTTTGTCGCCGACCTGCACCTTCCGCTTGGAAGCGATATAAACTTTGACCACCTTATTGACCGTGACGGGAAGCTCGTCGCCCACTTTCATGTTTTCCTTGTCGCGGGCGATCTGTTTTTTGGCTTCCTGTTCAAGCCGGTCGGACAACGCCTTGTACCACTCTTTCCTCTCGTTGACCTCCGCCTTGCTCAGCTTGCCGGCCTCGTAGGCTTGTTCCACCACGGCGAAACGGTCCTTCCGGTCGGAACGGATTTCTTCGAGCATGGACTCCAATTTCGCGTCCAACTCGCGCACCTTCCGGTTCTCTTCCTTGCGCGGAAGTTTTTCCTTGCGAACGAAGATCTTCGTGGCCAGGATCTTACCCGTCACGCCCGGCGGCACGCGAAGGGAAGCGTCCATCACGTCTTCGGCCTTCTTGCCGAAGATTACCTTCAGAAGCCGTTCCTCCGGCGTGGTCGGCTGTTCCCCTTTGGGCGCCACCTTCCCGACGAGAATGTCGCCGGGGACGACGTCCGCCCCCACCCGGATGATGCCGCTGTCGTCGAGGTTGACGAGGGAGTCCGCCCCCACGTTGGGGATGTCCCGCGTGATCTCTTCGGCGCCCATCTTCGTATCGCGCGCCTCCACCTGAAATTCGGTGATGTGGATGGAGGTAAAGATGTCGTTCCGGACCAGCCGTTCGGAGAGCAGGATGGCGTCTTCGAAGTTGTATCCCTCCCACGGCATGAAAGCCACCAGCAAGTTCCGGCCCAGGGCCAGATCGCCGTCCTGCGTGCCCGGCCCATCGGCCAAGACGTCGCCTTTGCGCACGCGCTGCCCACGCTTCACCAGCGGCACGCAGTTGACGCAGGTGTCCTGATTGGAACGCAGGTATTTCCGCAGGGTATAGATATCCACCCCCGGTTTCCCCTCTTCGCTCCACACCACGATCTGGTCGCCGGAAACGGTCAGAACCACGCCGGACCGGCGGGCGATTTCCAACGCGCCCGAATCGCGCGCCACGCGGTGTTCCACGCCCGTTCCCACCAGAGGCTTCTCCGGAAAGAGGAGGGGCACGGACTGCCGTTGCATGTTGGACCCCATGAGAGCGCGGTTGGCGTCGTCATGTTCCAGGAAGGGGATGAGCGCCGCGGAGATGGAGACCACCTGCACCGGCGAGATGTCCATGTAATCGATGTCCTCGGGCGCCTTCACCGGATAGTCCGCCCGATAGCGGCAGCTCACGAGGTCCGTGGCGAAACGGCCGTTCTTGTCGAGCGGGGCGTTCGCCTGGGCGATGACGTAGGTGTCCTCTTTGTCGGCGGTCAGATATTCGATCTGGTCGGTCACGCGCCCCTTCTCCACCTTGCGGTAAGGGGACTCGATCAGCCCATACTGGTTGATGCGCGCGTAGCACGCCAGGGATGTGATCAATCCGATGTTCGGACCTTCCGGCGTCTCGATGGGACACAGCCGGCCGTAGTGCGTGTGATGCACGTCGCGAACCTCGAACCCGGCGCGTTTGCGGTGCAATCCGCCGGGCCCCAGCGCCGAGAGACGCCGTTTGTGCGTCATTTCGGCCAGCGGGTTGGTCTGGTCCATGAACTGCGAAAGCTGACTCGAACCGAAGAACCGGCGAACGGCCGCCACCACGGGCGACGCGTTGACGATGGTGCGCGGCGTCATCTGCTGGAGGTTCTCCTGCACGTTCATTTTCTCCCGCACCAGGCGGGCCATCTGAGAGATGGCGGCGCGGATCTGGTTCTCCAGGAGTTCCCCCACGGAGCGGATGCGCCGGTTGCCGAGATGGTCGATATCGTCCATCTCGATCTTGCAGACGTTCTTCCCGTGTTCGAATACCGCGACCTCGTTGTTCATCAGGATGAGATATTGGATGGTGGCGATGATGTCTTCCCGCATCAGGGTACGGCGGCGGTCGTTGGGGATTTCGAACTTGAAATCTTTCCGGGCGGCCAGCGCCTCGAAGAACGGCATGAGTTTGCGGTTGATCTTGAACCGGCCCACTTTGGTGAGGTCGTATTTTCGGATGGACTTGAAAAGCATGTTGTCGATGTAGGCTTCCGCCTGTTCGGGAACGATGAACTCCTGCGCGCGCACCACGCGGTAGATGGCGTGGATGGCTTCCTTGCGCGTGCGGATGGTGTCTTTCAGGAGGGTGTTGCGGATGGTGACATCGTTGAGCTGCGGGTCCAGTTTCAGGACGTCCACCGTCTTGACCTTGCGGTCCTGGAGGCGGAGGAAAACCTCGCGGGTGATCTCGCGGTTGACTTCCAGCACCACTTCACCCGAGCTGGTGTCCACCACGTCGCGGGCGGAGATGCGGCCGATCACTTCTTCCGGCTTAACGCGCTCCAACGCGAGGGTTTCGGTCTCATAAAAGAGGGAGAGGATGTCCGCATCGGTCTCGATGCCCATCGCCCGCAAAAACGTGGTGGCGGCGATCTTCCTTTTCTTGTCGATGCGCACGTAGAGGGCGTTGTTCAGGTCGAACTCGAACTCCACCCAGGCACCGCGGTAGGGGATAAGGCGGCCGAAGTAAAGCTTTTTACCGTAGGACGAGATCTTCTTCTCCTCGTCCTCCTCGAAGATGACGCCGGGGGAACGGTGCAGCTGGCTCACCACCACGCGTTCCACGCCGTTGATGACGAACGTGGCGGTTTTGGTCATCAGCGGCAGGTCGCAGATGTAGACTTCCTGCTCGGTAAGAACCTTGGGTTTGCCGCCGGGCTGTTTCTGCACCAGGCGCAACCACGCGCGCAACTGGGCCGAACAGGAGCTGTCCTTGCTGATGGCCTCTTCCACGGTGTAACGCGGCTCCCCCAGGGAATAATGCATGAACTCCAGCTGCAACGTCTCGTCGGAGCTGGTGATGGGGAACACGTCGAGGAACGCGGCCTGAAGGCCCTGGATCTTGCGTTCCTCCGGTGGAACATCCTTCTGCAAAAACTCCTCGTAGGAGCTCAACTGCATCTCCAAAAGAGGCGGAAGCTCAATGACCGAATCTATGCGCGCAAACGAATTCTTTTTCATTCGACAAGCTCTCCCGAGTTAAAGTGGCGGTACCGACAAACAGCGACGACGGCAAACGGAAACGGCAATCTTGTCTTCCGTTTACTTGACCTCGACTGTTCCGCCTGACTCGGCGAGCTTTTTCTTCATCTCCTCGGCCTGTTCCTTGGTGAGACCGGCTTTCACCGGTTTGGGTGCGCCCTCCACCAGGTCCTTGGCCTCTTTCAGGCCCAGTCCCGTCAATTCGCGGACGGCCTTGATGACCTGGATCTTCTTGTCCCCCGCGGAAACGAGCACGACGCTGAATTCGGTCTTTTCCTCGGCGGAAGCCGCACCGGGAGCCGCGCCGGCGGCCGCGGGCATAACCGCGCCCATCGCCATGGCCGGAGCCGCGGAGATACCGTATTTCTCTTCCAATCCCTTGACGAGCTTATTGAGGTTCAACACGCTCCATTCGTCAATGGACTCCAACACATCATCGATCGTACACTTTGCCATTTAAGTCAACCTCCTTGAAATTTCGCCAAAGCTTTTCCCGCCCAGCTTTCAGCTTGCTGCCACTCCCCTACCAAAAACGTGTCAGGCCGCCCCGCCCCCGGCCGGCGCCGCGGCGGCTTTTTTCTTGGACACCTGGTCCAGCGCGGTCGCCAGGTTCCGCAACGATGCGCTCAAAACGCCGTGGAAACGCGAGAGCGGGCCCTGCAGCCCCCCCGCCAACTGCGACAGAAGAACGATCCGGGGCGGAAGCGCCGCCACCGCCTTCAGTTCCGCCGCGCTCAGGATCTGGCCGTTGAGATAGCCGGCCCGCACCTTGAGGTTCTCGTGCTGCTTGGAAAAATCGATCACCACTTTCAGCGAGGTCACGGCGTCCCCGCGTTGGATTACCAACGCCGAAGGGCCCGTGAAATACTCGCCGAACTTCTCGATGCCGCTGTTCTTCAGGGCGATCTGCACCAGGGTGTTCTTGACGATGCGGCATTCGCCCTTCAAGGGACGAAGCTTGCTCCGCAGCTCGTTCAGCTCCGGCGTTTTCATGCCGGTGTATTCCGACACGACCAGGCCCTGGACGTCCTCAAAGGCCTTCGTCAGAAGGGCGACCGATGCTTCTCGTTCTTTCCTTACGCTGGGCATAGATCCGAATTCCCGTCCCTTTTAAAAATAAACAAACTTCCCGCGACGGGGCCCGATCAACTCCGGGTCCGTCTCTTTTAAGACTTTCGTTATGGTCAGGAAGTACGATGAAGAGTGGTTACTTCAACGCGCCTCGGTAGGGCGACCATAAAAAGTCAGCGATGAAGCTGTAAGTTGCAGGTCAATCTCTGAAGGCGTCGTGTTGTGATCCGGACTTACAACCTTCAACCCTGACCTCTTATTTGCCTGTCGCTTATGTCGACGTGCGACCCCTACTGTCTCTGCCGCGAACAGCCACTATGAAAATCTGTCAAAACCCGACGGCGATTCCCGCCGTCACGGCCGTCTCGTCCAGTCCGGACACCTCCAGCACGAGGGCCTCTCTTGAAAAAATTTCAAACTTCACGCCGCCGTAAGGCGCAAGCCCCACCCGCACGCCGCTCACGCTTTCCGCGGCATCCAAATCTTTCAACGTGCTCCGGTGGCGCATCATGCGGAGGCCGCCGTACGGCTCCACGCGTCCCCATCGGTTGCTGACGCAGACGGCGCCCTGCCACTCTTCCAGGGAGAACCGCTGGTTCACCGGGACCGGCTCGGCCGAACCGGATTTCAACCGCGCCATCGAATAATCGGCGCGCGTGTAACCCAAGGACACGGCCAGGGCAGGCGTCACCGGGGAATCGGGCATCAGCGTCCAGCCCACTTCCGCGCCCCAGATCCGGCCGGGCGGGCCGTTGACGATCTCGTTCGTCGCCGGGCCCGACGGGATCCGCAGTTCGAAGTCCCCCGTGCCGGCCTTGAAGATGTAGTGCAGGCCGTCGCCGGGTCGCCAGGCGATCCGCAGTATCGCGTTGTTGCCTTCGCCCTCGAACTCCAGGTCGGCGTTGCTGTCTGCAAAGAACTGCGACGAACCGCCGCCCTGCACCGGGACCCGGATCAGGTCGGCGCCGCCGAGATGGAACCGCAAGTCTTCTTCGACGGTCCGTCCGCCGACGAG
>ERZ795054.4103-NODE-4103-length-10938-cov-5.541487_pt1 | contig 10938 bp, 8 predicted proteins | sample MGYA00375138_ERZ795054 | MGnify/ENA primary metagenome ERZ795054 (study PRJEB30183, sample SAMN05720215) | anaerobic digester metagenome | isolation source: active sludge of municipal wastewater-treating anaerobic digesters | place: USA | collected 2014-12-23 ...
TGCGGCAGCGCCTGGCGAGTCGTAGTCAGGACAGCGCCGAGGTCATCGAACAGCGGATGGCGGCGGCGCTGGGTGAGCTGTCGCACTACGCCGAGTTTGACTACCTGGTGATTAATGACGATTTTGCGACCGCGCTGAACGCTTTGCGCGCTATTCTGATCGCCCAGCGTCAGTGCCGGAACGTCCAAATGGAGCGGCAGCGGGAACTTTTACAGCGGCTCTTGTCTTAACTAATTGTTTTTAGTTAAACTATCAAGTTCGAAATTCCCTCTGCCCTATACCCGCCGCCGGGTTTGGAGAATTGCCTGAATGGCTCGTATCACTGTTGAAGACTGCCTTAGCCGCGTGGACAACCGCTTTGAACTGGTGCTGGTCGCCGCTCGCCGCGCCCGCGATCTGGCGCTGGGCCGGGAAGCGCTGGTCCCCTGGGAAAATGACAAACCGACGGTCGTCGCACTGCGCGAGTTAGCCGAAGGCAAGCTCGATCATCTGCTCAAGGATAAAACCAGCAGCTCCACTCCGCCGGTCAAACCGGCGTCCTCGCCACCGGCGCTCGTTAACCCGTCCGACGAAGCGGACTGAGGCATCAGGAGAATGAGGGTGATGAGCGCGCCGTTGCGGGATCCGCGAAACGACCTCCAGCCGGGTCGTCAGTTGATCGTCGACGAGGCGTGGCGGGATGATTTGCATCTGCGCATCGACGATCTGTGCGCCATCACCAGTGAATACCTCGAACCGGCCCAAGTCGAGCAACTACACGAGGCTTGTCATTTCGCCGCCGAGGCGCACGCCGGCATTTATCGCAAGAGCGGCGAACCCTACATCTTTCACCCCCTGGCGGTGGCCCGCATTCTGGCCAATGTCCGTTTCGATCATGAAACCTTGCAGGCAGCTTTGCTGCACGATGTCATCGAGGACACCCACTATAACAAGGAGCACCTCAGCAGCCGGTTTGGGCCGGAGGTCGCCGATCTGGTCGATGGCGTCAGTAAACTGACCCAAATTCAGTTCAACTCCAAGCTGGAGGCGCAGGCCGAGAACTTCCGCAAGATGTTCCTGGCGATGGCCAATGATCTGCGGGTGATCATGATCAAGCTGGCTGACCGGCTGCACAATATGCGCACACTCGGCGCCATGCGCCCGGAATCCCGCCGCCGCATCGCTCGGGAAACGTTGGAGATTTACGCGCCGATCGCCGGTCGGCTGGGTATGAACCATCTGCGCCAGGAGCTGGAAGATCTCGGTTTAAGTCACTTGCATCCGCTGCGTTATCGGGTCCTGCAGGATGCGGTGCGCAAGCTGAGCGGTAATCGTCACGAGATTATCAGCCAACTGGAAACCCGTATCGATGCCCGGTTGCGCGACGAAAACATTTCGGCCCGGGTGATGGGGCGCGGTAAGCATTTGTGGGGCATCTACCAGAAGATGCGGGATAAGCGCCTGCCGTTTCGGGAAGTCCACGATGTTTACGCCGTGCGGATTATTGTCGATACGGCGGACACCTGCTATCGGGCGCTAGGGGCGATGCATAGCCTGTATAAACCGATCATGGGCCGTTTCAAGGACTACGTCGCCATTCCCAAAGCGAACGGTTATCAGTCGCTGCATACCGTGCTGTTTGGCCCCAACGGCGTTCCCATTGAAGTGCAAATTCGCACCGAGGACATGCATATCATGGCTGAAGTCGGGGTCGCCGCACACTGGCGCTATAAATCCGGCGGCGACAGTCAGGGTAACTATGCTCAACAGCGCGCCCGCGAATGGTTGCGGAGACTGCTGGACATGCAACGCCGGGCCGGCAATCCGGTCGAGTTTCTGGAAAGCGTCAAGGTCGATCTGTTCCCGGACGAGATCTATGTGTTTACCCCGCGCGGTGAGATTATCGAATTGCCACGCGGCGCGACCGCGGTCGATTTCGCCTACGCCATCCATTCCGATGTCGGCAACACCTGCGTAGGTGCCAAGATCGACCGGCGACTGGCGCCGCTGCGTACCCCGCTGACCACCGGCCAGACCGTTGAGGTGATTATTACGCCCACCGCCCGGCCCAATCCGGCCTGGTTGAATTTTGTGGTTACCGCCAAGGCTCGCGCCAGCATTCGTCATTACCTCAAACATCTGCAACGTGAAGAAGCGATTCTGCTTGGCAAGCGACTGCTGGAAAAGGCCCTTGCGGGCCACGTCAGCGGTCTGAGCGAACTGCCGGCCCAGCGAATTGAGCGGCTGGTTCAGGATCTGGGATTGAGCGGTTTCGGCGACCTGCTGGCCGAAATTGGCCTGGGTAACCGGGTGGCGGCGCTGTTCGTCAAGCGACTGTTGCCGGAGGGAGAGGAGATGGTTACGCCGGACACTAACGCTCAGCCGTTGCTGATCAAGGGCGCGGAGGGGACGGTGGTCAGCTTTGGCAAATGCTGCCGGCCGCTGCCGGGCGATGCGATTATCGGTTATCTCAACGCCGGACGCGGGATTGTGATTCACCGCGACAGTTGCAAGAACGTCGCCAGCTATAAGAAAAATCCCGACAAATGGATCGAAGTGGAATGGGAGCGGAACATCAGCGCTGACTTTGCGGCGGAGTTGCGGCTCGATGTCGCGAATAAGCGCGGGGTATTGGCTACGCTCGCCGCAGCGATTTCCACGACCGACACCAATATTGAAACGATTAATACGTCGGAACGGGATGGCAACACGACGACTGTTCATCTGCTGCTGGATGTCCGGGACCGCGCTCATCTGGCGCGGGTCATCCGGCGGTTGCGCACGCTGCCCGAAGTGCTGAAGTTAGCCCGTCGCGGCTAAGCCCCTCACCCCAGCCCTCCCCACCGGCGAGAGGGCGATTTGCCAGGAGTACCTCAGCGATGCCCCGAGAAATGATCAACACCGATCAAGCCCCTGCGGCTATTGGGACTTATTCCCAGGCGGTCAAGGTGGGCAACACGGTCTACCTGTCCGGTCAGATTCCGCTCGATCCCGCCACCATGCAGTTGGCGGAGGGGGGGATGGAGGCGCAGATTCGCCGGGTATTCGACAATCTGGCAGCGGTGGCTCGCGCCAGTGGCGGCAGTCTGGCCGATACTGTCAAGCTCAACGTATTCCTGACCGACCTCGGCCATTTCGCGCTGGTGAATCAGATCATGGCGGCGTATTTCCAGGAACCCTATCCCGCCAGAGCGGCGATCGGTGTTGCAGCGTTGCCGCGCGGCGCGCAGGTGGAAATGGACGCGGTGCTGGCGCTGGACGAGTAGCATCCGCCAACTTTCTGCCTCCGCTCTTCCTGGTTAACGGAGTGACGGTGGAAATAGCTACGATGGAACTCAACGTGCGCGAAGCGGCGCAGTCGCTGACCGCGCAACCCCTGCCCGTCACTGCCCTGAAGGGCGTCGGCCCGAAGTTGGCGGAACGGCTGCGCCGACTGGGGATTCACACGGCGGAAGATGTCCTGCTGCATCTGCCGCTGCGTTATCAGGATCGCAGCCGCATGACCCCGATCAACCAGTTGCAGCCTGGCGAGGAGGCGCTGATCGAGGCGCAAGTCCTCAGCAGCGAGGTGGTGGCGCGCAGTCGGCGTTTCCTGCTCTGTCATCTGGCCGATGGGACGGGCGTGCTGACCCTGCGCTTTTTCCACTTCAGCCCCGCCCAGCAACAACTGCTCGGTCAGCCGGGTGTGCGGCTGCGCTGCTTCGGCGAGGTGCGGCAGGGCTATAACGGCGGACTGGAGATGATTCATCCCGAATGCCGCCGGATCGAACCGGATACGCCAGTCGAGGAACGGCTGACGCCGTTCTATCCGGCCACCGCCGGCCTGCAACAATTTACCCTGCGCAACCTGGCGGAACAGGCGCTGGAGCAGACCGAGGCGCTGTTACCGGAACTGTTGCCGGCGACGCTATTGACTCAGTTGCGGCTGCCGCCCATCGCCGAGGCGGTGCGGTTGTTACACCAGCCGCCGGCGGAGACTTCGGTTGCAGAGTTGGAAAGCGGCCATCATCCCGCCCGGCAGCGACTGGCTTTTGAGGAACTGCTGGCCCACCAACTCAGTCTCCGCCGGTTGCGCGAGCGGACCCGGCGCCAGGCCGCGCCACCGCTGGCTGGAAGCGGTCTCAGTCAACGCTTTCTGGAACGTCTGCCCTTTACCCTCACTGGCGCCCAGCAGCGGGTGCTGGCGGAAATCGCTGAAGACCTCGCTCAACCCCGTCCCATGCTGCGCCTGCTCCAGGGCGATGTCGGTTCGGGCAAAACCGTGGTGGCTGCCGTCGCTGCCTTGCGGGCGGTGGAAACCGGCGCCCAGGCGGCGCTCATGGCTCCAACCGAACTGCTGGCCGAACAGCATTACCGCAATTTTCGCAATTGGCTGGACGAACTGGGTATTGAAGTCGCTTGGCTGACCGGGCGGCTCACGGGCAAGGCGCGGCACACGCTGCTCGAACGGTTGGCTGCCGGGGACATTCAAGTCGCAGTGGGCACCCACGCGCTGTTTCAGGAGGCGGTTGCGTTCGCCGAACTGGCTTTGGTGATCGTCGATGAACAGCACCGGTTCGGCGTCCATCAGCGGCTGGCGTTGCGCGAGAAAGGCCGGGCGGGCGGGCGCTGCCCCCACCAATTGATCATGACCGCCACGCCGATCCCGCGCACCCTGGCGATGAGCGCCTACGCGGATCTCGACACCTCGATCATCGACGAATTGCCGCCGGGTCGCCAACCGGTCAAAACGGTCGCTGCGCCGGATCGTCGCCGCGCCGAGATCATCGACCGCATCCGCCGGGCCTGTCTCAGCGGTTGCCAAGCCTATTGGGTCTGCCCGCTGATCGAGGAGTCCGAAGTTTTGCAATGTCAGGCGGCAACGGTTTCGGCTGAACAGTTGACTGCGCTGCTGCCGGAACTGCGCATTGGCCTGGTGCATGGTCGATTGTCAGCAGCGGCCAAGGAAGCGGTGATGGCCGCTTTCAAAGCCGGCGAAATCGATCTATTGGTCGCCACCACGGTCATCGAGGTCGGCGTGGATGTACCCAACGCCAGTTTGATGATTATCGAGAATCCCGAGCGGTTGGGATTGACGCAATTGCATCAATTGCGCGGCCGGGTCGGTCGGGGGACGGCGGAAAGCAGTTGTGTCCTGCTCTACCGTCCCCCCCTGTCCGAAGTGGCGCGTACCCGGCTGGCGGTATTGCGGGAATGTCATGACGGTTTTGAAATCGCCCGCCGCGATCTGGAACTGCGCGGTCCCGGCGAAGTGCTTGGCACGCGCCAGACCGGCGAACAGAACCTGCGCATCGCTGACTTGTTGCGCGATCAGGATTGGCTGAATGTCGTCCGCCAGACCGCCGATGGTCTGCTGCGCGAGCATCCGGACTGTGTGGAGCGGTTGATCCGGCGCTGGATTGGCGCCGGAACGCGCTATGGGGAGGTGTAGGGAGGCTCAACGCCGCCGGTCTTCCTCAATTTGGAGCGGTCCCTCGCTGACGGTCTTGGGTTGCGGGCGCTGGCTTTCCAGTTTGATCCGCAGCCGCAGGTTGTTGACGGAATCAGCGTGGCGGATGGCGGTTTCGTAGCTGATCCGTCTCGCCTCGTAGAGATCGAACAGCGCCTGATCGAAGGTCACGATCCCCTGTTCGCTGGAGCGGGACATCACCGGCTTGAGCTCCTTGACCCGTCCCTGAAAAATCAACTCCGCCATCAACGGTGTGTTGAGCAACACTTCGACCGCCGGAATCAGGCCAGCCTGATCCTCGCGCGGCAGCAGGCGCTGTGAAATAAACGTCTTCATGTTGAACGATAGATCCATCAGGATTTGCGTCCGCTTTTCCTCCGGGAAGAAATTGACGATGCGGTCAAAGGCTTGATCGGTGTTGTTGGCGTGCAGGGTGGTCAGGCACAGATGGCCGGTTTCGGCGAAATTGATGGCATGTTGCATGGTCTCTCGATCCCGGACCTCGCCGATCATGATCACGTTGGGTGCCTGCCGCAGGGTATTTCTCAAGGCGGTCTCATAGGAATCGGTGTCGGTTCCTACCTCGCGCTGATCCACCAAGCATTGCTTGTGCCGGTGGAAGAACTCGATGGGATCTTCGACGGTGACGATATGTTCTTGGCACTGTTCATTACGATAATCCAGCATCGCTGCCAGCGAAGTGGTCTTGCCGCAACCGGTGCCGCCCAGAAAAATGACCAGCCCGCGCGGGGTTATGGCGATGTCCTTGAGAATTGGCGGCAGATTGAGTTCGTCAATCGTCGGGATTTGTTGCTGAATCAACCGCAGCACCATGCCGGCGCTGCCGCGCTGAGTGAAAGCGCTCACCCGGAAGCGCGCGATATTAGGGAAATTCAGAGAAAAATTGACCTCGTGATGCTGGTCAAACTCCCGCGCCTGACGATCGTGCATGATCGAGCGGGTCAGCAGCGCTGTCTGTTGCGGGGTCAGCTTACGGTCACCGACCCGGTGAATGGCCTGGTTGACCTTGAGCGCTGGCGGGCTGCCAGCAGTGATGAAAATATCCGAGCCTTGCAACTCCAGTAAATTGATGGTCAGTTCGTAAAGATACTGTGTGGCCTTTTCATAATCATTCATTTCTAATCCCGGAGTCTGTTCCATACTGTGCCCCTCTGGCTGATGGATGCTGATACGCTAAATAGCGTGATCTTTGCTTTCGAGTGTCGCCCGGTAATTCTATACTGTGCAAATTACGTCGGCGCTGTTCCCGACATGACGCTCGGTTTTTCTGTTCCCCGATGGCTTGACACGCTACGCCCGCCGCCGCCTGCACAGACCCGCATCGCCCATTAGTTTTGAGGAGATTATCGTTTTCATGAGCTGTTCTCGCCCTGTATTCCCGTTATTGGCGTTGCTGTTCGCGCTCAGTTGGGCCGTCGCGCTGGCGGCGCGCCCCGCCGATCCCGGGCAACCGCTGCCGGATTTTCGCAAGCTGGTTAAACAGAACGAAGCGTCCGTTGTCAACATCAGCTCCACGCAAGCGCCCAGTCGGCGAACCCGCTCATCCAGCCTGCCGGAGCTGCCGGGCAGCGAAAATCCCTATCTGGAGTTCTTCAAGCGCTTTTTCCAGGAACGTCCGGAACTACCGGGCGACCGTCAGGCCAACTCGCTCGGTTCCGGGTTCATCATATCGCCGGATGGCTATATCCTGACCAACGCCCACGTCGCGCAAGATGTCGACAAGATCATCGTTCGGCTCAGCGACCAGCGCGAGCGTCCCGCCAAGGTCATTGGCGTCGATGAACTGACGGATGTCGCGGTACTCAAAATCGAGGGCGAAAATTTGCCGACGGTCAAAATCGGTGACTCCGATGCGCTGGAGGTCGGCGAATGGGTGCTGGCGATTGGTTCGCCGTTCGGTTTGGAGCGCACCGCCACCCAGGGCATCGTCAGCGCGGTGGGCCGCAACCTGCCCAGCGGCACTTATGTCCCGTTCATTCAGAGCGATGTCGCCATCAACCCGGGCAGTTCCGGCGGCCCGCTGTTCAATCTGCGCGGCGAAGTAGTCGGCATCAATTCCCAGATTTACAGCAGCACGGGCGGCTATATGGGACTGTCATTCGCCATTCCCATCAAACTGGCTATCCAGGTGGTCGATCAGCTCAAGGCCACCGGCGAAGTGACCCGGGGTTGGCTGGGTATCCTGTTGCAATCCGTCAATAACGATCTGGCCGATGCGTTCAAGCTCGACCGGCCACGCGGCGCTTTGGTGGCGCAAGTTTTACCGGATAGCCCGGCGGCCAGCGCCGGCTTCAAGCCCGGCGACATCATTGTGCGCTACGGCGGTGAGCCGGTCGAAGACTCCTCGCAACTGCCCCGGATGATCGGCGTCACCCCAGTGGGCAAGACCGTCGCCATGTCGATCCTGCGCAACGGCGAACCGCTGGAAATCAAGGCCACCATTGCCCGACTGGAAACCGTCGAAGAGAAGGTTTCGACCATGGACGAGCACAGCGACCCGCGTCTGGGCATCGTCGTCGCGGATCTCAGCAACGAACAGCGACGTGGATTGGGCGCTGAGGATCAGGGCGTACTCGTTACCAGCCTGGATGAAGGGCCGGCGGCCAACGCGGGCCTGTATCCGGACGACATCATTCTGCAAGTCAATCACCAGCCGGTAAAGAGCGCTAATCAGTTCGTGGAGCTGGCCAAAGAATTGCCTCGGGGCAAGGTGGCGCCGTTGCTGGTGAAGCGGGAAAACGAATCGCTCTATCTAGCCGTGCGCTTGCCGGAATGAGGAACCCATTGTCAAAACGCCCATGAACCCGAATAACTATCTGGACTTTGAAAAGCCCATCGCCGAACTGGAAGCGATGCTCAAGGAACTGCGCCATCTCAGCGCCGAGCAGGATTTGAACATCAGCGATGAGATCGCCCGGCTGGAAGCCAAGAGCAAGGCGCTCACCGAGTCGATTTTCGCGGCGCTGACGCCCTGGCAGATTTCGCAGATCGCCCGCCATCCCTTGCGGCCCTATACGCTGGACTATATCGAAGGCCTGTTCACCGACTTTCAGGAACTGCATGGCGACCGCACCTTTGCTGATGACCACGCCATCATCGGCGGGCTGGCGCGCCTGGAGGGTCGCCCGGTGCTGGTGATTGGCCATCAGAAGGGACGGGATACCCGGGAGAAGATTTATCGTAACTTTGGCATGCCGCGCCCGGAAGGTTATCGGAAAGCGTTGCGGTTGATGAAACTGGCCGAGCGGTTCCGGTTGCCGGTGCTGACCTTCATCGACACGCCGGGCGCTTATCCGGGCATCGGCGCGGAAGAGCGCGGTCAGAGTGAGGCGATTGCGCGAAATCTGTTTGAGATGAGCCGGTTGTGCACGCCGCTGATCGGCGTGGTGATCGGCGAAGGCGGCTCGGGTGGGGCGTTGGCGGTCGGCGTGTGCGACCGGGTGTTAATGTTGCAGTACAGCACTTATTCGGTGATTTCGCCGGAAGGCTGCGCCGCGATTTTATGGAAGAGCGCGGACAAGGCACCCGATGCAGCGGAGGCGATGGGCCTGACCGCCGACCGATTGCTGAAATTGAACCTGATCGACGGGATAATTCCTGAACCGCCGGGCGGCGCTCATCGTGACCTGGCGCTGATGGCTGAGAATGTCCGGACGGCGCTGCGGGAGCACTTGCTGCCGCTCGATGCGCTGTCCGTCGATGAACTGCTGGAGCAACGCTATCAGCGGCTGATGAGCTACGGGACGTTCAAGGAAGCCGCGCCCGCGACGTCGCTGCAATCCACCTGGCAAAGCAGCGTAGCGGCGTTGTTGGGCAAGGACAAGCCAGTGGATGGCTGAATTTCCGGGCATCGAAGCGGCGATGGCGCAACTCGACGCCTGGCCTGGCGTCCGCCGCTTCATCGTCGGCTACAGCGGTGGCGTGGATTCCCATGCGCTGCTCCACTGGTTGGCGAACCAGCGCTATCGTGACTGGACATTGGCGGCACTCTACGTCGATCACGGGCTGCAAGCCGCGTCCGCTGCCTGGGGCGAACATGGCGCCCACGTCTGCCATGCGCTGAACGTGCCCTTTCGGGTCTTGAAGGTTGACGCTCGACCGACGACGGGGGAAAGCCCCGAAGCCTCCGCCCGTCGCGCCCGCTATGCCGCTCTTGCCGCTGAACTGGCTCCTGATTCTGCGCTGTTGACCGCCCATCACCGCGACGATCAGGCCGAAACCTTGTTATTGCAACTACTGCGCGGCGCAGGGCCACACGGACTGGCGGCGATGCCGGCGGCGGCGTGTTTGGGCCAGGGCTGGTTATTACGTCCGTTGCTGAATGTGGATCGCGCTGAATTGCTGGCCTACGCCCGCGCTCACGATTTGCACTGGATCGAGGACGCCAGCAATACCGACACCGGCTTTGACCGTAATTATCTCCGCCATCGAGTTTTGCCGTTGCTGCGGGAACGCTGGCCCGCTGTGAATCGAACGCTAGCCCGCTCCGCACGGTTGTGTGCGGAAACGGCGGCTTGGCTGGATGAGGAAGCGGCGGCTGATTTAACCAGCGTGGCAACGGACCGCCCTGACTGTTTGGCGATCCCTGCCTTGCAAGCATTGAGCGAACTCCGTCAGCGCAATTTGCTGCGCTACTGGTTGCGGCAACTTAACTTACCGATCCCCGATGCCCGGCAATTACAACACATTCTCCATGACGCCCTGACCGCCGCCGCCGACCGTAATCCTTGTATCCGCTGGCCTGGTGCAGAAGTCCGGCGTTATCGGGATAGGTTGTATGCCATGCCGCCGCTGATGCCGCACGATGCCCGACAGAGGGTTATCTGGCGGACTGATACCGAGGGTTGGCCGTCGCTGGAATTGCCGGGCGCAGGCCAATTACGGATGCAGAAAACGATGGGGGCGGGACTGCGTTCCGAAGCGCTGGCGAGTGGTGCGTTGATCGTCCAGTTTCGGCAAGGTGGCGAGCGATTTCGGCTTGCCGGTCGCTCGCATAGCCAGGAATTGAAAAAGCTGTTGCAGCAGGCGGGCATTCCACTGTGGGAGCGGGAACGGTTGCCGTTGATTTATCTTCCTTCCTCGCCAAATTTCTCTGGCGCAGGGGGAGGGGATTGCTGCCTGCTGGCGGTCGGTGGACTGGGCATTGCGGCCGACTTTGCCGCCGAACCCAGCGAAGTGGGTTGGCAACTGGTTTTCCAGTCCAGGACCCAAAACCCTCAATGGTGTTGACATAAATCTGGTCCTGTAAATTTTCCTGTGATGACGAAGGCTGGCAGCGTGGGGCCAGGGTGTCAGCCGCATCCAACCCCTTGATCCTGCTAAGCGATTTTCGCTTCACCTGCTCACCCCATCGTTCGGATCACAGGAAAATTTACAGGACCCATTGCTCGCGGTAACATCGGAAATCTCCAGCTAATCCCCCAGCAGCTCCGCGACCGGCTGCAAGGGTTCAACATGCTCAGACACCACCTTGATGATGACGATGATTG
>ERZ795054.4104-NODE-4104-length-10935-cov-4.769026_pt1 | contig 10935 bp, 10 predicted proteins | sample MGYA00375138_ERZ795054 | MGnify/ENA primary metagenome ERZ795054 (study PRJEB30183, sample SAMN05720215) | anaerobic digester metagenome | isolation source: active sludge of municipal wastewater-treating anaerobic digesters | place: USA | collected 2014-12-23 ...
GGTGACTCGAAGCCAGTCCAGCGCCGGATCCGCCTGAATCCGCCCGCCCGCTGTTTCGACGATCTGGCTAATGACCTCGATGGGCGTCTTCTGGCTGTAGCTGAACGTGCGCGCCGGCACCAGCCAGTCGGGGAAGTCCAGCGGCCAGTCCAGTTGCCAATTCGTGCCGGTCAATTCCTGTTCCGCCAGTTGCCGGGCGGTCTTGGCGTCGGTTTCGTAGCCATTGGCCGGCTGGGCCACGTCCGGCCCCAGCAGCGCGGCCCGCCCGCGCCCGCGCGTCTGGCCGCCCGTCTTGCCGAACTCCGCCGAGCCAGACACCTGGTCGAGGCGGAATTGCCAGACGTTCCCGTCCACGGTCACCTCGATCTCGACCGGGGTGATCACGATAGGACGCAGCAGGTCTACCGCCTCCGCCCCGGCCAGGGTGGCGCTGAAGCTCCAGGCCCACTCATCCCAGGCACTGGTCAGGGTCAGGGCCGTCACCGGAATCGCCGCCCGGTCGGGCAAGCGGACGACTGCAATGTCATGCACCATGCGATAACTCCGCAGAATCGGAAGGACCCAGGCCGGCGCCTGCCCGAAGTGGAAGCGCAGCGGGGCGAAGACCGGGGCGTGAAAGTGAAAGCGCAGCGCGGCGCGCGGCGGCAACGGCGGCAACGGCGGCAACGGCGGCCAGGGCCAGGATACCCCGACCAGGGGCCGCGCCGCCCGCCAGGGGAAGCGCCAGAGCCGGCTGATCAGGAGCGCGCTGGCTTCCGCCGACCGGAGCCACTGCCCCAGCGGGAGCGCCTCCCGCTCGATGGCGCGCAGCCCGCCGCTCCGTACCGGCGCGCGATGCCAGTACAGCCGCTCCCCGACCGCGAAGGCGCGCGCCTGATCCCAGCCTCCCTGGGTGGCGGTGGTGCGGAGCGGGGCGGCGGTGTGCTTCAGTCGGAGCGCGCTGGTTTGCAGGGCGCTCACCCCGACCGGCAGCCGCAGCGCCGGGCGTCCCAGCGCGGGTTCCCCCCAGGGCAGGCGCGTACTCAGCGCCAACGAAGCGGCAGGTTGCCAGCGGGCGGTGGTCGGCTGCGTCGCCAGCGCGGCGGGCTGCCACGCCAGCCGTAACGGCGCGCCGTCCTGGTCGGCGGCACTCTGAACGGCGCTGCGCACGTGGCCCGCCCGCACGTTTTGGGGGAGCAGCTCGCCGGGGAACGGCGTAGGCGGAACCCGATAGCGCGGGTTGCGCCGGGTGAAGGTGGTTGCCTGCGGGGCTGGCAGCCACCGATAGCGCGGGTTGCGCCGGGTGAAGGTGGTCGCGTGCGGCGGCGGTACCCACCGATAGCGCGGGTTGCGCAACGCCCCGCGCTCACTGTCGGCAGGGAGCGGAAACCGAAAGACCAGCGGCGTCCGCGCACTGGGAAAAAACGCGAACGCCAGCCCGGCCATGGCTTAGCTCATCGGATCGGGGGTTTGGTGGTCATAGGCCTGCGCCGGATAGGCGGCGTCATAGCACACCACCAGATACGTCTGGGCGCGGTTGAGGTAGGGAATCGTCCACGTGCCATCCGCCGCGCTCCAGGCTTCGCGCACCAGGTGCCCGGAGCGCTCATCAAACACCCGCAACCGGGTCCGGTACGGCAGGCTGTTCAAGGTGATCGGCTCATTCGGCGGGTTGCTGAACTGGCCATCGCCGCCATACACCATGTCGCGGCGGGCACGGGCGAGGCGCGGGCGCGGGAGGATCGGATCCGGGTCGGGCAGTTTGGCGCTGGGCGGGGTGAACGCCGCGAGATAGCGCGGGATGCCCAGGGTGACGCGCACATCCTGTAGATACACCGCGTCCACCACGCTCGCTGGGCGGCTGATCCCGATGCGCCACGGGGCACTGGAAAAGTTGGTTGTGATCCCGCTGACCGTGAACTCCAGCCCGCCATTCAAAAACCCCCGAACCACCCCGGAACTGCGGGTGAGGGCCAGATGATGCCACGTCGCGGCGGCTGCGGGGGTGGTGCCTTTCTTGGCCCCCTCCGCCCATTCTTTATAGGCCGCCAGAATCTGCTTGACCTCCGCTTCCGTTTGGGCGCTATTTATCGCCTTGCGGAATGCCGCCTCGATTTGGGGCGCGGTGGCTTGCGCGTTTTGGGTGATGCTTCGGAACGTGCTAATGATTTCCTGGCCGTTTGCCGTGATCCGGTCGGCCATGTAATTGGACGCTAACCCCAACTTATCCAGCGCCCCTGCGAGTTCGCGGGATTCCTGTTGCTGCTTTGCGGTAGCTTCGCCCTGACGAAGAATCCTTCCGGTGGTTTCATCGTAAACCAGCCCCATTGCGGCGAACCCTGCCTTAAGCCGGTTAATCGTCTCGGTTTCGCTGGCGTTGAGTTCGATCTTGCGTTCTTGGACGCGCGCTGCGTTCTCTGCTGCGATCCGCTTCTTTTCTTCTTCTTCCGCCGCTTTGCGGGTCGCCTCCGCTTGTTGCCCCTTAGCCCGCGCCATCCGTTCAGCGCGCAGTACGGCTTTTTCCTCCTCCGTCGCCCCCTCGGCGATGCGCTTGTTGTACCCAGTCACCGCGTCGACCAAATCGGCCAACATGCTCCCTACGGAACGCCCACTGCTGGCCCATTCGACAAAGCGGTTGATCAGCGTACCGACCCCAGCGCCGAGCGCGCCCGCGCCCGCCACTGCTGCCGTCACCAGGCCGGGGAATCCTGCCAGCGCGCTCATCGCGCCGGCCACCGCGGGATTAAGCGCGAAAAACGCCTGCGCCAGATTGCCGAGAATCCCGATCACCGGAATGCCGGCGGCGCTCAATAATTTCAACGCAGCGGTCAGCAGTCCAATTTTCAGCGCCAGCTCAGCGACGTTGCCCAGCGCGCCAAAAAAGATAGACCCCATCTGGCTGATGACGGGGATGATTTGATTGGCGGAGGTAGCCAGGCCCGCAATCTCGCCGGCCAGCCGCATCAGCGTAGGGTTGCCTTGCGATACGGCGGCAAATAACGTGTTGAGCGCGCCCAGCAGTGGTTGTAGCCCGTCAACCGCGCCGGCCACAAATTGGGAAAAATCCCCCAGGATGTTGATGAGGGCTTGCAGCAGGGTGCGTAGCCCTTCCAACGTGGTCAGGTCCATCCCGTCGGTTAATTTGGCGAACGCTTCGCCCAGTTCGCCAGAAACCGCCTTCAACCCAGAAACCAATGGGCGCCAATCTACGCCGGCCAGGGCTTCCTCTAGATTGTTGGCCATGGCGCGAACTAGGCTTTCCACGGCCGCGATTTGGGGTTTGAGCACGTTGAGCAGCGGAGCCAGATCACCGGCCTTAACCGAGCGGTCAAACGCGGCGGCTAACTCGCCGGTCGCTGTCACCAGCCCTTGAATTTGGGGCTTGAAGACATTGCCGAGCGTTACGCTGAGTTGGCGGAAGGATTCCTCGGTACGCTTCCCGGCGGCTTCCGCCGTTTCCAGGCGAACGGCGACTTCTTTGGCGGCAGACCCGGCGCTTTGCAGCGCAGCGTCCGTGACTTGCAAATAGCCGCCAAGATTGTTGAGTACCGTGCTAAACCGTCCGGCCTGCTCAATGCCCACCAATTCCTGGGCGTAATACGCTTTCTGCGCCTCGCTCAGCCCCAGGAACGCCCGCGCTACATCGAGAAAAATGTCTTTGCCGTCGCGGAGTTTGCCGTTTAAGTCGGTTTGCGAAACGCCCAGGGCCGCGAGCGCGGCCTTAACCGGCGCGGTGTTGGCGGATAATTGTTGCAGACTGGTTTTGAGGGCGTCGGCGGCTTCAGACCCGGAGCGGTAGACTTCGATGATCGGCGTCAACAGCCCAGCGGTTTCCTCCATGGAAAAGCCCATCTGTTTGGCAATGGGCGAGAGCGCCGCCATCCCGACGGCCAGTTCCTTCACGTCGGTAGCGTACCGATTGCTCACCTCATTGAGCATATCGACGACGCTGGCGGCAGAACCGGCCTCGGCCTTAAACCCCTTGAGGATCGACACCAGCAATTCGCTGGATTGCGCGGCCTCCAGATCGCCCGCGATCATCAGCTTGGTGCTTTCCGTGACCAACTGAAACGCCTCTTCCGCGCTATAGCCGGCCTGGACGAAGTTCGCCATGGCCTGCACCAGTTGTTCCCCATTCTGGGCGAACTGCTGGGCGGTCTGATTCAGTTGCGCGCCGTAGCGTTTGGCGGCGTCCATCCCGCCATCCAGCACTTTGCCGAGGTCGGCCAGGGCGGATTCGTAGGATTTGGCCGAGTCGTAGGCGCGGCTCGCCAATACACTCGCTACGCCGACCAAGGCCGTGTTGAAGGCCAGGGCTTTTGCGGTCGCTTCGGCCATGGGGTCAGTGGCGTTTTTGACCGCTTCTCCGAACGCCCGCAGATCCGATCCTGCCGTATCAAACCCGGATTGCGTAACCGCCTGCCCCAGTTCCTTGACTTTAGCGTTGATCTCATCCAGGTCTTGGGTCGCCAGATCGACGGCCTTGATGACCAGTTGGAGTAATAGATCATTGGCCATCGGCTAGACCTCGATCATGGATCGCTCGTCAACGACCTCGATGGTAGCGATTTCTAACAACCGAAGATTTGGATGCTGTTCGCAGTAACGATCTGGCCAGACATGCCAGTCATCAGTGGCAGCCGCCTGCAGCCGGGCCACTCTGACTATCCCTACGCCCCACGGCGTTGGGCCGTCATACAACTGTTTGGCGAACGTGTAGAGCGTGCAGTGCATATCAAACCTCGATCAGCCTGAGGGTTTCCAGGATGTAGCGCGCGCCGCTGGAGGGATTGGCGGGGCCAGAGTCTTTCACGACGGGGAGGGCGCGGACGGTGAGCGGTTCGTCACCCGCCGGCAGGACGGTAAAGGTGCGGGCGTCGTGCAGGGTCAGGGTCATTTCTTCCCCGGCATCGAGCAGCGCCTTGAGGGCGGCGACTTCGGTCCGGGTGAGCCAGGCGAAGTCTTTGCCGCCCTCCAGGGTGATGGGGCGACCGGCCTGCTTTTCGCCCTGGTGGACGATCAGCGCGCCGGTCAGGCTGTACTCGGTCGCCTGAGTGAGCGGCGACCAGGTGAATTCATCCGCCCAGCGCAACCCCTGCGGCAGCGTGAGCGCGCCGAGCGTGAGGGCCATGGGTTACGCCGCGAGGTCAGAGACCTGGAACAACCAGGGGGAGGTGGGCGCGGGGCTGATACCGAGCGTCGGGGTGAGCATCTTGCCGCTGAACTGGCCCTTGATGTACGTCCCCGTCACCGGGTCGAACGCGGCGCTGCCGGCGAGATTGACCTTGTACACCACGATCCGCCCGCGTTTGCTGCTGACCTTTTCCGTGGCCGAGCCGATTAGCATCACGTAGTTGCTGACCGCCTTGCCCGCCGCGTAGTTTTCGATGGCGCGCGTGGTGGTGTGATAGCTCAACTTGGTGATGGTGTCGCCGGTGGCACTCAGTGACTTGATCATCCCATTAACGAGATCGACGCTGTAATGCGTAGAGGCCACTTCCGCATCAGCCGCCGTATAGGCCACGATCTCCGTGCCCGTATCGTGAGCCGCTAGGTATTTGTTGGCGAGCGGGACCCATAACCCTCGCGCCACCGTGACCGCTTCTTTTACTACCGCCTCGGTGGTCTGGGTCACCTCGCTCAAGGTCGCGCCCAGCAAGACCGAGAACAGCGCGGGCGGCATGTAATCCGCTTCCGCCGACAGCGATCCCGCCTCAGTAGTCTTGTTGACCGATGCCAGAATTTCACCGGCGCTTCCTTCCATGTTGGACAGCAGGTCGTCGGATTCCTGGACTTGGCTCTGGAGTTCCAGCTTGGTCCAGTTCACCGGGTCATAAAACTGCGTCGGGGCGGTATCGCCCGACCAGAAGCCAAACTTGATGGCGCAATTCAAATAGAGAGATTTGGAGGCAACAGCAACGGCCATGACGGTTTACTCCGGGCGGCGCTTTTTGGGCGGCGCGGGTTCAGATTCGAGAACGAGGGGCGGCGCCGCGATGGCGGCCCGGCGGGCGGCGATCAGCCGTTCCCGCCGCAGCCGCTCGGTTTGCTGGCGCTTCCAGTGCTGGTAGATCGCCGGATTCATGCGGGCTACCAGGTCAGCGTGAGTTCGCGGTAGGTGATGCGTACCTTCAACGGGCTGTCGCCGGTGGCGATTTCTCCGGTACTCAAGTGCAGCACCAGCGGCGCTTCGGCGACTGGGGTGATCGCCGCCGTCGTGGTCGGCTCCACGTACCGAAAGGCATCGGCCTCGGCGGCCAGAAACGGATCGGTTTCGATGGTCGCCAGCAGCGCGCCCGATCCATCGGTGTACCGGATGGTCAGGTCTTCGCCCGCCGCGATGCCGTCGTATTTGGTAGTCGCGAAGTCCAGCCACAATTCCGCCGCGACCAGGATCAACGCTTTGCCTGCCGCCGGGGCGGCGATCAGCGTCTTGGGCGAGGCGTTCAACGCCAGCAGTTCCGCACTGGACACGGTGACCGTGGCCGTTTTCAGCGGCGCGGCATAGAGCGGCGCGAACAGGGTGGCGCCCCAGGTGGCCGGGGCGGCCCCCAGCAGGGTTTCCAGCCACGTTTCGGCGCGGGCGTCGGTGTGATACTGCAAGTGGTCGTCGCTTTCCAGCGCGCCCAGGTCGGCATGATCAATGCTGGCCGGGTTCGCCACGTCTCCAATTCGGATGCGCATGGCGATCTCCTTACTTGCTCAAAATCTTGACGATCTTGATCAGCTTGGTATCCCAGACTTTCGCCCAGTTGGAGCCGGTCGCCAGTTCGGCATTGGTCGGCGAACTCCCGGCCATGCTGTTGGAAGTCCAGCGCACGCCGCGCGGATGGAAGATGAACTCGCGCCGGGTGACGATGGTTTCCTGGCCCGAGCCGTTGCCCGCCAGCGGCACGCGCAGATACTCCGTCGGCACCTTGGGGCTGCCTTCGCCATAGGCGACGCTGCCCGGCCCGAACAGATAGGTGGTGTAGTTCCCGTTGGCGAGCGGGCAGGAATCATCCACGATGACCCGATAGCCCAGGAAGGTCGGGAACCGGATGTCGCCCTCCGCGCCGATGTAGTCGATCAGCAACGCCTTTTGCAAGGCGGTGTATTTGGCCGAGTGCATCACGATGGCAGTGAGGCTGTCCGACTCATCGCCCAGCTTTTGTTTGCCATCCAGAATCACATCGGCGGACAGCGCGGTACTGCCTCCGGTCACGTCATGGACATGGGTACTGGTTAACGCCGAGGCAAAAATACCGGTCAGGGCGTTGATCAGGATGACCTGCATGTCGCGCGTCCACCAGCCGGCGATCAGGTTGGCGATGCGCTCCAGCGGATCATCCCCGGCCCCGATGCTCTTGGTAATGTCCATCGCCGACCAGGCCGCATTGCGGAACAGCTTGACGGCGGTCTCATAGGCCATCGCCACGTTGCCGGGAGTGATGGCGGTATCTGGATCGTCCGAGCCGACCGCCGACGAGGCGCTCAGGTCGTTCCAGTAGGGCAGGGTGAAGGTCGCGCCTTCGCTCTTGGCGAGCGCGGCAATCGCGGGGTCCGTCGCCACGATGCCGGACTGGAACAGCGCCGATTTCGTGGTGCTGAGGGCCTGGACGCGGGCGGAAAATTCCGGCTTGACGATCAGGTTGGTAATCTGAGTAACAGCCATGGCTAGGCTCCGTTAAGCAAGGCCCGCTGCCGCTTTCAGTTGCGCAGCGAGGGCCGGTTTCTCATCAACCAGGCGCAGTTGCTCGGTCAGATTGAACGAGTCTTTCGCCCAGGGATTGGCAACCTCGCCGGCTCGACCGTTGGGGTTGTAGCCGGAGCCTCGCGCCCCGGGGGACTTCAACAAATGGGGCTTGCCGGTCGCCAAGTGCGTCACGCCCTCGGCCAGCGGTAACAGATTGCCCTTGTCATCCTGATACCGCGCCTGGCCTTGCTCCTCATCCCACGTCAGCTTTTGCCGCAGGTAGGACTCCACCAGATCGCGGTCAATGAATTCATACGCGCCCAAGGCCTGATTCAGTTCCGCCGCCAGTACGGTTTGCCGATGCTTGGCGGTCAAATCGGCCAGTGCCTGATCCTTGGCTTTGGCAGCGGCATCCAGCGCCTTGAGGCGGGTTTCCAACTGCTTGAGTGCCTCGGCCTGGCCCTTGGCGGGCGGCAACGACTCCAGTTCTTCCAGCGTCTCAATCCCCAGTTTCTCCATCAGCCGGGCCACATTCGCCTCTGCCGTCTCGGCTTTGGCTTTCAGCCCTTGCCGTCCAAGCTGGCTTTCCTTCCGAGCGGCGTCGCGCTGCTCGATCAGGCTATTCACATACTGCTCCACTTCGGCGAATCGCTCGCCGAGCGGCTCTTTCAGGGATTCCAGATTCATGCGGCTTTGTGCCCTTATTCTATATAGAAATATGCTATTCTCATTAACATAATTTTTGGTTATATTCAAGGCTATGACTACCTTCGACCCCACGCCGTTCCAAGTAATCGCCGATGCTCTGAACAGCAGCGGCGGATTCAGCGACGGCAGCTATCTGGTGCAATACCCGCGCGAATCCGACGACAAGTTCGAGCGCCGGCAAGCCATCGCCTGGTACGCCAATGCGCTGCGGCCTGCCTGTCAACGCTTCGTCGGCTACCTCACCAAGCGCCCGCCGTTTCGTGAAGTCACGCAGCCGGCCTTAACCGCGCTGCTGGACGCCTGCAACTGGCAAAACGACAGCCTGGACGTGTTCTGGTCGCAGTTCATGGTGGACGCCAAGGCTCGAGGAGCGATGTTGTTGCTGGTGGACATGCCGCCCGAGGGGCTGGACACCGCCCGCACCTGGCCGATTCTCAGCCCGATTGCGCCGGAACTGATGACGGCCTATGCCGTGAACGCGCAGGGCGCGCTGGCCAGCGTGACGTTTTCTGACACGCTGCGCATCGGCGACGAGGACAAGGCCGTGAGCCGGGTCTACGATGAAACCGGCTGGCGTGTCCTGGAAGGCGACGAGGTGCTGGCGCAAGGCGTGCATGATCTGGGCGTCTGCCCGGTGCTGGCGTTCGCGGAGTCCGGGGCGTTCCCCAGCCGGGGCGAATTCGCCACCATCGCCGATTTGTCCAAACGGCTGTACAACTTGCGCTCAGAACTGGATGAGATTCTCCGGGCGCAGACCTTCTCGTTGTTGACCTACAAGGTCCCCGCCGACCGCTACCCGCTGGACCTGGGCGCGGTCGCCCAAACCATCGGCACGCACAACCTGCTGCAAACCTTCCCGGAGGGCGCGGAATTCATCGCGCCGCCCGAAGGCCCCGCTCGCGTCTATCTGGACGTGATCGCGCAAGTCGAGGCGTTGATCCGACAAGCGGCGCTGATGGTGGACATCCCCAACAGCAACAGCCAGGAATCCGGCGTGGCGTTGCAACTGCGGTTCCAGGCGCTCAATTCCAGTCTGGTCAGCTTCGCCCGGCGCATGGAAGATTTCGAGCGGCGCATGTGGGACCTGGCCGGGCGCTGGCTGGGGATTGAGGCCCAGGCGGTCGTGTCGTGGGGCAAGGATTACAGCATCGCCGACCTCAAGACCGAACTGGAAGTCGCGCAAAACATGGCAGCGATTGATGCTCCAGCCACGTATCAGCAGGCCAAATTACGGCAACTGATTCAGTTGGACCTGGCCACGTTGCCGGAGGACGTTCTGGCCGGGATTCTGGCCGGCGTGGATGAAATGCAGCAGGAGAATATCGCATGAGCACTGAATTCTGGCGAGGCAGGAAAATCCCAGGCGGCTCCGGCTCGGGATTGGACGCTGATTTGTTGGACGGCCAGCACGGGGCGTATTACCTGCCTGCTTCCGGTGGGACGCTGACGAACTATAAAGAGACGCTGTACGCGCCAGCCGCTACGTCAGGCAATGTGACTCTGAACCTTGCCAACGGCAATCTCCAACGGTTCATCCTCGGCGGCAACCACCAGTTTACGATGCCGGCCAGCCCCGGCGCGTTCGGGCAGTCGTTTACCCTGATCCTCGAATGCGCCACCTACACGCCGACATGGAACACGATCCCGGCGATCAAGTGGTTGACCGCCGACAACACCGCGCCGACGCTCGTCACCACGGTCAATCTGGTCAACGTACTGACCTTTATCTGGGATAACGTTGACAGTCGGTGGCTCGGATTCTTAGCAGGACGGGAGTTCTCCTGATGATCGGGTGCGCGCAAGCCGCCACGCTTAACGAGCGCTGGCATTTGACCGAGCCGTTCAAGCTGATTTTCCGTACCACTGGCGCTGCGGAAACGGTGACGATTCCGTGTCAAAACGCCGGTGTATTTCGGGCGTGGATCGACTGGGGCGATGGCAGCGCCAAATCAGAGATTACCGCGTACAACAGCGCTAAGTTGGCCCACGTTTACGCCGTGGCCGGCGATTACACTGTTTCGATTACCGGATCGTTTCCAGGCATTAAATTTAACAATGCTGGCGATAAAGACAAACTACGCGAGGTGGTTGCGTGGGGCAAGACTAATTTTAAGAATTTGAGTTGGGCGTTCCAAGGTTGTACGAATATGACGAGCGCCGCAGCGGATGGGGGCGGAAGCACGATAGCGAATGTTGTTTCGTTGCAAAATACGTTTTGGGGCTGTTCGGTATTTGATGGTCCTATCGGTAATTGGAATATCGGTAACGTGCAGACCCTTTATCTTACGTTCAGCCGGACGCCGTTCAATCAAGATATCTCTACGTGGGACACCAAAAATGTTACGGACATGACTGGGGTTTTTTACATTAACTCTGTCTTTAACAGAGACATTAGCGCGTGGAATTTAAGTAAAACAAGAAGCACATCTTATATGTTCTGCGCCAGTTCTGCGTTCAATCAGAACATTGCCGCGTGGGACGTGGGAAATGTGATAAACATGGTTGGTATGTTCTACAACAGTTCTGCGTTCAATCAGAACATTGCCGCGTGGGACGTGGGAAATGTGATAAAC
>ERZ795054.4105-NODE-4105-length-10933-cov-4.030336_pt1 | contig 10933 bp, 12 predicted proteins | sample MGYA00375138_ERZ795054 | MGnify/ENA primary metagenome ERZ795054 (study PRJEB30183, sample SAMN05720215) | anaerobic digester metagenome | isolation source: active sludge of municipal wastewater-treating anaerobic digesters | place: USA | collected 2014-12-23 ...
AAGCAACAAACTTACCAGTATGAAAAGAATGACCATCAATCTGATTTTTGTGTTATGCATCACTCCTCCTTAAAAAATCACCTGGGTAGTTCAGCCACTATCTAATACATATCCTGATTGGTTGAATCCCCCATCGTTCATTATGGCACATGCCAGACCATTTTTCAATCGGATATTCATGATATTGATGATATTCATGTCTTACTATACATTTAAAGTTTTCGCCTTCGAGTTTAAATAAAAATGGTAGCAGCACAACTGTGAGAAATTCGAGACTTGTTTGGTTACTCTCTTACCTGGTCGCTTATCCCCTCGATTAAATTTGCGCATAAATGGTCTAAATTTTTGTTGAGTTCTTAGCTCAAATCCAAACAGTCTGGTTTTCCTCCTCTCCCCATCGCAGGAGAGGAATGAGGTGAGGGGGTTTTTCAATAATTATCCTGTATTATTAACCCATGCTCACAAAGAACCTTTGTTTTTTCTTCCTCTCCCCTCGCGGGAGAGGACTGAGGTGAGGGGGTTCATAGCCATAAATAAAATTGCCCAAACGCTCAGAAAAAACCAGACTCCCGCTGAATACGTACTCTGGGGATGTCTGAGAAACCGCCAACTATTGGGATTGAAATTTCGGCGTCAACAGCCAGTGGATAAACATATTGTCGATTTTGTTTGCTTTGAAAACAAAGTGATTATTGAAGTGGATGGCAGCCAACATTTGCTGAATGAAAAAAGGTATGTCAGGCGTACAAAAATACTCGAACAAAACGGGTTCCATGTGCTTCGCTTCACAAATGATGAGGTCATTCATGAGCTGAATGGTGTGATTGAAAATATTGTGGATTTCTGCCAACAGCACCCATAAGAACGTCACCCTCACCTAACCTCTCCCATCCAGGGAGAGGAATTCCCAAGTCATTCATGTCATGTTTTATGAGTGGATACTCTCAGGAACGTATCTTATTTTGTTATTTCCTCCTCTCCCCTCCGCGGGAGAGGAATGAGGTGAGGGGGTTTTCTGCATATTTTCCTGTATCAATAACCCATGCTTAAGAAGAACCTTTATTTTTACTTCCTCTCCCCTCCGCGGGAGAGGATTGAGGTGAGGGGGTTTTTTAATAATTATCCTGTATTATTAACCCATGCCTGAACTGCCGGAAGTGGAAACCATCGCACGCGGACTGCACTGCGGGAGGAACGGGGTTTGCCCCATCGTGGGCAAACAGGTGGAACACACCCGCCTGCTGTGGAGCCGCACCCTGGCCAACGCCAGCGCGCGCCAACTGCAGCAGCGCCTGGCCGGGCAAACAGTGCAATCTGTCGGGCGGCGCGGCAAGTTCGTGGTCATCACCTTCACCTCCCACACCCTGCTCGTTCACCTGCGTATGAGTGGCGACCTGCGCGTGGAACCTTCCGCCTCCACTCAACCCCTCAAGCATGACCGGCTGCGGATCGATTTCAACGATGGCACCCGCCTGGCGTTCCACGACCCGCGTAAGTTTGGGCGCGCCTGGCTCACCGACCGACCCCAGGAGGTGTTGGGCACCCTGGGGCCTGAACCGCTGGACGGCCAGCTGACCCCCGCCCGTTTCCACCGCATGCTCACCGCTCGCGAGCGCCAGCTCAAACCCCTGCTGCTTGACCAGACCTTTCTGGCCGGGCTGGGCAACATTTACACCGATGAAGCCCTGCATCTGGCGCGCCTGCATCCTCTCCAAAATTCAAAAGAAATCACCTCACAACAGGCAGCTGACCTGCTCAAGGCCATCCGCTCGGTGCTGCGCCAGGGCATCCGGCGCAATGGCGCCAGCATCGACTGGGTCTACCGCGGTGGCGATTTCCAGAACCAGTTCCGCGCCTACCAGCGCAATGGCCAGCCCTGCCCGGTCTGCGGGGCAACCATCCAGCGCATATTGGTCGGCCAGCGCGGCACGCACTTCTGCCCCCATTGCCAGCAGTTGTGATCAGCACAGACCTGGCAACAAGGAGTCCACTATGAAGAATACATTTTTCTTAACATCCATCCTGATTACATTCATTGGTTTTTTTAGCGCATGCATCAGCCCCACTCTCACCCCCGCACCCACGTTGCCGCCCAGCCAGACGCCGCCTACCACCTGGCTCTTCACCCATCCGCAGCAGCTGTATTCCCTGCACTTCCCCATCGGCTGGCAGCAGCAGGTGGTGGTGCGCGATCAGGGGTATTATGAAGTGTCCTTCACCAGCCCCGCCTACCGCGTTTCTGAGGGGTACCCGGTGCTGGAAAGCGGGGCGGAATTCCTGGTGATTGTCAAGCCACTCCCAGCCGGCATGACCTGTGTGGAGGAGTATATTGTAGGCAACCCCTTGCTCAATGAACTGGCACAAAATCGCACAACATTACAGGTGGCCGGCCAACCTGCCCTCCAATTTGATTACAGCTACGAGGGCGTCAACGCACTCATCACCTTCTTCATCGCCCAGGGCAACATCTTCCAGGTGCGCTACCGGTATTTGGACCTAGCTACCCGGCCGGAATTCATACAGGAGTATCAGGAACTGCTGGCATCCTTCTCTGTGAACGATCTTCCTTAACTCTATTCATTTCAGCAATCCCTGGCCTTTCTCAGGTACAATCATTCTTTTATCCTGCCTTGATTGGTGACCTGTGATCAAAGACCTGCCCTTTTATCAACGCCTGACCCGACTGGCCACGCCCATCATTTTGCAGAACCTGTTCGCCCAGTTGATGAACCTGGTGAGCGGGGTGATGATCGGCCAGCTGGGGGATGCCCCGGTGGCTGCCCAGGGGTTGGCCGGGCAGGTGAACTTTCTGCTCACCCTGCTCTTGTTTGGGGTCAGCACCGGCGGAGCCATCTTCATGGCCCAGTTCTGGGGCTCGCGCAGTCTGCACAATATCCACAAGGTGATGGGCGTCACCCTCACCCTTGCTCTGCTGGTCTCTAGTCTCATCACCCTGATATGCCTCTTCTTCCCCACTAGCGTTTTGCACATCTTCACCACCGATGAGCAGGTGATTGCCCAGGGCAGCCAGTACCTGCGCCTGATGGCACCCTCCTTTCTGATGCTGGCGGTCAATTATGTCTTCTCCTCTGCCCTGCGAAGCACCGGTAACGTCAAGCTGCCTATGCTGATCAGCACCCTGGCCATGCTGTTGGATATCGGGCTGGCTTACGGGTTGATCTTTGGCCGGCTGAGACTGCCCAACATGGGCATGCTGGGCGGCGCCCTGGCCCTCACCATTGCCCAGACCCTGGCAGTCATCACCCTGCTGGCAGTGATCTACGGGCGCAAGTTGCCTGTGGCAGCCACATTAAAGGAGATGTTTGCCTTCGACCGCACCTTTCTTGCACGGTTACTGCAGCGCGCCCTGCCGGTGGTGGCCAATGAGTTCATATGGGGGCTGGGCATCAACGCCTATTACGCCATCTATGCGCGCATCAGCACTGCTTCCATCGCCGCCTACAATATCATGTACAACATGGATAATTTGGCCATGGTGGTCTTTCTCGGCCTGGCGGATGCCTGTGCCATCATCGTCGGTCATACCATTGGCGAAGGGCACGAGGATCTGGCCTTCCGCTATGCCCGCCGTATCATCCGCATTGCGGTGGGTGCTGCGCTGGTCATTGCTGCGCTCATCCTGATCTTCGGTCCCATGATCTTATCCCTGTACAAGGTCTCACCCGAGGTCTACCAATTTACGCGCAATCTCATCCTGGTGCAGGCGGCTTTCTTCTGGGCGCGCTCGGCCAACCTGACCACCATCGTGGGTGCCCTGCGCAGCGGGGGTGACACCCTCTTTGCGGTGCTCATTGAACTGCTTTCCATGTGGGGGGTGGGCGTCTCGCTGGCGGCTGTGGGCGCCTTCCTGCTGCACCTGCCGGTTTATTACGTTTATTTGCTGGCCATGACGGATGAGGTGCTCAAGTTCATCATCGTGCAGGTGCGCTTCCATTCACGCAAATGGATCCACAACCTGGTGCGCGTAATGCAGTAAATCTCAGTTTTATTTCAGCTTAAGATTTTTATTTCATGGAAAGATGGTAGGCAAAACCTCTGGCACGTACTGTTCCACCATCTCATAGCGGATGCCGTTGTTCTTGCATATATCCCCATACACATCCACCGACCTGCGCCGGATGCGCTTCTGGGTGGCAACCTCCAGCCCCCACAGCCCAAAGCGCTGCGTCCAGCCGCGTTCCCATTCAAAATTATCCACCTGCGACCAGTGGAAGTAGCCCTTCACATTCCAGTTGAAGTTGACCGCCCGCCACAGCTGGTGAATGTTCTCCACCAGGAAGCGTGGGCGCAGCACATCCTTTGAATCCTCCACCCCGTTCTCAGTCAGGTAGATGGGCAGGTGATAGCGACGCGCCCATTTGACTGCATCAAAAATGGCCTCGGGGATGTGGGCGATGAACTGGTTCTCGCTCAGCAGCGCGCCGTGTGGAACCGAAACTTTTCTAAAGATGTCCTGCGGTCTGGTAATGTCAAAAGCCACCACATCCCGGCTGTAATAATTCAGCCCGAAGAAGTCCATGCTTTTGATCGCATTTTCCACAAATGTTTTCCAGAACAGGATCTTGACCTTGCCATCCACCAGAGCATCCGGAAAGGAGCGGTTAATGGATTGGTCCATCAGGTTGGTCTCCCAGCGGTCAGGCAGGAACCAGGGTTTGGCTGGCACCACGCTGCGGTAGTACTGGGCAAAGCCCACCTGCGCCTGCGGCTGCAGCTCATGGATGAGTTGGTAGGCGCTGGCATGCGCCCGCACCAGATTGGTCAGGCCAACAAAGGCCTGTTTGAGAGTACCCTTGCCGGGCGGGAAAACGCCCAGGATGTAAGAGTTGGCCATGTAGCCAAAAGGTTCATTGACGGTGATCCACATGTCCAGCAGGTCCTGGAAGGCCGGCACCACCTTGCGCACAAAATTGGCAAACAATTTGGGAGTTTCCTCGTTCTGCCAGCCGCCGCGTTCAGCCAGCCAGATCGGGTCGGTGTAGTGGTGCAGGGTGAGCATGGGGGTCAGTCCCAGACCGCGCATGCCCTTGGCCATCTCGCGGTAATAATTGAGCGCTTCTTCATCCCAGGTGTCGGGTGTGGGCTGGATGCGGCTCCATTCGATGCCAAAGCGGTGTGCATTCTGGCCTTCATTGGCCGCGTTGGTCAGGTCTTCTTTCCAACGCCCGCCCCACCAGTCACAGGCCAGTCCGGAGGTATCACCGTTGGCGATCCTGCCCGGGGTGTTCTCCCAGGCGTGCCAGTTGTTGTTGGTGTTATTGCCCTCCACCTGGTGGCCGGCAGTGGCTGTGCCCCACAGGAATCCGCGCGGAAAACCGAATTTTGCTTTTGGCATGAAGATCGCCCTCCATTTTTTATGTTATGGTGATGCGGCGATATTATACGATAGAGTCGCGGCTGTTTCTGCCAAAAAGGCGATTACGGAGACATTTATAATTGGAGGCGTGAAAACCATTTCGAAAATATGGGCTTGGCTGGCCAGTGCCGTCTTCTGCCTGGCGTTTTCCGCCTGCCAGGCAGCCCCAACCCTCAGCGGCGGCACAACTCCACCCGCTGTCCATCAGGCCAGCCCATCACCTGCCTCCACCACTGCCGCGCCAACACCCACCCCGCAGGCCACCCCCATCCCCAACCCGCTCACCGGCTTGCCCATGCCAGATACCGCCCTGCTCGACCGCCGCCCGGTGATGATCAAGGTCTCCAACTATCCCCAGGAAGGCCGCCCGCATGCCGGCCTGGCCTTCGCCGATATCGTCTTTGATTATTTCATCGGCAACGGCACTAACCGCTTTCTGGCCGTGTTTTACAGCCAGGATGCCGCCAATGTAGGTCCTGTGCGTTCCGGGCGCCTGGTGGATGTGCAGCTGACCAGTCTTTACCAGGGCATTCTGGGCTTCGGTAGCGCTGATACCGACATCCTGCAGGTTTTGTATGCCAACCTGGGCCGGCGGGCCATCGCCAATCTGGAGGCACCCTGCCCGGCTTTCTGCGGCACCGACACCCACAGCGCAACGGGCGTGTTTGCCGATTCCGCCGCCCTCAGCCAGTGGTATGCCAACCAGGAACCCGATGACAATCGGCGCTATGACCTGAGTGGCATGCTCTTTGGCGCAGCGGTGCCCTCCGGCGGGCAGCCGGCGGAAGTTGTCACTATCCTGTTCAATTACTACAACCGTGGCGAGTGGCGTTACAACCAGGCCAGCGGCAAATATCTGCGCTGGACCGAGAATATGCTGGATGAGGCCACCTATGAAATGGTACCCTCCACCGAGCGTGCCACCGGCCAGCAGCTGGCTTTTGATAACATCATCCTCATGTATGCCGCCTACGAGGAGATCAACCCCAGCAAGCACGACATTCGCCTGTTTGATAATCCCAATCCTCAGCGGGCGGTCTTCTTCCGCGATGGGCAGATGTTCACCGGCGGCTGGCTTACCCCCAGCCGGGTACGCCCCATCCAGTTTGTGGATGCCAACCTCGATCCCTTCCCGCTTAAGCCGGGCAACACCTGGATCGCCATCCTGGGTCAAAACTCCTCTTTTAATCAGGTGGCAGCCGGCCAGTGGCAGACCTTTTTTATGCTGCCCTGATGTCACTACCCTTTTGAGAGGATTTCCTGCAGCAGGTCCGCTTCACTTTCATCCCCCTCTATCATCTTCTTCCATAAAGCCAGGGTCATCCGTTCCGTGGTGACCTGCACTGGCAAGCGCGGATCATGGGCTCTGATTACCTCTCCAGCTCTGACCATTTCAGCTGTGCTGAGTGCGCGGGCATAATCCACTCGCCCGCTGGAGGAAACACCAACGACCGGCAGGCCAGCCAATTTAAGTTCTTCATGCAATTTGGTGGGATTGATTAACTGTTGATCCATCCGATTGCTCCCGATTGATAATAGTCAGGCGTGCCAGAATCACCCAGATAGGTGGTTGTAGGCGTTAAACAACTTTCCAGCAATGCCAGATAATGATAGCCAATTCCGGGGAAATTGACATAACTACATGAACCTGATTGAACCAAACCAGTGGCATGCTGAAGGGTAGCGGTAATAGTGGAAGAATTGGCAGAAACCGAATCAAGGCCAATGCCAATGGCAGTCGCCATGCCAGTGCCAAGGTTCCTGGCCAGGGCATTGAAATATAAATAAACTGGATCTTCAGAAATACCAATGACAAATTCAACTTTATTAACGGCGCTATTGTTCCATTGGCGCCAGGTGGTGGTGGCATAAGTCCAGGTGTCTGTTGATTCAATGACAGCAAACTTGCGAATGGCTCTTTTATAATTATTCCAAACAAATCTTTTTAACACAGTATCAGCCGAGGTGCCCGCACCAGAGGTGCGAATGGTACCGAGGTAAAGACGATCCAATGCACCCGATTTAACAAAAGCACCATCCTGTAAAACCAATGCGGTTGCACGCAGGGTGTCGTTTGACCAGACCAAACCTTCCAGGGTCAGTGTTCCGGAATTGTCATATAGAAAAATATCATAATTCTTGCCAGTGATCCATCCGGAAATATCAATGGAAAGCTCGGAAAAAGAATAAACGCGCCAACCATAATCGGGAACATAAAGAGAAACGCGGTTGCCCTGGTAGGGGGTGAAATATAAAACTGAAGAGGATGCCACATCTGAGGTTGGCACCGGCACACCGGTGGAAAGCGTCAACCGCCCGCACTGCACCTGTGGCTCCTTGAAATAAAGCAATTGGGTAAGCAAGAGTGATAATTCAGTTCTGACCGAATCTTTGACAATGTTAGTGCCATCGAAATAAAAACGGCCAATCCTGCGCTGGGCTACGCCTTCAGTGCTGGAAACATTAATAGATAAGGTGAAGGTGGTAGAACCTGCGGTCTGGTTGGCAAAGACATACCAGGTTTGAGCTCCACCGGTGGGAACCTCCCCAACTGCCAGATCAATATTTGCAGTTGAGCGAAGCGGGTAACCTGCCACCATTAACCCAACCGGCTCAGTGGAAGAACAAGGCACACGGACCCGGTTGGTGGAAAGCCGTTCAAGTTTCAAACGGCTTTCAAACCATTCCATCAATGAGCCAACATTAATCGCATTGGCAGCAGTTTGGCCGAAACGGAGAACATCTGAGCGCAAATTATTGTAATGGGATGCAGAGGTCGGATCACCGGCAGCCACATCACTGGAGAGGGGATAGGTCATGACAGGTTCCTTTCAAAATTCAGGGATTGAATTTAAAACGATTTCCATTGGTTCACACCAACTCCACTGCCGCTTTCAGCGCCAGTAGGAGCTGGCCCAGGTCAGCTCGCCATCCCACTCGCTTTCAAAAAAGGCGGCCGAGGTGATGGGCGGGTGGTAGGTGGAAACATTGTTGAACTGGCAGGCGCAGTGGCTGACCAGCGGCTGGTGCAGTTCGGTGGCGCTGAAGCCAGTCGGTGCCACCCCGGTGAAGGTGCCCATCACCGTGTTAATCGAAAGGCCATCAGTGGTGGCCAGATACTCGATCAGGCGCGCATACATCTCGGACCTGCCCTGTGAGTGGTTGGAGCCATCCGGGTTCTTCAGGTCATCCGCCAGGATGACCGTCAGGAAGATGCGGATGGAGATCTCGCCGCTGTCGGTATCCACATTGCGCTGCACTGAAAGCGAGTTGCCGCGCACTGAGGGGTCATAAGCCAGGATAAACCCGCAGGATTCCCCGTTGTTCACCTGCGGGTGGGTGAGGGTGATATCACAGTCGCTCCCAATGATTGGTGTGGTCATAAAAGATTGGTCCTTTTCTATCGGTGAAGAGATGGACCCCTCACCTTTCCCCTCCCCGAACGGGAGAGGAAATCTATCGGTACACCTCCCAGGGCAGGTCAGCCCCGGGTTTAAGGATGGGCATGGAAAGGTTGGCCAGGTTGCCGGCCACTGTGCCCATCAGGGTAAAAAAGTTGACCCGCGGGTGCTGGAGGATGAACCCCGGGATGCCAAAATTTAACAGCCAGCGTGAGGTGAGGATGCCATCCAGCGATCGGTAGCCCTCCTGCACATTCCCAAATTGATAAAATGCATCCGAATAGCGGGTGGCGTTCTTCTGCATCAGGTTCAGGTTGCGCCAGAAGGCCTGTAGCCACTCCTGCACCCTGGCGTTGTTCGGGTTAAACAGCACCTGGTCCACACCCCACAGGTTCCTGGAGCTTTCAAGCGTGGATTGATCCCGCACCTCCACCAGGCGGCAGTTGCAGCCCGCATGAAAGCCGGGCTGGACTGTATTGCGCCAGTAGTCCCAGGTATAGATCCGGTTGCTGAGGATCTGGCAGATGGGGCAGTTGTAGCCACTGGTCTGCCAGCGGTATTTGACCGCCCCGTTGGCTATGCTGGGATTATCCACCCTGGTAAAGGGCTCCAGATCCTGCCATTCCGGCCACGGCCATTCAGGGATGTTGGGCATGTTTCCTCCAAATTTTTTTACCTGCAGCGTTCAACCTTCCACCTGGCCAGCGATGCCTGAAGCATCCTTGCCTGGCGGATACCTTCACGCTGCTCCTGCAGCGTTCAACCTTCCACCTGGCAAGCGATGCCCGAAGCATCCTTGCCTGGCGGATACCTTCACGCTGCTCCTGCAGCGTTCAGGTATCCCACTCATCCAGTGGCCAGCCGGTTTCAGTGAAGGGGTTGATGTTCAATTCCTGGCGCACCTGTTTAAGGAAGTTCTGGAACTGGGCGTACAGCAGACTGCCCCACTGGCTCAGGTTGGGCATCTCGCCCGGGCGGCCGCCCCAGGTTTCATTGAGCGATTGCGAGCGGATCAGCGCACACTGGCCGGCTGTGCCGGCAATGATAATTTGGCGGTGGTCCTGGCGCACAGTGGTAACCGTGGCGGAATCCAGATCCTTGACCTTCTGTGTGCGGGTGTATTCCAGGTAAACTTTTTCACCAGTGGCCGGGATGGGCATTCCAGTGAAATACAACTGTGGCACGCCAGCCACCCAGGTCAGCTGGTAATCCTCGCGCACATCCACATATGGATCGGTCTGGCTGGCATCATAGGGATGCAGCAGGGTGTGAATGGCGATCAGGTCAGTCTGCGCGGTCAGCGCAATGCTGCGTCCGCCCGCTGCCAGTGTCAGGCTGGCGCTGGTAAAATCCGGGAAGGTGCGTGAATATTCGTTCAGCACCCGCCGCAGGGCTTCATCAATGATGGTGGTAGAGTATTTGATGCCAGTATCAGACAGGGTGTTTTGAACAGAAGTGCGATATTCAGCCAGGTCGTTCGCCATTTTTCCTCTCGATTCGCTGAAAAGTTGAGCCCCTCATCTGCCCTCTCTCCATTAGGCAGAGGAGAAGCGCCTGCCACCGGTGGACACTATATGCTTACTTCTAAAGCCCATAGGCGTACACGGCCGATAGTCGGTGGCAGGCAAATGAATCTTTTATCTATCCGCTGCCAATGCGGGCACCGGCATCCTCAATGGCCACGCCGAAGATGTAGCCAACCAGCACCACCAGCATGCCGGTGATCTGTTCCTCACTGAGTGGGAAATCGGGTTTGAAGGCCTTGAGAATGATCATCGCCAGGCCGATGACAGCCGCCCAGAATTTGCGTGAGCGTAACAAGTAGCTTAATTTGTTTTCCATACATTACTCCTTAGGTAAATAATTTTTTTGGTCTCATACTCGCAGGGTGAAATTGGCGCGTGCACCGAAGAATTTAAACACCGTGGTTGCAGCACAATCCACCACCAGCTGCAGCCAGTAGCAATCACCATCATCCACCCAGGCCGGTGTGGTCAGGGTCACTGTTAGGCAATGATCGCCATCCACCGCCAGGCGCTCCGCGGCGGTGTCATGTCCACCATCGCAGGTGGTGGCTACCGCAGAGCCAGATGGGGCAGTATCATCTGCGCTGAGCACCATCTTTTCCAGTTCCACTATGACAAAGTCATCCGCA
>ERZ795054.4108-NODE-4108-length-10931-cov-4.504505_pt1 | contig 10931 bp, 10 predicted proteins | sample MGYA00375138_ERZ795054 | MGnify/ENA primary metagenome ERZ795054 (study PRJEB30183, sample SAMN05720215) | anaerobic digester metagenome | isolation source: active sludge of municipal wastewater-treating anaerobic digesters | place: USA | collected 2014-12-23 ...
ATGGGGACGGTTCTTATCTTCGCGCTGGGCGTGGTCACGCTCCGCAATCTTTTCCATTGCGCGCTTTGCCTTGCGGCCGCGTTGATCGGTACTGCGGTCATTTACCTCGGGCTCCGGGCGGATTTCCTTGCCGGGATCCAGATCCTTCTTTACGTAGGTGCGGTGGTCACGCTCGTTATCTTCGCGATCATGCTGACGGAACATCTCGCCGGAAAGACCGTCCGGCAGAATAATTCGCAAAGCCTGCCGGCCGTGATCGGTCTTGCCGCGTTCGTCGCGATCCTGGCCGCCTTGATCGTCAAAACGCCGTGGCCCTTGCAGGCGGCATCGCACGCCAAGATCTCGGTGATGGAGATCGGCCAGGCGCTCATGGGAACTTATGTTTTCCCGTTCGAGGTCATTTCGGTCATCCTGATCGCGGCCCTGATCGGCGCCGTCGTGATCGCCAAGAAAGATAATTCGGGAGAGCAATCATGATCGGGATCCCATTAACGCACATTCTTATTTTTTCGCTCCTGCTTTTCGCGATCGGCATCTACGGAGCGCTTGTGCGGCGCAACATCATCGGTATTTTGATCTCGATCGAACTTATTTTAAACGCCGCCAATATCAATCTGATCGCGTTCTCAAAATACACGTCCCCTTCTCCGGAAATGGGGCAGATCTTCGCGATCTTTGTGATCGCGATCGCCGCGACTTCGGCGGCCGTGGGGCTTGCGATCGTATTGGCGCTCTACCGGGTCCGGAAAACGGTTTACACTGATGAGGTTAATTTACTGAAATGGTAACGCCCGATCAGATCATCCTGGTTCCGCTGCTGCCTTTCCTGGCCTTTATCGTCAATATTTTGGCGGGAAAATGGCTCAAGCGGCGCGCGGCCTGGCTTTCCATCACGACAAGCGCCATGGCCTGCGCGGTCGCGCTTCCCGTCTGCTGGGCGGTCTTTCAAGGCGGGCATTTTGCCGGACAAGAAACCTGGCTGATGCTCGGGAATACGCCGCTTCGGTTCGGCTACCTGATGGACCCTCTTTCCGCGGCGGTGCTTTTCATGGTTACGATCGTCGGCACGCTGATCCAGATCTACGCGGCCGGCTACATGCACGGCGACCCGCGCTACAGCCGTTTCTTCGCCTACGTCTCCCTTTTCATGGCTGCGATGCTCACGCTCGTGATCTCGGACAACTTTATTCTCTTTTTCATGGCGTGGGAGATCATGGGTCTCTGCTCGTATCTTTTGATCGGTTTTTATTTCGAGAAAGATTCCGCCGCCAAGGCCTCCCTCAAGGCGTTCCTCACCACGCGGGTCGGCGACGTGGGATTCTTGATCGGGTTCCTGACGCTTTTTGCCGCGATCGGCACGCTTAATTTCGAAGCCATGAACACCGCGATGGCGGGCATCCAGGAAACAGGGCCTTTTAATTCCGGGCTTTTGATCATGGCCGCGCTTTTTATTTTCTGCGGCACGATCGGCAAGTCGGCGCAATTCCCGCTCCATGTGTGGTTGCCGGACGCCATGGAAGGCCCGACACCGGTGAGCGCTTTGATCCATGCCGCGACGATGGTGGCGGCCGGCGTTTTTCTTGTGGCGCGCTCTTTCGCCCTTTTTATGGTCGTGCCGAACGTCCTGCCGGTCGTGACAGCGATCGGGACCGTCACGGCATTCGGGGCCGCGTTCATCGCGCTGACACAAAACGATATCAAGCGCATCCTGGCTTATTCCACGATCTCGCAGCTTGGCTATATGGTGACCGCCCTCGGGCTTTCGGGCCTCGGCGCGGGAACTTTTCACCTGATCACACACGCGTTTTTCAAGGCCCTGCTCTTCCTCGGCGCGGGAAGCGTGATCCACGGCGCGCATGTCCAGGATATCCGCGAGATGGGCGGGCTTTACAAGAAAATGCCGCAAACCGCGATCACTTTTATTATCGCGAGCCTCGCGTTGGCCGGCGTCCCGCCGCTTTCGGGGTTCTGGTCGAAAGACGAGATCCTGCTCACGGCCTTCGCTTCGGGTCATTTCGCGGTCTTCGGCATCCTGCTCCTCACCGCCTTCATGACGGCCTTCTATATGTTCCGCCTTATTTTCCTGACCTTCTTCGGTGAGGCCCGGAACGCCAAGGTCCACGCGCACGAATCTCCGGCGATCATGACGCTGCCGCTTTGGGGCCTCGCGATCGGTTCGGCTGTGCTCGGGATCCCCGGTTCCCCCTTTATGCATCACTGGTTCCAGAACTTCATGGCGGAAATGGTCCATTATCCGGAATACGAACCGTCGACCATGATCATGGCCTGCTCGATCGCCGCGGCCCTTCTCGGGATCCTCCTTGCCGGCGTTATTTATCTGAAACAAAAACACTGGGCCGGCGCGATCGCGAAAGCGTTCCGCCCCTTATATCTTCTTTCCTTTAATAAATTTTATGTCGACGAATTCTATTCCGCTTATGTCGTCAAACCCTTCCAAGCGCTCGGCCGCAAGCTCTTTGGGTTCGATGAGACCGTGATCGACGGGGCCGTCAATAACACCGGCCGCGCCACGATGCTCCTGAGCGCGGTCAAGAACTGGATCGATAAATATATCGTGGACGGTGCCGTGAATTTCACGGGAACGCTTGTTTATTTTCTCAATTCGATCACCAAGCGCGTTCAGACGGGTTTTATCCAAAACTACCTTTTGATCATTTTCTTTTGCGTCCTGGCATTCCTCTTTTTTGAACTGAAAATCTTAAAAGGAGTCTTATGACATCCCACATCCTTTCCTGGATCATTTTTACGCCTCTGATCGGCGCGTTCGCGATACTTTTTATCCCGAAAAGTTCGGCGCGCATGATCAAATGGGTCGCCCTTCTGGCGACCGCCATTGTGACCGCCCTTACTTTCTACGCGCTCGGACTCTTCCAATCCTCGGAGGCGGGGTTCCAGCTGATGGAACGGGCCGTCTGGATCCCCCAGTTCGGCGTCCAGTACCTCCTCGCAACAGACGGGATCAGCTTCCCGATGGTGCTCCTGACCGCGATCATTTCGCTTGTGGCGTGTTACAGTTCTTTCCCCCATGTCCGCGTCAAAGACGCCCGCGAAAAGGAATATTACTTCCTGTTCCTGCTCCTTGAGACCGGCATGATGGGGACGTTCCTTGCGCTCGACCTTTTTCTTTTCTATGTGTTCTGGGAAGTCGTGCTCGTCCCGATGTATTTTCTGATCGGGATCTGGGGCGGGCCGCGCCGCGAATACGCCGCGATCAAGTTCTTCCTGTATACGCTGGCGGGAAGCCTTTTCATGTTGCTCGGGATCCTTGGGGTTTATTTTGCCGCCGCACCGCACACGTTCGACATGACGCAGCTCGTCGGCATGCCGCGTGGGCTGCTTTTCCAACAGATCGTTTTTATGGCGTTCTTCCTCGGCTTCGCGATTAAAGTTCCGATCTTCCCGTTCCATACCTGGCTTCCGGACGCGCACGTGGAAGCTCCGACCCCCATCAGTGTGATCCTGGCGGGCGTTCTCCTTAAAATGGGCACGTATGGATTCTTCCGCTTCAGCTATCCCCTGTTCCCGGAAGCCGCGCGCTGGTTCCAGCCGGCCATGGCGGTCCTGGCCATCATCGGCATCATCTACGGCGGGTTTGTGGCGCTCGCGCAGACGGATTTCAAAAAAATGATCGCTTACTCGAGCGTGAGCCACATGGGGTTTGTCCTGCTGGGGCTTGCGGCCATGAACGCGGACGGTTTCCGCGGCGCCATGCTTCAGATGTTCAACCACGGCACGATCACCGGCGGGCTCTTCTTGTTGGTCGGCGTGCTTTATGACCGCGCTCATACCCGCGAATTAAGCGATTTCGGCGGCCTCGGCGCCAAGATGCCGCGTTACGCGGGATATCTGACCTTTTTCGCGTTGGCGTCGCTCGGCCTTCCGGGGCTTTCGGGTTTTGTCAGCGAGTTCCTTTCGCTCCTCGGCGCTTACCAGTATTCCAAGATCGTGACGGGTCTCTCGGTCGTGGGGATCATCCTCGCGGCAACGTACCTCCTCTATGCGATCCAGCGCGTCCTGCTCGGAAAACTCAACCCCAAATGGGCTGAGCTTCCGGACATTAAGACGCCCGAAGTCCTCACGCTTGTGCCGCTCATGGTCTTTATCCTCGCGATCGGCGTTTATCCGCGCGTCATCCTGGATTACATGATCCCGACGCTGGATGGGCTTCTTAAAATGATAAAGGTCTGATCCGAATATGGGCGCGATCGAAAGTCTCAGATATTTCGTTCCGGAGCTGATCCTGTTAGGCGGCGCGTTCGCGGCGTTCACGCTCGATTTCTTTCTGAAACAGAAAAAGATCGTGGGCGAATTCGCCATCTTCGTGATCGCGCTCGCGATATCCTTCGTCGAGGCGCCGGTCAAGCCGCTCCCGCTTTTTTCCGGGATGTTCTATATGGACCCCTTCGCGCATTTTTTCCGTTACCTCGCGCTGGGCGCCGTGGCGGTCACGCTCCTCGTCTCGCTCGGTTACGGCCCGCTTAAGAAGCGCTACGCCGGCGAATTCTACGGCCTCTTTCTGCTCATGGCGTTCGCGCTGATCCTCGTGGCGGCGGCCAATAACCTCCTCATGATCTTCCTTGCCGTCGAATTCGTCTCCCTGCTCTCGTATCTTCTCGTGGGATTCCTCAAAGACGACCCACGCTCCAAGGAAGCGGCCATTAAATACCTTCTTTTCGGGACTGTCTGTTCGGGGATCATGCTTTACGGGATGTCGCTTCTTTACGGCGCGGCGGGCTCGATCGATCTTTTGACGATCGGCGACGTGCTTTTCCATCCCTCGATGAAACCGCTCGCGGCCGCGGCCGTGCTTTTCTTTTTCGCGGGGCTCGGTTTTAAGATCTCGATGGCGCCTTTCCATATGTGGGCGCCGGATGTTTACGAAGGCGCGCCGACACCGGTGACCGCCTTCCTGACCGTCGCGCCCAAAGCGCTCGGCTTCGCCGTCCTGATGCGCGTCCTGGGATTGACCTTCTGGAATTACGCGCCGGTCTGGAGCCCGATCCTTGTGATCCTTTCGATCCTCACGATGACGGTCGGCAATATCACGGCGGTCTCGCAAACAAATATCAAGCGCTTCCTTGCTTACTCGAGCATCGCGCAGGCGGGCTATATCTTGATGGGGCTAGCTGTTTTTTCGCAGTTGGGAGATGAATCGGTCCTGATCTACTTACTGGTCTATCTTTTGACGAACCTCGGCGCGTTCGCGGCCGTCACGCTCGTGGGCGAAGCGACCCAAAGCGATTCCTTAGACGCCTACGCCGGCCTTTCGGAACGCTCCCCCGTGACAGCCGCGATGCTTGCGGTCTTTTTGCTGTCGCTGGCGGGGATCCCGCCGCTTGCGGGCTTTATCGGAAAGTACTATGTGTTCGCGGCGGCCATTCAGGTGAATTTCATTACGCTTGTGGTCGTGGCGGCGGTCAATAGCATTGTCGCGGCTTATTATTATTTCAGGATCATCCGGCTCATGTATCTTGTGCCGGCCTCCGGCCCCGCCTTTACTGCGCCCTCCAAAGCCCTCACGGCCGCTCTTTGGCTCATGTTCGCCGGCGTCCTGGCGCTCGGTATTTTCCCCGGTTTCTTTCTCACCCGTATTTTGGGATGACGCGAAGCTTTTCTGTCTCGGAAGAGACGCTCCTTCAGGATTTTCTTCTCAAAACTCTTACCGGCGCTAAAAAAACAAAAATAAAACAGATCCTCAAATTCGGCTCCGTCCACGTGAACGGCCGCGAGGTCACCTGGTATAAACATCCCCTGAAACCCGGCGACAAGGTCGAGATCCTGGGCAAGGAACACGCGGCCGCGGAGCGCTCCAAGACAAGCCTTGGTGTCCCTATTATTTATGAGGATAGCGACCTCCTCGTGGTAGAAAAACCGGAGGGGCTTTTGACCATGGGGACCGAGCGAGAAAAAGAAGCGACGCTTTATTTTATGCTCACGGAATATGTGCGATCTAGATCAAAAGATGGGCGCGGGCGCGTTTTTATCGTGCATCGCCTCGACCGGGATGCCTCGGGGCTGATCGTTTTCGCGAAAACTGACGTCGTGAAGCGCACCCTGTAGGGAAATTGGGAACTCGTGACCAAGAAATATTACGCGATCACGGAGGGAACGCCGGAGAAAAGATCGGGTGTGATCGAAAATTTCCTGAGGGAGGATAATTTCAAGCGGGTTTACAGTGTTTCAAAGGATCATCCGGAGGCCCAATGGGCCGTCACGCATTACCGGGTGCTCGGTGAGAACGGGGGCTACGCACTCCTTGAGATCACGCTTGAGACCGGCCGCAAGAACCAGATCCGCGTTCACTTGTCCGGCCTCGGCTGCCCCATCATGGGCGACGAGAAATACGGCGCCAAGTCCGACCCCCTCCGCCGTCTCGCGCTCCACGCCTATTTTTTATCTTTCCCCCACCCCGTCACCGGCGAACTCAAGACCTTCCAAACCGCTCTCCCCGCCCCTTTCAAAAAGATCTTTCCGGTTATCTGAAAAAAGGTTATTTACCCGGATGGCGTTTCCCGGAAGACGCTTGAAAGCGCAGCCCGACATGCTGAAGTAATATCAGGATATTCAGGAACCCGGGATTTCCCTTTCCGGAAAGCATTTTGTAAAGACTCACCCGGTTGATCTTGCTCGCCTTGGCGAACCGGGTCATTCCCCCACGCGCCTCGATCACATTCCGGAGCGCCATGAAAAACGCTTTTTTGTCGCCCGCCTCCAAAGCCGCGTTCAGATATCCGGACGCTTCTTCCGGATCTTTCAAAGATTTGATCAAATAATCATGATAGCTAACCGCCGCCGGAACTTTCATAATCATCTCCTTAAATAATCCATCCAATATTCCCGGGCACGCTTGATATCCACGTCCTGGGTCGATTTGTCCCCACCGCACAATAACAGAACGAGTACGTTCCCATCCAATCCGAAATAAACGCGATATCCTGGGCCAAAATGGAACCGAAGCTCCCAGACCCCCGTTTCAACAAGTTTTGTATCGCCGAAGTTACCGGCAAGAACTCTATCTATCCTTGCCTTGATCCGCCTGCGGATTTGGGGATCTCTCAAACCTTCCAGCCACTCCTCAAAAGGACGTCGGTAGTCCGGAGTTTGATAAAGCAAAATCTCACGGATCATCGGCGGATCCTCTTGACCGGCGCCTTATATTCTCTGTCATGACAGTAACTCATAAGAACCTCGCTGTCAACTATAGTTTACACGCATAGTTATTAATATTATGAATATAATATTTGATAATAATTAAATGTCAAGAAATGGATAATCTCGTAGGACGACTACTGCGAGGGAAGGGTATGAACTAAACAGGGTTGGGTTTAACTAGACGGTTCAAGGTGGGTTACGGTCTAAATCTTCCCTTCAAAAAGATCTTTCCGGATATCTGAATCTAACCTGTTTTTGTAGATGGTGTCGGGTTTGTGCTAGGCGTACCCGGTCATTCTAGCTATTCTACTTCTGATTTTCTGCTTTTGGTTCGCTTGGCGGATTATTTCGCAATGAGTTTTTGATCCCTCTTAGCAATCCTTCGATCTCATCGATTTTGCTTTCGATTCTATTGGTCTTAAAATACCAACACAAAATTTCCCTGCAAATTAAAAAAATGATCAGGACTATGCCGAGCCATATCAGAATAGCGAACAGCACTGCGCTATCTCCCGCATTCATAGCCATCTCCTTTCAAATAAAAATTTGCCGAACTTTCGCTTGATCGGGACGGCGTCCGGTTTATGCATTCAGCTTGTGCTCAGGTTTTTCCGGATCCTTGTTCCATACAATAGTGCCGGGCACCGAGGCCGCGTGTCCCCGGGGTACCTGCCTGCTCGCCCCGTCCTACGGGGTCCGTCCCTGGCGGGGTACCGTTCTATTTGGATTGCTCCAGAGCAACATCCAGCTCTGACCTAAACCCCTCAGCTTTATCGTTTCGCAATTGGATGAAGAACCGATTGAAGGACTTTGGAGTCAGGAAATTAATTTGGTAGGTGACATTTACCTTCTGCTTCTTTAACCATTCGTTCAAACGCTCGAAATGAGCAAGGGTATATTCATATTTCTTTTGATTCTCCGGAGAGGGGTCATCAATCTCTTCGTCGCCCTTCACCTCTGCAACATAAATAGCATTTCCTTTTTTAATAAAAAAATCAGGGCTAAAGTCGCCACGTTTAGGATGCTCTCCTTTTTTCCATGCATATTCGATAGTATAAAATTTCTGAGGAACATTCTTAAGCCAAGCATCTACTACTTCCGCATTCTCACGTCTGCAAAGTTCCCGAATAAACTTCCTTTCCGGCATAGAATCTGCAATCGCTATATTGCAAGGCGTTTTGAAGTCAAACGCGTTAGGGATCTGTTCGCGTCCAGACCGATAGTCGCTATCAGGATCTTTTATCTCATTAAAGAAGACGAGCTGTTCATCAGAAAGGGTTTTTTCGCTGTTTTCGCCATAATAAATAGTTTTGTCTCCACGACGAATTTCTGCGGCACTCGCACTAAAGGAGGGTCTTTCCTTGGTGCTAAAGACTCTTAGCGCATTGGGCATTAGCTTATACACCACTCTTTTCGCTGTCTTACGCCTAAGAGGCCCTAATGCCTGCAATATTTTTTGTCGATTTTCCTCGGTAATTCGTCCCGATTTAATCTTGGCACGCTTGGCAGAAGCCGCGACTATTTCGAGACATTTTTCATAATTGAAATTCTTGGCATACCGGGTTCTATCTTTGGGGTCAGATAACTCCTTTGATTCCTCATCAATGGCTTGCAACCTTCTGTACATTTCTTCCGCCACATCTTCGAAAGAGTGCGTTTTGTGTGCAATTTTTGTCTTAAATTTCACATGCTCGCTTGTAACCGCCCGTTCAAATTCGATATCCACAGCCTTTTCTTCCACCTGGGACGGCAAATCCACATATCCTTCCTCGAGCAATCGATATTCTCCGCTCTTTGAGAAGTGACTTACGTCAGTTTCGCGAGTGTAATCAAGGTTGTGCAAGTCGAAATGCAAAGTCGAATCTTCGATCACCGAAGAAGAGATGCGGTTCTCCATCTCGAGAATCTAATCGACGAGATGTCGGATTCGACCTGCCCACGCGTCATGATTAAAAACGGTAACTATCGGATCTTGACCTCGCCACCCCTCTGGACGACGCAGCCCGCGCCCTAGGACCTGAGCAATCAATAGCTTGCTGTTGAATGCTCGCTCCTCATGGGGAACGATTTGGAACACGTTCTTTACGTCCCAGCCTTCACTAAGCATAGATACGGACACTATCCAGTCAACTTTGCTGCTGGTCCGATCGACCGATTTCAGTTTCGCAATGTTTACCTGGTGCTCCGCAGCAGAGCTGACCGGAAGAACCTTATTCCCCGCATTCTCGGCCGAAATCTTTTCCCAGTCCTTCAAAAACGCCTGCAGTTCTTCTGCAACGTTCCTGCAAGCATTGATGTCTTTCGTTACAACAATAGTGAGCGGGCGAATTCCTTGTTTTTTAAGCTTTTTCTTCCAATCCTGATGTCGGTGATAGATCAATTGCCATTTTTCTTCTGGATTGTCGGTTTGTGGCATTTCGGCCACATATTCGACTCTTTTGATAAACCGTTCTTCAATGGCTTGTCGAAGCGAATACCGGCTCACAACATCTGCAAAATATTCGTTATCAACATAGCACGTACCAGAAACACCAACGACGTATCGAAAACCATATTCTGGATTCAGAAGAAACTCTTTCCATTTTTTAACGGCAGCACCAGATTCGTTGGCAACATGGTGTGCTTCGTCATTAAACACTGCCACACGAGCTCCATGTCCAATAAGGCTGTCACGGATTGAGGATTTCACATGCTGAAGAATAGCATGATAGTTTTCGATGCAAATCGAACCGTTAACAATACTTTCCGACGCATTAATGATCTTGGGAGCTCGCACCTTTGAGAGTTTAGGTAATAGATCGCGTAGGTCAGCATTGCCAGACAAATCCCGAAACTTCGTTAATAAGCCTGTTTCGATCGTGTTCGAAGGGCACAGCACAAGAACACGATCGACCATGCCCTCAGCCAGCAGAATCGCTGCTATCCCATAGATCACATAGCTTTTCCCTGTGCCCGTTGCCATATCAATTGAACAGGCTAGTTGGTCAGGTAATTGTAGATGGCTTGCCATCCCGTGCCACGAACTGTACCGCCGCTCTATTTCGGAATTCTTTTCATAATTTTCTTTCGCCAACTCACGCAAGGTCTTATACCTGCCACCTGCCAGATACCGCATGACCGTACGAATAGCATCTTTCTGATACTCACGGTTCTCGCAAAGCTCATCAATGAAAGGTTCGTATCTTGTCTCATCCCAAATAGAAGGATCGATATTGGGGGAGACTTTTAAAACGAGATCCTCATTCTTGAATACCTGACGATCTGCACTCATTACTTCTTACTCCTACTTTTCTTTGCCGTGCGTTTCCTGAATTCAGAAGCATCAATTAGGATTCGCGCCTCATTACCGTAGATATCGATGAAAACAGCCATGATTTTTCCGCTAATCTGTTCTTTGCGAAAACGAACTTTCCAACCCGCCTTCTCTATTGCCGTGGCATACTGAACCTCATCGAGATCAAAAACCCGGCTTTTCTCGTTAGGTAGCTCCGGTAATTTAACGCAACACTTGCGGGATATAATAGCCGCAAGGGGGCGTTATGAAAAGGAGAGAAGAGAGAAGTTATCGTCGTTTATCAGCTCGTGACCGTGAGAGAATCAGCCGGTGGTTGGCAAGAAAGAAGAAAGTCCGTTGGATTGCTCGAAAATTAAAGCGGGCGCCCAGTACGATTAGCCGGGAGATCCGGGGCGGGAGCATGAACCGATGGACTTATCGGGCGATAAGAGCTGAAGACAGGGCTCGGCGAAATGCGAAAAGC
>ERZ795054.4109-NODE-4109-length-10930-cov-5.012874_pt1 | contig 10930 bp, 7 predicted proteins | sample MGYA00375138_ERZ795054 | MGnify/ENA primary metagenome ERZ795054 (study PRJEB30183, sample SAMN05720215) | anaerobic digester metagenome | isolation source: active sludge of municipal wastewater-treating anaerobic digesters | place: USA | collected 2014-12-23 ...
CGCGTCGCGTTCAAAGCCAGGCTGGCGCGGATCAGGGCAAGGCGCGGGATCTGAGGCCCGAAGACAGTTCCGCCGCCGAACGGTCCGACAACCTCGTTGTTGCCCATGTAGATGATCCAGAGATCGCCGTCGGCCTGGGCGCAGTCCCGGGCGATGGGCAGGAGCACGTGCGAGTTGATGGCCGTCATGGCGGCATTGACCACCTCGAATCGCCTCTCGGGCCATCGGGCGCGCAGCAGGACCTCGAGCATTCTGGGCAGACCGAATTCCGGCTGCGGATCGCCGAATGCGGCGGACTCGCCCAGGACGAAGATGCGAACGGTCTTGGGCGGCTTGATGGCGGGGAAGCTCATGGGGCGCGGGGCGCGGGCGATGTCGGGGCCGAAGAACCTCCATCCGAACTTCTCGTTGTCGAGGAGCACGGGGCGTCCTTCGGCCATGCCACGGCGAAAAAACCCGCTCGAGTACCCATACCCGGCCAACCGCAGGCTTCCTTCGATGAGGGCAAGCGCCAGCAGCGGCACGAGGGCCACGGTGACAAGCCGGAACAGCCGCCGATGCGAGCGCGGCATCCCGGGCTCCGGACTCGACTGGGCGCGGTCTGCTGTGCGTGTGCTGGATGAGGACGCCGATGGCTGGCGCCTTGACCGGTGTCGATGGGCTTTCAACGGCTGGCTGTGAAACCCGCGCCCAGCAAGGAGAATCGGCTCATCGGTTCAGCAACGCCGGGACGCGCCCCAGCCGCTTGGGTGACGCGGGCACGCGGACACAGTGTGGTCGAGATTGGGTCCATCGGTTTGGGGCGCGGGTTTCTGATGAGCCCGCATTTCAGGTGAAATGTGACGCTGACCGGTCAGATGACATCAAAAGCTGGTGAGAAATGCGGACTAGATTGTCACCAGCGCACGGTGCTTGTCGAACGCGCCGCGGAGGCTTAGAGACAGTTCGTCCTGGAGGGCCTGCATCTCGCGGTAACGCGCCACGCGCGCCTTGTTCGGCTGGGCGGTTCCCTTGCGGTCGAGGGCGACGAAGGCATCGGTGATCTCGGCGATCGAGACCTTCTCGCCCTGTTGCAGGCGCCAGCACCAGAAGGCCTGGAGAGCTGCGCCGTACGCCGCGCCTTCGCCAACTTTCAACGTCACCACCTCCGCATCGAAGACGTCGGCCATGATCTGGCGCCAGAGTTTCGAGTTGGCCCCGCCGCCCGTGGCGCGGATCTGCGCCGGCTTCACGCCGAGCTCGGCAAGGCGCCGCAGACCGTAGTTCATCCCGAGGGTGACGCCCTCGATGGCGGCACGGGCGAAGTGGGGGGCGCTGAACGTGCGCGGGGCAACGCCGAAGAAGACGCCCGTGCCTGACGGGACGTTGGGTGTGCGTTCGCCTTCGAGGTAAGGCAGGAGCAACAGGCCGTCGGAACCCGCGGGCGCGCCGGCCGCCGTCTTCTCGAATGCCTCGTGTGTCATGCCGAAATCGTTTCGAACCATCTCCGTTGCGACCGTGACATTCATGGTGCACAGGAGCGGGAGCCAGCGATTGGTCGAGTCGCAAAAGGCGGCGATCTCGCCCCGGGGATCGACCACGGGGTCCTGTGCGCAGGCATAGATGGTGCCGCTTGTCCCGAAACTGGCGGTGATCACGCCGGGCCGGGTATTGCCGGTGCCGATGGCCCCCATCATGTTGTCGCCACCGCCGGCGCTGACGAGCACGCCCGGGTTGAGGCCCAGGGCCTTCGCCGTTGAAGCCTGAAGTGTGCCCGCCGCTTCATCGCTGCGCTGTAGAGGGGGCAGCTTGGACGCCAGGTCCGCGTCGATCGCTTCGAGCGCTTTCGCGCACCATCGGCGCGTCCGGACATCGAGCAGGGCGGTCCCGCTGGCGTCGCCGTATTCCATGACGGCGCGCCCGGTCAGCCAGAAGTTGAGGTAGTCATGCGGGAGGAGGATGGTCGACAAGCGCGCGAAATGCCGCGGCTCGTGCCGTTTGAGCCAGAGGATCTTCGAGGCTGTGAACCCGGGCAGGACGGCGTTGCCCAGCGCGGCGATCGTGGCCTCGGGGCCGCCCAACGCGGACGTGATCGCGTCGCACTCCTCGGCAGTCGAGGTGTCGCACCAGAGCTTGGCGGGGCGAATGACCTGTCCTTGAGCATCGAGCGGGACGAAGCCGTGCTGCTGGCCGCTGACACCGATGGCTTGGACCTCGCCAGCCTGGGCTCGCGCGGCCTTCATGGCGGCCTTGATCGCTTTCGTTGTTGCGGCGCGCCAGCTTTCCGGACGCTGCTCCTTGGCGCCGGGGGGGAGGCCCGTCAGCAGGTTGTGCGGGGCGGAACCCGTGCCAACGACGCGCTTCCTGGTTGCGTCGAGGAGGAGCGCCTTCGTCGATTGTGTCCCGCTGTCGATGCCGAGGATGAGGGTGCGCATGGTGTGTGGGGGTTCTGTTTGTCAAGGCTCAGCCCGGACATCGGACTGCGCTGAACCGCGTGAATTCTCAACGCTCGCGACGGCGCCGACCACATCGTCCGGCGCGACGGCGTGTTCGGCCCGGGTGGCGAGGTCTTTGACCTTGGCGATCAGGTCTCCGCCTGGGCTGCGTTCGAGCCGGACGGTCGCGCGGGCGCCCAGTTCGAGGGCGCGCTTAAACTGTTTGTCCGATCGCGCGGGCACGAATGAGTAGTCCACGCTCGACCCAGCATCGCGCAGCCGCTGGATGAGCGCGAGGGAATCCGCCCGCAGCGCCTCGTCCTCGATGAGCACGAACGCGGCCAGGCGCGGTTTCACATCGGGCGTCAGACCGCGGGCTTTGAGAAGCTCGGCCAGGACCACGTCGCCCATCCCGAAACCGAGCGCCGGCAGATCGACGCGCCCGCCGGACATGACCTTGATCAGGTTGTCGTAGCGTCCGCCTCCGGCGATGGCCCGGAATTCCCCTTTCAGATCGAACGCCTCGAAGACCGGGCCGGTGTAGTAATCGAGTCCGCGGATGACGCCGTAATCGACTTTGACAAACGCGCCCAGGCCGCGCGCGGCGAGGTTGTCGAGGATCAGCCGCAACTCGTCGGTCGGCTGGCCGGCGGTGATGAAGGCCTGGACATCGTTGATTGCAAAGCCCAGCGCCTCGAGCTTGGCGGCGCTGACCTCGAACGGTTCCCGCTCGAGCTTGTCGATGACCTGGTAGAATTCGCAGGCCTTCGAGCCCTCGCTGCAGTGACGGCTGAAGAAGTCCTGCCACGCGTTGCGGCTGCTGAGCCGCACGACAAAGTCGGACGCCGCCAGCCCCAACGCGCGCAACGAGTCGATCAACAGGGCGATCAACTCGGCATCGGCAGCGCGGTCCGATTCGCCCACGACGTCGGCGTTGAACTGGAAATGCTCGCGCAGGCGCCCTTTCTGCTGGCGCTCGTAGCGGAAGAGCTGGGGGATGGCGTACCACTTGATGGGCTTCTTGTACTGACGCTCCTGTGCGGACGCCATGCGGGCGAGGGTCGGGGTCATCTCCGGACGCATGGCGACCTCGCGTCCGCCTTTGTCGGTGAAGTTGTAGAGCTGGGAGACGATCTCCGCGCCGCTTTTGGTGGTGTAGAGTTCGAGCGGTTCGAGCGGAGGGCCGTCGTACTCGCGGAATCCATACCGACGCGCCGTATCGGCCCATCTCTCGAAGATGAGACGGCGCAGGTCGGCGCTCCAGACATCCGTCGTCGGCAGCGGCTCGGGATAGAAATCGCGAAAACCGGGGATTCGGTCCATCGGTGGGTGAGGTGGCGCGGCCTGCGGGCGAGGCATTCGAACGCGATGCCAGCGTGGCAGGCGTCAGGATTCGGGCGTCGCGCCGGGTGTGAGTTTGAGGACCTCGTCCCGCATTTCCTTTCCGGCCTTGAACTTGACCACGGCGCGCGGGGGAATGCGGACGTCTTTTGCCGGCGCGTTGGGGTTGCGTCCGACTCGGGCGCGGCGGATCTTGACTTCGAAGACGCCGAAGTTGCGCAATTCGACCGTCTCGTTTTGCGCGAGGGCCCTCGAGATGAGGTCGAGCGTCCGTTGGATCACATCGAGGACTTGTTGTTGAACCAGTCCGGTTTCCTCGCTGATTTTCACGACCAAGTCGCGTTTAGTCATAGAAGTCGTTTGCGTTCAGGTTGTTTGGCAGCCCTGGTGTCCAGGCGGATTGGGTATAGTCCCGGCGTCCCTTGCGGTCAAGCCCTACTATAAGCGGGCTTGCCCCGGCACCTGGACATGCGTAACATGCCTCCGAACGCAGAATGGATGTCGATAGCTCTGCCCCCGTAGCTCAGTTGGATAGAGCATCTGCCTTCTAAGCAGAGGGTCGCGCGTTCGAGTCGCGCCGGGGGTACCACACTGCATCAGTGCGTTGTCGGCGGAAATCGAGTTTGCGCCGCGTGGGGGCACGCGGCCTACAGCGGGAGCCTGCATCCGGTGTAGGCCCGGTGCCCTCACCGGGCGAGGTAAGGCCGACAACAACCAGATGCACCGGGGATACCACCCTTCGAGCGTTGAGCGTTGAGCGTTCCTTGGTCTCTGTTCCCTTGGCAGTCCAACAGGAAAGAGGTACATTTCGCATAATTCGCTCCGTGTCGGTCCGGGGCGCAGAGCGCAGATCGGTATCGACACGAGGCCGTCATTGGGGTGTGGTTCCAATATGTTGACTCTCGATCATCTGGCCGAGCTGGTGGAAAGGCATCGGGCGGCAACCACGGCCCGGGTCCGGGAGTTCAAAGTGCGGGGAAAACCGCTGCTCTTCAACACGCGCCCGGCAATCATGGGGGTCATCAACCTGTCGACCGAATCGTGGTATCGCGAAAGCGTCTGCCTCGACTCCGCGCGCGCGATTCATCGCGGCCAGGTGATGCACGCCCAGGGGGCCGACCTTGTGGATGTGGGAGCGGAGTCGACCCTGTCACATGCCGCGCGTGTGGACGACGCGCTGCAGAACAGCCGGTTGCTCCCCGTGGTGCGGGCTTTGAACGCCGGCGGCATCCCCGTCTCGGTCGAGACGTACCAGCCCGATGTGGCGCGGGCCTGTCTGGACGCTGGCGCGTGCGTGCTGAACCTGACCGGGACCGCGCGGACGGAAGAGGTGTTCCGGATGGTTGCGGCCCACGACGCGGCGGTGATCATATGCTACGTGCAGGGTCCCAACGTGCGCGAGGTGGGGGACTTCGATTTCAGCCGGGATCCGACGGATCAGATGTACGAGTTCTTCGCCCGGCAGACCGAGGTTGCGACGCGCCATGGCGTCGAGAAGATCTTCATCGATCCCGGCCTCGGGTTCTACTACCGCAACCTCCAGGACAGCGCAGTGCGGGTGCAGCATCAGATGCGCGTCTTCCTCAACACCTTTCGATTGCGGGCGCTGGGCTTCCCGACCTGCCACGCCCTGCCGCACGCCTTCGAGTACTTCGCCGAGGAGGTGCGGTCGGCCGAGGCGTTCTTCGCGGTTCTTGCGCTGCTCGGACGCGCCGATCTGCTGCGGACGCACGAGGTGCCGCGGGTCAAGGCGGTGCTCGAGACCATGCGGGTGTACTGATCCTCCGGCCTGTGTTCGAACTCGTTTCCCCTTTTGCCCCCGCCGGCGACCAGCCGCAGGCCATCGCGCACCTGGTGGCGGCCCTGCGCGCGGGCGTGCCGCACCAGACGCTCGTGGGCGTGACGGGCTCGGGGAAGACCTTCACCATCGCGAACGTCATCCGGGAGGTGAATCGCCCGACCCTGGTGATCTCGCACAACAAGACCCTCGCGGCGCAGCTCTACGCCGAATTCAAGAGCTTCTTTCCGCGAAACGCGGTCGAGTACTTCGTCAGCTACTTCGATTATTACCAGCCCGAGGCATACATCCCGCGCACCGACACGTTCATCGAGAAGGACTCGAGCCGGAACGAGGAAATCGAGCGGCTGCGGCTCTCGACGATGAGTTCGTTGTTCGCCCGGCGCGACGTGATCGTCGTGGCCAGCGTGTCGTGCATCTACGGGATTGGGAGCAAGGATGACTACGAGGCGATGGTGATCCCGATGCGCGTCGGCCAGGAGATCACGCGCGACCAGCTCCTCGGGCGCCTGGTCGAGATCCTCTACACCCGCAACGACGTCGCGTTCGAGCGCGGGCAATTCCGCGTCCGAGGCGACACCGTCGAGTTGTGCCCCGCCTACGCGGAGGACGCGCTGCGAATCGAGTTCTTCGGCGATCAGATCGAGCGGTTGACCCGGTTCGATCCGCTGAGCGGGCGCAAGCTCGAGGAACTCGATGCCGTCACAATCTACCCGGCGGGGCAATTCGTCACCCCCATGGAGAGCATACGCCGGGCGATCCTGTCCATACGCGAGGAACTGACCGACCGGATCGCGTGGTTCGAGGCGCGCGGCAAGCTCCTCGAGGCCCAGCGGATCAAGATGCGGACGGAATACGATCTCGAGATGATGGAGGAGATGGGATTCTGTTCCGGCATCGAGAACTACTCGCGCCACATCGCGGGGCGGCCCCCGGGATCGCGTCCGTGCACGCTCCTCGACTTCCTGCCGGAGGATTTCGTGATGGTGATTGACGAATCGCACGCCACGATTCCCCAGATCGGCGGGATGCACGCGGGGGATCAGTCCCGCAAGCGCGTGCTGGTCGAGCACGGCTTTCGCCTGCCGAGCGCCCTGGACAACCGTCCGCTGAGCTTCAGCGAATTCCAGTCGCTGCAGCGGCAGACGATTTATGTGAGCGCGACGCCCGGGACGCAGGAGCTGACGTGGTCGCAGGGGCGCCTGGCCGAGCTCATTGTCCGGCCCACCGGGCTTCTCGATCCGAAGATCACGCTCAAGCCGCTCAAAGGACAGATCGACGACCTGATCGAGGAAGCGCGCCAGCGAGTCGACCGCAAGGAGCGTGTGCTTGTCACGACCCTGACCAAACGGACCGCGGAGCAGTTGACCGATTACCTGCGGGACATCGGGATCCAGGTGCGCTACCTGCACAGCGAGATCGACGCGATCGAGCGGGTCGAGATCCTGCGGGCGCTGCGGAAGGGGGAGTTCGACGTGCTGGTGGGCATCAATCTCCTGCGCGAGGGGCTCGACTTGCCCGAGGTCTCGCTGGTGGCGATCCTCGATGCCGACAAGGAGGGCTACCTCCGCTCGACCACCAGCCTGATCCAAACCGCCGGCCGCGCCGCCCGCCATTTGAACGGCGAGGTGATTCTCTACGCGGACGTCCAGACGCAGAGCATCCGGAAGTTTCTCGAAGTGTCCGAGTACCGCCGCGGGAAGCAGGAGGCCTACAACCGGGAACACAACATCACGCCGCGCAGCGTCAGCCGGGCCGTCGAGGAAAGCCTCTCGTCACGCAGGGAAAAGGCCGACCAGGCCACGGCGCTCTTGCGCGAAGGCGGCGGCGATTTCGACGTGACGGAGACGATTCGCGAGCTCGAGACTGACATGCTCGAAGCGGCAAATAACCTCGAGTTCGAGAAGGCCGCGCTGCTGCGGGACCAGATTCGCGAGCTGAAGCGCCAATACGGAACCGCTCCGGGCGAAGCGGTCTCGGCGCCCCAAACACCAGGTCGCGTGAGCTATCGCCGGTCCAAACGCCGCAGCAACCGGCGTTGACTGGATCGGATCGCCGATCACGGACGCCCGGCGTGCTCGATGATGAAGTCCACGATCGTCATCGGGTCGGCCAGTCCGTGCGGATGGTGACCCACTCCCGGTTTCGGGATCAGCGTGATGCTGCCCCCCAGCTCGCGGTAGCGCGTCGCAACCACCCCGGTGTTCTCGTCCGCAGGAACGACGGTGTCGGCATCGCCATAGACGTGCAGCAGCGGGATGCGGGCCTCGGCAAGCGGACGGAGACTGTCCACGGGATTGCCTCGATAGGCCACCGCCTCGGCATCCGACTGGAAGCCGTATGCCTTGAGCAGTTTCTCCCACTCGGCGGCGCTGCCATCGCCGCGGCCCAACCCTTTGACTTTACCGCCAGGCCAGCTCTTGAAATCGCAAACGGCCGCATCCGCGTAAATGCAGGACACCTTGTCCGGATTGGCCGCGGCCCAATTGTAGCAGTAAAGGCCGCCTCGGCTCAGTCCGATCAGAGCGACCTTCCCGGCCAGCTTGTACTCGGTTGTCAGGACCTCGTGAAAGGCGGTCCAGGCCGCGACCGCAGCCGGACTTCCGAACAGGTCGGGCACGCCCAGATACGCGAGATGGAAACCGCGGGAGACGAGTTCGATATCCGCGTTGGCGAAAGCGCCAAAGAACTCGCCGCGCCAGGCCCAGGGCCTGCCCGGACGCGGCTCGCGCGGCACAACCACGATCGCCGGCTTGCCCGCGAACTCGAAATCGTAACGGTCGAATCCCTGCCATCGGGTGCGCTGGCCGGGGAACGGAGGCGCCAGAGCGCGGATTTGCACGTCCAGTGCGGCTGCGCGCCTCTCGGCCTCGGCGAGCGGAAATCCGCGGGGCATTCCCGGCCGCGCATGGCCGATGGCGGTGAGCATCGCGTCCTTGAGCAAAGCCTGGCGCTCCGCGATCAGCTTGAAGAGCTCAGCCCCGCGCGGGTGCCCTTCGAGCATGGCATCGGTCGTTTCGAGACTCGCAATGTCGCCCGGTCCGCCCAGGGCGAGAAGGATCTCACGCGCCGCGATCCAGTGTCCAGTCGCGCCGATGTGCACGCCATCGTCTGCCAAGCGGTATGCCGGCTCACGCGCACGGCGGGCGGAGAGATGCCGGTTCAGGGGGCCGTGGACGTCCGCCACCTCCCAGCCGTGGCTTCGCTGTGCCAGCAGCCAATCGGAGTACCGGTCGAGGACCTGGTTGTAGCCGATAAACGGGCGTCGATACTCGTCCAGTCCGGACGGCAGCGTGCGGTCTTGGATCGGCTCGGGATCGAACGGGGGCGGCGTGACATGGAGCAGACGCGCGCCCCTCGCAAGCACCCGCACGTGCAACCGCCGCAGTCCATCTTGAAACCTGGCGAACCGCTCCTGGCCAAACGGGTAATAAATGCCGTCGTTCATGCCATAGCAGGCAACAACCAAGTCCGGCTTCGTCTCGGCCAGCACACGATCGAGCCGTTCGTGCAAGTCAGGCCGGGGGAATTGTCCGTCAGCATGACCCGGCTCGGAAAGCCCCGAGACCGTCTCGCTCGGCAAACCGAGATTGAGCCACTCGATTTGGCGGCTGGGGTGGCGGGTAAGCGCGTACGCCTCGATTGCGGCGACATAGCCCCCGCCGTAAGTGATGCTATCCCCCAGAACCACGACCCGGCGCACACCGGACAGAAGGTCGCTCTCTGCCTCCGATGAAAGACCGGACACCGCAACAAGAACCAGCGACCCGAGGACCAAACATGGGTGTCGCGACAGCGCCTCTTTCATCCTTGTCCACCGCTTTCACCGAGCAACTCCTCGACAGCCCGCTCGATCGCCTGGTCCGACGTCAGGGCCGGTGTCCAGCCCAGTCGGCGCAGCCGTTCGATGGAGTACTGAAACCGCGGGACATCCCCCGGCCAACCCTGCGCGCCGCCCGTGTAACGGATGGTTGCGCCGGGAGCCGCCGCGCGGACCACGGTCTCGGCAATCCGCGACACGATGGTCGCCGTGCCGTCGGTCCCGATGTTGTAGCAATTGAGCTTCTCGCACGCCCGGTCGACGATGAACAGCATCGCGTCGACCAACTCGGACACGTGCAAATACGGTTTCTCCTGCCGACCATCGCCCAGAACTTCGAGCACAGCCGGGTCGGCCCGCAGCTTCTGAAGCAGATCGAAAATCACCCCGTGCGTTCCCCGGCTCCCGACCACGTTGGGGAACCGAAGAATCCACGCCCGTTCGAGATGCGTCTCGAGGCCGGCTGAAACCGCCCCTTCCGACGCCAGCTTCATCGCGCCGTAGTTCGACACGGGGAAGCACGGCCCGGTGTCTTCGTCCAGCAGACCCGGACGCATGCCGTAGATGGCCGAACTCGACGAGAATGCAAGCCGGCGCACACCGAGTGCGCGCATCAGCTTGAGGACGGTGAAGGTGGTGAGAAACGTGTGCTCGAAATCGACCTGCGGATCGAGCGCTCCCGCCCGGATATCCGAGTTGGCGGCCAGATGCCAGACCGTGTCAATGGGCCGGCGGGCGTGGAAATCCCGCAGGCGCCGCAGATTGGCGTCGTAGTTGTTGACGTCGGCTTCAATGAAGCTGAACTCGGCGTGCTCGAAGGCCTTGCGCAGGTTGGACGTTCGACCGAGCCGCAGGTTGTCCATGCCGAGGACCCCCCACCCGCGTTCCAGAAGCCGGTCGACCAAGTGACTGCCAATGAACCCTGCCGCGCCGGTCACCCATGCCGTTTTGGATCGTGTCGTCAAGACCTCGAATGCAATCGGGCGCAGGCGCCTTTGTCAACGGTGTAGGCATGGCGGCCTGCAAATTCTCCCGGCAGTTGGCTGTTGCAGTACCGTGGCCGGCGTGTGATTGTGTTTAGCATCTCCAAAGCCGAAGACCTTGCGGGTGCTTTCAAATGACGCCGCAGGACCGAAAACAGGCAAACGGTCGTCAGTGGACCTGCCTCACAGCATGGTTCAACTGCCCTCTGGCGTACTGCAGAGCCCCAACCGCGGCCCGGTGGCCTTGACTTCCGATGAAAACAACGTTCGTTTCTGGTACGCTGTTCTGTCTCGTGCTTTCACAACCGGCGGACCTCGCCCTGCCCGCGCGCGCGGATTTGCCTCCCGCTGAGAGCGACCTCATCGAGCCCAGGGCCGGGCCGCTGCCAGATGCCTTCGGGACGGGGCTCAGGGGTGCGTACTGGCACCTGCCGCCGGACTCGATCGACAACCTCGCCAACCGGGGCGGCGACAAGGATATCGGACTCGATACTATGAGTCCGGTGCCGCCACAGGCAACCTTCCTCGCCACGCAGATCAACTACAGCGGCAACGACTTCACGCCGCTGGGCCA
>ERZ795054.4111-NODE-4111-length-10928-cov-4.601674_pt1 | contig 10928 bp, 12 predicted proteins | sample MGYA00375138_ERZ795054 | MGnify/ENA primary metagenome ERZ795054 (study PRJEB30183, sample SAMN05720215) | anaerobic digester metagenome | isolation source: active sludge of municipal wastewater-treating anaerobic digesters | place: USA | collected 2014-12-23 ...
GGAAGAGGGAAGTGAGCGAGTCGGGTATGCGGGTGAACACCCCATCCTCGTCCTGGTGGGCACAAGCGATGGCCTGGATACAGCGGCCGGCAGGGATATAGTACTTGGCGGTAGTTACCTTGACCTGGGCGTTGTAACTTACCGGGAAAACGTTCTGAACCAGGCCCTTTCCGAAGGAACGCTGCCCGATGATGACGGCACGGTCCAGGTCCTGCAGGGCCCCGCTCACAATCTCGGAAGCCGAGGCGCTGCGGGGGTCGATAAGCACCGCCAGGGGTAGATCCTTGTCATAGGCAGCCGCCATGGTCTTGTATGTCGCATTGCTTGTAGAAAGTTTGCCCCGCGTACTGACGATCAGTTTGTCCTTGTCTACGAAGAGGTTGCATATCTTCACGGCCTCCAGCAGCAGCCCCCCCCCGTTGCCACGGAGGTCGAGGATGAGCCCGCGCAGGCTGCCGCTTTTCTTCAGTTCGGAAATGGCGGCCTGCACTTCGGAAGCGGCGTTCTGGGTGAAGCCGTCGAGCTTCACATAGCCGATCCCTTCAGCCACATAGCCCGACCAGGGGATGTTCTCCACCTTTACTTTTTCGCGGCTCACCTCCAAACTGAAGGGCGTTGCCTGCCCCGGGCGCTGCACGCTGAGCTGAACCTTGCTGCCGGGCTGGCCCTGAAGTACTTCGCTCACCTCGTCAATGCCCTTGCCCCGGGTGGGCCGCCCGTTGATGCTCAGGATGCGGTCCCCGGGCAGCAGTCCGGCCTTGTCGGCAGAGAAACCCTGGTGCAACATGGAAATCACGGGCAGTTCATCCTGAATATGGAACACAGCCCCAATCCCCCCGTATTCCCCGGTGGTCATGAAACGGTAATCCTCAATATCTCCCTCGGTGATATATACCGTATAGGGATCCAGGGTTCTGAGCATGGCGTCGATCCCTGTCTCCATGAGCTTGCCGGGCTCGATCTCGTCCACATAGTTCAGGTCAATCTGCTTGTACAGGTTGGTGAAAATATCGAGGTTTTTGGACACCTCGAAGTAGCTGTCGTTCTGGGCCAGGGCCCCGGTGCAAAGGCTTATCGACAGCCCCAGGGTAAGGTATATCTTTCGCATAGACTGTTGTTGTGAATACGGTAAGGCTCAGGGGACCGGGTCGTACCCGCTGCCGCCCCAGGGGCCGCAGGAGAGGAACCGCTTCAAGGTAAGCCATCCACCTTTGAAAGGCCCGTGTTTCCTGATCGCTTCCACCCCATACTGGGAACAGGTAGGGGTATAGCGGCAGGAGGGCGCAAGATAGGGTGAGATGGCCCCCTGGTAGAATCGGATCAGCAGGATCAGGAACTTACTGAGCAACCAGTTCATCAAGTTGTGATAAACGCTGCAAAATTAGGATTATTTTACGGCTGAGCCCGTCGTAGGGCATCACCCCTTTGCCGGTGTACACCAGAGCCAGCAGGAAAGGGCGCATCCCCACTGAGCCGGGGTCTTTGAGGAGATGGGCATTCAGACGATAAGCCTCGCGTATCCTGCGCTTCATAAGGTTACGGTCGACAGCATGCCTGAGGTTACGGCGGCTCACGGCAATAAGCAGCTGGCAGGGATGTGAACCCTGGTGGCAATAGGGAAGGTAAATCACCTTGAAGGGATACTGATAGAACGATCGGCCCTGGGCGAAGAGTTGAGTGGCCAGGGCTTCCCCCTTGACCCGGCAGGAGGCAGGAAAACGGTGCTTGGGAGGATGAGGAGGAGTATCCCCCTTCATGCCCGGGAAAGAAGGGTTCATTTCTTGCGCATGGCCTTCTGCAGGAACTCCTCCAGGGCCATGGTCATGGAAGGGGCCGTCTTGGTGGGGGCCGGTATGTCGAGCTTGAGCCCTGAATCGGTGACCGCAGTCCCGGTCTTGGGCCCGAAAGCCCCGATCACGGTACTGTTCTGCTCGAACTTGGGGAAGTTCTTGAAGAGCGACTTTACCCCGGCCGGACTGAAGAAAACCAGGATATCGTAGTCTTCGATCTTGAGGTGCGACAAGTCGCTGGCCAGGGTCTTGTAAATGACCGCCTTCTGGTATTTCAGGCCGGCCTTCTCCAGCATGCGGGGAAATTCCTGCTTGTGGATGTCGCTGCAGGGCAGGAGGAAATTCTCTTCCTTGTGCTTCTTCAACACATCCATCAGGTCCTGGAAGGTCTGCTTACCGAAGAAGATCTTGCGCTTGCGGTACTGGACGTACTTCTGGAGGTAATAGGCCGTGGCTTCCGACATACAGAAGTACTTCATGGTATCGGGCACATCCCAGCGCAGCTCCTTCGCCATGCGGAAATAATGGTCCACCGCGTTGCGACTGGTGAGGATCACCGCGCCAAAGTCCTCGAAGTGGATACGCTCCTTGCGGAAATCGCGGGCCGGGACCCCTTCGACCTTGATGAATTTATGAAACTCAATCTCCACGCCGTACTTCCTGGACAACTCAGCGTAGGGAGATTTCTCAAGATCGGTCGGCTGCGGCTGCGAAACGAGTATCTTCTTAATTTTCAAGAGCTTTCCAGATTAGGTCCCACGCATCTTCCCGGTTGCCCACCCCGTGGAACGACTGGCCGGGAAAATCGCTGCAAATTTAGAAAGAAAACAGATAGGTTCGTCGGACCCCGAGGTTCACGAACTGCCCGCAGCCATCCGGGGGCAGGCTCAGAGAATATTGTGGCGCAGCCAGGCGGCCAGCAGCAGTAAAGGAAGACCTTCTACCGTCAGGGCGAACAGCAGCAGATAGGACAGTCCAAAGCCGGTCATGCGGAGCCCGTCGGCCAGGCTGCGGAAGATACGGTAGAGGTTGATGGCCAGCAGGACCCAAAGGATAAGATCGTAAACCCAGCCCAGTCCTCCGTACCAGGCAAAGGGAAGCAAGGCCAGTAGCAGCACGCTGGCAGCCATGTTCATGGCCAGGATGCGGCTGAGGTAGAGCGAAGTGGCATCAAATGTCTTGAAAACGAAGCCCAGGAGGTAAATGAGCACCGACCGCAGCATCCACCACCCCAGCACCCCCAGGCCACACCAGAGCCAGGTGGTGAGTTGGAAGGGGAGCCAACCCGACGACAGGCCTGTAGCCTTGAGGAACATGAGCAGGAACAGCCCACTCAGGGAAACGAAGACCGTCATCAGGCCCAGCATGATACGTTCGGTAAAGAGGTCCCCCTCCCTCAGCATGCCCACCAGGCTGCGTTCGGTGACCAGTGAAGACATCACCTGCTGGAAACGGCGGGGAAAGGCAAAACGGATCATGGTAACGAAGAGAAGGCTGAGGCCGAACACCCAGAAGATCCAGTCGTAATGCAAGGGGTAACGCACCATGACCTGTCCCAGCCCCATCCCCGGGGGAAGCTGCAACCCTCCATGTCCCGTGGCCAGGAAGGCCCGGATGGTGTCGGGGTCGGCCGGGGGCAGGTGCCACAGGCTGTCGACCCTCTCCATGGTGCTGCTGTCGGCGTACCCGAAGAAGTACAGGCTGTCGTCCGACCACCGGATAAGGGAGTCGGCCGGAACCCTCAGGAGGCTGTCGGCGGGAAGGGGCATGCTGCGAAGATAGCAAGCAACCGTCAACGATCAACGATCAGGGTTCAACGCTGAAGGCTCAATTTTATGGTTCGGTGAGACGGAAACGGATGATACCCGGGCACAGCATTACAAGTGTGAGTGCGGGTGCGGGTGTGAGGGTGAGGGTGGGTGCGTTGGGGGAACGATCCTGGCCCGTGGCCTGGCTAAAAAAAAGGGGGCCGAAGCCCCCTATATGGTTCAATATGAAGTTATCAGGATCAAAGGCTGATGGCCACGCCGAAGTTGGCGCCCAGGTAGGAATAGGTCTTGCTTTCCTCCTTCACACTCAGGTCTTCCTGGAGCACTTCTTCCTTGGTAAAGATCATGTTATACCTCAGGTTGACGTTGATGTGGATTTTGTCGCTGAGGGTGTAGTAGAACCCGGCCACCGGCGAAATACCGAAGTCAGTGCTGCTGTCATCGTAGTCCTGGGTCACGGTCTCGTACTCGATCTCCCCGGTGATGGGGTTGAAACCCACAGGCACGGTGACGCTGAGCTTGCCTTTGACCATGGAGTTGAAAGCGCCCAGGCCCATCCCGACAAAGGGTTTGAACTCGCTGGTACCCAGCAGGTACACCGCCTGGGGCAGTAAAGGGATGATGCTGTGGTTGCCTTCAGAAAAGCCGGTTTCTTCCTTGAAGCCGAAGATGTGATAGCCGGTGTTCAGGCCAACGCCGAGCTGCTCCATGAAATACAGCCCATCCACGGTGAGCCCGAAGCCCATCTTATTGCCATCACCAAAGTCGCCCATGGGGAGTCCCAGGCCGATGGCCGGGGCCACGGTAAGGCCCATTTCGGTCCCGCGCCCACGGCCCTTCTTCTTGCGGCGGCGACGCTTGGCAAAGTCGTCATTGTCATTGGGTGATACAAAAGTGCCCTCGTCCCCGGCAGGGGGAGGAGTGGGCGGCGTGAAGGCCATCTGAGCCGTCGAAAGATCGAAGAACATCAGAAAGACCAGGGCGGAGAGTAAGATTTTTTTCATGCTTCCGTAAATTGGTTTAAAGTCCAAATATAAGCCTTCTCACAATCATTGTCCGCATTCAGCCCTGACTTTTCCGGATACGTTCAGGATATATGGGCCGGCTGGCTTCCGTCTGTCTTCTGCTTGAAAGAATGGATCCCGGTGCGCAAACCGATGGCATAGCGGCTGAAGAAGGCCAATTCATTATCCAACATTTGAATGAACACAATCCAAATATATTGTTCATGCCTTTATATGCCATGAACAGACCTGCAATTTAGAACGCTTCCATACTGGTCCATGCCATGGGAACATCCCCAATTTATATCGAGTGTAAATTTCCTGCCGGCCTGTCCGGGCCATTGAATTTTAGTACTTTCGCCCCTGTTATTTTACAAACAATCCAACCCGGGACCCCGGACCCCGTCAGGCCTGAAACACCCGCCGGACAAGGGTTTCCATAGCAGCACATTCATGAACCCATTGCTTGCCGGCATCCGTGAGAAGGCCAGAAAACAGCAGAAGACCATAGTATTGCCCGAAGGTACCGAAGAACGTACCCTGAAGGCAGCGAACATCATACTGCAGGAGGAGCTCGCCCGCCTGGTGCTTCTGGGCTCCCCGGCGGAGATCCATCACCTCTCCGAGGTCCACGACCTGCAGTTCCTCGACCGGGCCACCGTGATCGATCCGGCCTCCAACCCTCAGCTGGACCGCTATGCCTCCATACTCTACGAGGCCCGCAAGGCTAAGGGCATGACTCTGGAGGAGGCCCGGCGCCTGGCCACAGACCCCCTTTACCTGGGTGTGCTCATGATCAAGTTGGGAGAAGCCGACGGGGAAGTGGCCGGGGCCATGAACGCCACGGGCGACGTGCTGCGACCGGCCTTTCAGGTGGTGAAGACGGCACCGGGGATCAGCGTGGTGTCGGGGGCCTTCCTGATGATCATGCCCGATGCCCGCTGGGGGGAAAACGGCCTCTTCGTATTCGCGGACTGCGCCGTACACCCCGATCCCAACGCCAGGGAACTGGCCGAGATCGCTGTGGCCACAGCCCGCACCGCCCAGGCCATCGCCGGCCTGGAACCTCGCGTGGCCATGCTCAGCTTCTCCACCATGGGCAGTGCCAAACATCCCCTGGTCGACAAGGTGGTTGAGGCCACCCGCCTGGCCCGGGAAATGGACCCTACCCTGGAAATCGAAGGGGAGCTCCAGGCCGATGCCGCCATCGTGGAAAGCATCGGACAAAAAAAAGCCCCGGGCAGCCGCATCGCCGGCCGGGCTAACGTATTGGTATTCCCCGGCCTGGAAACCGGCAACATCGCATACAAGCTGGTGCAGCGCCTGGCCGGGGCCGAGGCCGTCGGGCCGGTGCTCCAGGGCATGGCCGCACCCATCAACGACCTCAGCCGCGGATGTTCTGTGGACGACATCGTGAACCTCGTGGCCATAACCGCAAACCAGGCCGCCGGGCAATAAGCGCCCCGCTGCCTCATTTACACGCAACTCTACTACATATATATTTCACAATGAAAGAAACACTTGAGGATTTCAGTCTGAGTAAATCCATACAGACCAAGCGGAGCCAGCTGCACAAGGTAGGCATCGTGGGTTGCGGTTCCATGGGCCAGGAGATCGCCCGCCTGGTGAGCAAGGCCGGCATCGAGGTGCACTTTGTCGACGTCAGCGACGAACAGGTGAACATCATCATGGCCGAGATCGGACATCAGCTGGACGAAGTGATCCAGCACTGGGGACTCACCCAGAGCGAGAAGAAAGCCATCATGTCACGGATCACCGGATCAGCTGATTTCAATGACCTGGCCGACTGCGACATCATCGTGGAGACCATCAACTCCCGCAAGCCCGGCACCAACCTGGAGCTGCGCAAGGAAGTCTTCCGCAAGGTGGAGGCCGTGGTGCGCCAGGATACCGTGATCGCTTCCAACACTTCCACCCTGATGATCTCCGAACTGGCCAATGTGCTCCGCTATCCCGAGCGCGCCGTGGGCCTGCATTTCATCAGCCCCGCCACCGATGTGAAGATCGTGGAGGTGGTGCAGGGGGTAAAGACCTCAGAGGAGGCCTATGACCTGGTGCTGAAATTCGCCCGCATGATCGGGAAAAAAGTGATCAACCTCAACGAGAGCCCGGGCATCATCTCCACCCGCCTCATCGTGACCCTGATCAACGAGGCCTGCAATATCCTGATGGAAGGTGTAGCCTGTCTGGAAGCCATCGACAATACCATGAAAATGGGTTATGGGCTACAGTTCGGCCCCTTCGAGATGGCCGACCGCATCGGGCTCGACAAGGTGCTGAAGTGGATGGACAACCTCCACCAGGAGTTCGGGGAACCCCAGTTCAAGGCCAACCCCATCATCAAGCGGCTGGTCAGGGCCAACTACCTGGGCCGTAAGAGCGGCATCGGATTCTATAAATACGAGAAAGGCAGGGCCGTGGGCCAGACGATCAGCTGTGCCGAATTCAACCTGTCCAAGCGCTAAAAGGAGGAGAACGATGAAGATCATTGTACTGAACTGCGGAAGTTCATCCATTAAATACCAGTTGTTCGAAATGCCCGGCCAGGAAGTGCTGGCCAAGGGGCTGGTGGACAAGATCGGCCTGAAAGGAGCCTCGATCAAGCACAAGCGCAGCGACGGCGCCGAGGTGAAGCTGGAAGGGGAAATCCTCGACCACCAGGCCGGGATAGAATACCTCCTGGGCATCCTGATCAGTGAGAAATATGGCAGTATCCGCGAGCTGTCGGAGCTGAACGCCGTGGGGCACCGTGTAGTCCACGCCGGGGAACGCTTCAGTGGCAGCGTACGCATCACCCACGAAGTAGTGGATGCCCTGGTAGAATGCATCGAGCTGGCGCCCCTGCACAACCCGCCCAACCTCGAAGGCATCTATGCCATCACCAAGCTTCTGCCCGATGTCCCCCAGGTGGGGGTGTTCGATACTGCCTTTCACCAGACCATGAAGCCCGAGGTCTATCTTTACGGTATCCCCTATCCCCTGTATGAAAAATATAAGGTAAGGCGCTACGGCTTCCATGGCTCCAGCCATAAGTTCGTGTCGCGCCAGGCCTGCAGCTTCCTCAACCTGAAGTACGAGGACCAGCACATCATCACCTGCCACCTCGGCAACGGGGCTTCCATCGCCGCCATACGCGATGGTCATTCAGTCGACACTTCCATGGGCATGACACCCACCGAAGGACTGATGATGGGCACCCGCTGCGGCGACCTGGACGTCGGCGCCCTGTTGCACATCGCCGAAAAGGAAGAGACCAGCATCCCGGTCACCAATGTGCTGTTCAACAAGCACAGTGGCGTCCTCGGCGTTTCAGGCGTGAGCTCCGATATGCGCGATGTGGAAATCGCCGCTGAAGAAGGCAACGACCGCGCCCGCCTGGCCCTGGACATGTACGCCTACCGCATCCGGAAATATATCGGTGCCTACGCCGCCGCATTGGGCGGGGTGAATGTCATCGTGTTCACCGGGGGGATCGGTGAAAATGACAGCGCTACCCGTGAAAAGGTGATGAAGGACATGGAATTCCTGGGGGTGGACTTCGACTTCGAGCTCAACCGTGGTCTGAGGGGCAAAGAGGCCGAACTGACCCGGCCCGGTTCCCGCGTGAAAGTGGTGGTAATCCCCACCAACGAAGAGCTGGTCATCGCCCGCGACACCTTCGAGATCCTGGCCAACGGATGATTTTCGATGTGCGCATGTTCCGATGTCCGCATATCCGATTTCCACGGACATTGAATAGCGGATCGTTCACTTTGAGCACTGAGCCATAAGAACTGAGCATTGAATTTCGCTCTGAGGCCAAACCGGTGATTTTGGCCTGAATTTTGCATATCTTGGCCTGGATTTACGGATGCCCGATGCTACGGAAGGAAATACTCGCGCTGCTCGCATTATTCTGCCTCGCCCTCTGCCCCGCCTACACAGGATCACCCCTGAAGGATCAGACCAGGGCCGCTGAGGAAGCCTTCCGACTCATCTATAACCTGAAGTTCTCCCAGGCCAGGGAAGCCCTGATGGACCCCGCTCTCGACGAAGCCCAGCGTGAGGTGCTCTATGCCGACCTGCTGTGGTGGGAAGCCGTCGCCGGGTCAGGCGAGAAGAAATTCAATACCTTTCTCGACGCGCTCGATCGCCGCTCCCGCACTACCGCTTTCTGGAACAGCCCTGAAGGCAGGGTCACCTACCACACCTATCAGGTGAGGGCAAAACTGAGCCTCAACGACTATTTCGGTGCCATGCCCAACTACTATTCCCTTAGGAAGGCCGTGGATGCGCTCAGGGTTACCGGACCTGATCGGGTCGGCACCACCGATGCGTTTCTAAGCAACTTCAAAGATGCCCTCAGCCTGCTGGAGAGCAACAGATTAACCTCGGTCCTGGGACTCGGCAGTTCAACGGAAGCTGAACTCCTGCGTCGCCTGGAACAGCAGTCGGCCTCCGCCGACCTGATCACTTCCGCACTGAACCATTATTTTCTCTGGAAATATTACGCCGGGCCAGGCAAGGACGAGGCAGGAAAAAACCTGCATGCCAGGGCCCTGCACCAGCTTTTTCCCTCCAACCGATTCTTTAATCCGGGAGGAAACACTTCCCCCCATAATCAATTAACCAATAACTAATTAATGCTCATTATGAAAAGAACGCTCACAGTTCTGATGGTCCTGGCGCTCACCTTCGGGTTTGCCAGCCAGGCGAATGCCTCCAGGTACAAACTGGACAACCAGAAGGTGGATGTGATGTTCGCCCAGGCCGAAGAAGTACAGTTCGACCTGCTGGGTGAAAACTCCGATCCCGCCATGGCCAGCGCAATGGCCTTCGCCCCGCCCCGCGGCAAGCAGAAAGACCCGGTGGTCGCCCTGCTCCTCGACTTCTTCTTCGGAGGATTGGGAGTGCACCGCTTCTACCTCGGTACCAAGACAATGACAGGTATCGGGTACATCCTCACCTGCGGAGGTATCTTTGGCATAGTGCCCCTGGTTGACTTCATTATGCTGATCGTCAACTTCGACGACATCAGCGATTATGTGGACAATCCCGCATTCTTTATGTGGTAGGATCAGCCATCCTGCCCTGGGAAGGAGCCTCCGTTGGTGGCTCCTTCTTTTTTCAATTCTCAGTGCCCCTTGAACAGTGCGAAATGCGAAATGAGCACTGAAAATCCCGGCACATATTTTGTAAGTTCGTACGCCTGTAACTGAACAGCAATGCCTGGTATCAAACACCTGATCATCATAATGCTGATGGCAGCCGTCGTGCCGCTGACAGCCCAGCCCACCTCCCGCATCAGCGTGAAGATGAAAAACCAGTCGCTGGCCAGGGGAAAGAAAGTGATACAGGAAGCCAACTGCTACTACTCCAACGAGTCGGGGACCTTCGTTACGCATTATATCTACCCCAAGGAAATGGTGAAGATCACCAACCGCAAGGGGGAGATGAAAGTGTATTTTCCAAAGACCAACGAGGTGTCCCTCTACCAGGACTTCTTCTTCTCCTCGGAGAATGAGCTGCTGCATTACTTTGTGAACAACCTTACGGAAGACCTGGGACTAAAGAAGGCGGGCTTCAGTATGAGCGGGACGCGCAAGGAAGACGGTTTGCTGATTACCACCTGGACCCCTCCCCCTGGGATTGAATGGCTGAAGGCGGTAGAGGTGGTGTATGAAAACCTCCTCCCCATTTATTCAGGGTATATCGCTCCCAACGGAAAAACCATCAAGAAGGTGTATTACAGTGAGTATTACAACGGCAATGGGTTTACCCTGCCCACCAATGTCACCGAGATCTCCTTCCCCAGCGAGAAGGATTCCGTGATCAAGCGCACCCTGTATTACGACATCAAGTTGAACAAGGAGGTGAACCCTACCTGGCTGAACTACTCCATCCCTGCCAATGCCAAGATTTTGCAATAGGCTGAAAGTGCTGCCGGGCGTGCTGTTCCTGGTGCTGGTCCTTCCATTGCGGGCACAGGAGATGGATATTTCGGCTGACCTTGCCCTCATATCCGAACGCAGCCCACGGATCAGCGTGCACAATCACCGCGATTTCCTGTTCCACGGCAGTAAAAGCATCCTGAAGAAATACAATCCCTTCACCCTGATTGCCGGGTCTTTGCTCTACACCTACCAGAACCTCATTTCGCAGCAGCTTTCAGCCAGCTGCCTCTACCATCCCAGCTGCTCGGCCTTTGGCAAGGAAGCCCTTGAAAAATACGGCTTCATCAAGGGCTTCTTTCTGGCCGCCGACCGTGTAAACCGCTGCAACCGCATTTCCGGGATGGACATACATCCGCTGAGGGTCGATCCCCATACCCACCGGGCCGAAGATCCCGCAGAAGCCTATCACTG
>ERZ795054.4115-NODE-4115-length-10921-cov-6.324498_pt1 | contig 10921 bp, 12 predicted proteins | sample MGYA00375138_ERZ795054 | MGnify/ENA primary metagenome ERZ795054 (study PRJEB30183, sample SAMN05720215) | anaerobic digester metagenome | isolation source: active sludge of municipal wastewater-treating anaerobic digesters | place: USA | collected 2014-12-23 ...
TCCCGAACGCGAGGTCGATCCGCTTCGCCGTTCCGAAGAGGTTCGTGACGACGGGAAAGGAGGAGCCCTTCGGACGCCGGAACAGCAGCGCCGGCCCTCCCTGAGCGATGACGCGACGGTGGATCTCGGGGATCTCGAGCCTCGGGTCGGCCTCGGCCTCGATCTCGAGGAGGTCCCCTTCGGCTCTCAAGGCGGCGAGGAACTGGCGGAGGTCGTCCATCGTCTGAGGAGGTTACGACGGGGCGGGGCCGGCGGGTTCAGCCGTGCGCTTCGAGAAAGGCCCTCACCACCGGGATCGCCGTCGAGGGGATCCGGTGCCCGCCGTGGTGAATCTCGTGGCGGGCGCCCGCGAAACGGGTGGCGAGGAGGGCCTCGAACGGAGCGACGCGCTCGAGGGGGTAGTACTCGTCGGCGTCCGTCGAGACGTGGAGCGCGTGCGTCGCGGAGGTTGCGTCGGTGCCGGGGCCGGGCTCCGTCCACTCGCCCGGCAGGCCCCCGCAGAGCGCGACGACGGCGTGGAACGGGCGCCCGTGTGGCGGGGCGAGCGCGAGCCGGTAGTCGAACGAGCAGGGCTGGCTGAAGCCGAGGAGGGAGACCCGCGCGGGGTCCGCGCCGCGGGCGACGCTCCAGGCGATCGCCTCGGCGACGGCGGCGCGGTGGACGGCCTGGTTGTCCTCGTGGCGCGGGCTGACGCCCCAGTGGAAGCCGCGCGCGCCGGAAGGTCCCAGCGCCTCGCCCGGGAGGAAGGCCGACTGCGGCCCCTCGACGGCGACGACACCCCACCCCTCGGGAGCCATACGGGCGAGGAGCGGAAAGAGCGTCGCGGCGTGCATGCCGTAGCCGTGGAGGCCGAGGAGGAGCGGGAACGGCGGCGGCGCGTGCGGCAGGCGCGGGAAGAGCTGGAGCGGGACGGAGATCGAGGTCGTCGCGCGCGGCGGGACTCCGCGGCGCTCCCTCATCGGGAGTCCCCGGGTGGGACGAGGCTCTCGAGCGTCGTCCCGCGCAGCGCGGAGAGGAGGGCGTCGCGGGCGGGAAGGAGCGGGGGCCCCGCCGGCCCGGCCGGGACGTCGAGGAGGCGCTCGAGGTCGTCGGCCCCCTCGATCGCGAGGAGGACGTCGGCGAGCGTGATCTCCGCCGCGGGCCGCCCGAGGACGAAGCCGCCCGTCCGGCCCCGCTTCGAGCGGAGGACCCCCGCGCGGGCGAGCTTCTGGAGCACCTTCCCGAGCCACGGCGCCGGCTCGCCGCAGGCGAGAGCGAGGTCGCGCGCCTCGCGCCCCGGCGCCTCGGGGCCGCGCGGGTCGAGGTGGGGGAGAGCCTTCAGGGCCGTCTCTGCGGCGCGGGAGAGAAGCATTGGCGTCAGCGACGGGCCGGCACGGCGAGCGAGTCCCGGGAGCCTCGCGCGAGCCTCACGCGGGCCTCACTCCCCGACGACGAACGCGTACTGCTCGGTCGTCAGCGGGACGACGGAGAGCCGTCCGATCGTCAGGAGAGGCGACCCGGCGAAGAGCTTCGCCGCCTTCATCTCCGCGAGCGTCACGGGCCGCTTCAGCGGCTTGCCGGCCTTCACGTCGACGACCGTTCCCTTCGGGTCGGCCGGGTCGGGGCGCGGCGCCGCGCCGACGGTGGCCCGGCCGACGGCGGCCTTCACGTCGCCCGTGTGGTAGACGACGAGCCGGTCCCCCTTCTTCATCGAGCGGAGGTGGAGGCGCGCCTGCGCGTTCGTGACGCCGTCCCAGGTGGTCGTCTTCTCACGGACGAGGTCCTCGAACGAGTAGGTCGACGGTTCGGTCTTCAGGAGCCAGTCCATCAGGCGGCGATGATATCCGCGGGCGTCCCGCCGCCTTCCCGCGCCGCGGCGAGCTTCCCCTGGCGCCGCCCGAGCCACGCCGAGAGGAGCGCCCAGAGGATCGCGACCGGGAGGAAGAGCCCCGCGAGCGTCGCGCCGACGGCGCCGAGCGCGCGGAGCCCCTTGTCGGCGAACGCGCCGACGACGTCGCCGAAGCGGTAGACGAACGTGTCGACGAAGCTCTTCGCGGCGTACTTCTCCTCGCGCGGGAGGACGGTGAAGAGGACCTCGCGCGCCGGGCGGAAGAGGGCGAAGTTGCCGGCCCGCCGCGTCACCATGACGAGGGCGAGGATCCCCGCCGTCGGGGAGACGGCGAGCGCCGCGAAGCCGGCGAGCGTGAGGACCGGCAGGGCGACGAGCGTCCCGCCGACGCCGAGCAGGCGGACGACGCGGCCGGCCAGGAAGAGCTGCGTGAAGGCCGAGAGGAGGTTCACCCAGAGGTCGATCCGGGCGAACCAGGCGGTCCGCGCCGCGGAGTCGGTGAACGTCGCTTTCACGATCCGCGCCTGCTCGAAGTAGAGGAACGTCGAGCTGACGGTGAAGAAGAGGAGGAAGAGGGAGATCGCGAGGAGGTACGTCGAGCGCGAGACGGTCGCGAGGCCCGAGAGGGCGCCGCTCCCCGGCGGGACCCCCTCCGGCTCGGCTCCCGGCGCGACGGCGCACGTGGAGTCGTCGACGTGGAAGTGGCGGACGAGGCCGCGGACGCAGAAGACCGCCCCTTCGAGGAGGGCGGCCGCGAGGAGGATCAGGTTCGTCGGGCCGAGCGGCCCGGCGAGCGAGGCCGTCAGCGCGGCTCCGGCGACGGCGCCGAGCGTTCCGCCGACGGCGATGAAGCCGAAGAGGCGCTTCCCCTGCTCGGGTCTGAAGAGGTCGGCGAGGAAGCCCCAGAAGACCGAGACGGCGAAGAGGTTGAAGACGCTCGCCCAGATGAAGAAGGCCTGGGCGACGGGGAGACGCCACCCATCGGGCGCGAACGAGAGGAGCGCCCAGAAGAGGACGAGCGTCCCGAGGAGGACCCGGTAGACGACGGGGACGAAGACCTTCCGCGTCAGTCGCGTGACGAGCTCCGCGAAGAGCGGGTTCAGGGCGGCCGTGCCGAGGAGCGTCCCGACGAAGAGCCAGGAGAGCGCGTTCTCGCTCCCGCGGACCCCGAACTCGTCGCGGAGCGGACGGATGACGTAGTAGCTCGCGAGGAGGAGGAAGAAGTAGGCGCTCGCCCAGCCGAGGGCCGGCCCCTCGCCCTCGCGCAGGTCGACGGCGCGCGCGAGGAGGGCGCGGAGGCGCGCCACGTCAGCCCTTCGCCTTCTTCTCGCGAACGGCGGCGAGGGCGGCGGCTTCGCGTTCCGGCGTCAGGCCGGCCTTCAGCCGCGCGCGCCGCTCCTCGGGGAGCGTCCTCCACCAGGCGAGGGTGTCGCGCGCGGTCTCCACGATCGGGCGGAACGTGAGCCCTTCTCCGACGGCCTTTCCGTTGTTCACGCGGCGCGACCCGGCGGTCTCGCCGACGGGAGGGACCCAGCAGGGCATGTCGCTCCAGGGGGCGATCTTCAGCTCCTCGAGCGTCTTCGCGTCGACCCAGGTGAACGTCGCTTCCGCGCCCGAGGCCTCACGGCAGGCGGCGAGCATCGGCCCGAACGTCAGGGGTTCCTTCGGTCCGGTGGCGTTGAAGACGCCGGTCCGCCGCCTGCCGATCATCGCGACCGTCCACGAGGCGAGGTCGCGGACGTCGACGAACTGGACCGGGTCGTCGGGCGTGCCCGGCGCGAGGACCTCGCCGCCGCGGGCGACGCGGACGGGCCAGTAGGTGAAGCGGTCGCTCGTGTCGCCGGGGCCGATGATGAGGCCGGGCCGGACGACCAGGACCTTGCCCGGCATCTCTCGCTCGGCGGCCTCCTCGCAGAGCGCCTTGAGAGCGCCGTAGTTCGCACCGGACACCTTGTCGGCGTCGGGCTGGTCGGTCTTCGCGACGGGGGCGCGCTCGTCGATCCCCGGCTTCGAGGTGTCGCCGTAGACCGAGATCGTCGAGACGAAGACGTAGAGGCCGACGCTCTTCGAGAGGAGCCTCGCCGAAGCCGCCACGTCCTTCGGAAAGTAGCCGGACGTGTCGACGACGGCGTCCCAGGAACGCCCCTCGAGCGCCTTCAGGTCGCTCCGGCGGTCGCCGCGGAGCTTCTCGACGTCGGGAAAGAGGTGCGGGTTCGTTTTCCCGCGGTTGAAGAGGGTGACGGTCCAGCCGGCGCGCTTCGCCTCCTCGACGAGCTCGGGGCCGAGGAAGGCCGTTCCGCCGAGGATCAGGAGCTTCCTCGGGGCCGGAGTCTTCGCCCCGAGAGAGTCGAGGGCCGTGCCGGCCAGGCCGAATGCCGCGCCCGCCGCGGCGCCGGCTCTGAGGAAGTCCCTCCGCGTCGTTCCCCGGGCGATTCGAGCCATCTCACTCCTCCTCGTCGGACGCGCCGCGTGCGGACCGTCGCGGGTGCGGCGCCGAGTCGGAGGTACGGCCCGCGGCGGGAGCGGGTTTCCGGCCGGTCGGGTCAGCCCGCCTCGCGGAGGAGCTCGACGGCGGAGCGGCGCGCGAGGTTCAGCGCCGGCACGAGGCCGGCGAGGAGCGCGAGGAGGAGCGAGGCGGCCGCGGCGAAGAGGAGCGCGGGGGCGTCGGGGACGAGGAGCTGCCCCATGCCGGCGTACTGCGTCTTGTCGAGCGCGGCGCCGATGCCGCGCGCGAAGGCCCACATGACGGCGCTTCCGAAGAGCGCTCCGGCGAGACCGTAGACGAGCGCCTCGCCGAGGAGGAAGCCCGCGATCGCTCCCCTCGGGAAACCGAGGACGCGGAGGACGGCGGACTCGTTCCGCCGCTCTCGGGCGCTCATCGCGAGGCTGTTGGCGGTGATGAGGAGGAGGGCGAAGCCGGTGGCGACCCCGACGCTTCCGAGCAGGGCGTTCACGTTCCCGAGCATCTCGAGGAACTGGAGCTGCCACTGCCGCTCCGTCATCGCGAGGACCGGCACGGGGACGTTCTCGAGCGCGCGGGAGAGGGCTGCGGTCACCCGGTCGACGTCACCGCGGCTCTTCGCGAGGACCCAGAACATGTTCGTCCGCCCCTCGTCGGCGGTGAGCTGCGAGAAGTACCGCCGGTGGAGGTAGAGCCCGGCGTCGAGGCGATAGCCCATGACGGCGCGGATCGTCGTCTCGACGACCCCGCCGGGGACCGGCGCTTTCAGGACGATCCGGTCGCCCACCTTCCAGCCGAGCTTCTCGGCGAGGAGCGGCCCGACGAGCGCGCCCGTCGGGTCCTCGATCCAGGCCTTCGCCTGCTCGGCCGGCACCGCGGCCTCCATGTAGACGCGGAGCATCGGCTCGGGCGGGGCCGACTGGATCGGGACCTGGTTCTCGGGGCGGGCGTCCCGGTGGAAGCCGACGACGAAGTCGAACGGGACGACGGTGTCGACCCCGGGAGTCGCCTCGATCTTCGCCATGTAGGACATCGGGAGCTTGTCGAAGAAGGAGCTCTTCGCCGTGACGATCATCCGCTGCGCCATGTGGGGCGACCACTCCTTCCGGAGAGCCGACGACAGGAGCATCAGGAAGCCGAGGAGGCCGATCGAGAACGCGAAGGCCCCGGCCGTCAGCGTGGCGCGCAGGGGCCTCGCGCGGAGGTGGCGAAGGACGTAGCCGGCGAAGGTCAATGGGAGAGTCTACGTCGGGCCGGCGGCCGGGTTTCCGCCCCGGGGACGGGCACGGGGCCTCCGTCCGCTATCATGACCGACCGCAGTCCGATGCGTCGCGTTCTTCTCCTCCCTCTTCTCGCCGCCCCGGCGCTCCTCGCGGCCCCGCCTGCGGCCGACGTCTCTCCGCTTCGCGTCACGGAGCTGAGCGTCTGCCGGGAGATCGTCGACCGGGGGTGCGAGAGCGAGGGGCGGACGTTCGGCCCCGACGTGGAGAGCGTCGCCGTCCTGACGAGGGTGGAAGGCGCGACCGGCGAGGCCTTCGTCTTCCACGTCTGGTCCTTCGAGGCGAAGGAGGTCCAGCGCGTCCGCCTCCCGGTGCGGGCAGCCGTCTACCGGACCTGGTCGAAGAAGGGCGTGAAGGGGCAGCCCGGACGCTGGCGGGTCGAGGTCCTCGACCCGATCGGGCGTTCCCTCGGGGTCGTCGACTTCACCGTCCTGCCGCCGAAGATCGACTGAAGGGGGGCCTTCCGGGGAGCCTCGCCCGGGTTCCTTGACGCCCGCGGCGCCCGCCGGCTACCGTGCCGGAGGACGGGAGGCTAGCTCAGCGGCAGAGCGCCTGCTTTACACGCAGGTGGTCGGGGGTTCGATCCCCTCGCCTCCCACCACGACGTCTCAGGCCGGTCCCGCCTCCGCGATCGCCTCCGCGAGCTGCGCTCCCGACATCCGGAGCGCGCGCGCGAAGCCGCCGACCCATCGGGCCTCGGAGGTCTCGAAGCGGAAGAGGACGAAATCGGCGAGGGCGAAACGCTCTTCGGCGCCGGGGAACCGGGCGACGTAGGCCGCCTTTCCCGTCTCGTACTCCGGCGTCCCGGGGACGAGCGCGAGGGCGACGCCCGAGAGCGAGAGCCTCGGGAGGGTCTGCGGGTCGCCGTCGCCCGCGTCGGGAGTCGAGACGACCAGCGCGGCGCGAGGCTCGGCCAGGAGGGCCCGGGTGTGGAGCGCCATCTGGGAGAGGTGGACGTAGAGCGCCGCGCCGTCCGGGGCGAGGGCGTAGGAAGTCATCGCGGCGGCGGGGGCTCCGTCGACGACGACGGCGAGGGCCGCCCAGCGGGAGGAGGCGAGGAGGCGGGCCGGCGGGAGGTACGTCTCGGAAACCATCGGGCGGTCCTCAGCCGCGCAGCGCGCGGAAGTAGTCGATCGTGGCGGCGAGGCCTTCCTCGAGCTCGACCTTCGGCTCCCACCCGAGCTTCGACTTCGCGAGCGAGATGTCGGGGCGGCGCTGCTTCGGGTCGTCGACCGGGAGCGGCTTGTGGACGATCGTGGAGCGGGTGCCCGTGAGCCGCCGGATCGTCTCGGCGAACTGCATGACCGTCATCTCGGCCGGGTTCCCGACGTTGCACGGGTCGGACTGGTCCGAGAGGAGGAGCCGGTAGATGCCGTCGACGAGGTCGGAGACGAAACAGAAGGAGCGGGTCTGGGAGCCGTCTCCGAAGACCGTGAGGGGCTCGCCCGCGAGCGCCTGGTTGATGAGCGACGGGACGATCCGTCCGTCGTTCGCCCGCATCCTCGGTCCGTACGTGTTGAAGATCCGCACGATGCGCGTCTCGACGCCGTGGAAGTTCCGGTAGGCGACGGTCATCGCCTCCGCGAATCGCTTCGCCTCGTCGTAGCAGCCGCGCGGCCCGACGGGGTTCACGTTGCCCCAGTAGCTCTCGGGCTGCGGGTGTACGAGCGGGTCGCCGTAGACCTCGGACGTGGAGGCGAGGAGGAACCGGGCCTTCTTCGCGTGGGAGAGGCCGAGCGCCTTGTGGGTGCCGAGGGCGCCCACCTTCAGAGTCTGGATCGGGATCTGGAGGTAGTCGATCGGCGAGGCGGGCGAGGCGAAGTGGAGGACGGCGTCGACCGTCCCGTCGAGGTAGATGTACTCCGTGACGTCGTGGTGGAGGAATCGAAACGCCCGGTTCCCCATCAGGTGGGCGATGTTCCTCACGTGGCCGGTGATCAGGTTGTCGATCCCGACGACCTCGTGCCCTTCGGAGAGGAGGCGGTCGGAGAGGTGGCTCCCGAGGAATCCGGCGGCGCCGGTCACGACGATGCGCATGCAACCCGACATTCTACGGGATCGACCGAAAGGGAGACGGAAACCCGCGAGGAGCACAATAGAGCGTTCGGAGGAGCCCCGATGCCGGGGCTCGGGGAGGACGGCATGAGAGTGGCTTCGCTCCGCTCGCTCGTCGGTTTCCTGGTCCTGGTCTTCGCCGCGGCCGGCCCGCTCGCGGCGGAGCCGCCAACCCTCGAGGGGATCTGGCTCTTCGACGCCAAGGCGTCGAAGAACGTCCCCGAGGCGTTGAAAGGCGTCGACCTGAAGATCGACGTGAAGGACCCCCAGGTCACGATCACGAAGCTCGTCGGGGAGCGTCCCGTCGGCGAGCCGATGGTCGTGATGCTGGACGGGAAGTCCCGCCCGCAGGACGTCGGCGGCCAGCGCGCCACGGTCACCGCGAAGTGGCTCGAGCAGGGGCGCCGGTTCGAGCACGTCGTCAGCATGCTGCAGGCGGGAAGCGTCTTCGCGACGACGCAGACGATCGTGACCGAGGTCTCGGAGACCGGCGGCACGATGATGCGGAAGTACTCGATCCGCCAGGCGCGCGAGACGCAGGAGCGCGCGCTGGTCTACCGCCGCAAGCCCTGACCCCGTCGGGGTCGGGATTCCCGGACCCGGGGCCGGCGCGCCGCGGCGGCCCCGGGTGTCGGCGTGGCCTCGTTCGGGGGGGGGCTCCGGCCGGGCCGCTCAGGCCCGCCCGATGGCCACGTACTCCCAGCCGAGGCGCTTCATCTCCCGCGGCTCGTAGAGGTTCCGGAGGTCGACGAAGCGCTTCGCCTTCATCGTCGCCTCGAGGCGCGCGAGGTCGAGCTTGCGGAACTGGTTCCAGTCGGTGGCCAGGACGAGGGCGTCGGCTCCCGCCGCGCACGCGTAGACGTCGTCGGCGTAGTCGATGCCCGGCAGGACGGCCTTCGTGTTCTCCATCGCTGCCGGGTCATAGGCCGCGACGGAGGCGCCGCGGGCGACGAGGTCCTCGATCAGCTTGAGGGACGAGCTGTCGCGGATGTCGTCGGTCTCCGGCTTGAACGCGAGGCCGAGGATGGCGATCCGCTTCCCGGCGAGCTCCCCGCAGACCTTCTCGACCTTCTCGACCATCCGGGCCTTCACCGTCGCGTTCACGCGGAGGACGGTCTCCATGATCTCGAACGTGTAGCCGTGCTTGCGGGCGACGTCGACGACGCCGGAGGCGTCCTTCGGGAAGCAGGAGCCGCCGAAGCCCGGCCCGGGGAGGAGGAAGTGGGGGGAGATCCGCTTGTCGAGGCCCATCCCCCGGGCGACGTCCTTCACGTCGGCCCCCATCCGCTCGCACATCGCGGCGATCTCGTTGATGAAGGAGATCTTCAGCGCGAGGAAGCCGTTCGAGGCGTACTTGATCAGCTCGGCCGACTCGACGTCGGAGACGACGAACGGGACGCCCGCGACGATGAGCGGCGAGTAGACGTCCTTGACGATCGCGATCGCCTCGGCGTCGCGCGAGCCGACGACGACGCGGTCGGGGCGCATGAAGTCCTCGATCGCGGACCCCTCCCGGAGGAACTCGGGGTTCGAGACGACCGAGAACTTGTGCCCGCCGGGGTTCTTCCGGAGGATCTCCTCGATCTGCGCCCCCGTGCCGGTCGGGACGGTCGACTTCGTGACGACGACCTTGTACCCGTTCATGTGCTCCGAGATCGTCTCGGCGACCTGGAAGATGAACGAGAGGTCGGGCGAGCCGTCCTCGCGGGGCGGGGTGCCGACCGCGATGAAGATGACGAGCGCCCGCTCGACCGCTTCGCGGATCTCCGTCGCGAAGTGGAGCCGCTTGGCCTGGGCGTTCTTGTGGATCAGCTCCTCGAGGCCCGGCTCGTAGATCGGCGAGACGCCCTTCCGGAGGAGGGCGATCTTCGTCTCGTCCTTGTCGACGCAGGTGACGTCCATCCCGAAGTCGGCGAGGCAGGCGCCCGTCACGAGGCCCACGTATCCCGTTCCGACCATGCAGATGTTCATTCGTTCCTCCAGAAACGGACTCCCGCGGGGCGGTGTCCAGCCGGAGGAGTCTAGCGTCGGCGGGGCGGGTCTGTCTTCAGCGGGAGCGCCCGCCGCCGAGCGGGCCCCGGAAGAAGCCGAAGAGCTCCCGCCGGGAGACCTCCCGGGGCGCGTCCGGCGAGGGCGGGGCCGCGGCGGCGGGGCGGAGCGGCCGGGCCGCGGGGCGCGGCCGGCTCGTCGTCGTCTCGGCGGACGCCAGCCGGGCGGAGACGATCTCGTCGAGCGACGTCTCGAGCGTCGTCCGGGGCCGGAAGCGGAGGAGCTCGCCGGCGAGCGCCAGGTCGGCGACCCGGACGGGGCGCGGGGCCTCTCCTGCGAGACGGAAGCGGACCGGGCGGTGCGCGCGGTCGCCCAGGAGGCGGAGGACGAGCGAGGGGGCGGCCCCACGCCCGCTCCCGAGGTTGATCGTGCGCCCCGCCGGGCGGAGGGCGAGCGCGGCCAGGATGCCGTGCACCGCATCGGAGATGTGGAGGAGATCGCGCGGCTCGTCGGAGGGGAGGACGACCTCCTCTTCCTCGAGGAGGGACTCGAGGGCGTTCTGCGGGAAACGGCTCGGCGGCGCGCCGGGGGCGAGCAGGCCGAAGAGACGCAGAATGACCCAGGGGAGGTCGGAGCCTCGCAGGCGCGACTCCTCGACCATGCGCTGCAGGAGGACGGGATCGCGCCCGGGGTCTATCGGCTCGGCCTCGAGCGCGGGCTGGCCCGGTGCGCCCGGGGGGCCGTAGAGAGCGGCGTCGGAGAGGTGGACGAGGAACGGGCTCTCGTGCGCGCGCGCCGCCTCGAGAATCGCCGTCAGGCCCGGCCCGCCGGGCGGGAAGAGCGCCGCGTTCACGACGGCCCCGGGCCGGACGTCGCGGAAGACCTCGGCCGCGGCGCCGGGGAGCGAGAGGTCGGCCGTGACGACCTTCGCGTTCGGGTAGGGGCGGAGCGCCTCGAGCCGGGCCTCCCGGACGGCCCGGCCGTCCCCCTCCGCGACGAGGGCGTCGACGACGGCGACCTCGGCCCCCTCCTCGAGGAGCTGCCGAGCGACGGCCGAGCCGACGAGGCCGGCGCCGCCGGCGACGAGGACGCGGAAGGCCATCGCTACTCCCTCGGTTCGGGCGTCGGCGCCGGGCCGAGCGTCTCGGGCGCGGGGGGCGTACCCTTCGCCGTCGCTTCGTGGTAGCGGGCCTGGATCCCCGAGCGCTGCCGGTTCCGCACGAGCCACCGGAGGACCTTCGACTCGTTCACGCCGACGAGGATGTCGTCGATCGCCTCGAAGAGGGCCGGGTCGTTCACGATCCGCGC
>ERZ795054.4116-NODE-4116-length-10920-cov-4.017487_pt1 | contig 10920 bp, 7 predicted proteins | sample MGYA00375138_ERZ795054 | MGnify/ENA primary metagenome ERZ795054 (study PRJEB30183, sample SAMN05720215) | anaerobic digester metagenome | isolation source: active sludge of municipal wastewater-treating anaerobic digesters | place: USA | collected 2014-12-23 ...
GAAGAGTTAAGAGCTAAAATTAATAAGTGCCAAATTAGTTAAAATATATGAAAAAAGTATTTATTTATTTTCTCGGTTTGGTTTCATTATTTTTTTGTTTTAATTTTTCTCTTGCTCAAACAGCGACCAAGGTAGTAAAGGTGGGCGCTTTTAATAATTATCCGGTTATTTTTAAAAATACGAGCGGTTCTATAGAAGGTTTGTATGTAGATCTTTTAGAAGAAATAGGTAAACGGGAGAATATCAAGTTTGATTATGTTTTTGGCACGTGGAACGATGGGCTTGAGCGAATAAAGTCCGGTGAAGTTGACCTTCTAACGAGCGTGGCATACACGGAAGATCGGGCCTTGATTATGGAGTATACGAAGAACCCTCTTATGACCGTTTGGGGGGACGTTTATGCCCCTAAAAATTCTGATATCTCCGGTATTCTGGAGTTATCAGGTAAAAAAATAGGAGTTTTGATTGGCGATATAAATTATAAAAATTTTCAAGATTTATTAAGTCGGTTTGGCTTAGAAAGTGAGTTTGTTGAATTTTCTAGTTATGATGATGTTTTCGCCGCCGTTGCAGACGGTGAAGTGGATGTCGGAGTTGCAGGTATAACATTTGGCGCCACGAATGAGAGTAAGTATGGTTTGAAATCGACCGGAATTGTTTTTGGTCCGTTAAATTTGTATTTTACAACCGCAAAAGATAAAAATCCTGAACTAATACTCACGCTAGATAAGTATCTATCTTCGTGGAAGAAGCAGGATAACTCTTTTTTGGATCAAACTAAACAAAAATGGTTTTATGGAGGTCTTGGAACAGTAATAGTATTGCCGGACTGGATAAAGCAATCGCTCTTTGCACTTTTAATCTTACTATCTATTTCTTTTGCGTTCGTTTTCTTGTTAAGAAAACAGGTTCGCGCCGCAACTGAAAAGATAAGGGCTCAGACAAAAGATCTTGAAGAAAGCGAATTAAAATACCGCTCAATATATAATAATTTTATGGATGTTTATTACCGAGCAGATATGAACGGTATTATTATCGAGGCCTCGCCGTCTTGTGCAGATGTTACGGGGTGGAGCCAGACTGATCTCGTTGGAAGGCCGGTGTTTGATATTAGTTTCAATCCGGAAGATCAAATTGTCTTTAGGGATAAACTTTTGAGAGACGGGTATGTTAATGATTATGAGATAAAGTTATTAAAACGTGGCGGTTCTCCGTTTGTGGGTTCGATATCTAGCCATATGGTTCAGGACGAGAAGGGGAATCCTAAATATATAGAGGGTGTTGTAAGAGATATTACACAGAGAAAGAAAATTGAGGAGGAACTGCGCAGAAGCGTTGAAGAATTGGAAAAAATGAATAAGTTTATGGTTGGCAGGGAGGTGAAGATGACAGAAATGAAAAAAGAGATAGACGAGCTTCGGGCGAGAATGGGGAAGTAGGGGGAGGGGAATCGGTCACAAGTAAATTTCCTGACGGAAATGAATGGAGGGGGAATCGGCCACGAGTTACTAAGTCTGCTCATCCGCCAAAGGCGGATTGCGCGGACTAAGTACTCTCGGCCCTACCTCAGCTCCCTTTCTTGCAGAAAGGGGCCCGCTTCCGGTTTTCGATTCCCGCCATCTCCACAAACACAAAACAACACCAAGGCGACGCCTTGGTGTTGTGTGTTTGTGGAGATGGGGGGAATCGAACCCCCGTGCAAAGGATTTCTCTAAACTACCGCTAGAAGATATAGTCTAATTTTATTTTGTAATGCCTAGTTAGCGTTACATTTCGGAAACGGCCTGATCGTAATTAGACAACAGCAAGTCATTCCTATTTCCTTAAGTTCGAGAACTTGGCGGAAAAACAAATTCTCTATCCCGATTTTTATTACACCTCCCCGAAGTTATCGGAAGTCATTCGTAGAGATGTTACGCAAAAGCGTAATTGAGTGTTGCGAAAGGGGATACGATCCTCTTTGCTACATCTGACAAGTTTGCACTTATCGTTCCCGGGGTTGTTTTACGAGCATCCCGAGTTCCTCGATCTTCAGCAGTTCAGATACGACCAATGTCTAGGCCGATCATCCCCAAAATTTTGCGAAGCAAAATTTAGTTATAAAGTGGAAAGTTATAAAGTTTAAAGTTTGTGACTTTATAACTTGATAACATTAAAACTTTTGAACTAATTTTACCTTCCTTCCTTAATTATTCTTTCAATGTTCTTTGCCGTTTCGCGCTTCTTTATCGTTTCGCGTTTGTCGAATTTCTTCTTTCCTTTGGCGATAGCGATATCTAACTTTAATTTGCGTCCTTTAATATAAACCGATAACGGGATTATTGTCAAGCCCTTCTGGCTAGTATTGCCGCCAAGTTGATTCAGCTCCTTTTTTGTCAGCAAAAGGCGCCTGTTTCTAAGGCGGTCATAATCTTTGGGGGCGTTTTTGGGCTGGTGGGCCGGAATATCGGCATTTACTAGGTATGCTTCTCCACCTCTTATAATCACATAGGCGGCATCAATAACCCCGTGGCCGTCTTTTAGCGACTTGACCTCGGTCCCGAGAAGCTCTATGCCGGCCGACATTTTCTCCAAAACTTCATATTTTAGGCCGTATTTTCGGTTTATTATGAGCGACATATGTGTAGTGTAACAGAAAACGGGGGAGATTATAAGGGGTTTACTTAGGAAGCACCCCGCCGATGGCGGGGCAAGCTTGACAACATGCGGGCCTTGTGATAACCTCATTGCCAGTGACTTTGAGAGTGGCCCTGCCCTGTAGTGAGCTTTGCTCTACTACGGGGGTTGACAAGATTATTGTCTTGTGCTATACTTAATAAAGTTAAATAAGTTCAGTTCCTTACAACTAAATAGAAGTTAATCAATAAATACATCGAAGGGAGGCCCCATGCCGCATTAGCTAGCGTAAGCTGACGAACAGCAGAGAGCGGGGTTTCGTCACCCCAGGTTCTGGAAGGAGTTCCAAAACGTGAGGCGAGTCCTATTCGGGCAGGAAGCTGGAACCTGCCTTACCAAAACCGGCCGGGCTGCGACGGTAGTCGCTGTCTGAACCGCAAGCACTAAATCCCACTGTGGGAAGGTGCATGAGAAAAACTTCTGTTACCCTGGGTTGCATTCCGATGCTGTATAACATCGCGCATCGAACGAACGCGCGCCGGATGCAAGCCAACTGCGGCCTGGGTTCTCCCGGTTCTACATACCCGGCAGAAACTCGGTCGGCACAAAAGGGGTACATGAAGTTTCACTAGCGCTAAGCCCAGACAGGCGAAAGCGCTCCATCCCCGAGCCTGGGGAAAATTAGGAGGACACCATGTTCTTCCCTTCGGTCAGAATTATCCAGAGCGGGCAGTGCTGGCTGCCTTGGTGAAATAAACCAGTAGGTTGATGAAGTCGGTCCCGCCCCCTAGGTCGCGCTCCTTGCGCGATGGGACGGCCCGAATAGCCAACCTGACACCCTGCTTGCGGGGGTAACGAAACAGACGAGAGGCGGGGGTACCTGCGGGGCGCGCCTTGATCGTAACGACGGCGCACCCAATCGGCGAAAGCCGCCCTAACGCCCTGTTTGTGGAGGGAATGCCCTCACTCGAAATACCGCAGTGAAAGAAGAGGGTCCTTGATAACTACAGCAAGACGGCATCGGCTGTTGTCCCCGAAAGGGAAAAGGATGCCGCGAGGAGACGGCGTGAAAGGGGAGACCATGGTCTTCGTGATCAAGATCTTCACTCATGCGGAGTAAGTCCGCATTCAACACCGAACGAAGCACCGCGAACTTCACGATAACGGGCGAGACAGTACCGCCCCTAGACAGCCAAACCGCGAAACGGGCCGCAGCAGTACGGTAGAAGTTCTCCAGGAAACTTGTTGCTAAATCCATGTCGACCTGCGGGTGGCGTGGTGATGCGGCAGACCTCCGGGTTTGAATGCTCCCGTTACTTGCTGCGGGCCCCGAGATTTCGCGGATACATGGCAGGATGAACTCGAGTATAGCGATTTGTGGGGCTCGTTGAGAGCAAACCCCAGGTGTCCCAGGGTGAATTGGGCACAGGTAAAGCCGGAGCCTGAACGTTGGTTAAACTTAAGTCCTAATCCGGAAGTTTGGCAAAGGCCCAGAGTTTCGGGTACGCCAGACGATTAACTTCTAATAAGCGAGATCTTGGCCTGCCGTTCTCTGGATCTAGGCTGGCTGAGCCCGCTTTTGCAGCCGCTTCGCGGTGTCGGGACGCTTACGGCCCCAAATGAGGAAGACGCTTCGGTGCCTTCACCATGGGACCGCCCCCGCACCACGGAACGGCCACATTTTAACGCCCCGACACTGAGTTGTGTCGGCGGCGCTCCCCAAACAGCGGCGTGTCTCAGGGCTCAGCCTTGATGATAGACACCCGCTCCGCAGACATCGCTGTTGTAGTTTACTGATGCGGTGGTGTGCCTCCAGTGGAGGACCATCATCCCTCAGCGATGACGTTACGCGGCCCCCCTGACTTCGGTCGGAGGGGGCTTTTTTTATGGTTTATTTTCTGTATAACCCCAGTGAAATAGGAGCCCTATAGATTTATGGGGTATAATAGTTTAATATGAGCATTGAAGTTTTCGCTGTAATATAAGGTTAATTTCACGGGGTAAATAACATGAGCAAGAAAAATAATAATAAAAGCGGTAAGAATGACCCATGGAAGGCGATGTCACAATTTGGCAGGAGCATCCTCGGTTTCATTCTTATTTTCGTATTAATTATCGGCCTTTATTCGGCCTATGTTGAGGAGTCAAAAAAGACCGAGGATATATCTATTTCGGTTCTTTCATCCGACATCAAGGCGGGACTCGTGAAAAAAATAACCGTTGAGGGAGATTATCTTTATGCCGATTATAACGATGAAAAACAGAAGATCTCCCAGAAAGAGCTTGAGACATCTCTCACAGAGACCCTTGTTAATTATGGTGTAACAGGTGAGGAGCTTGCAAAAGTAAACGTTGAGGTCAAGCAGTCATCCGGTGTTATGTTTTGGATCATAAACCTTGCTCCGTTCATTCTGCCAATAATTTTCATCTTCGTGATTTTCTATATGATCACGAACCAGATAAAAGGTTCGTCTATGCAGGCGTTCTCTTTCGGCCAGTCTCGCGCGAGAATGATCGACCCGAATGACGAGAAGCAGAAAGTTCTTTTCAAGGATGTGGCCGGTGTGAAAGAGGCGAAAGAGGAATTGAAAGAGATCGTTGATTTTTTGAAGAGCCCGAAAAAATTTATTGATATTGGCGCAAAGATTCCGAAAGGAGTTCTCCTTATGGGTGCGCCGGGTACAGGAAAAACTTTGCTCGCAAGAGCTGTGGCAGGGGAGGCGAATGTGCCGTTCCTATATCTATCCGGTTCGGAATTCGTTGAAATGTTCGTCGGCGTCGGTGCGAGCCGTGTTAGAGATCTTTTTAAACTTGCGAAGAAGGCAGCTCCTGCGATTATCTTTATTGATGAGATAGACGCCGTCGCTAGACACCGAGGCACCGGAATGGGTGGTGGAAATGATGAACGTGAGCAGACCTTGAACCAGATACTCGTTGAAATGGACGGATTTGAGCCGAATGAGAAGGTGATAATTATGGCCGCTACAAATAGGCCAGATGTGTTAGATCAGGCGCTTTTAAGACCAGGCCGTTTTGATAGGCGAGTAACGCTTGACCTTCCTGACGTAAAAGACAGAGAAGAGATAATGACGATTCATGCGAAAGGAAAGCCATTCGCGGAGGATGTAAATTTGAAAGTTATTGCCGAGAGAACGCCGGGATTTTCGGGAGCCGATCTTGCTAACGTTGTGAACGAGGCATCTATCTTGGCCGCAAGAGAGGACAGAAAGACCGTCGGGCAGTATGACCTGATTCGCTCTGTTGAAAAGGTAATGCTCGGCCCGGAAAGAAAGAGCCACATTTTGTCGGACAAAGAGAAAGAGATAACTTCATATCATGAGATGGGGCACGCGATAATCGCTTCCGTATTGGAGCACTCTGACCCCGTTCACAAGGTTTCAATCATTTCACGAGGCCGTGCCGCTGGGTATACGCTCAAGCTTCCGTTCGAAGAAAAGAAACTACACTCCAAAAAAGAATTCCTGGATGATATTGCCGTTTCGCTTGGAGGCTATGCTGCAGAGAAGCTCGTCTTCGGTGATATGACAACGGGCGCTTCTAATGATATTGCCGTTTCGACCGCGCTTGCGAGAGACATGGTCACTCGATTTGGAATGTCGGAGACTGTGGGGCCGGTAGACTTCGGCGCGACAACTCACGAGGGGATGGGAGTGATAAGCCACTCACACTCGGAGGAATTTGCCGCCAACATGGACAGAGAAGTTTCAAAAATAATGAATGAGTCTCTCGCGCGCGCCGAGAAAGCGCTCGCCGAACACAAAAAGGCGCTTGATAATATGTCTATAGAGCTCAAGAAAATAGAAACGCTCGAAAGAAAGGATTTTGAGAATTTGCTTATCCTAAATGGCATCAAGCCGAAGGTAGATGATAGTATTGAGGCGACAGCAGGGCAGGTGATTGCAGAGGCATAGATTGGGCACCATATTTTAGACTTACAAATTAGCCACTTGGTTGCCGGGTTTCCAAGTGGCTTTGTTTTTAAATATAGGGTTGACTTTAAGATTAACTTAAGATAAACTTAAAAAATGGAAAAAATAATAGGAACAAAAGAATTAAGGAACAATCTCGACGATTATATCGCCAAGATACAAAAAGGGGCTTCTTTTCTGGTTGTCAGGAGGTCTAAGCCTGTTTTTAAGATATCTAGCCCGGTTGCCGAAGATGAAAGATGGGAAGAGGTTGTTGATTTTACAAAATTAAAAAAGGGAGGACTGGATATTGACGACTTACTCTCAAGGCTTGAAAAATGTAATGGATAAGATAGATAAGTTTTTGCGGAAGATCCCGGGAAATGTGAGACGCGATATCTTTAAAATATTGGGGTTGATAAAGGAGGGTAAGATAGATAATTTAGATATCAAAAAATTGAAAGGGAAGAATGATATTTTTCGGGTAAGAAAAGGAGATATACGAATAATTTATAGGGTGGTGGATGATAAGATTTATATTCTTGCGATAGAGAAGAAGGGAGATAATACATATAATTTGTAGATTAGAAAGTAGTGGGTGGAGAGTAGAAAGTGGTTAGATAAATTGAAAAAGACCCCTTAAGCGGGGCCTTTTTGATCTACTGAGTCTTTGATAAAGCTCTTATCTTTGCTATAATAAAGATAATATAAAGGTTCGATTTTATGGCAAGAAAAATAGAAAAACAAAAAGCGCTTGAATTAAGGGAACAGGGCAAAAGCTATAGTGAAATAAAAAGTATTTTATGTGTGAACAAGAGCACTCTTAGCGGGTGGCTGAAAGATCTTCCATTATCTGCGGAGAAAATAGCCGAACTTCGCGACAATAATCCAAAAAGAATAGAAAATTTCCGAAAAACGATGGCCGCTAAAAAGGAGGCGCGCCTGTCGGCTAGTTTTGAAAAAGCATCCCGAGATGTAGGTAAATTAAGCGACAGAGATATTTTTATCGGTGGCCTGTTTCTTTATTGGGGCGAAGGGTCTAAGAGAGATAAAGGCGGAATTTCTTTTACAAATACGAATCCTGATATGATCAAATATTTTGTAAGGTGGTTGGTGCTTATGGGATTTAGGCGCGACCAGCTGAAAGTTAATCTGCACTTATATTCTGATATGAACGCGGGGGAGGCGATAAATTATTGGAGCAAAGAATTAAAAATAAAAAGGGCGCAGTTCCGTCGGCCATATATTAAGAAAACGGAGTCGAAGAATATTAAATATAAAAGCGGTTTCGGTCACGGCACTTGTAGCGTGATATTAGAAAAGCAGGAAATGAACGATTATATACTTTCAGCACTTAAATATTTGGCGCAAGGTTCGGATAAAATGTGATATTTACTTATTGGCCTTTTTGATTTATATTAGGGGTTACAAATGCATGTATAGCTCAATTGGTAGAGCAATTGTCTTATACACAATCGGTTCCAGGTTCGAGTCCTGGTACATGCACAACAAACCGCCTGAAGGCGGTTTTTGTGTATGTAAGCAAGCAAACTGCTTTGCTTGCGTCCAGGACTCGAAAAGCTTCTCCCATATTTTTGAGGATTTTTAATCCGAAAAAATGGGAAAGCTATACTGTCCTCGTAGAGGAAGAGTCCTCCTAGTACATGCACCCGAAGACTCGCTTCGCTCGAACGGGCGGGCAACAAACCGCCTTCGGGCGGTTTTATTTTGCGTTTTTTGGTATACTGGTTTTGTTAAATAGATAATTAAATTCATGGCCAACCCACCAAAATTTTTAGTTCTTACGTTATTGGTGTTTTAAAATGAAAAAAGGAAAAATTATCTAATAATCTATTAATAACTTTTGAAAAAATTTATGCGGGCAAGAAAGATAAATTACATAGAAGCAATCAAAAAGCACGTGCGGGCGGCAAATTATATAACCGCGGCGCAAATATATTTGCAAGATAATTTTTTGTTAAGCGAGCCTCTTAAGTCGGAACACATAAAACCGAGACTTTTGGGTCACTGGGGAACCTGTCCGGGAATAAATTTTGTTTATGCGAACTTGAATCATCTCATTAAGCAGACCGGCGCGAATATAATGTTTCTGCTAGGTCCGGGCCACGGATTTCCGGCCCTTCAGGCGAATCTTTTTATAGAAGGAACTCTCTCAAAATATTTTCCAGAAGCGACACGGGACGAAAAAGGGCTCGCATATATTGCGAAACAATTCAGCTGGCCGTATGGCTTTCCAAGCCACAGCAACCCGACAACCCCGGGCGTAATACTTGAGGGCGGTGAGCTTGGTTATGCTCTTTCGACCGCTTACGGTGCAGTCCTTGATAATCCAGATCTTATTGCCGCGTGTCTCGTGGGAGACGGCGAGGCGGAGACCGGCCCGACAGCGACCGCATGGCACCTTAATAAGCTTGTTGATCCTGCGACGAACGGAGTTGTGCTCCCGATACTGCATTTGAATGGATACAAAATTTCCGGGCCGACTCTTTTTGGCAGAATGAGCAACAAACAGCTTCTTTCGTTATTCAGAGGTTACGGTTACCGGCCGATAATTGTGGAGGGGGAAGACGACCATGTTTATAAAAAGATGGCTGATGCGCTCGCGAAGGCATACAGGATGATTGGGACCCTTAAGAAAAAAGCAGCGAAGGGGGACAAATTCGATTCGCTTCCTTTCCCGATGATAATTTTAAGGACACCGAAAGGGTGGACAGGCATTAAGGAACTTCATGGAGAGAAAATGGAGGGAAACGCTCTCTCACACCAGGTTGTCGGACATAATGCCAAGACAGACAAGACAGAGCTTTCTGCGATAGAGGAGTGGATGAGGTCATATAATTTCTCTGAGCTTTTTGATGCGCAAAAAGGTTTTGTAAGCGAGCTAGATAATGTCACTCCGGATGCGGAGCACAGAATGGGAGACAACAAGAACGCTTTTCCCGCCCGCGTAATGAAAAATCTTGTTTTGCCTGATATCAAAAAAATAGACGATGATAAAGAAAAGTTTGGTGAAGAGGGTAAGGGGAGCATGGCTCGCGCGGGGCAGTTTATGAAAGAGGTTTTTCTGCTCAATAAGGAGAACAACAACTTCAGAGTCTTTTCGCCGGATGAAACATACTCAAACAGGATAGATGAGGTCTTTAAGGCCGTTAAAAGGGCGTTCTTATTGCCCAATAAGCCTTGGGACAAGGATTATGGCCGAGATGGTAAGGTAGTCGAGATGCTCTCAGAACACACGTTGCAGGGGCTTATGCAGGGCTATGTACTCACGGGGCGCCATGGTTTTTTTGTATCATATGAGGCGTTCATCCAGATAGTGGGAAGCATGGCGGATCAATACGCAAAGTTCTTGAAAGTCGCGAGGAGTGTGCCTTGGAGAGGCGATGTTCCTTCGTTCAATTACATTTTGACATCTACAGGATGGCGTCAGGACCACAACGGCTTTTCTCACCAGAACCCCGGATTTATTAGCGAGATGCTTCAGAAGCACGGTTCATTCGTGCGAGCTTATTTCCCGCCGGACGAAAGCAGTATGCTCGCAGTTATGAAAGAATGTGCCGGTTCAAAAAATCAGATCAATATAATTGTTGCGGGTAAGACGCCGGAGCCGCAGTGGCTATCTCTACACGATGCCGAGAAATCTGTCAAAGAGGGAATGATGATATGGGAACATGTCAGTGAAGAAAATCCCGACATTGTTTTTGCCGGAATCGGCGATTATCTGACAAAGGAGACTATCGCCGCGATAAAATTATTAAAGAATGTCGCTCCGGAAATAAAGAGCAGATTTGTGAATATTTTGGAACTCTCAACTTTCGGTTTCGGGAACGCCGATAGAAAGATGTCCGCTGATGATTTCGAAAAATATTTCACGGAAGATAAGCCGATTATTTTCAATTTTCACGGATACCCTGAAGTTATTCAGTCGATGCTGTTTCACCATGGAGATTCGTCTCGATTTTCTGTTCACGGATATATCGAAAACGGGTCAACGACGACGCCGTTTGATATGCACATAAGGAATAAAACGAGTAGATATCATTTGGCTATTGATGCACTTCAGAAAATGTCGGCGGCGGGTGTAATTGATAATAAAAAGGCCGAAAGCATTATCAAAGACATAAATAAGAATATAGAGGATCATCGTGAGTATATATTAAAAAACGGCATCGACCCTGTAGGAAAGTTCGAATAGATTATTATCAATTTTTAACTGTATCGCTCGGGCCCGCCTTACGGCTACGAATACGGTCGTAATAGGTTAGTTGAGAAACTTCCTACAGGGCAGGCCCCGATTTCTAGGAAAGTTCGAATAGATTATTATCAATTTTTAACTGTATCGCTCGGGCCCGCC
>ERZ795054.4117-NODE-4117-length-10916-cov-7.730964_pt1 | contig 10916 bp, 10 predicted proteins | sample MGYA00375138_ERZ795054 | MGnify/ENA primary metagenome ERZ795054 (study PRJEB30183, sample SAMN05720215) | anaerobic digester metagenome | isolation source: active sludge of municipal wastewater-treating anaerobic digesters | place: USA | collected 2014-12-23 ...
ATCGAGGCCCGGCGCGAGATCCTTTCCGCCAGGATCGCACCCGCGGGCGATACCATTGCACCGCTCTTCTCCATTGGCCGTGCCGAACCCCTCCTCTCCCGCGACTACCGGATCATCCACCACGGCGAACCGCTCATCTTCATCACCGAGCAGTTCCCCTACAACCGGTTTCTTGACGAGCGCCGCATCGTTGTCGAGACCGGCAGCCGCATCCACCTCGGGCTGATCGAGATGCACGGGGGTACGGGACGGGTCGACGGGGGGATCGGGATCGCGCTTACGGATCCCGGGATCCTCCTCGAGGCGCGCCAGTCCGAAGGGATCATCGTGACCGGTGGCGATGAGTCGGCTGCGCAGGTCGTACGGAACGCGGCGCAACTGTCGCTTTCCGGGATCCATGCAGGCGCCGGGGTATCGGTCACCATCCGCTCATCGTATCCCGCTCACACCGGCCTCGGGTCCGGCTCCCAGCTCTCGCTCGCAACCGCACGGGCGATCTGCGGCCTCTATGACCGTGAGATGCCCGTGCGGGAGATCGCCCGGCTCACCGGCCGGGGCGGGACATCCGGCATCGGGACCGCTGCCTTCGAGCACGGGGGATTTATCATCGACGGCGGGCACCGGTTCGGGCCGGGGGCCGAGAAGACCGGGTTCGCCCCCTCCTCTGCATCGAAAGGGATCCGGCCCGCGGCGATCACGGTCCGGCACGACTTCCCGCCGGACTGGAAGGTCGTGATCGCACTCCCGGAGATCCCCCGCGGGGCGAGCGGCGGGCGCGAGGCTGATATCTTCCGGACCTGCTGCCCGGTCCCGCCCGGAGAGGTGCAGGCGCTCTGCCATGAAGTCCTGGTAAAGATGCTGCCGGGGATCGCCGAACACGATCTCGATCTCTTCGGCTCGTCCGTCAACGCGATCCAGTCGCTCGGGTTCAAGAAGGTGGAGCACAGCCTCCAGCCCCCGGAAATCGCCGCGCTGCTCGGTGCAATGCGGCAGGCGGGGGCGGCAGGAGCAGGGATGAGCTCGTTCGGGCCGGCACTGTTTGCCTTCTGCGACACGGGCGCCATGGACGTGGAACGGGCTGCCCGATCATTCATGGACGACTGGTCCGGGGGGACGACATTCGTGACGACCGCAAGGAATACCGGTGCAGCGGTCCGGGTTGCGTGATTTTTCCGTCGCGAAACCGGTCAGTCCAGATACATAATCCGGAGCAGGCTCCTGCCGGTCTCCGTCCTGAAGATCCGGTGAAGCACGGATTCTGTCGCTTGTCGTTCCATCTCATCCTCAAAGATGTTGACGAGGAAGTCCGCTTCGACGAGGACCTGGAAGTCGATCCCGTCAATGTTCGTATAGGTGTGGTGGTTACCGGTGATGAAACAGACCCGGTCGATGATTGAGGGGGCGACACCGAGGTCGGAAAGGATCTGCCGGGCGATCGGCGGCCCTTCGATCTGCTGGTAATTCCCTGACGTTGAGTTGTATTTCCGCTCTGCTTCGTGGATCCCGATATCGTGGAGGATGGCGGTGTATGCAATAATTTCCTGCAGCTCCGTCCCCGGGCATTCACGGGCGGCGATGATTTGGGCGAAGGAGCAGACCTTCAGCGCATGGTTGATCCTCTTTGCATCGCGCCCGAAGTATGCGATCATCCTCTCCATGACGCGGGAGAACGGAGGCGGCTCAACAGCACCTGTGCAGACCATCGAAGAATTCAAGCTATCCCGCCCTCGATTGTGATCGTCTTCTCTACAACTGGTATCGCTTTTCCGGATTTCTCCAGCGCCTTGTCAACGACAGCGCGGACGCCGCTGCAGCATGGCACTTCCATGTGGACGACCATGATCGACCGGATGGCATGGCGCGAGAATATCTCCGCGAGTTTTTCGATATACCCCGGGATATCCAGGTCCAGTTTCGGGCAGAAGATGATTACGATCCGGCCTTTCAGGAACTCCGGATGAAACCCCCCGTACGCGAACGGCACGCAGTCGGCGGCGATCAGCAGTTCGGCGTTCTCAAAGTAGGGTGCCGCCGGGTTTAAAAGGCTGAGCTGGACCGGCCATTGCCGGAGCTCTGAATCCGTTGCCCCGACTACCGGCTGCCGGGGTCCTCTGCCGGGTTCCCGGCGGATTGCCCGTGCTGCCGACCCCGGGCACGCCGCGAAACGGGAGGGATCGGGAGACCCGGGAGGGCAGACGATGCCTTCCCCCACATAGCCCGCTGCCAATTTACCGGAGGGGGTGGGAGCCGGCGTACGCTCCGGGGGAACATGATTCGGGATCGGGAGACCGTGCTCGATCAGGTACTCGATCGCTTCGTTGTAGAGCGCCACCTGCCCGTGACCGGCGAGGTGTTCGAGGTGGGCTTTGATGACCGGTGCGCCCTGTTTTACGATGGTTGCCATGACGGCCGCCTCGTTATAAGGTTCGGCCTCGCGTTCGATAACCGTAATCGCGCCTTCCGGGCATGTCCCGATGCAGGCCCCGAGCCCGTCGCAGAAGAGATCCGAGACGAGCCGGGCCTTTCCCTCGATCAACTGGAGTGCTCCCTCAGGGCAGTCCGGGATGCATTGGCCGCACCCCGTGCATTTCGTTTCATCGATGCTGATGATCTTCCGTTTCATTTTTCATCTCCGGGTTTCGGTTGTTCTGGGAGTAAGCTTTTTGCGCGACGGGAACTTCCACCGTAATACGAGAAGGATCCCTGCCGTGATGAGAAGAAGGACGAGGAGGGGTGCCAGTATCGCGACGACGGCCGTTGTCAATGACAGCAGATCTTCGATGAGGCTGACCAGCCAGTTTCCGGTACCTCCGGTTGCAAGGGTGACTGCAGGACGGGCCGCGGTCTTGGCAGCGTGGACACCCCCGGCGATCAGGAGCCCGGCGATGAAGGACAGCGCCGGGTGGAGTTCTCCCACCACGCCGGCGCCGGCGATAAAGAGGATCGCCCCTGCCAGCGGGCGGCCGACAGTCTGGATAATATCGTTGAGAGAATCAACGACCGGGATCTTATCGGCCGTCATCTCGATGACGAGAAGAACTGCGAGTGCCGCGAGCACCCAGCCGTTCGTCAAAGTGTCCCACGGCTCATTGAGCGGGATGAGGGTCGTAGAGCGGGCGACCAGCCCGACGACGAGCAATGGCAGGTAAGCATTCAGTCCCGCCGCGACGGAAAGCCCGATGGCGCACGCGATAAGGATGACCGTCTCGATCATATCACCTATCCCCGCGGCGCCTCATTCTTGTTCGTCTTTTTCTCTGATCAGGCCGTGTCATGAGCGCATTTTTGGTTTCAGTGCTGATCATTCCCATGCCCTACAGTACGCAAGCCTTGCAGTCCTGCTGTCCGCAGGGAATGTTGTCGATCTTCCACTTCAGTGCCCAGCGCTTGATGTCCCGGATCACATCGACAATCCCGAGCCCGCTCTCCGTCAGCGTGTACTCGGAACGGACCGGAAACGCGGTCGCATCAACGTGCCGGATGATGATCCCTTCGTCCTCCAGTTCTTTCAGCCGCTCCGAGAGGACCTTTGGCGTGATACCATCAAGGGCATCCCGGAGCTCGGTGAACCGCCGGGTATACCCCTCCCCCTTGTACAGCTCGAGGATGATGAGGAGCGTCCACCGCTTCGAGAGATACCGGACAGTCTTGTTGACCGTGCATGACTCCTGCATGGTATGGTATTGGTAACTCCTGAATATTTATAATCTGGTATGCTATTGATATTTTGTATCAATAAGAAATCAAATGGAGGATAAACAATGTTCTGTTACCAGTGTGAAGAGACGGCACGAGGGACCGGCTGCACGATCAAGGGCGTCTGCGGCAAAGAGGAGGAGATCGCCGCATACCAGGACGCGCTCGTCTATCTCTGCAAGGGGCTTTCCGTGCGGAACCTTGCGGCAATGGAGATGGGGAAGGGCAACCCGGATGCGGGGCTGTTCATCGCGGATGCCCTCTTTGCAACACTGACCAACGTCAACTTCGATAAAGCCCGGTTCACGGAGTTCATCAACAACGCCGTTACGATGAGGGATGCGCTCCCAAAGAGCGGCGCCAATGAACCGGATGCCTGCACGTGGAAGCCGAAGGGTGATGCCGATATCCTTGAGAAGGCAAAAACCGTGGGGATCCTCTCGACCGCCAACGAGGATGTCCGCTCCCTGCGGTCAACGCTCCTCTTCGGCCTCAAGGGGATCTCCGCGTATTATACCCACGCTGCTGTTCTCGGCAGGACCGATGCGGCGATCGTCACGTTCCTCCAGAAAGGGCTCGCATCCACGATCCGGGACCTGCCGGTCCCTGACATGATCGCGCTTGTGATGGAGTGCGGGAGCACCGGGGTTAAAGTCCTCGCGTTGCTCGATGAGGCGAACGTAGCTGCGTACGGAAAGCCGCAGATCACCAGCGTGAAGACGACAGTCGGGAAGCGACCGGGCATCCTGATTACCGGTCATGACCTGAAGGATCTCGAGATGCTGCTGGAGCAGTCGAAGGATACCGGCGTAGATGTCTACACCCACGGCGAGATGCTCCCTGCCCACGGGTACCCTGCGTTCAGTAAATACCCGCACCTTGTCGGCAACTACGGCAGCTCGTGGTGGCACCAGAAGGAGGAGTTCGAACAGTTCAACGGCCCGGTCCTGTTCACGACCAACTGCCTCGTTCCCCCGAAAGACACCTACAAGGGCCGGCTCTTCACGACCGGCCTGACCGGGTTTCCGGGTGTCCCGCACATCGCGGCAGGCCCGGGCGGGAAGAAGGATTTCTCGAAGATCATCGCGCTCGCAAAGACCTGCCAGTCGCCAACAGCTCTCCCCGGCAGCGGGAGCGATATTGTCACCGGCTGTGCCCATGACGCGGTCCTTGCACTTGCCGACACGGTCGTCGGGGCCGTGAAGAAGGGAGACATCAAAAAGTTCATCGTCATGGCAGGCTGCGACGGCCGGCAGAAGGAGCGGGAGTACTACACCGCGTTCGCCAAGGCACTCCCGAAGGATACGGTCATCCTCACCGCCGGCTGCGCCAAGTACCGGTACAACAGCCTCGGTCTCGGAACCATCGGGGGTATCCCCCGGGTCCTCGATGCCGGCCAGTGCAACGACTGCTACTCGCTCGTCGTGATCGCGCAGGCACTGGCAAAAGCGTTCGGCGTCGGGATCAACGAGCTGCCGGTCTCGTACAACATCGCATGGTACGAGCAGAAGGCCGTTCTTGTGCTCCTCGCCCTCCTCTCGCTCGGGGTAAAGGACATCACGCTCGGCCCCAAGCTCCCGGGCTTCGTCTCCCCTGCCGTCCTCGATGTGCTCGTGAAACAGTTCGGTCTCAAGCCCAATACCACGGTACAGGCTGACATGGCCCGGATGGTAAAGGCCTGAACCTGCAGAACGGGAGATACCCATATAACCTCCCGTGCGCATACCCACCGGTACTGAGTTCATATGACACCATCCAAGCCGGAAGAGGGGGAAGGAACCGCCGATAAGAAACGCGAGGCGCTCGCAGGAAGAGTCCTCACCGTCAACGACCTCGTCCAGTACCAGGATGGGACCGTCGCAAGCCGCATGCTCGTCTTTAAAAAGACCGGCACCATCACCCTCTTTGCGTTCGATGCCGGGGAAGGGCTCTCCGAGCATTCAGCGCCATTCGATGCGGTCCTTTCCGTCACCGACGGCATCGCTGATGTCGCGATCGCGGGGGAGTGGTTTATGGTAAAAAGCGGGGAGATGATCATTCTTCCGGCGAACAAGCCGCACGCGATCTCCGCAAAAGAGCGGTTCAAGATGACGCTGACCATGATCCGGGAGTGACGGGAATGGGCGGAGATGAGGAGGACGGGTACTATTGCACGGTCTGCGGCGGCATTCCCCCGGACCGGATCAAGATAAAAAAGATCCCGATTGACGGGAAAGAGACCGGCATCGACCGGCTGGACTGGATCCTCCTCGACGTTGCCAGCATGAACCTTCATGACGATGAGCGGATCACGGATGAGATCGTACTACGGGTCCGGCAGTTCAACTACATCCCGACAAAGAAGATGGCGGAATACCGAAAAGCTCTCTTAAAGGAATACAAGCTGGCCGCTCCCACCCTCCTGCGCCGGAAAAGTGACGGGGATGAGATCCGTGTTTGACCGCTGTCCCGGCGCCGCGAACATCCGGACCCCGACCCTCTTGATCAAAAAATGCCCGCAGTGCGGGGATGAGGTGGAACTCTTCTCCAATGACGTCAAGGTTGCCTGCAGCAGGTGCGGTTTTGTCGTCTGGAACGACATCGCCTCCTGCGTCCAGTGGTGCAAGTACGCAAAGGAATGTGTCGGTGAGGAGATGTACCGGAAACTGACGGAGAAGAAAGAAGGTTCGTGAAAGAGATGCCGGGAGCGATCTTTTCAGTACACCGTTAGGCTGGCAGATCGGAAACGATATCATTTTCCACCACGTACTGTTGGATCTCTATGGCGGCGCCCATCCACGCCTTCCTTGTCGATAACGACCCCGGCCTCCTCGACATGACCCGCGGATTCCTCGAAGAGTCGGGAGGATTCCGGATCACCACCTCAACGTCCGCAGGGGAGGCACTCGCGCATCCCGCCTGCCAGTCCTGCGACGTCATCGTCTCCGGCCACCGCACGCCGGGTATGGACGGGATCGCGTTTCTTAAAAGGGTCCGGCAACAGTCCGGGGATCTCCCCTTCATTCTCTTCACTGGAAACAGCGGTGAGGAGGTCCTGATCGATGCCATCAACAACGGGGCTGACTACTTTCTCCGGAAAGGTGCGGACCCATCTACACAGCTGGCAGATCTTGCGCAGGTGATCCGGCAGGCTGTTGCGAGAAGCGAAGCGTGGCGCAGCCGCCCTTCTCCGAAAAGAAAGGGAGGCCCCGATGGGGCCGGCAGACGGGGAGATGAGAAATACCAGGATCTGGCGGATCTCCTGCCCCAGGCGGTCTTCGAACTTGACCCGGACTTCAGGGTGACGTATGTAAACCGGTACGCCCGGAGCACCTTCGGGATCACGGACGGGGAACTTGCTGAAGGGATCAGCGGGCTCGATTTCATCGATCCTGCCGACCACAGGAGGCTTAAGGAAAACGTCCGCAGGCACCTGCAGGGGACGCCAGGGGAGCCGGAGGCATATACTGCAATCCGAAGGGACGGCAGGTTGTTTCCGGTTATCATCTATGCGGTGCCGGTGTTCCAGGGTCCGGTTCTGACCGGCTACCGCGGGGTAATGGTCGATATCACTGCCCGGAAAGCGATCGAAGACGATCTGCGGGAGAGCGAGAGAAAATTCCGGAGCATCTTCGAAAACAGTCCCTATCCCGTCGCGATCAACAGCTTTCCGGATAACGAGTTCCTTGAGGTCAACAAGGCGTTCCTGGATGTCAGCGGCTATACGCCGGAAGAAGTGTACGGAAAGAATCCGGTCGAGATGGGGCTCCTCTCGTATACCGACGCTGCAAAACTCGTTGCCCGGCGGGTGCTGTCAGGAAAGATCGAGAACGTGCCGCTCGCGCTGACTGCAAAGGAGGGGCGGCGGGTCCATGTCATCTTCTCCTCCATGCCGATCTCGATCAACAACATCCCTGCGACGATAACGGTGACGGCCGAAGTCACGAAACTCCGACGGATAGAAGAGGAATTGATCGGGAAGAACGCGGAACTCAATACCGCGTACGAGGAACTGGCCAGGATCAACGCCGAGCTCCGGCAGCAGTACAATGAACTCAGCCGGAAAGAGGACGTCCTTAAAGAGAGCGAAGAGAAATTCCGAGCCCTCGTCGAGCTCGCTCTCGACGGGATCCTGATCGCGGACTTTTCCGGCACCGTCCTCTTTGCGAACCGCGCCACCGGCCTGATTGTCGATATTCCGGAATACAAGACGATCCCGGGGAAGAACGTCTTTACCTTTATCGCCCCGGAGTCCCGCAATGACGTGCTGACCGACGTTTCAAAAGTATCGCAGGGGATCGACGCATACCTCACCCTCTACAAGATCATCACGGCGAATAACCGGGAAATCTGGGTGGAATGCATCGGCAAGAAGATTGCCTTCGGGGAGGGATCCGCCATCCTCGTCTCCCTGCGGGATGTGACGGACCGCAAGAAGGCCGAAGAGGCGGTCCGTGAATCGGAGAACCGGTTTGCCACGGTCTTCCGGTCAAACCCGGTCGCCATGACGCTCGTCTCTGCGACGGACGGGGTATTCATCGATGTCAACGATGCTTTTGTGCAGAACACCGGGTACTCCCGCGAGGAAACCGTTGGGACCGTCGCGGAAAAACTCGGGCTCTTTGCCGACAATGACGAACACCGCAAGTTTGTCTCTTCCCTGCGTGACCAGCGGACGATCCACGGGATGGAGATACGGTGCAGGACCAAATCCGGCATCGTCCGGACCTGCCTCTTTTCCTCCGGCATCATCATGATGAGCGGAAAGCCCCACATCCTTTCCAGTGTCGAGGATATCACCGAACGGAAGACCACGGAAGCGGCGATCCAGGCAATCATCCAGAGCATGGTAGGGACAACCGGCCTCAATTCCCTCCGTAAGATTACGGAAAGTGTCAGTTCCTGGCTCTCGGCAGAATGCGTCATCGTCGGGGAGATCCAGCCGGACAACCAGACGGTTACCGCCCTGTCCATGATCCTTGACGGGAAAGACGTCCGCGGTTTCTCCTACGCGCTGAAAGGGACGCCCTGCGAGAACGTGGCGATGAAAGGGTACTGCCTGTACCCCGACAAGGCACAGGATCTCTTCCCGCAGAGCAGGGACATCACCGATCTGAAGATGCGGGCATACACCGGCACACCGCTGCGGGATTCCCGGGGGAATGTTATCGGGATCCTGTGTGCCCTCTCCCGTAAACCGTTCAAGCCTTCCCCGACAATGAGGGAGATCCTCGATGTCATCGCCACAAAAGCGGCCGCCGAGGTCGAGCGTATCCGGATCGAACGGGACCTATGGCAGAGCCGCCGGATGCTTGTCGAGGCGATGGACCTTGCCCAGCTGGTGAACTGGGAGTACGACACGGTAAGGGGGATGTTTACGTTCGATGACCGGTTCTATTCCCTGTATGGTACGACCGTGGAACGCGAAGGCGCTCAGATGTCGGCAGCCGCATACGAACGGGAATTCATCCCACCGGAGGAGCAGGGTATCGTTACCCGGGAGATCGCGAAGGCGGAAGCTGCGGCAGACCCCGGGTATGTCTCCCGGCTGGAACACCGTATCGTACGCAGGGACGGCAAGGTCAGGAACATTGTTGTCAACATCGGAATCACCAAGGACGCCGAAGGCCGGACCGTCAAGACTCACGGGGCAAACCAGGATGTCACGGATCGAAAGAGGGCGGAAGAGGCTATCCGCCGGGCGAACCTCCAGCTCAACCTTCTCGGCAGAATCACCCGCCACGACATCGTTAACAAGATCTCGATCATCCTCGGCTACCTCAGGATCGCCGAGATGAAATTCCCGGATCCCGAGCTTATTGGCCTGCTGAAGAAAATTGAAGACAACACGGGAATGATACGGTCGCAGATCGAATTCACCCGGGTCTACCGGGATCTCGGCACGCACGAGCCGCAGTGGCTGGAGCTCGCCGGCATTTTCTCCCGTCTGCAGGCTCCGGAGGGGATAACACTCGTCACCGATTCGGGGGAATGGTCAGTCTTTGCCGATCCCATGCTTCCGAAGGTCTTCGAAAACCTCCTCGATAACTCGGTCCGGCATGGGGAGAAGGTGACAGAGATCCGTGTCTCCGCGGCGCCGTCGGCCACCAGTCTTGTTATCCTGTGGGAGGACAACGGGGTCGGTATCCCCCGTGAGATGAAGGAAAGGATCTTCGAGCAGGGCGTGGGAAAGAACACCGGGCTCGGGATGTTCCTGACAAAGGAGATCCTGTCCTTAACCGGCATATCGATTGGCGAAACCGGGGAACCCGGGACAGGGGCACGGTTCGAGATCACCGTGCCAAAGGATATGTTCAGGGCAGTCCGGGAATCCTGAAATCCTGTTTTCCGGTATCCACAAGAAACCGGCATCGGCCCGGGATTTTTGGTGAAACCGATGACCTTCATCTCACGTTCGTTTTCCCGAAACCCCCATGCACCGGTCAACCTTTGGAGCCCAGGATCGTACGACAGAAAGTTTTATTATTAACATACGACTAACTAAAAGTGAAACATAGGTCTGGAGGAATGCCTATGGATCGTGAAAACCCCGAGAGAAAGAAGACCGATGTTGTTCCCATTACTCCGGGTTCTTCGCTTTCGACCTGGAGGATGCCCAGCCTGTTTGAACGCGATATCGACACGATCTTCGATGATTTCCGGAGATCGTTCGATGTCATGATGCGCCCGTACTTCCCGATGGAGGCACGCATGCAGGAACTCGGGATGCTGCCGGTCCGGTTTGCACAGCTCGACCTGATCGACGAAGGAGACCATTATGTCATCCATGCCGAGCTGCCCGGCTTCACCAAGGAGAACGTCGATGTCCAGATCAACCGGGACGGCATGACCATCCGGGCAAAGAAAGAGACCGATAAAGAGGAGAAGAGAAAGAACTACCTCCACCGCGAACGTGCGTACTCCGCATTCGAGCGGTCGGTCGCGTTCCCGGAAGAGGTCGACCCGGCAAAAGCCGAGGGAAAGATGAATAATGGTATCCTCGAGCTGAGGGTGCCCAAGAAAGAACTGAAACCCGAGATAAAACCGCGGAAGATCGAGCTGAAGTAGGTTTTTTCAGGTTCTTTTTTTTAGAACCCCTTATCGGATACTCCCGAAGGGAAGATCTTATTTCCCGATCCGGAGCAGCATTTCTTCGAGCGAAGGATATTTGGACTCGATCTTCTCTACCCGGCCCCCGACTTCCGCGATGAGGGATGTGGATTCGTTGAGTTCCTCCATGC
>ERZ795054.4119-NODE-4119-length-10904-cov-5.691953_pt1 | contig 10904 bp, 1 predicted proteins | sample MGYA00375138_ERZ795054 | MGnify/ENA primary metagenome ERZ795054 (study PRJEB30183, sample SAMN05720215) | anaerobic digester metagenome | isolation source: active sludge of municipal wastewater-treating anaerobic digesters | place: USA | collected 2014-12-23 ...
GGGGGGGGGGGGTGTGAATATTGTCCATTAAATATATAAAACAAACCTTTCAGAAAGTCATTCGGCACTCAAGTTTAATCAACGGAATGATGTCTTACTTTTTCATGACTTCAATTCTCTCACCGGGTCGGATAACAAATACTTCAACTATGAAAGCATATGCCTCATTCCTTGTTTTAATGTTCGCCGCAAAATGCATCCTGGGACAGACAGGAAACCTTACAGTAAATGTAAGCAATGTTGCTGGGGGAAACTCATCACTTCCGGGAATTGCAGGACAGGTCGTACTCTATTCATCGACATGGACTCCACTTTCAACCAAGAACTTATCCAGCAGCAATTCCGTAACATTTCTATCCCAATCTTACGGAACTTATAATTACGAGGTTTATCACGCACCATCAAGTTCATCAAGCCTATTCGGTTCTGAATTCTGGGGAGGGGCAAACGTCAGCATCAATTCAAGTTCCCAGACCAGCTCTTTCACACGAAATATGCCATATGGGTTAAGCATGCAAGTATATGCAAACGGACAGAATGTGACCGGAGGATCAGTAACGCTAGGAACACAAATCGAGGTTAGGGTTGTAATTAAGAATCCAATAAACTATAGTCAGAACTGCAAGGCCAGAATTGTTCTCGACAGGAGTAAGACAGCCTCATATGACTTCGATCTTGAAACCTCAAGCAGCACAGTGACTAGTAATTCTACTAGTACATTCACCAAAACAATGACTCCAACAACAGCTGGAGATTACTATGGTTGCTTTGGAACTAAAACATATGTTAATACAAGTTATCAGATTACCGATGGATGGGGATGGATTAGCGGTAAGCTAATCACCATTATTGAACCCAAATGTAATCTAACCGTCAATGTTAGTAATGTGAGTGGTGGTAGCTCATCCATCCCTGGATCAAATGGAACCGTTGATCTCTATAATTCGAGTGGTTCGTTAGTTTCAAGTCAATCGACGTCAAGCAGTAATGCCGCATCCTTTCCGAACCTCGCATATGGCACCTATAGCTATAAAGTCTATCATGATCCGCCTTCATCCTCAAGCATTTTTGGTGAGGAATACTGGGGAGAGAAATCAAATGTCAGTCTTGCAACCACAAGCGTATCGAGTCCATTCACACGATATCTGCCATATTGCAGCAGTCTAAAAGTTTTCCATAACGGACAAGAAATCACTTATGGTTCGATCCCTGCAGGCACTCCCATTGAAATTAGAATTGTGCTTACGAACCCCAGCGCAACATGACAGACATGTAAGGCCAAGTTCGTACTTGATAAGAGTAAAAGTTCCGGATATGACTATGAAGGCGAGTCGACAAGCTCAAGTATAAACGCCGGCTCGACCAAAACATTCAATATATCTGTAACGCCAACCATAACAGGAGATTATTACTCTTGCTTCAGGGCAACCACGAGTATATCCGGAAGTTATAAACTGACGGATGGTACAGGATGGTCAAACAAGATCCTTACGGTTGTGTCCTCAACAGGATCTGTCACTTGCAACGTAAGCAATGTATCAGGTGGAAGCGCTTCGCTTCCAGGAACCAACGGGAGTGTTGTACTTTACTCTACCAGCAATTCATACACTCAAAGCCTTAATTCTTCCAACAGCACTACCTTCAGCAATGTCCCGAATGGTACCTACACCGCTGAAGCGTACCACAACCCTCCAAGCACCACGAGCATCTTCGGTGGTGAGTTTTGGGGTGGGGTTCCAAACATTGTGGTCAACTCAAATTCTCAGCCTGTACCGATTACTCGACATATGCCTTATGGGCTTGATCTTAGAGTGTTCGCCAATGGCCAGGATGTCACTGGGGGCTCGGTTGCGGTTGGCACACCCCTGGAAATTCGTGCAACGATAAAGAATCCGGTGAATTACGGCCAAAATGTGAAAGCCCGGATTGTCCTGGACAGAAGCAAAACCTCATCCTGGGATCATGATCAGGAATCTGCCCCTCAAGCCGTCGCAGCGAACTCCACCATAGTATGCACCACCACATTCACACCCTCTGCAACCGGAGATTACTTTGGCTGCTTTGGCACAAAAACCAACATCAACACCTACATTATTACTGATGGTTGGGCGTGGGTCACTTCAAAACTCATTTCTATTGTCCCTGCGACAGGATCTGTCACCTGCAACGTAAGCAATGTATCAGGTGGAAGCACTTCGCTACCTGGAACAAACGGCAGTGTGGTACTTTACTCAACCAGCAATTCCTATACGCAGAGCCTTAGTGCTGCTAACAGTACAACATTTAATAATGTACCCAATGGCACGTACGCCGCTGAAGTGTACCACAATCCTCCAACTACCACAAGCATCTTTGGGTCTGAGTTTTGGGGTGGGGCCCAAAACAAAGTGGTCAACTCAAACTCACAAACCGTTTCTATCACCCGGGATATGCCATATGGGCTTGACCTTAAAGTATTCGCCAACGGCCAGGATGTCACTGGTGGATCTGTTGCGGTTGGTACCCCACTGGAAATTCGCGCAACGATCAAGAATCCTATTAATTATGGCCAAAACGTAAAGGCCCGGATTGTCCTGGATAGAAGCAAAACTTCATCCTGGGACCATGACCAAGAGTCAGCCCCTCAAGCCGTCGCAGCGAACTCCACCATAGTATGCACCACCACATTCACACCCTCTGCAACCGGAGATTACTTTGGCTGCTTTGGCACAAAAACCAACATCAACACCTACATTATTACTGATGGTTGGGCGTGGGTCACTTCAAAACTCATTTCTATTGTCCCTGCGACAGGATCTGTCACCTGCAACGTAAGCAATGTATCAGGTGGAAGCACTTCGCTACCTGGAACAAACGGCAGTGTGGTACTTTACTCAACCAGCAATTCCTATACGCAGAGCCTTAGTGCTGCTAACAGTACAACATTTAATAATGTACCCAATGGCACGTACGCCGCTGAAGTGTACCACAATCCTCCAACTACCACAAGCATCTTTGGGTCTGAGTTTTGGGGTGGGGCCCAAAACAAAGTGGTCAACTCAAACTCACAAACCGTTTCTATCACCCGGGATATGCCATATGGGCTTGACCTTAAAGTATTCGCCAACGGCCAGGATGTCACTGGTGGATCTGTTGCGGTTGGCACCCCACTGGAAATTCGCGCAACGATCAAGAATCCTATTAACTATATCCAAAATGTAAAAGCCCGTGTCGTTCTGGATCGAAGCAAGAGCTCTGGATGGGATTACGACCAGGAATCAACTCCTCAACCAGCCCTGGCAAACTCTAACGTTGTTTGCACCTCATACTGGACACCCACAACAACAGGAGACTACTTTTCCTGTTTCGGCACAAAGACAAACGTTAATACATACATTATTACAGATGGATGGGCATGGAGTGCATCCAAACTCATTTCTATTGTACCTGCAACAGGGTCATTACCAATAATTACCTCAACATTACCAACTGGAGGAAGCACATCTGTGCCAACGAACACGGTTATCAAGGTCTACTTCGATCAACCGATGAATGCAACCACAGTGGAGAATCAGGCTAACTTCTTTGTCAGTGATCAATCAGCGTGTATTCAGGGAAACATCACGTATTATCCAGCAGATAATCACGCTGAGTTTGTTCCAACAGGGGGGATGCAAACCGGCACTTCATATACTGTTACGTTGACGTCTTCAATATCAAGCTCCAGCGGCATGCCATTGGATGGGAATGGGAATGGTACAGCTGATGGAAATGACATATATTCCTTCATTTTTACAACCCAAACAAGTCCCCCAACGCAAAATAATTTCCTCGATCTATGGGTTTGGCTTGCGAATCAGAATGGACAGGAAGGTGATATACCAACGCAATATGCTAACAAGAAAAAGAGTCTTTTTTACATATCAGGAACTTTGTCGATTCCAATTATAAAAAGCAAGACTGATTCAACAATTCAAATGGCCAAGGATACACTTAACTACGATACAACCAAATACAAGCTAATTAACCTTGACTTAACGGCAACTGTCTTTATTGATCTTGCTGACTACTATGCGGCCAAGACGGGAAATGCAAACGTATCTGGCGAGGGTGCTGGACCAGATCATTGGATTACTGTTTGGATTGATGCCGCTGTTGGAGCATCCTTAGGTGCTGAAATTGGAATTGATGGGAGTTTTGGACTTGCTCCCCCCTATGAATTTACTTTACCACAAAGTGATGGAAACCGTGGATTTTCGTTTTCTGCACTAAACCTATCGGCTCCTTTCCTGAATTTCTCGGCTGTAAGCTATGATGCTTCTTCCGGATGGGGTGGATTGCAGTATTCTAGCCCACCAAATGTCAGTTTACCTTCTTTAGGATTAGTGGAGTTTGGATATAACGTAGCTAGATTTGAAATAAAGAAAGAAGCCCTGGATTTGATAATAAACACCGCATTAATGACCTCAGTTGCTCAATATCTTGCTCCGCCGCTAATTCCACCTATACTGCTAGTCCAGTTTCTTGAACTTGATGGCTGGAAGGTTCGCCCAGCTTCAGCTCTCAACAATAGCATACGCCGTGTTACCTACTCAGACTTATTGAATCCGCCCCCACTCGTGACCGGTAATCTGAACTCATTAAGAGGTGGAAAGGATATCAATAATGATGGAATGCCTGACAATTTCTTTCATGAAACGCCATACACGTTCTTTGGTTTACCCATAACATACGAATTGTTCGATATTTCGTTTGAGAATACAAGTCTGATTGCAACGGACTATTACATAAAGCTCACTGGCATCCCCAGTGGATGGTATTTCGGTCATACTCAGTTATTAAACGGGAACCCTGTATGGTCAACACTATTAAATGATCACAAGCTCAATTTTAATAATGTCGCGCCAAACACTAATTGGAACACAATAGGGAACATTGGCTCTTGGGCCGTAGCTGCTTTCCCAAATGCGCCTGATACTGCGATAGTCAAATTTGAACTTTATTGGAACAGGGATATCTTCCATCAGGATGTTTTACTGGATAGTGTTACTGATACGTTGTTTAAATACTTGCTGAATGGCAACACCAGCCCCAATATATCTATCTACACCCCAGCCTCAGGATTATCGACTACACTTGGTGATACGTTAACGGTGTCGTTCGGTGATTCGGATCCCGATGATAACGCGTTGGTCTCCATCGCTATCGACCCGGATCTGAACTCAACTCCCTGGACAGGCAGCCCTAACCAAACGTTTATTGAGACAAACCACAGTGAAGATCCGGATGGAATCAATGATATACTGAAGTGGCGTATAAACGGCTTATCCCCCGGACAGTATTCCATCTGGGGAAGTATATATGATGGAGCTAATCCGCGGGAATACGATCGTGCAGCTGGAATACTCACAATCGTGGATGACAACACTCCACCGTCAGCCATATACAATAGTCTGGAGAACCAGTGGTTCAATCAGAACCCTGTCCTGGACATTGACTTTGTGGACAATTACTCCATCTTCAGTGTGGCCTGCCAGATCGATAACAATGCCACAAACGGCAACTGGATCCCTATTACCATTGATGGCAGCAATTCAATACAAAAGGGCCAGCTGGGTGGTTCATCCTATACAGGAAATTGGAAGCTCAGGGACAGCGACTGGAATGCCCTGGGACTGACCAGTCAGTATGGTGCGAAGCACTACCTCTATTTCAAAGTCACCGACAATGCCGGCAACAACTTTATAACACCAAACCAGTCGGCCGCCTTTGAGCTCAACAAGGATGTCCTTCCCCCAAACATTCATTTCACCTATCCCTCGAACACCCTCGTTATCAACACCAACGCACTGCAGCTAACCTGGTACGCCTCAGATGGCGCCTACGGACTGGCAATGAGTGGCCTGGACTCAGTATACCTCGCGCTTGACCAGCAATCTACCTGGATGAGGTTTACTTCATCCCAGACTTCATATACCTGGCAAGGTCTCACCAATGGAAGCACGCACACAGCATATATCAAGGCCAAAGACAAGGTTGGCAATTTCTCAATGGCAACTCAGGTGTCATTCAGCGTTAATCTGAATATCAATCCTCCCACTACCTTTGCACTTGTTTCGCCGGCCAGCGGAACCATCCTCACAAATCTCCAACCCAGCCTGGATTGGAATAACTCGACAGATCCGGATGGTGGGAGCATAAGTTACGAGCTCTGGATCGACGATGAGCCTTCATTTCAGGGATGCATTCCCATTGGAAATCTGACGAGTTCCAGTTTCAGTCCACCATCCGCACTTGCGGATAACACCACATATTACTGGAAGGTTAAGGCGACAGACAGCAACGGACAACAGCGATGGAGCACCCAGCAAAACTGGGATTTCACCCTCAATGCTGCAAATGACGCCCCTGGAACTTTTACCCTTATTTCTCCAGCGGCAGGAGCCTTACTATCCTATCTGAACCCAATCTTTGAATGGACATCCAGCATCGATCCTGATCCATTCTCCAATGTATCTTATACCTTATACATTGATAAGCAGAACTCATTTTCAAGTCCAGACCTGCTGACTATCTCAAGTCTTACGACATCATTCTACCAGCATATGCAGGGACTTGCACCAAACACGACCTATTTCTGGAAGGTTAAGGCCACCGACAACCTCGGCTTATCAACCTGGGCATCACCTGCAATCTCGAGTTTTACGACCTCTAACTCCTCACCAATCCTTAATTATTCCGGCGTAGCTAACTATATCTCTGATGGCGTTCATCCTGATGCCGGAGAACCCTCAGTCCAGTTCAATTTCAGGGTGAACTATTCTGATGCCGATAACGATGCACCACTTGCCGGATCTCCAAAGATCCATATCCTGAAGGGAGGAGTTGACATCGCCGGCAGTCCGTTCGCATTGACTGAATTGAGCGGCTCAAGTTATTCAACAGGTAAAGATTACGGTATCACTCTCAGCGGATTCAGCGATGGATTCGATTATGCATACTATTTCGAAGGCAGGGATATTCACAATTCAGCAGCCACAGGCACTGCGACACAAAATCGAAATGGTCCTTTTGTCAATACTACCCTATCCTCACAATTCTCGCCACTGAACAGCAGTGTTCAGGTTGGTCACAACCTCTCCTTCCAGGATCAGTCAACAGGGAATCCAATTTTTTGGAAGTGGGAATTCAAAGGAGGCACCCCTATATTCTCCTATGATCAGAACCCTTCCAACATTACCTATAACGCGACTGGGATTTATGACATACAATTGATCACCGGCAATGGTTATATGTTTGACACTCTCCTGGTACAGAATGCGGTCACCATTACCCCAGGTGTATCCTATTGCTGCGATACCCTCACCGACACCCGTGACGGGCAGAAGTATCCCACCGTACTTATAGGGAATCAGTGCTGGATGAAGGAAAATATGAACATCGGTCAGCGTATCGATGGGACCCAGAATCAAACAAGCAATAGTATCATAGAAAAGTACTGCCAGAATAATGACACCCTCCAGTGTGCCATTTTTGGCGGCTTGTATCAGTGGAATGAGGCAATGCAAAACGCCACTGCTGCCGGAGCGAAGGGAATCTGCCCGGACGGATGGCATATTCCTACCGATGCCGAGTTCTGCACCCTCACCCAATACCTGGATCCAAGTGTGAATTGCAGTGCCTCCGGGGCCAGTGGCACCAACGCTGCATCCAAGATGAAGGAGGTTGGAACCCTTTACTGGAGTCCCCCCAATGCCGGGGCAACCAACGAGAGTGGGTTCAGTGCCCGGGGTGCCGGTTACAGATACAGCGATGGCACCTTCGGTGGATCTCCCTCCAACGCAGATTTCTGGTCCTCTACTTCGGCATCAGGCCAGGCATATACCCGGACGTTGTACTTTAATGAAGCCCGGGTTCACCGATTCGCATTGAGCAAAGTCTTTGGGTATCCGGTTCGCTGCATTGCCGACAGCACCATCCTCTGCTCCCCACAACCTGACCAGGCCAATGCCGGGCCGGACCAGTGGAACATTGCGACGACCAGTACTCTACTGGCCGCCAATACACCAGTCCATGGGACTGGGCAATGGTCCATCCTATCCGGCACTAACGGCAGCCTTGCCAACCCTGCAGCCGCCAACAGCAGTTTCAGCGGTGTGCCATCAACAACCTATAGCCTGATTTGGACCATTACCACCCTCTGTGGCAGTAGTTCAGATACGGTCACTATTAATTTCGGGTCTCCTGGATCGGTTTGGGAACCATTCAACGGCACACAACTCGACACGAGCCGGTGGGCTATTTTCGATAACACCTTTGTTCACGAATCAGGGATAGACTTGTGGATCAATGATTCCCTGTTCATTAAACGCGGAGTTTCGAACAACAACAATGGTTACTATGGTATCAGAACAACAGTGGATGTTTCCTCCGCTGATGTATTTGAGGTGAACTGCTGGTTAGACGCATTACATAATTGGCAAGACCTTTCTGCTGTGTTCCTGACCCCTTTTGGGGAGATGTTCTATTACAATTACGATGCAGCCTGGAAAATCGGCTATATTAACAGCAGCGGAACATGGAGCTATTCCATACTTAAAAGCAGCTATTCTGCTGACACACTCTACAAACTCAGAATTTCAAAAGCCCAGGACAGCATCCATTTTGAGCTATTCGAGGGCAATGGTTATCATACAACCTTTGTGCATCCCTATTTCGGCCCAGCGGCACACACATCGTTCCCGGGTGTTGATGGAGTGGCCCTTCTCTCATCAGATAAAGGGCTCACAAAATTTGACAACCTGGATATTCGCTCAAGCGTGGCTCCTTGCTCTCCTCAGCCCGACCAGGCCACTGCCGGGCCGGATCAGCTCAACCTCCCGGGAAATTCCACCCAGCTTGCCGGAAATGTCCCAGTTGCTGGTTCAGGATCATGGACGATCATCAGCGGTTCAGGTGGGATGATCGGCAGCCAGGGAGCAGCTCTTTCGCTCTTTGGTGGGGTACCCGGACAAAGCTACCAGTTGGCATGGACGATCTCCAATGCCTGCGGCTGGACCGCGGACACGCTTACCGTGAGCTTTGCCCCGGACTACTCCAATCCTGCATTGCAAGTTACGCCGCAGCTGCCTTGCAGCTATGAAGCGATCAACCTGGTCAATTCCTGGCAGATGGGCACGCCCTGCTATCATGTCAGTTCCACCCACCAGGTCAACGGCAACCAGATCGACATCTCGATCACTACGGTGCAGGTTCCGGGAATATGCCTGCAGGTGGTCACCACATTTCTCGATACGACAACAATAGGCCCCCTGGCCGCCGGGACCTATCACGTCAACGTGAGCCTGAACGGCAACCCCGTGGTCAGCAACCAGGCGTTCACTGTGCAAAGTTGCAGCTGTCCGGTACCGGGGGCCCTCAGCGCTACGGAGGCGGGGTATGACGTTCATCTGGATTGGAACTCCAATGCCGTCGGCTCTACTTATGAAGTCCGGTACAGGGTTCTCCCGGAGACCCAATGGACGATCCTCCCCACGGTACAGGAAAACCTTGACCTTGACACTGTGGATTGCGATGCCCTTTATGTCTGGCAGGTGCGATCGGTATGTGCTGCCGGGATCTATAGCGCATGGTCTGTGGCAGACACCTTCAGTACCATCCCCTGTTGCGGAGCACTCCCGGCACCTCAGATCAGTGTACAGCATCTATCTTGTGATCAGGTAGTGGTCTGGGTGAGCGGTCAAAAAATTCCCGGAGGCAGTTCCGGTGGATTTTTCAGCGCCGCATTCCGGGGCCCTCTGGATACGGCCTGGACCCCGCTTGACAGTAACCCCGATACCCTCAGTGGTTTGGTGGGCCAGACAACCTACGAGCTTAGCGCCATACATTATTACCCGACAATCGCGCCCCCTCCCATCCTGAGCTGCCCGGACACGGTCACGTTCACAACGATGCCTTGTGTGGCGATTGACACCATGTATACCGATCCTGTATCGCCCTGTGAAGGGGACAGCCTCGGAATCGTCATCCGCTGGCAGATGGGAAGCCCGTGCTATACCGTGTCTTCGTCTTATCAGGTCATCGGTAACAATATCCAGGTTTCACTTGGTGTGGCCCCTTCCACTCCCGGAGCTGTGTGCATCCAGGTGGTGACCCCATTTACCGAATTCATTAATCTCGGAATGCTACCCAGTGGAAATTACGACCTGAGTCTGACCGTCAATGGTTCCCCATCAGGCAACTTAGCATTCCATATTTGCCCGCCTGCTACTTCCACTGTTACTTTAAGCCTGGACACTTTGTCGCAATGCACAGACACCTTCCTGGTTCCCGTCCATGCAGCCGGCTTTGATGAGGTGGCCGGGCTATCCTTCACCCTGGGGATAGACACCAGCCAGTTCCAATTCCTGGGGCTCATGAACATCCACCCGCAACTCACAGGGATTGGGCCTCTCTGCAGCATGCTGGGCCAGGAGATCAAAATCTCGTGGCTGTCAACGACTCCCCTTTCCCTGGGCAATGTTGATCTTTTCCAATTGCGGCTGGTGGCCAAAGGACCTGGTTCTACAAACCTGATATGGAACCTCTCCATACCAGATCTGAACCAGGTCAATAATGGACAAGGGGGCAGTATTCCATCCCAATACCTCAATGGGCGTCTTCTAAGGAACAATTGCCATGTCGTGCAAGGGAAAGTGGCATACCGGAATGCGGCACACACTCCCATAACCAACGCATTGGTGGTGCTGAAACAGAATGCTGGCATTGTAGGCCAGAACCATTCAAACAGTAGCGGATCTTTCAGCATCGAAGCCCCATCCTCAGGAAACTACACCTTGTCGGCTTCCACCACCAAGACCTGGGGGGGAGGGAATGCCTCCGATGCCGTCCTGATCGCTCAGGAATTCGTGAACCCCGCAACCCTG
>ERZ795054.4121-NODE-4121-length-10901-cov-7.192698_pt1 | contig 10901 bp, 11 predicted proteins | sample MGYA00375138_ERZ795054 | MGnify/ENA primary metagenome ERZ795054 (study PRJEB30183, sample SAMN05720215) | anaerobic digester metagenome | isolation source: active sludge of municipal wastewater-treating anaerobic digesters | place: USA | collected 2014-12-23 ...
CGGGCAGCAATAATCCCGTCCGGAGTAAGCAACAGCAATGAACATGAACCCTGAATTTTTTCAAAGACATTCGTTATCCCCTCAACAAAAGAGTCTCCCTCACATATAATATTTGCCACCATTTCCGTGGGATTGATGTTTCCCATGAAATTCTCGGTGAAGTGTTTCTTGCGCGCAAGAAAAAAATCTGCCAGCTCGGTGATGTTCACTATTCTCGATACGGTGACGAGGGCAAACGGGCCCAGGTGTGAGTTGAAGAGAATCGGCTGCGGATCTGTGTCGCTGATAACCCCCATACCACTATTGCCCCGGAATTCCTTTAGCTCTGCTTCGAACTTGTTCCGGAAATACTCATTCTCCAGGTTGTGGATCCTTCTCCTGAATCCTATCTCACTGTCATAAAAAACCATGCCGGCACGCTTGGTACCTAAATGGGAATGATAGTCGGTGCCGTAGAATACATCATCAATGCAACTCTTTTCGGAGACAGAACCGTAGAAACCACTCATAGCTAAAAAATTTAAAGGATTTTTAAATGAACCGCCGGGCTAAGATAATCAAACGGAGGAAAAATTTGTTGTACAGATATAATTACTAATTTTGCACCGTATTAATAAACAAACAAATGGAAAATCAGGAAAAATATCAGGCTGAACACGTTGAGCATAAAAAAGGTGCTCCGGTTGTCATGATTGTGTCAACCATTATCCTGACCCTTGGCCTACTGGCACTGGTGATTCTTTATTACAACCAGAAGAGCAAGATGGTGGAGATGGAGCAGGTGCTCAATGAGGAGAAGGACTCCCTTGCAAATGAGCTCCGTATGATGATGTACGGTTATGACACACTGAAGACAAGCAATGACACGCTGAATGCAGAAATCCAGCGCGAACGCACCAGGATACAGAAACTTCTTGAAGTCAATGCATCCAACGCCCAGCTGATAAGAAAATATAAGGCAGAAATCAGCACCATGCGTGACATAATGAAGAGCTATATCGTACAGATAGACTCTCTGAACACCCGCAACCAGATACTCACAGCCGAAAACGTGGAGATCAAACAACAGATCACCGCAGTGCAGGAGACGAATGTCGAACTTGAAAAGGTTAAGGAGGAGCTGACCTCGAAAGTCACAGTAGCCTCCCTGATTCAGGCAAAGGATGTGGTTGCCGTAGCCCTGAATAAGAAACGCAAGGAGACGGATGAACTGAGGAATCTCGACAAGGTGCGCGTATGCTTCACCCTGCGTGAGAACCCCATCGCCAGCGCCGGAAACAAGATCGTCTACCTTAGAGTGGTTCGTCCCGATCAGCTTGTAATCACCCCTTCTCCCGACAATCTCTTCGAGGTTAAGGGCGAGCAGCTGATCTTCTCGGCTAACAGGGCCGTGGATTATGCAAACGCTGATATCGAGATGTGCATCTTCCTTGACAACACAGGCGACTTCATCCCGGGAACATATAATATCGAACTCTACCTTGAAGGCGAGCAGATTGGCTCTGGCTCATTCACCCTTAAGGGGAGAGGCTGATCATACAGCATGAATAAGTGATTGAGTTAATGCCCCAGGCAGAAATCCTGTCAAAGGGCCTGAAGCAATTCACGTAAAATATTATCGGATATCATCTTACCCTGGTCTGTGAGGATCAGGGTATTTTTTTTCCTCTTCATCAGACCGAAACCAATATACCGCCCTGACATGTTTACCAAATAATCATGCAGCTCCTTGTCAAAGTGCTCTTCCACATGCTGCAGGTCAATGCCCCACATGGTCCGCAGTGATGTCTGCACGTACTCATTGAAAACCGCCAGTCTGTCAAGCTCCTCGCGCCTGGACGGGATCACTCCGCTGTCAATTGCCTTAATGTACTTTTTTACATCAGACACATTCCATTGGCGTGACCGTCTGTCAAATGAATGGGCTGAAGGGCCAAGACCAATGTAAGGCACCTGCTTCCAGTATGATGAGTTGTGCCTGGAGATAAACCCCTCCTTTGCAAAATTTGAAATCTCATAATGAATGAATCCGCGATCGCGGCAAAAATTATTAAGCAGGGTAAACATTGACACCGATGTTTCTTCGTCGGTTTCAATAAGCTTTCCTTGCTTTTTCATCCTGCCGAACTTCGTCCCCGTCTCCACCGTAAGATGATATGCCGAAAGATGTGTCAAAGGATAGGCAAAGGTTTTTTCCAGGTCTGAATTCAGGTCGTTGACTGTCATACCGGGTACGCCAAATATCAGGTCAGCCGACACATTGTCAAAACCCTCCCTGAATGCCATATCCAGGGCTTTTGCCGACTGTGCTGCGTCATGCCTCCGTCCCAGGTATCGTAGTCGCTTGTCATCCCATGACTGCAGGCCGATGCTGATCCTGTTGACTCCGATATTTTTCAGTGAGCGGAAATAACCTTCTGTGACATCATCCGGATTGACCTCAACTGTTATCTCTGGATTATCAGCTAACCCGAAATTTTCCCTTACTGCCAGGAGAAGTTCCTCTGTAACTGCCGGATCAAGGAGCGACGGGGTACCGCCTCCAAGATATACCGTCTCTGCCGGCTCTCCTTCCAGATAAGAGGCCCTCAGAGATGCCTCCCGTATCAGTGCCTGAACAAGAGACTCCTTCAGACTGTTATCAGTAATACTGTAAAAGTCACAGTAACTGCAGTAACTCTTGCAGAAAGGTATGTGAATGTAGACTCCTGCCATTGGAAAATATATACTTTAAAAATACAAAAGATTTAATATTAGTTTCTTATTTTCACATTCTCAAAAAGCTAACATGGTATATCTATTTATAAAACAATACTATAGGAGTATCATAATTGGCCTTCTCATCCTCTGGCTGAGTCTCTCCGGAAGTAAAACCATGGTTCCGGGACGATTGCTTAACATTCCGTACATTGACAAGATGGGCCATTTTGCCATGTATGCCTTCTTTTCAGCCGTTCTGCTCCTCGATTCATCACGCTGGCGGTCAATCAGGCATTTCAAATATACAATACTGCTTATACCTCTTTTTTTCGGTGCGCTGATGGAGCTCATGCAGATGACACTTACCACCTCGCGCAAAGCTGAGACAATTGACCTCCTGGCAAATATCGGTGGTGTCTCTGCTGGCATCCTGCTGGCACACATAGCACAGCAAATCCTTAAGAAATTCGGCCTGATCCGGCCGGATGAGTCCCTCTGAGTCCCTCTGAGTCCCTCTGATCACAAAGGTCTCCGTCCCGTCGCCCGCAAAACTCAGACTAAATTTCCGGAAAACTCAGATTCTGACACGCGGGTCATTCCTGATCTGGCCTATCAGCTGATCAACGGTCTTTGAACTGAAAAACTTTTCGAGTCTTACCTTTTCTACCCGGAGATCATTGTGCAGAATGCACCGTCCGTCATCAGGCTTATCCATATTGCACTTCTCCCCTGTCACATAACAGCTGTCGAAGAAGTTCCTGCCATCAATGGCGTCGATTATATCCATCAGGGTCAGCTTCTCTGCAGGAACCAGAAGGTAAAACCCTCCGTGCGGACCCTTGGTTGAATGAAGTATATTTTTTCTGGCGAGAGTCTGCAGAATCTTGGCCAGATATGGCTGAGGGATCGCGAGTTGCTCCGTAATCTCCTTCAAACCAGTATTTGATTTTGGGTCAGGTTTGGATGCGATGAATATCACAGCCCTGATACCGTATTTGCATGTTGTGGACAGCATCTATCTGCTCTTCAGGGGAATTTTGTCGATCCGCCTTTTATGCCGACCGCCTTCGAATGCGGTTGTCAGAAAAGTTTTTACAATAAGCTTGGCCTCCGCCTCTGTCAGGAACCTCCCCGGAAGGGCACATATGTTGGCGTCATTGTGCGATCTTGCCAGCCTGCTGATTTCTTCATTCCAGCAAACCGCTGAACGAATCTTCTGATGCTTGTTGCTGGCCATGTTGATTCCATTACCTGATCCGCATATTGTGATGCCATAGTCAAAGTCGCCCTTCTCCACCGCAACTGCAAGCGGATGGGCATAATCAGGATAATCCACACTGTCTTCTGAAAAACAGCCCAGGTCCTTTACTTCATACCTGCCTGTGATAAGCCACCTCACCAGCTTCTCCTTAAGCCTGAAACCGGCATGGTCTGAGGCGATTATAACCTTTTCCAAAACGATCTTATATTTTTATACAAATATAGTCCTGTAATTATGAAAAGAAAAGAAAACATGGATAGTTTGGTTTGTTAATAACATGTAACCGCAATCTTAATCCTTTGTTCATTTATTTGCACCCCGGTTACTTTATCAACACCCTGCCATCGCTTTCTGAATTCAAAATTTTTTTCTTACCGTTTAATCGAAAAATTTCAACCTTTATTAAACAGCCCTCCGCCTCTTTTTGGTTCCGTTAGGGTTATTAACAAAACGAATGTAACAGTTGTTAATTATGTGCCTAATCTCCTCTTTTCCAGAAAAGGTATGTTTTTTGATGTGTTGAAAAGGTGTTATTAATCATTTAACTGCCATTTTTGCAAAAGGAATCGTAAAATTGTTTCAACCGAACTAACAGCATATAATAACCATCATAAATTTAAATTCTTAAAACTGTAAAAAATATATGGTTGTTAATAACAACATAATAAAGGAAATTGAAGCTCTGAAAAAGGAGAAAAATGCGATCATTCTGGCTCACTATTATCAGACTTCAGACATCCAGGACATAGCTGACTTCATAGGCGACAGTCTTGCGCTTTCACAGGAGGCTGCAAAAACCAAAGCTGACATTATAGTATTTGCAGGAGTGAAGTTCATGGCAGAAACTGCAAAGATACTCTCCCCCGCCAAAAAAGTAATCATTCCTGATCTTCTTGCAGGATGTTCCCTTGCTGATTCATGTAAAAAGGAGGATTTTGAAAAGTTCATACTCGATAACCCTGGCAGAACAGTGATTACATATGTGAACACAACAGCTGATATAAAGGCTCTAAGCGATATAGCATGCACATCCTCAAATGCAAAACAGATAGTAGAATCATTGCCTGAGGATGAAAAAATAATTTTCGGTCCCGACAGGAACCTGGGAAATTATATTAAGAGCCTGACCGGAAGGGATATCATTGTATGGGACGGCGCATGCCATGTTCATGAACAGTTTTCACTCGAAGCAATCCTTAAACTGAAAAACGAAAACAAGGGCTCAAAAATCATTGCACACCCGGAATGCGAAAAGCCTGTGCGACTTGTGGCTGACTACATAGGATCTACATCAGGACTGTTGTCATTTATTAAAAAAGATCCTGGCGAAATTTTTATTGTGGCTACGGAACCAGGGATAATTTACCAGATGAAAAAGGCCGAGCCGGGAAAAACATTCATCCCGGCACCGCCAAAGGATTCCACATGCGGATGCAGCGAGTGCAGCTTCATGAAACTTATTACACTTGAAAAGATATATAAATCCCTTAAATTTGAAGAGCCGGAGGTGACTGTCGATCCGTCAATAATTGAACGTGCGGCGGTTCCAATAAGAAGGATGCTTGAAATTTCGGCTAAACTGGGTTTATAAAATGAAGAGGTTTTTTCTGGCAATGCTGGTCATGATTCCAGCGCTCCTGGCAGCGCAGCAGAACGCACAGCTTCAGGATGGTTATCAGCAGTTCAGATATCCAAACGGAACCATATCCAGTGAAGGTACGATAAGGAACGGAAAACCAGACGGTTACTGGAAGAGTTATTACGTAACCGGCATATTGAAGTCGGAAGGAAAGAGAACCAGCTTCCTGCTTGACAGCATCTGGGTCTTCTATGACCAGGCCGGCGATACAACTGAAAAGATAAGCTACCTGCTTGGTAAAAGAAACGGTTACTCTCACAGGTACCAGAAAGATCCGGTCTACGGGTCTTACATTCAAACTTCCGAACTCTATGCCGGTGACAGGAAAGAGGGGGTTGCCCGCATCTTCTTTCCTGACGGAAAGGTCAAACAGACAATACCCTATGTGGACGGAAAGAAGGACGGACTCTCACGTGAGTATGACCGCGAAGGAAATATTATTACTCTCTTCGAATACAACAATGATTTCCTTATCAGCAGGTCCAGGATAAATCGAACGGATGCCGCGGGTCTGAAGCAGGGTGAGTGGCTTGATTTCTATCCGGACGGCAGTATTAAATCCGAAAAGAACTACAGGGACGATCTGCTGCACGGCTATTACAAGGAATACGACGATAGGGGAAAACTCCTCGTTACCCTTCTTTATGACAGCGGGAAAGTCACCGGAACCGACCTGGACAACAGCGCAGAAATTGACATCCGGAACAAATATGATGATTCCGGTAAGCTTGTTTCTTCCGGCCCGTTCAAGGAGGATATTCCTGTGGGAATACACCGTGATTATAATCCTGACGGATCCATAAAAAATGCACGTATTTACAATGATAACGGTGTGCTGATATCAGAGGGCATCGTTGATGCAGAGGGTAACAGGAACGGATCGTGGAAGGATTTTTCTGCCGGCGGAGTACTTGTGGCTGAAGGCAGCTACAATGCAAACCGGCGGACCGGGGCATGGAAATTCTATAATGCTTCGGGAAGGCTTGAACAGGCAGGGTCATACAGCAACGGCCGCATCGACGGTACATGGCGCTGGTATTACCCTGACGGGGAGCTGCTGCGCGAGGAGGATTACTACCAGGGAAAGAGAGACGGCAGCTATACTGAGTATTCACGTACCGGAGAGATTATTGCACAGGGAGCCTATGCTGACGGTGAGAGGAACGGAGTCTGGAAGGTCACCACGGGAGACAATACCGAGGAAGGAGAATATCTTCTCGGACTTCGCAACGGGGAGTGGAAATCATGGTACCCTGACGGGAAGCTGAGATTCAAAGGTGAATACAAACAGGGTAATCCTGATGGCCACCATGTACTCTATTTTGAGAACGGGAGACCAAAGGAAGACCGGTATTACAAAAACGGATTCCGCACAAAGAGTTGGAAAAAATACAATGAACTGGGCGAAGTGTTTCTCACAATCACTTACCGCGATGACGTGGAGACCAGCATCAACGGAGTAACAGTCAACCTCCCTGAGAGCAGTGTCAGACGCATCAAATAAATGAGCAATGGACGAACAGTTCAATCTGAGGAAAGATATAACACTGGCTGGTGATGCGGAGCTTGAGAAGCAGCTGCGCCCACTTTCCTTTGACGATTTCAAGGGTCAGACGCGCATTACAGACAACCTGAGTGTCTTTGTAACTGCAGCGCTGCAGAGAGGCGAGGCGCTGGACCATGTTCTTCTTCACGGCCCGCCGGGACTGGGTAAAACGACTCTTGCAACAATAATCTCAAATGAACTGAAGGTAAAGCTGAAGGTGACCTCAGGGCCGGTTCTCGACAAACCGGGAGACCTTGCTGGCCTTCTTACCAGCCTTGATGAAGGTGACGTACTCTTCATTGACGAGATACACAGGCTCAGCCCGGTGGTGGAGGAGTATCTCTATTCGGCTATGGAAGACTACCAGATTGACATTATGATTGACAAGGGTCCGGGAGCACGTTCTGTACAGCTTAAACTCAATCCCTTCACTCTAATCGGTGCCACCACCCGCTCCGGTCTTCTCACCAGCCCCCTTCGCGCTCGCTTCGGCATCAAGTTCCACCTGGAATACTATGATACCCCGGTACTGAACGGAATAGTGAAACGGTCCGCCTCAATCATGAATGTGGCAATCAATGAGGAGGCCTCGTCAGAGATTGCATCCAGAAGCCGCGGAACGCCAAGAATTGCCAATGCCCTGCTGCGGAGGGTGAGGGATTTCGCACAGGTGAAGGGGACGGGAAAAATCGATCTCGAAATAACCCGCTATTCTCTCGAGGCACTGAATATTGACAAGCACGGACTCGATGAGATGGACAACCGTATACTCAGGACTATAATTGAAAAGTTCAGGGGTGGTCCCGTGGGTTTGAACAACGTCGCAACGGCTGTGGGAGAAGAGAGCGGTACAATCGAGGAGGTATATGAACCGTTCCTCATCAAGGAGGGATATATCAAACGCACTCCCCGCGGCCGCGAGGCCACAGAGACGGCTTACCGTCACCTGGGAATTGTAATGGGCAGGCCGGACACCCTCTTCTGATCGTTTACAGAATCCCTGCCAGCCACCGGATTTACCGTGAACATAGAAGTCCTGCCGGCACTGCGGTCAGGAACCTATCTTCTCCAGTCCCTTCTGGTCAATAATCCTGATCTTGCGCCCGTTGAGCTCAATCAGCCGGTCACTCTTGAATTCTGAAAGAAGCCTGATGACTGATTCTGTTGCAGTGCCCACGATGTTTGCAAGTTCTTCGCGCGTAAGGGAAATGCGGAGATACTTCTGCTCGTCCAGACCGAAGTCGCGGACAAGGCTGATGAGCACTTCAGCAACCCTCTCCCGCACGGTCTTCTGCGCAATGTCAGTAATATATGAGTTTGCCTCGGCGAGCTCGTGGCAGGTCAGTTTAACCACCTCAAAGGCAAACGCCGGGTTCGTTTTCACAAACTGAATCAACAGCTCTGAGGGGATGAAACATACCTGGCAGTCCTCGATCACTTTTGCCGATGTGCAGGCAGGCTCATTGCTCAGGACCGAGCGGTATGCGATTATCTCACCCTTTCGCGCAAAGCGAATGATCTGTTCCTTGCCGTCGACGCCGGTCTTGAAGACTTTTATGATACCGGAATTGATGCAATAGAAACCGCTGATGCGGTTACCCTCATTGTAAAGAATATCACCTCTCCTGTACCGCCGGAAATCCTTTTCGAAATTTAGCCTGTCAGTCTCATCCCTTGTCAGGAAGCGAAAAACGGAGCTTGTTTCGAAAGCACATTTATCACAGAATGATATAGTATAGTCATGCTGTTTCATAACTCTGGCAATTAAGAAGACAAAGGTGGGTATTAATTACTGAATATCATAAAATTTCAGTCCTGAACTGGTTCAGGAACCTGAGGTCATTTTCAAAATAGAGCCTCAGGTCATTGACACCGTATTTCAGCATTGTTGCCCTCTCTATTCCCATTCCGAAGGCGTATCCTGAATACTTTACCGAATCAATTCCGCAAGCCTCAAGCACGTTCGGGTCAACCATACCGCAGCCCAGGATCTCGAGCCAGCCGGTGCCCTTGCATACGTTGCAGCCCTTTCCGCCGCAGATGTTGCAGCTTATATCCATCTCTGCCGACGGCTCGGTAAACGGGAAGAAGGAGGGCCTCAGCCTGATCTGCACACCCTCACCGAAGAGCTCGGTGGCAAAATAGAGAAGAGTCTGCTTGAGATCGGCAAATGATACATTTTCAGCGACATATAACCCCTCAACCTGATGGAATATGCAATGTGCACGGGCTGATACAGCCTCATTCCGGAAGACGCGTCCCGGAGAGATTGTCCTGATTGGCGGCTTCTGGTTTTCCATAACCCTCACCTGCACCGAGGAGGTGTGAGTGCGCAGCAGAACGTCATGCGGATCAGATTCCGTGCCTGATTTCTTCTCAATGTAAAAAGTGTCCTGCATGTCACGTGCCGGATGATCAGCTGCAAAGTTGAGCATCGTGAAGACGTGGTTGTCATCCTCTATCTCCGGTCCTTCGGAGACTGTGAAACCTATACGGGAAAAAATGTCAATTATCTCGTTGCGCACAATTGAAATGGGATGACGCGTTCCCTCGCCGAAAGGCCAGGCAGGCATGCTGAGGTCAATGGTCGACTGAACGGTTTCAGCCATCGCCTGACGGTCCCTGAACTCATTGTATTTTTCCGTGGCAAACTGTTTCAGGTCGTTCAGCAGCTGCCCCGTCTCCCTCTTTGCCTCGGGGGGCACATTCCTGAATCCCTCGAATAAAACCGAGACCTGACCCTTCTTGCTCAGGAAGTTTAACCTGAACTGTTCGAGCGAAGCTGCCCCGTCAATATTAAAAGCTTCAATCTCTTTCCTTAATGCTGCAATCTGCTCCTTCATCTCTCCTTATACAGGTTACTTAATGATTTTAACCTTCAGGATCCTTATGTCCTGTACAGGCTTGTCTGTCATGTCAGTTGCCGTTCCGGCGATGGCGTCAACCACCTCCATCCCCTCGAGTACCTCACCGAAGACTGTATATGCGCCGTCAAGGAAAGGAGTCCCTCCGGTTGTCTTGTAGGTGTTCCTGCGATGCTCGGGCATCTTATACGGTCCGGCCTCCTCCATGGCATCATAAGCCCTTATTATTGCATTCTGCTGTATCTCGTCCTCTGTTATGGCATCGCTGCTGTCTGATGCTTCCTTCCTGAGATCGGCCAGCGCCTTGTTGTACATATATTGCCTGCGGTTGTATTCGATGCGCTGTACAGTGGCAGCCAGGTCCTCATCGTTGTAGACCTTGCCCTGGACAATGTAGAACTGGGTTCCGGAAGAGTTCCTTGCCGGGTTAACATCATCGCCCATTCGGGCTGCCGCAACAGCGCCTCTCTTGTGAAACAGGGTGTCATTGATCTCGGCGGGGATTGTATAATCATCCTGTAGAGATGAGGTATCCTGCTTCGTTGCCCCGTCACCTGTCTGGATCATGAACTCCTTTATTACCCGGTGGAATGAGACTCCGTCATAGAAGCCGCTTTCCGCCAGTTTTATGAAGTTATCGCGGTGCAGTGGCGTGAGGTCTGAAAGAGATATCAGAATGTCTCCTTCGGTTGTCTTGATTTCGGCGCGGACGCCTTTATGCCCGCCCGTAGAGCAGCCGGCTATGATGAAAGCGGCAGCCAGCGGCAGTAAGATGCGTAATGAACTCCTCATTTTCTTATACTTTACGATTGACAAAGATATATATTTGCAGTAAGAGTTTAGCATGAACGATATACGCAAGCTGGCTGGCCAGACAGTCATCTACGGCTT
>ERZ795054.4132-NODE-4132-length-10881-cov-6.822003_pt1 | contig 10881 bp, 9 predicted proteins | sample MGYA00375138_ERZ795054 | MGnify/ENA primary metagenome ERZ795054 (study PRJEB30183, sample SAMN05720215) | anaerobic digester metagenome | isolation source: active sludge of municipal wastewater-treating anaerobic digesters | place: USA | collected 2014-12-23 ...
GCTCGGCTTCGTCCGCCTGCGCGGCGCGGTTCCGTACGCCTGCGCGGCGCGGCCCGGCCATGGGCCTCAAGGCCCGGGAGGCGGAACCCCGTTGCCTGCCGCGGGCAGGAGGAGGAGAAAGGCCGCGCCCCCGAGCTCCGACTCGCCGAGCTCGATCCGGCCCCCCATGGCCTTGGCGAGTCCGCTCGCGATGGAGAGGCCCAGGCCTCGTCCGCCCGTGCCCGACGAGCGGGAGGCGTCCAGGCGGTAGAAGCGCTCGAAGACGCGCTCCCGCTCGGCGGGCGGGACGCCGGGGCCCGAGTCCTCCACCGCGAATTCGACGAAGGGGGCCGCCGTACGCCAGCCGCCGTCGCGGTCCCGCCGCGCGGGCGGGTCGGGCGCCTGGCGCTCCCTCGCGAGGAGCCTGACCCTGCCGCCCTCGGGGGCGTGCCTGACCGCGTTCGCGAGGAAGTTCGAGAGGATCTCGCGCAGGCGGAAGGCGTCGGCGAGCACGCGGGCCGCGCCCTCCCCCGAGACGCAGAGGGAAAGGCCCTTGGCGCGGGCCGGCGCTTCGAAGAGGGCGGCCGCGCCCCGCGCCTCCTCCAGGGCGTCCAGCTCCTCGATCCGGAGCTCGAGCTCCCCCGACTCGGCGCTCTCGAGCTCGCGCAGGGACTCGATGAGGCGGGCCAGGCGGAGGGCCTCCTCGTGGACGGAGCGCAAGGTCTCGTCGTCGCGGGGGAAGACCCCGTCGAGCATCGCCTCCACGGCCCCCTGGATGAGGGCGGCGGGGGTCCTGAGCTCGTGGGCGGCGTCGGCGATGATGCGCCGCTTGGCCTCCTCGAGCCGCGCGAGCTCGGCGGCCATGGCGTTGAAGGAGCCCGAGAGCTCGGCGACCTCGTCCCCGCCGCGGGCGTCGACGCGAGCGGAGAGGTCCCCCGCCTGGACCCTCCTGGCCGCCCGGGCCAGGGCGGCCAGGGGCCGCGTCATGCGCGCCGACAGGCCGAGCCCCAGGAGGAGGGCCAGGGCCGCGGAGAGGAGGGTCGCCGAGAGCACGGCGGAGAAGACCCGCCTGAGGAAGCGCTCGCCCGGGGCGGTCAGGGAGGACTCGATCATCGAGCCGACAAGGACGGTGCCGACGCGGCGGCCGCCCGAGAGGACGGGGAGGCCGTGGGCGAGGTGGGCGGGGGGATGGACGCTCCCGAGGAGCCTCCCCGCGGTGTCGACGACGACGACGCCGTCCGGGTCGGCCAGGGCGACGCGGTCCGAGAGGAGGGCGTAGGCGGACTCCGCCGCGGCCGCTGCTTCGGCGCCCGCGGAGAGTCCCTGTCCCGCGGTCGGCGCTTTCGCCGCGCCGGCGTAGGCGGCCGCGTCGGCCAACGCGGCCGTAGAGGCCTCGGGGGCCGCCCGGCGCGCGTGGACGCTCTCCTCGATCGAGGCCAGGAGGCGGGCGGGCATCCCGGCGACGAAGGCCTGGGCGCCCTCCCAGTTCCCCTTCTCATCGTAGAAGTCGGCGAGAAGGGAGCCGTAGACCCGCGCCTTCTCGGCGTCCCCGGAGAAGACGAAGGAGCGGAAGGCGCTCTCCGCCGCCGGCCCGACCATGAGGAGGGCGGCGGCCGAGAGCGCCGCGATCACGGACAGGAAGGAGAGGGCGAGCCTGGCCCTAATCCGCATCGCGCGGCTCCATGAAGCGGTAGCCGACGCCGCGGACGGTCTCGATGTAGCGCGGGGCCGCGCTGTCGTCGCCCAGGGCCTTCCTGATGTTCTTGACGTGGGCGTCCACCGTCCGCTCGTAGCCCTCGAAGGCCTCGCCGGAGGCGCTCTCCAGGATGGAAAGGCGGCTGCGGACCCGTCCGGGTTCCCGCGCCAGGAAGGCGAGGATGTCGAACTGGACCGCGGTCAGGGCCTTGGGCTCGCCGTCGACGCGCACGGATCGCCGGCCGAAGTCCATCTCCAGGGAGCCGCGGCGCAGGACCTCCTCGGGGGCCGCGCCCTCCCTCCGGCCGCGCCTGAGGACGGCCCGTACGCGGGCGACGAGCTCGCGGGGGCTAAAGGGCTTGGTCACGTAGTCGTCCGCCCCGAGCTCGAGGCCGAGGACGCGGTCCGCCTCCTCGGCCCTGGCGGTGAGGAAGATGACGGGCAGGTCCGAGGACCGCCTGATTTCCCGGGCGAGCTCCAGGCCGTCGAGCCCCGGCATCGAGATGTCGAGGACGGCGAGGTCGGGCTTCCGCTCCCTGAAGGCCGCCAGGGCGGCGAGGCCGTCGAAGGCCAGGGCCGCCTCGAAGCCCGAGGCCTCGAGGTAGCTGCCGACCATCCTGGCGATCTTCTCCTCGTCGTCCGCGACGAGGACGAGTCCGCGCGCCACGCCGGATTCCCCGTCCTAGCGGAGCTCGAAGGGCCGTAGGAGCTTGTCGACGAGGAGCTTCTTGCCCTTGGCGTCCATCGTCTCCACCTTGGCGAAGACCCAGCCTTCGACCTTGGCGGGGTCGAGGCCCGCGGCGACGAGGGGGCCGGGCTCGAGCACGAACACCAGGTCCTTGTCGTTCTTCGAGAGGTCCTTGGCCCACTCCACCATGTTGCCGCCGCCGAGCATGATACCGTAGTGGTCCAGGGCGGCGTGGTAGGAGACGCGGGCGCGCTCGGCCTTGAGGAGCTCGCCGAAGGCGGCCGTCATGGAGTCCTTGGCTGCGGGGGCGAAGGCCGCCTTTCCGAGCTCGAAGTGGAGCATGAAGCGTCCATCCTCAAGTTCGTACTTGATGCCTTCGGCGGCGGGGATCTTCGCGACGTCCAGGCCGGCCGCGAGGAAGGGGGCCGCGTCCAGGCTGAGCTCGGCGTCGGGCCTGTCCATGTCGGCCATGCCGCCCGAGCCCGCGTTGCGGGCGAAATCGCTCGAGAGGAGGAAGAGGTCGCCCGCGGGGGAGGCGAGGGCCCAGGCCCCGTCCTCGGCCTCGTAGGAGATCCTGTCCCTCGAGGCCTCGGCGAGGCTCGCGAAGGAGGAGGCCGCGAACTTGCCGACGGTGTCGGTGGCTGCGCAGCCGGCGAGGGCCGCGGCGGCGGCCAGGGCCGTAAGGACGGCCGCGCTGCGAATGCCGTGAATCTTCATGTCGTTTCCTTCGCCGCGCCTCGCGCGGCTTGTCTTGTCCCGCCCGGACTCCAGGCCGGCTCGCCGGCCTGAGTCCCGTCGTTCGGGGTCAATCCCTGCCGGCCTAGCGGCCGCCCAGGACCTCGGTGACCGAGTAGCCGGCCTCGGCGACGGCGGCCTTGAGGGCCGCGTCGGAGAGGGCCTCGCCCTCGACCATCGCGCTTTTCTTGACGAGGTCGACGTCCACCTTGGCGACGCCGGGCACCTCGGAGAGGGCGGTCTTCACGTGCATGACGCAGTGGCCGCAGCTCATCCCCTCGATCGTCAGAAGCTTTCTCATACTGATCCTCCTTTACACGCGATACGGCTTGAAGCGCTTGAGCCTCAGCGCGTTGGTCAAGACGGAGACGGAGCTCATCGACATGGCGGCCGCGGCGAAGATCGGGTTGAGGAGCGGGCCTCCGAAGGCGTAGAGGAGGCCGGCCGCGACCGGGATGCCGAGGACGTTGTAGCCGAAGGCCCAGAAGAGGTTCTGCTTGATGTTCCGGATGACGCTCCGGGAGAGCTTGATGGCCGTGGGCACGTCCATGAGGTCGCTCCGCATGAGGACGAAGTCGGCGCTCTCCATCGCCACGTCCGCGCCCGAGCCGACCGCGATGCCCACGTCCGCCTGCGCGAGGGCGGGCGCGTCGTTGACGCCGTCGCCCACCATCGCCACCCTGCGGCCGGCGGCCTGGAGCTTCTTGACCTCCGCGGCCTTGTCCTCGGGAAGGACCTCGGCGAGGACGCGGTCGATGCCGACCCGCCGGGCGATGGCCGCGGCCGTCCGTGCGGAGTCGCCCGTGATCATGGCGACCTCGACGCCCATGGCGTGCAGGGCGGCGATGGCCGGAGCGCTCGACTCCTTCACGACGTCGGCCGCCGCGACGAGGCCGGCGTAGCGCCCGTCCACCGCGACGAACATCGGCGTCTTGCCGTCCTCCGCGAGGGAGGCGGCCTTGGCCTCGCCGTCGCCTGAGCCTATGCCCCGCTCGGCGAGGAGGCGCGCGCTGCCCGCGAGCACCTCGCGGCCGCCGACCTTCGCCTCGATGCCGCGGCCGGGGAGGGCGGAGAAGCTCTCCGCGGGGGGGAGGGCGAGGCCCCGCGCCTCGGCGGCCCTGACCAGGGCCTCGCCCAGGGGATGCTCGGAGGCCTTCTCCGCGGCGGCGGCCAGGGAGAGGAGCTCGTCCCCGCCGAAGCCGGGGGCCGGGACCAGGTCGGTGAGCTCGGGGCTGCCCTTCGTGATCGTGCCGGTCTTGTCGAAGACTACGGTGTCGACGCGGTGCGCGGTCTCCAGGGCGGGCCCCGACTTGATGAGTACGCCGAGCTCGGCGCCGCGGCCGGTGCCCACCATGATGGCCGTCGGCGTCGCGAGGCCGAGGGCGCAGGGGCAGGCGATCGTGAGCACCGCGACGAAGACCGTGAGGGCGAAGACGGGCGTGTGGCCGAGGAGGAGCCAGGCGACGGCGGAGAGGAGGGCGATCCCGAGGACGATGGGGACGAACCAGCCGGAGACGACGTCGGCCAGGCGGGCTATGGGCGCCTTGGAGCCCTGGGCCTCCTCCACGAGGCGGACGATGCGCGACAGCACGGTGTCGGCGCCGACCTCGGTGGCGCGGAAGACGAGGGAGCCGTTCTTGTTGAGGCTGGCGCCGATGACGCGGTCGCCGGCCTCCTTCTCCACCGGGATGCTCTCGCCCGTGAGCATGGACTCGTCCACGGCGCCGCGGCCGGAGACGACGAGGCCGTCCACGGGGATCTTCTCTCCGGGCCTGACGCGCACGAGGTCGCCCGCCTCGACCTCGTCGACGGGCACCTCGAGCTCGGTCTCGCCGTGGACGACCGTGGCGGTCTTGGGCCTGAGGCCCATGAGCTTCTTGATGGACTCCGAGGTCCTGCCCTTCGCGACGGCCTCCAGGGACTTTCCGAGGAGGATGAGGGTGATGATGACGCCCGCGGTCTCGAAGTAGAGGCTCTCCACGGCGCGGAAATCGCCGGCGGCGATCCTGGCGGCCGAGTAGAGGGAGTAGAGCACGGCGGCGCTCGTCCCGAGGGCGATGAGCGAATCCATGTTGGGGGCGCCCCGGAAGAGCGCCTTGAAGCCGACCGAGTAGAAGCGGCGGCCGGCGGCGACGACGGGGACGACGAGGAACAGCTGGACGAGGGCGAGGCGGAGCGGGTAGGCCATCATGGAGAGGCCCGCGGGGAGGGGCCAGCCGAACATCGAACCCATCGCGATGTAGAGGAGGGGGGCCGAGAAGACCGCGGAGACCGTGAACCTCCTCCACAGGCCGCGGACCTCGCGCTCCTTCTCCGCCTTGTGCTCGTCGACCTTCTCCCCGCCGTCCGCGAGGGCCAGGGGCTCGTAGCCGGCCTTGACGACCGCGGCCCTGATCTCGGAGAGGCGGAGGCGGGCGGGATCGTAGGAGACGCGGGCCTTCTCCGTCGCGTAGTTGACGGAGGCGGCGGAGACGCCGGGGAGCTTCCCGATGGCGCGCTCGACCGCCGCGGCGCAGGAGGCGCAGCTCATGCCGCCGATGGGCAGGGAGATCTCCCGGGCCTCGACGTCGTCGACCGCCTCGTAGCCGGCCTTCGCGACCGCGGCCTTCACCGCGTCCAGGGAGAGGGCCGCATCGTCCCAGCTCACCGAGAGGCGCTCGGTGGCGAAGTTGACCGAGGCCTCGGCGACGCCCGGAAGCTTGCGCACCGCCCGCTCCGAAGCCGTCGCGCAGGCCGCGCAGGTCATGCCGCGTATCGCAAGTCGTGTCGTCTTGATCATGTGCTCCTCTCTCGAGGCCCTTCCGGGCCGGTTCTCATCCGATGTACTTCTCGAGGATGAGGCCGATCTCCTCGATCTTCTCGGCGCCCTTGTCCTCCACGAAGGCCTCCTTCACGCAGGTGTTCATGTGCTGCTTCAGGATGACGATGTTGGCCTTCTTGAGTAGGGCGACGGCGGCGAGGATCTGCTTGGAGACGTCGATGCAGTAGCGGTCGTCCTCGATCATGCGCAGGACGGCGTCTACCTGGCCCCTGGCCGTCTTGAGGGCCGCGACGGCCTCTCCGCTCTCGTGACTGTGGTGGTCCATGGGCCCTTCCTTGTCCGATCGATTCGGTCGCCAGTTCCGACCCCACCCCACCCGGGGAGGGGGTATCGACTATCAATCTACTAAGGTACGGAGCGAAGGTCAAGCGGGAGCGCAGGGCCGGTCTCCGGATCCGCCTTCCCCCCGGCCGCCGCGAGGCCGCAGCAGGTCGGCAGGCCCGCCTCGGCGAGGCCAGAAGGCGAGCCGCCGACGCCGGAGGGAAGGGCCGAGGCGGCGAGGGGGCCTCCGAAGCCGGCGAGGCGGGCCGAGGGGGGAGAGGCCGAGGGCGCGTCCGCGAGGCTCGCGACGACCTCGATCCGGCTCCTGATCATGCCCATCCAGCAGCTGTAGGGCATGGCGCCCGGGGCTCCCGGCGTGAACTCCACGAGGTTGTCCCCCGGGACCAGGGTCTTCTTGAGCCGGAGCGCCGGCACGACGAAGGGGTTGTTGCAGCCGTTCAGGTCCTCGGCCCGGACGCGGATCGTCCATTTGAGGGGGACGCCCGCCTGGACGACGAAGGCCTGGTAGCGGTTGGCTCCGAATTCCGTGGTGATGCTTTGGACTCCCCCGTCCAGCCTGGCCCGCGGAAGCGCGGCGAGCGCGGCGGCCGAGGGCGCGGCGGTAAGGCGGGGCTGGACGCCCGCCGCCAGGAGGGGAGCGGCTCCTTCCCGGCCTGCCGTGGCGCCGCCTCGGTCCCCGCCCCGGGGGCGGGACAAGGTAGCGGAGGCGGGGTCCCTGCCCGCCAGGGCGAGGCCCGGGAGGGCGATGCCCGCGAGGGCGGCCGCCCTACCGAAGGTGACGAAGGCGAGGAAGATCACGAGGACGGCGCTCGTCTTCCTCATGAGGGAGAGCCGCCTGAGCGGCATGAGGGCGGCGGCCAGGCCGAAACCGAGGAGGAGGGGCGCCGTGCCGAGGGCGAAGACGAACATGGCGGAGGCGCCCGGGAGGAAGCCGCCCGTGCCCAGGGCGTAGAGCTGCATGGTCTGGAGGGGGCCGCAGGGCATGAGGCCGCCAAGGAGGCCGACCGCGAAGGGGCCGCGCTTTCTCAGGGCCGCGGCGGCCCGGGCGGCGGCCCGGCCTGCCGCCTTGGGCAGGAATCTTCCGGGGCGTGAGGGGCGCGGGAAGAGGCCGAGGCTCGAGAGGCCGAAGGCCAGCATGAGGATGGCCGCGAGTCCGGTGACGGCGCCCTTGGCCGCGGGCGAGAAGTCGAGGGCCGAGCCGAGGGCCCCCGCGAGGCCGCCCAGGAGCGTGTAGGAGAGGATCCGCCCCCCGTTGTAGAGGAGGCCCGGGCCGAGCCGCTCGAGCCGGCCGGGGGCCGCGCCAGTCCGGGCCTCGCCGCCGCTCTCCCGGGCGCCGGCCGAGCCGAGGCTCTGGGAAAGGGCTATGCCGCCGCACATGGCGACGCAGTGCGCGGAGGTGAGGAGGCCGACGACGAAGAGGGCTCCGTAGCCGAGGCTCGAGTCGATCCGGGGCAGGTTGTTGAAGAGGCCGGCGGCGCCCGCCGCCAGGTAGGCGCCCGAGAGGAGCAGCCCGAGGGCGAGGGCGGGCAGGAGCTCCGCCGCCCGCGCCGCCAGCCCGGAGGGCAGGACCGAGTAGCCCGCTCCCTCGACCGCAGCTTCCAGGACGGCAAGGTCCTCCAGGCCGTGCTCCACCGTCGCCTCGCCCCGCTCGAGGCTCACCTCGACGGACTCGACGCCCTGCAGTCCGGCCAGGGCCGCCTGAATCCTCGCCTGGCAGGAAGGACAAGTCATCCCTCCGATTCTGAGTTTCGTCCGCTTGATTGTCATGCTTCGCCTCGCTCCGCGGTAGTTCTCGCGAGGGAGGATATCCGGGCGGTGTGAAGGATTGATGAACGGCAGGCGCGGTTTTCGTGCCTATTTTTCGTGCCGAAGCGTCGCCTCAGTCCCGCGGCGGCCTACTCGACGGCGAGGATCTCGAGGCGGCGCTCGCCTGCCGGGAGGCGGACGAGGGCGACCTCGCCCGGCCGCTTCCCCATGAGGGCCCGGGCCACGGGGGAGGTCCAGCCGATGAGGCCGCGCTCGGGCTCGGCTTCGTCGACGCCGACGATGCGGTATTCCGACTCGGCCCCGGCGGCGCCAGGCCGGCCCCGCGGCCCTTCCCCGGCCTCCGCGGCGCCGCCGCCCGGCGCCTCGCGGACGCGGATTCGCGCGCCGAACTTCACGCGGTCGTAGCCGCCCTCGGGGGGAGGGATGACCTCGGCGAGGGAGGACATCATGGAGAGGTACTCGACGCGCCGCTCGACGAGGCCGAGCGAGCGGCGCAGGGCGGCGAGCTCGTCCTTGTCGGCGCCGGCCATCCGCGCGACGTCGGCTAGGATGCGGGGCCTCGTCTCCTGGACGAGCTCGTGGAGCTCCCGGGAGAGCCGCTCTGCGCCTTCGGGGGTGAGGTAGTTCCGCGAGCCCTGCGGGATGGGGATCTTGATCTCCGGAGCCTCGCTCTCTCCCGCCGTCGAATCGTCCTCGTCCACGAAGGCCCTGCTCATCCCGCCTCCTCGCCCTTGCGCGGCCCCGCGGGGCCGTGAAACCGTTCTACACCCGGTGCCCATCGGGCGCAAGGATGCTAGACTGTCGCCCGCAAGACCCAGGAGGCAGCGCATGACCGAGCCCTTCGTGTTCCGTTCCCCGACCCGACTCGTATTCGGGGCCGGCTCCGTGGAATCGGCCGGCGCCGAGGCCCTGGCCGCGGTGTCGGCTTTCCAGGCGGCCGCCGCTTCGTCTTCCGCCGCCTCGCCTGGCGGCGCCGGCCTACCGGGCGGCGGCTCCCCGCGCGGCGCGGCGGAGAGGCGCCGCCTCGCCTTCCTCGTCACGGGGAAGGGCCACACCGCCCGCTCGGCGGGCCTTGCCCGGCTCCGCGCCTCCCTGGAGCGCTCGGGCTTCGCCGTCGAGCTCTACGCGGAGGCGACCGCCGATCCTCCCGTGGAGCTCGTCCTCGCCTGCGCCGAGGGCCTGGCCGCCTCCGGCGCCTCCCTGGTCGTCGCCTACGGCGGCGGGAGCCCCATCGACTGCGCGAAGGCGGCCTCGGTCTACGCCGCCAACACGGCGCCGCAAGGTCCCTTTCCGGGCGCGCCCTTCCTCGACTTCCTCTACGGCCGCCTCGTCTTCTCGGCGCCGGGCCTCCCCCTCATGGCCGTCCCGACGACGGCGGGCTCGGGGAGCGAGATGAGCGCCGCCGCGGTGACGACCGACCTGGCGGCCTCCTCCAAGCGGGGCCTCTCGAGCGACTTCTTCTTCCCCCGCGCCGCGCTGGTGGACCCCGAGCTCCAGGCGACGATGCCTCCCGCCCTGGCGGCGGCGACCGGCATGGACGCCCTGACCCACGCCATCGAGTCCTTCGCCTCCCTCAAGGCGACGCCCCTCACGCGGGCCATCGCCGGCGAGTCCGCGCGCCTCATCGCCGGGAGCCTTGAGCGGGCGGTGGCGGCCGCGGCCGAGGGCCCTGGCGGCGCGGCGGACCTCGGCGGCGCCGAAGCGGCCGGCGCGGCGGCGATAGGCGGCGCAGGCGGCGCGGCCGCGAGGGCCGCGGCGGCGGCCCGGGCGGACATGGCCCTGGCGAGCGCCCAGGTGGCTATGGCCTTCAGCCAGACCGGACTGGGCATGGTCCACGGTTTCGCCCATCCCGTCGGCGCCCGGGCCGGCGTCGCCCACGGCGTCGCCAACGCCGTCCTCCTGCCCTACGTGATGGAGGCCTGCGCCGAGGCGGCGCCCGGGCCCTTCGCCCTCCTGGGCGACCTTTTCGCCGCGGCTTCGCCCTCGGGCGAGGCCGAGGTCAGGGCCGCGGGGGAGGGGAGCCTCGGCGCCCGGCGCGGCGGCCTTGCCTCCGGCCTACGCGCGCCCGACCGGCGCGCGCCCGAGGCCGAACGCGCGGCCTACGCCGTCGGCTTCGTCCGGGAGCTCTCCCGCGCCATCGGCATTCCCGCGCGTCTCCGGGAGCTCGGCGTCGACAGGGGCGATCTTCCCGCCATCCTGGCCGACGCCATCTCCTACCGCGGCCGCGGCGGCAGCCCCCGCGCCTTCACGGACGCCGAGCTCGGCGGGCTCCTGGAGCGGGCTTACTGAGAAGCGGGCCCGCGCATCCGCCAGGCCGGCCCTCGCGCCAAAGCCAAGCCGGGGCCGCGCGCAAGCCAGCTTGAGTCCGCGCGCCAGCCAGGCCGGCCCGCGCGGCCCGCTTGCCGCCTACGCGCCGCCCGCGAGGCCCGCGAGGGCGGCGAGCATGGCGCGGCCCGCGAGGGCTCCGGTGGAGAAGGCGGCCTGGAGGTTGTAGCCGCCCGAGTCGCCGTCGAAGTCCAGGACCTCGCCGGCGAAGAAGAGCCCCGGCGCGACGCGGGATTCCATGGTCTTGGGCGAGACCTCGGCGAGGTCGACGCCGCCCGCGGTCGCCATCGCCTCGTCCCAGCCCGAGAGGCTCCCGACCTGGACGGGACATTCGCAGGCGAGGCGGCAGAGCGCCTCCCGGGACTCTCGGCGGAGGTCGGCGGCCGCCGTCTCCGGGGCCAGGCCCGCGAGGGAGCAGAAGAGCTCGGCCATGGCCTTGGGCAGGCCGGCCTCCGCGAGGACGGTGCGCGCCAGCCGGCGCGGCTCCTTCGCGAGGAGGCGGTCGAATCGCTCCCGGAATTCCTCGAGGCCTACGTCGGCGAAGCGGAGCTCCAGCGTGTCGCCGGGCTCCATGCCCCGCGAGGAGTCC
>ERZ795054.4135-NODE-4135-length-10878-cov-5.650744_pt1 | contig 10878 bp, 11 predicted proteins | sample MGYA00375138_ERZ795054 | MGnify/ENA primary metagenome ERZ795054 (study PRJEB30183, sample SAMN05720215) | anaerobic digester metagenome | isolation source: active sludge of municipal wastewater-treating anaerobic digesters | place: USA | collected 2014-12-23 ...
CGCAGGACGCGAAGAGGAGGGGGCCCAGGGCGAAGAGGGGGATGAGGAGGGCGGCCGCGCGGCGGGGGCCGCGCGCTACTGCGTGGGCGCTGGTCATGGCTGGCAGGAAGCCTAGCATCGGGCGGCGCCCGGCTTCCAGTCCCCGAGGGGGAGCGGGGAAGGCGGGCGCCGTCGAGCCGTCAGGCGGGCGCTTCTGGTCAGCGGGGCGGGATGTAGATCCTGCTGCCCGAGATGATCAAGTCGGGATTCTTGATGCCGTTCGCCTTGGCGATCTTCGGGTAGAGCCAGGGATTGCGGTAATAGGCGTAGGCGAGGTCCCAGAGCGTATCGCCCCAACGGATCGTGTAGTTGACGCCGGGCTGCTTGGCCGCCGGAGCGGGCTTGGCCGGCGCGGCCGCCGGAGCGGGCGCCGCGACAGGCGCGGGGGCCGCGGCGGGGGCCGGCGTCGCGGCGGCGGGGGTCGGAGCGGGAGCCGCCGCCGGGGCCGCCGGGGCGGGCTCGACGGGGATCACGGCTGGCGCGGCCGGGGCCGCAGGCTCCTCGGCCATCACGGCGCCGCCGTTCCGCGACATCCCGAGGGAGTACACGAGATAGGCGAGTCCCAGGGCGACGAGGATCGCGGCGAGGACGGCCAGGGCTATGTAGAGGGGCTTCCGGCTCCGGGGCGCGCCGGCCTCCTCCTCGGGCCTGACGCCGCTCGCGCGGGCCAGGAGGCCCTCGCCCTCGGCCTCGCGGCGGGGGGCCGACCAGGCGGGCTCCTCCTCAAGAGGCGCCGACTCCTCCTCGGGGAGCTGGTCCGTCGCCTCCTCCTCGAAGCGGAAATCGGGTATCTCGTACTTCTCCTCCTCGGCCAGGGACTCCAGGGAGACCGAGAGGCTCTGCCTTTCGCCCGAGGCGACGTTCTCGGCGAAGGCCTCCAGGGTGCCGTCCGCGGAGAGGCCCAGGTCGAGGCGGATGTCGGGCTCGCCGCGGGGGGCCAGGGGGATGTTCTCGATGACGAGGCTGCCGATGTAGGCCGCGTCGATGATGGTCGGGCCCGCGCCGCGGTAGAGGTCTATCTGGACGCTGCGCTGGCCGTCCTGGACCGTCGTGACGACGAGGCGCTTCCTCGCGGAGGCGCCGTCCTCGAGGACTGGGTAGAATTCGCCGTTGGCGAGCTTGAGCCCGATTTTATTCTTCGTCATGGCGCCTTCCGATCGGTCGTGCTTGTCGGGCCGCGCGCAAGGCGCGACGCGCGAAACGGCGCGTTTCCCCGGCCCGTACTCCTAAGTGTAGCCACCCGCGCCGGAAAATCAACCGTCCCGCGCGCCAGCCGCCGTGCGTTAGCTGTCGGCGCCGGCCTTCTCCGCGGCTCCGGCGGCCCGGCCGCTCGGGCCGACTCTGGCCAGGGCGACCAGGCTCCCGGCCTTCTCGTCGTAGGGCGCGCCCTCGACGCTGCCGTAGATCTCGACCTCGGCGAAGCCCGCCTGAAGGAGGGCCTTCCGCATCTCGACGCCGGAATAGAGGCGCTGGACGAAGGAGCGGTCGATCCGCTCGGCGCCCCGGAGGAGGACCCAGCGGGTCCTGAGCCCCTCCCAGGCGCCGTCGACGGAGAACTCCGTGAGCACCGTCCAGCCGCCCCGCTCGAACCACTCGCCCTCGATGAAGTCCCTGACCGCCGTCTCCTTGCCGAGCGTCTCGATGACGAGGCTCCCGCCGGGCGCCAGGCTCGAGCGGAGGGCGCGGAGGGCGGCCAGGTCCTCCTCCGGGGTCGCGAAGTAGCCGAAGCTCGTGAAGAGGTTGAGCGCGAGATCGTAGGCCCCCGGCCGGGAGAAGGTCCTGATGTCGGCCTTGAGGAACTCCGGGGCTACCCCCTCGGCCTCCGCGCTCTCGCGGGCGGCGTCGAGGTAGGGCCCCGTGAGGTCGACGCCCGTGACGCGGTAGCCGCGCTTGGCGAGCTCGATCGAGTGGCGGCCGACGCCGCAGCAGGCGTCCAGGACCGCGTCGCCGGGCTCCAGGCCCGCGAGCCGCTCGATCGCGTCGACGACCTCGGGCACCTCGGCCCAGCGCTTCTCGTCGAACATGAGCGGCGCGTAGGCCGTCCAAAAGGCCTCGTCCTCGAACCAGGCGGCCAAGCTAGAGGGCTCCGTGGTCGACGACGAGGGTCATCACGTAGGAGAGGAGGTCGAGGTCGATGGAGCCCTGGTCGAGGGATACGGACTCGCGGAGGCCGGCCCAGTCCTCCTTGGAAAGCGGCGTCCCGTCGTAGTCCTGGAGGAGGACTGAGCCGACGCCGCCGAGCCAGGCGAGGGCCTTGTCCTCGTCCTTGCGCCACTTTTCCTGGAAGGTCGCGAAGAGGTCGGCCAGGGTCTCCTCGGGGACGCTCTTCCGGAAGAAGCCGAGGAAGTAGGCGCGGAGGGACTCGAGCTTCATGGGCTCGGAGGCTCCGCCCGAGCGCCTGAGCGCCTGGTCAAGGTCGGAGCGGAATTTCTCGTTGGGCTGCATGCCTCGAGTATAGTCCGCGGCCCGCGGCTTTGGCCAGGGTCGGGCCGTCGCGGCGGCCGACTCGCACGGCTGTTCCGGCGGCGGGCCGGCGCCCGGGGGCGACGGCCTGCACGCGGCGGCCCGGCGCCTCAGGCGCTTCCGTAGAGCGCCGCGGCCATCACGACGAGGTCGTAGAGGGCGTGCCCGAGGGCGATCTCGTGGATGTTGCGGCCCTCGGCCCAGCGCCAGGCGAGGAAGCCGCCCAGGGCCGAGGCGACAAGGAGGCCGAGGAGGCCCTGGAGGCCGTGGGCGCTCCCGAAGAGGAGGGCCGAGGCCAGGCCCGCCCAGAAGAGGGGAAGCCCCGCCTGACCGAGGCGCCGCATGAGGTAGGCGCGGAAGAAGAGCTCCTCGCCGTAGCCCACGGCCAGGGCCGAGGCGGCGAGGAGGGGGACGACGAGGAAGGGGGAGGCCTCGGGCCTTCCCGCCGCGGCGAGGAGGGGGTTGGCGGGGCTCGCCCCGAAGAGCGAGGAGGCCAGGCCGGGGAGGAAGGCTATGGCGAGCAATGCGCCGGCCGCGGCCGCGGCCTTGGCGAGGTCGGCGGCGCGGAGCGGCCGGAGGCCGAAGGCCGCGAGCCCCTCCGCGCGGGACATGAGGTAGAGGAGGAAGAGGGCCTTGGGGAGGAGCTGGACTAGGAGGCCCAGGTGGAAGCCGGGGCTGCCGAGGGCCGCGCCTGCCTGGCTCGGGTCGGCCGGGAGGTAGGCGGCGAGCCAGAAGGCCGCGAAGACGAGGCCTGCCTCGAGGAGGGGCTTGTCCGTCCGTGCCGGGGCCTCGGCGGGGCCCTTGTCCTCGACTACTTCCATGTATACCCTCGCAGTACCGTTTTGACGCGGGACGATTTCATTGTATACTGGATGGAAGGCCATATGGTACCTCGAAAAGCGGACGAAGCATGCCGATGACGACGCTCTTCCTCCTCGTGATCGTCCTCTCCATCGTCACCCTGGTCCTCGCGGTCAGGGGGGGGCAGCGCCATTCCTGGCTGGAATTCCAGCTCAGGGCCAAGGACTCAGGCTTCGGCTACGGCGAGTCGAGGATCCTCCGCGAGGCGGCGTCCCTCTGCCGGATCGCCGATCCAGCCAGCCTCTTCTCCTCCCCGCGCGACCTGGACCGCGCGATAGCCGTCCTCCTCGCGAGGCAGCGGGACCTGGGGCGGGACAGGAGCCGGGAGGGCATAGCCCTCATGGACAAGGTCTACGCCCTGCGGAGCCGGATCGAGTTCGAGCAGCCGCGCTACAAGAGCGGCATCCGCTCCTCGCGCCAGCTCTCCCAGGGCCAGCGCCTCCGCGTCCTCGTCCACGGCCTCGGCGTCTACGGCTCGACCGTCATCGACAACAACGGCCGCTACCTCGTCCTCTCCTATCCCTCGGGCGCGCGGCTGCCCAAGAACTTCGTGTGGAAGGGCAAGAAGGTCTCCATCTACTTCTGGCGCCGCGACGACGCGGGCTACGTCTTCGACAGCTACGCCATCGACGACCTGCGCATCCGCAACGTGCCCGTCATCCACGTCGCGCACTCGGAGTCCCTCCTGCGAACGCAGAAGCGGAAGTCGGTGCGGAGCCGGACGAGCCTTCCCGCCTACCTCTACCTCCTCAAGCGCATCGAGGGGGCCTTCGAGAAGCCCGAGCGCGACCCCGGCCTGCGCTGCCGCGTGGAGGACATCTCCGAGGACGGCTTCTCCGTCGCCATCGGGGGGAGGGGCAAGGCGGGCCTCCAGGTGAAGGTCCAGTTCAGCCTGGAGGGCCGGCAGATCGTGATGTCGGGCGTGGCCCGCTCGGTCGACTACGACTCCGAGAAGAACCGCTCCGTCCTCCACGTGGAGGCCTCTCCGCCCAGCCCGCGGACGCGCAACGCGATCCGCTCCTACGTCTACAAGATCCGCGCCGAGGGCGAGCTCGAGCCTCTCTCCGTTGAATCGGAGGAAGCCGGCGCGGGCGTGTCATGAAGGGGGTCCTCTCTTGAAAGTCCGCGCCGTGGTCGCCGCGCTCGCCCTTGTCCTCGCCTCCGCCCTCGCGCCGCCTCTGGCCCGCGCCCAGGACGCGGGCTCCGTCCTCCTCACCTACCAGCGCAACTTCGTGCGCTCCAGCCTGGGGGCGAAGCTCGAGCTCCTCAAGGAGGCGGGCGCGCGCAACGCGGAGGAGATGGCCCCCCTCTACGACACGGCCCTGCGCTTCGCCGTGGAGAGCGAGCCCCTCCTCGGGGCGGCCGACGCCCAGCTCCGCGAGCTCGTCCTCATCGCCGCCGCCAAGGCCGGCGAGGCGGCCTACGCTCCCTCCGCCGCCAGGCTCTGGGCCCTCTTCCGCCTCTACGAGGGCGACGTCGAGCTCCGCGCCCTGGCCGTCGCCTCCCTGGGGGCGGCGGGCGCGGGCAACGAGGAGGTCGTCGCCGCGGTCGGGGAGTTCCTGGCCTCGCAGAACGTGGTCTTCCGCTCCGGCATGCAGCCCGAGTACCCGGCCCTCGAGGCCGCGGTGGACGCCCTGGGGCGCATCGGCGACGGCGCCTCCTTCCCCGTCCTCTTCTCCACCTACGTGGCGGGCTACAACCCCGACCTGACCGCGAAGGCCTCCAAGGCCCTGGGCCGCATCAAGGGCGACTACGCGGGCTACCTCGCGAGGGTCCTCGCGATGAGCTCCCCCCTGGAGAAGGCGGCGGCCCTCAAGGCCGCGCTCGAGAATCCCGCCTTCGGCCCCGAGGAGCGGGGCGGCCTCGCGGAGGCGGCCCTCGCGGCCGGCCTCGCCTGGACGGGCGGCGCCCCCGTGGAGAACCAGGCCATCCGCGAGCTCAACCTCCGCGCCATCCGCACGATCCGCGAGCTCGGCTGGCAGCGCGCCTCGCCCCTCGTCCTCCGCTATTTCCGCGCACTCCTGGCCGACTACGCCAAGGGCGCCGCGCCGCGAGGCGACCTCCTGGAGACGATCGTCTGCCTGGGCGCGATGGGCTCCTCCGAGGCCGCCCAGGCCCTGGCCCTCCAGCTCCAGCTCATCAACGCGCAGACCGAGCTCGGCGGCTCCTACGACGACGAGGTCATCCTCGCGACGATCCGCGCCCTCGGCGAGCTGGGCGACAAGGTGGCCTTCGACTACCTCCTCTACGTGGGCTACCTCAAGTACCCGGACGAGGTGAAGCGGGCCGCGAAGGAAGCGCTCCTGCGCCTCAGGTGGTAGGCTGACCACGGCCTTCCCGCCCCCCGGGGAGGCTCGATGCCTTTTGTTTTCCTCGAGGAAGAGCCTCGGCTCTTCTCCCCGCCCTGGGCCCTCGGCCTGGGCCTGGCCTTCGGCTTCTACTTCCTCCGCCTTACGCCCGGCGCCGTCCTCGTCGCCGCCATGGCCGCCGCGGCCGCGGGTTCGGTCCTCCTCGGCCTCCGCGCCCGGGCTCCCAGGCTCCGCGCCATCCTCTGCCTCGCCGCCGCCCTGGGCCTGGCCTTGGGCGCGGCCCTGCGCCGAGACGAAGCGGGCGCGGCCGTCGCGCCCCTCCTCCCCGCCTCGCCTCTTCCTCCCGCGGCCGCCCGCCCGCCCGCGGCGCCGCACCCGCCGCTTGGCGCCCCTATCGGCGCCGCCGCAGGGCTGGCCGTTGGCGGATCGGCCGCGGGGGCTGCTTCTCGGCCTCTCTCCGTCGTCGGCGTGGAGGGCCGGCTCTCCGCGGACTCGACCCTCTCGCAAAGCGGCTTCCGATCCTATCCACTCTCGCTAACGGCGCTTCTCCTCGAGGGACCGGGACTCGCGGGCTGGGTGGAGGCCTCAGGCCCCTGCCGCCTCCTGGTCCGGGGCGGCGAGGTTCTGGAGGCCGGCGCGAAGATCGCGGCGCGGGGAAGGCCGGGCGGCGCCACGGCGGCTGCCGCCTCCGGCCTGTCCGCCTCGCGTCCGGCCGTAGCGGGCGGATCCGCCGCGCGTCCGGCCGAAAGGGGCGATCCGGCGGCAAGCCCGGCTCCTCAAGGCCCGCCCGCCTTCTTCGCCGACCCCGGCGGCCTCCAGACGTGGACGGGCGGAGGCCCCGTCGCCGCCCTTAGGTCGAGCCTGCGCCGGCGCTTCCGCGCCGCGCTTGGCCTCGCGGGCGGGGAGGGCGCCGCCTCGGGCCTTCTTGTCGCCCTCCTCATGGGCGACCGGGGCGGCTTGGACCTGGAGGAGGCGGTCGACTGGAAACGGGCGGGCTGCGCCCATGTCCTGGCCCTTTCAGGCCAGCACCTCGCCATCCTCGCGGCCCTGGCCACCTTCCTCGCGAAGCCCCTCCTCGGACCCAGAAAGGCCCGCCTGGCGGCCCTCCTCCTCGCCCTGGCCTTCGTCTTCATGGCCGGCGCGAGCCCCTCCCTTCTCCGCTCCCTCCTCATGTACAGCCTCGGGGCCCTGGCTTTTTTCGCGGACAGGCCCCAGCCGGGACAGACCATCCTCGCGCTGGCCTTCGCCGTCGCCCTGCCCCTGGACCCCGCGGCCGCGCGGAGCCTCTCCTTCGAGCTCTCCTACCTGGCCCTGGCCGGCCTCGTCCTCCTCGCGCCCCGCTTCGAGTTCCTCCTCCTCCCGGTTTTCCCTCCCTTCCTCGCCAAGGCCCTGGCGGCCGGCCTCGCGGCCCAGGCGGCCACGGCGCCCCTCCTCGCCTTCACCTTCGGGACCCTCTATCCCGCCGGCCTCCTCGCCTCCGTCCTCTCGGCCCTCCTTGTGGCCGCCTTCATGTGGTGGGGCCTGGCCGCGGCCCTCCTCTGCGGCTTCTGTCCGGCCCTCGCTCCCCTCGCCGCCCCCGTCTCGCGGCTCCTCCACGGCCTCCTCTCGGGGACCATGGCCCGTTTCGCCGCCTGGCCCGAGCTCGCCCTTCCCGGCCGGCGGGGCGCGGCCCTGGCTTCCGCTCTCGTTGTCCTCGGCGCCTGCTTCGTGTATGCTCTGCCCCATGTCGAACACCGAATCTGGCTCCGAAGGCTCGCGGCCGGGGAGCGTCCCGGGGCCGTCCCTCGAGGGCTCCGGCCCGGCGAGCGCCGCCCCGACGAAGCCCCTCGAGCCCAAGTTCGACTCCCCGGCCTCCCTGCGCGCCCTCCTGGACGCGGAGGGGCTCGCGATGTCGAAGCGCTTCGGCCAGAACTTCCTCGTAAATCCGACCTCCCGCGCGCGCATCCTCGAGGAGCTTCGCAAGGTCCTTTCCGCCAGCCCGAAGAGCGCCGCGGGCGCCGCCGGCAAGGCTGGCGCCGCCGGAAAAGTCGCCGCCGCAGGCAAGGCCGCCGTCGAGGACGCGGCCGGCGCGGCTACGTCCGCGCCCACTGATGCCGCCGGCAAGCCCGCTGCCGCAACCGCCCCAACCGCCGCCGCGGCCGGCTCCGGCGCCGCTCCCGCGGAGGGCGGGGGCGCGGCTATCTGGGAGATCGGCCCCGGCATCGGCTCCATGACGGCCATGGCCCTGGACTCGGGCCTGGAGGTCACCGCCTTCGAGATCGACCGGGGCTTCGCGCGGCTCCTCGGCCGCATCTTCGCGGGACGGCCCAAGTTCCGCCTCGTGGAGGGCGACTTCCTCCGCACCTGGAAGACGGAACTCGCCGCGGGGCGCCTGCCCGACGCCGTCTTCGGCAATCTGCCGTACAACGTCGCGAGCGCCATGGTCGCCCTCCTCATCGAGCGCTACCCCGAGGCCGCGGGCTCGGGCGGGCCGCCCCCGATGGTCTTCACGGTGCAGAAGGAGGCGGCCCTCAGGATGGCCGCCAAGCCCGGCACGAAGGACTACTCGGCCTTTTCCGTGCTCTGCGCCTCGGCCTGCCGCGTCCGTATCGCCTTCGACCTGGCCGGCGGCTCCTTCTGGCCCGTGCCGAACGTGCAGAGCTCCCTCGTGGTCCTGGAGCCCCGGCCCGACCCGATCGCGCCCGCCGACCGGCTGGGCTTCTCGGCCTTCGTGCGCTCGGCCTTCTCCTCCCGGCGCAAGACCCTCAAGAACAACCTGAAGGCCGCGGGCCGGCCCGAGGCCGAGGTGGCCGCCGCCCTGGAGGCCCTGGGCTTCTCCCCCTCGATCCGGGCCGAGGCCCTGAGGCCCGAGGAGCTCGCGGCGGTCTACGGGCGGCTCAAGGCCGCGCCGGTTCCGCCCTTGCCAACAGGGGCCCCCGGGCCCTATGATGCGGAGCTATGACCGAAGTCCAAATCAGCGCAGTCGACGAGGAGCAGCTCGACACCGTCCTCGCGGGCGACGTCGAGTTCTCGGGCTCCATGACCTTCAAGAAGCCCCTCATGATCAAGGGCCGGGTGAGCGGGGTTATCCGCTCCGAGAGCGAGCTCTACATCGACGAGAAGGCGGTCGTCGAGGCCGACATCAAGGCCCTCGTGGTCTCCGTGAAGGGCTCCGTGAAGGGCGACATCGCCGCCCGCGAGCGGGTCGAGCTCTTCGCCTCGAGCTCGGTGGACGGGGACGTCACCGCTCCCCAGATCACGATGGAGACGGGCTGCCGCTTCAACGGCGCCTGCAAGATGGCGGCCCCCGACTTCGATGCGCGCTAGCTCCCCCGCGGGGGACTCTCGCCGGACCCGCGGCCGGCTCGGCCGCGCTCGCGGCGGCCCGGTCGGCGCCTATGGCCGGCGCGGCGTCGCCGCCGCCCGCGGCGCGGCCCTCCTCCTCGCCCTCCTTCTTTGCTCCGCCGCCGCGGCCTCGGCCGCCGAGGGGGACGCGCTCAAGCTCTTCCAGGAGGGCCGTCACGAGGACGCCCGCCGCGTCTCGCTGGAGGCCCTCCGCGCCGACCCCGCCGACGTCGAGTCCTACGTGGTCCTCTGCTGGAGCCTCCTCGCGCTTGAGCGCTGGGCGGACGCGGAGAACTACGCGCTCAAGGCCTACGCGATCCGGAAGGATCCCCGCGTCACGGAGATCCTGGGCGAGTCGGCCTTCCGGCTGGGCCGCAACGAGGCCGCCCTCTCTCGCTTCCAGGACTACGTCTCCGCCGTGCCCGAGGGCTCCCGCGTCGGGACGGCCTACTACTACATGGGCGAGATCTACCTCCGCATGGCCCGCTACGCCCACGCCGACATAGCCCTCTCCTCCGCCCTGAAGTTCGCCCCGGGCAACGCCCGCTGGTGGGCCCGCCTGGGCTGGGCCCGCGAGAAGGCCGGCGAGACCCAGGGCGCCCTCGCGGCCTACGCCGAGGCCCTGCGCCTCGATCCCCGCCAGGAGGACGCGAGGCTCGGCGCCGAGCGTCTCCAGGCCCGTTCCCGCGGCTAGCCGATGGACGTCCGCGTCGCCTTCCGCACCCTGGGCTGCAAGCTCAACCAGCTCGAGTCCGAGTCCCTGGCCGACGCCTTCCGCCGCGCCGGCGCCCGGATCGGCGCCTTCGAGTCGGAGGCCGAGCTCTACGTCCTCAACACCTGCACCGTGACGAGCAAGGCCGAGCAGAAGGCCCGGCGCCTGGTCCGCCAGGCCCTGGCCCTCAATCCCGAGGCGGTCGTCCTCGTGACGGGCTGCTACGCGCAGATGGAACCGGCGGCGATCGAGGCCCTGGGCGAACGGGCCGTCGTCGTGCCGGGAGACGAGAAGGCGGCCCTCTTGGGCCTCGCCTCCCATCTCTCCGAATACTGGCAGGGCCACGGCCGCCTCCTGGACGCGGTGTTGGAATGGCGCCTCGGCCTCGAGGGAGAGTCCGGCGGCCAGGAAGGCGGTGGCCGCGCGGGCGGGGCCGACCGCTTCGCCTTCCGCCCCGAGTCCTTCAGCTTCCACTCGAGGCCCTCTCTCAAGATCCAGGACGGCTGCGACAACCGCTGCACCTATTGCCGGGTCTGCCTGGCCCGCGGCCCCTCGACGAGCCTTCCCGCGACCGAGGTCCTTTCCCGCCTTCGCGCCCTGGAGGAGGCCGGCGCCGCTGAGGCCGTCCTCACGGGCGTGAACCTCTCTCAGTACCGCGACGGCTCCTTGGGCTTCCCCGGCCTCCTGCGCCTCCTCCTTTCGGGGACCGAGAGGATAGCCCTCCGCGTCTCCTCCTACGAGCCCGACAAGGTGGACGAGGCCTTCCTCGCCGCCTTCGCCGAGCCCCGGGTCAGGCCCCACGCCCACCTGCCCATCCAATCCGGCTCCGACTCCGTCCTGTCTCGGATGGGCCGCGCCTACCGCCGCGACGCCGTCCTCGCGGCCTGCGAGGGCCTGCGGCGGGCCAAGGGCGACCTCTTCCTGGCCGCCGACCTCATCGTGGGCTTTCCCGGGGAGACCGACGCCGACTTCGCCCAGACCCTCGAGCTGGCCAAGGCCGCGGACCTGGCCTGGATCCACGCCTTCCCCTTCTCCCCGAGGCCCGGCACGAAGGCCTGGGACATGAGTGGGCGCGTGCCCGAGCGCATCGCGGGCGAGCGGGCCGCCGCCTTGGGCGAACTCGCGCGGAAGGGGAGGGCGGCCTACGTCGAGCGCTGGCTCGGCGCCGAG
>ERZ795054.4138-NODE-4138-length-10866-cov-5.223199_pt1 | contig 10866 bp, 5 predicted proteins | sample MGYA00375138_ERZ795054 | MGnify/ENA primary metagenome ERZ795054 (study PRJEB30183, sample SAMN05720215) | anaerobic digester metagenome | isolation source: active sludge of municipal wastewater-treating anaerobic digesters | place: USA | collected 2014-12-23 ...
CTATGGCGGCTTCGGCTTGCCGTTCTGGAAAGACCTGGGCGCCCTGGTCAAAAAGGAGGATCCGTACGCGCGCATCGTGGGAGCGCATCCGACGCCCCCTGGGTGGAGCGGCGGAGCGGAGGCACCGCAGTGGTCCACTGGGGAGGCCATTCACCAGGAGCCGTGGTTGGACTACAACCAGAGCCAAGTCGGCCACGGACGGTGGCGCAACGAGATGATACCGCTGGTGATTGCGGCCGATTACGCCCGCCAACCCGCCAAGCCCACGGTCGTCACCGAGCCCTGGTACGAGTTCATCGAGGGTAATCCCACCGGGATGGAGATTCGCTACGGAGCGTGGAGCGCCATCCTCTCGGGAGCGGCGGGGCACTCCTATGGCGGAGGACATGTCTGGTGGGCGCACCTGCCGGAGTCGCCCGCCAGTCAGGGATCGTGGCCACTCGAGAAGTCTTTCCAAACGAACACGCTCGACTACCCGGGCGCGCGCTCGATGAGCTTTCTGGCGAAGTTCCTCGCGTCGATCCCCTGGTGGAAACTGGAACCGCACCCGGAGCTGGTGTCGGAGTATCCGGCCCCCTTCTGCGGCGCGGTCCCTGGTTCTCTTTACGTAATCTACCTGCGATACGGGGGCAGGCTGAAGGTGGATCTGCGGCCCAGCGGGGCTTCGTCGCTGTTTGAATACACCTGGATCGACTTGGAACAGAGCAGGGAGAGAACACGTGACAAAGTGAACGGCGGCGCAGTACGCGAGTTTCACGCCCCTGAAGACTATCCCGGCAATCTGCAGTTCAAGGACTGGCTACTGTACATCCGACGAACAGAGCCTTCTACCGCCCAATGAGCAACCGCCCATTCCCCCCGCTGTCGACACGGCGTGAGTTCATCCACCGGCTGGGCCTCGGGCCGGCCCTCCTGGCTGGCACCGCCCAAGCCATCGGCGAGACCAAGCCTGCACGTCGGGTGCGGTTCGGATTGATCGCCGATATCCATCCGGATGTGATGCCCGATGGAATCGAGCGGGTGCGCGCTTTCGTGGCGGCCATGGGAAGAGCCGAGGTGGATTTTATCCTGCAGCTCGGCGACTTCTGCTGGCCGGCCCCACGCAATCGACCGTTTCTTGAGGCGTGGAACCAGTTCCGCGGTCCCCGGTTCCACGTGCTGGGTAATCACGACATGGATGGCGGGTACACGCGCGAGCAAACCGTCGCCTTCTACGGCATGCCGGACAAGCACTACGTGTTCTCGGTCGGTCCGGTCCGGGGTATTGTCCTTGACGGAAACGAGCCCGGGGGCAAGGCCGCTGGCTACAAGCGGTTCGTCGCTGCGGAACAGTTGGCTTGGCTGGAACGTGAGCTGGCACAGGGCGACCGTCCAACGGTGCTGTTCATCCATCAGCCGTTCGATGCCGACCACGAAGGGTGCCTCGAGAACAGTGCCGCCGTCCGAACCGTGCTTGAACGAGCCGAGCAGCGAAAGCCGGGCAGCGTGGTGGCGGTGTTCGGTGGCCACCTGCACTTGGACTACACTCGGATGGTCAACGGCATCCGCTACATCCAGATCAACAGCGCTTCGTATTGGTGGCTGAATAACCCAGCCGCCCGCCGGCAAACGTACCCGCCCGAAGTGCACAAGGCCTACCCGTACTTGACCCACGTGGCCGCGTACCGAGAACCGCTCTGGGCCCTGGTGACGCTCGATCTGGACCGTGGCGCGTTGGTCATCAAGGGGAGACGCACCCGATGGGTTGGTCCTGATCCCTGGGCTCGGGGCGAGCAGGCGCCCTGGCCGCGCGAGCAGCTTCGCCCCTGGATCTCGGACCGGCGACTGAAGCTCAACATCTGATGTAGTCTGCCCACATGAACAACCGCGTCATAGCTCTGACTGCTGGTGTCCTGATTCTGGCGTGCCGCTCCGGAGTGGCAGCCGCTTTGTGCGTGGCTACGAACGGCAACGACTCACATCCGGGCACCGACGAGAAGCCCTTCGCCTCGCTGGCGCGAGCCCGGGACGAGATCCGGCGCATGAAAGCTGGCGGCCCGCTCCCTCTGGGTGGGGTCACGGTCGAAATCCGAGACGGCATCTACGAACTGGCGCGGCCACTTGCACTGACAGACCAAGACAGCGGGACCCCAATCGCCCCGATCGTCTATCGCGCGCGGCGAGGTGAAGCAGTGAGGATCGTGGGTGGGCGGGCAGTGACGGGTTGGCAACTGGTCACCGATCAAGCCATCCTCAAACGGCTGGAGCGTGCTGCACAAAACAAGGTCTACCAAGCCGACCTTAAGGCGCTCGGCATCAGTGATCTCCAGGGCATCGGAAACGCTGGCGTTTACCAGTCCGATCCCGGCCTGGAACTGTTCTTCCGGGACCAGCCGATGACGTTGGCTCGCTACCCGAACTCGGGTTACCTGCACATCGCTGACGTACTCGATGCCAACGGCATCGTGAAGTCCGGTCAAGTGCAGACCGCCCAGGCCAAGTTTGTCTGCGAAGACCCTCGCCTGGCCCGCTGGGTAGGCGAACAGGGCATCTGGCTGCACGGCTTCTGGTTTTGGGATTGGGCCGACCAACGCATCCCACTGGGGACCGTCGATCCGGCCACCCGCACCCTCGGTCTGGCCCCTCAGTCGGGACACTCCTATGGAATCCGCAAGGGGCAGTGGTTCTACGCCGAGAACGTCTTGCCCGAGCTGGACAGCCCCGGCGAGTGGTACCTGGATCGCGAGACCAGCATTCTCTACTTCTGGCCACCGGCTCCCCTTGCTTCGGGCCAAGCAGTCGTCTCCATCGTGCGCGACCCCATTCAACTGAATGACGTCTCGAACGTCTCCTTCCGGGGTCTGCTGATCGAAGCCGGACGCGGTAGTGCGATGGTGATCAAAGGCGGTTCGAATGTGCGGGTCATCGGCTGCACGATCCGGAACATGGGGAATTGGGGGGTGAAGGTCTACGGCGGCAGCGGGCATGGAGTCGCCGGCTGCGACCTCTACCAGACCGGCCAAGGCGGCATCCATCTTGAAGGGGGCGACCGCAAAACGCTTACCCCCGCCGGGCACTATGCCGATAACAACCACGTCCACCACACGGCCCGCTGGGACCCGGTCTATCAGCAGGGAATCACTGCGTTTGGTGTCGGCAACCGCCTGACGCACAACCTGATCGACCACGTGCCGCACGTCGCGATCGGGTTCAGCGGCAACGACCAGGTCATCGAGTACAACGAAATCCACAACGCGGTCTTTCAATCGAACGACGCCGGCGCGATCTACACTTCTCCGCCTGATGAGACCTGGTCGATGCGCGGGCACAGGATTCGTTACAACTACCTGCACGAGATCCGCGGGTTCCGCGGCAAAGGCTGCTTCGGCGTCTATCTGGACGACTGTTTCTCCTCGGCCGACATTTCCGGCAACATCTTCCGCGAGGTGGCCACGGCGATCCTGATCGGGGGCGGACGCGACAACACGATGACCAACAACCTGTTCATCAAGTGTGACCGCGCTTTCAGTATTGACGCCCGCGGCCTCGGTTGGGCCAAAGGGGTGGGCGAATTCGCGACCAAGGAGCTGATGGCCCTGAACTACAAGCAGCCGCCGTGGTCAATCCGTTACCCGGAGCTGCTGAACATTCTCGAGGATGAACCGCTGGCTCCCAAGGGCAACGTCGTGGCCCGCAATATTTGCTGGGGTGGCCAGTGGGGTTCGACAGAGCCAAAGGCTGAGCCCTACGTTGCTTTCAGGGATAATCTCGTGGAAACCGACCCGCTTTTCGAAGACGAATCCAACTTCACGCTCCGGGACGGCTCGCCTGCTTTCAAGCTGGGCTTTCAGCGGATACCTTTCGAGAAGATCGGCCTGTATCAAAGCGAGGATCGCGCCTCGTGGCCGGTGGCACGCAGCGCGGGCTCGCCGCCTGAGCCGTGAGCGAGCCGTCCCCACGCGGAATGGGCCGACGCGGTCGTGGAAGTCGCCGCGGCTGGTTTGAAAGGCCCCAATCCATGAACCCTCCACGATACCAGGAGTTGCCGTCGCTCGATGCGGGTCAGCGCATGGTGGTGGCGGACCTGAAAGGGCCGGGGATCATCCGCCACCTTCACACCTGCCGGCACCAGAATCCGGACCTGTATGCGCGGGGGATCGTCCTCGAGATCACCTTCGACGATGCGTCGGAGCCGGCGGTCTTGTGCCCGCTTGCCGATTTCTTCGGCGACGGCTGCAATGGCAAGAGCATGGACTTCAGCGCGCCGCTGATCGAATGCGCCCCCTGGAGCTACAACTGTTACTTTCCGATGCCCTTCGCCAAGCGCGCCCGGGTCGTCCTCCATAACGACACTCCCCAGGACGCGATGAACTACAGCTACGTCGAGTGGGAGCCGCTGCCGCAGTGGAATCCCGCACTGGGTTACTTCCACGCGACGTGGCGCCGCACGGCGTTTCAACTGACGAAGGACACCAGGGTCACGCTGTTCAAAGCCCTTGGGGAAGGCCACCTCGTCGGACGCCAGTTCAGCGTCGTGACCGATGAACCTCTTTTCCGCGATTTCGGCTTCGTCATGGAGGGCAACAACGAAGTCGACATCGATGGCCGCGAGCGGGCGTTGGATTACCTGGGGACCGAGGACTCCTTCACGTTCAGTTGGGGCTTCCAGACGCCGTTTGTGGGGCTTCGTGCCGGTATGCCGTTCATCGGCAAAGGCACACCCGCGATGCTCTCCATCTACCGCTTCCACGATCACCTGCCGATCCGCTTTGCGCGGGAGCTGACGTGGTCCATCAATTGGAGCCAGGAACGGATGTTCACCTCGCGACCCGAGTGGGCTGAGCGCGCGCAGGCGGGCGGTTGTTGGGTGGACTACGCCGCAGTCTTCTACTGGTACCAGGCAGAAGCCGCCGGCTACCGGCACGAGCCTCTGCCGCCCCTCGCCTCCCGCAGGGTGGCCATGTTGCACCCGAACCTGGACCCGGCCAACCTCGATCAGGTCTTGCGCTCGACGCCGCTCGACTCCCAGCTCGCGAATCGGTTTGACCAGCGTGAGGACCTGGACCGTTGCCGGATTGTCGGATGCTATGGGGGAACCCATCCGTTTTGGATCGACGTGCCGGAGGCCAAAGGCGGCCATCCGGGCAATCCCAACCCCGGCCGACGCGGCATTCTGGCGGTTCACGCGCAGAGCGAAGCCGTCCCGTGTTACGTCGTGCGCAAAGTCGCTCTGCCGGCGCAGACCTCCTGCGAACTGCGTTTGGCCGTCAGCGGCGATCCCTACGAGCAGCCCGGCAAGAGCGACTTCCTGTTGGCGGTCGGCATGCACGACGGTCAAAGCCTCAACTGGTTTCCCACAGAAACCATCAACCCTGGCTCCCAACCCGGGGACGAGAACTGGCAGACGCGGACCTATGCCTTGAAACCGTACGCCGGCAAGACGGTGTGTCTGGTGGTCAAGGTGGCCTATGGTGGTCCGCTCGGGGTCTGCAACGAGGAAGCCTTCTTCGACGAGATCAGTGTCATCCCGCAGACCCCCTAACCCGCATGTTTCGCAAAGTCTTGACCACGGCGAAGCCGAGGACTCCCAAAGCGGTACGCATGCGGGTTAGGACGACCCCGACCATGCCTTAGCCAAGCACCCCGCTATCAATGGTTCAAAGAGTGCATGCACCCCTCACCCTACTCTCTCCCCGCGCTGGGAAAGACGCAGCCGATGAACCGCGCGGGGAGAGGGATCAAGGATGAGGGGCCCTGGCGCGGACCTTATACAAATACTTGTGCAAGAACCTACATGAACACCAGCCCCTGCACCGCAATCGTTTAAGTTGCTCGCAGGCTGCGAGCGAATTCTGCGGTGAGCCCCTTGTTCGTTTCACCCCATCCTCTGCGCGTCAGCGCCATCGTAGCGCGCCGACCGGCGCGACCGTCGGGTCCAGACGTGCACGAGGATTCGATCGCTCCAGTTGCGGCTTTGCCGCGCCTTTATCGAGAAGGCCGCCACCATCACCGCCATCGGCTTCGCCGCGCCGCATCTAGCCTCGGCGGCCGATCCGACGCCCTCCGCCAGTCCGCGCCCGAACAGCCGGATTCACGTCGGCCTCATTGGCTGCGGCAACATGGGGCGGGTCAACCTGAGCAACTGCGCCGTGCATCCGGACGTGGTGGTTACCGCGGTCTGCGATGTGGACGAGAATCGGCTCGAGCCGATTGTCGACCGGTTCAAAGGCAGCCGGGGATACCGAGACTATCGGGAGATGCTCCAGCAGAAAGACCTGGACGCGGTGATCCTGGGTACGCTGCCGCATTGGCATACGCTGCAGGCCGTCGCCGCCTGCGAGGCGGGCAAGGACATTTACATTCAGAAGCCCATGACGTTGCATCTGGCGGAGAGTCTCGCGGTGCGCAACGCGGTCAAGAAACACAACCGCATCAGCCAGGTGGGCACGCAGCATCACGCCCGGGAAGAGCATCATCGCGTCGTCGAATACGTCCGGTCTGGGAACCTCGGACCCATCGGCGTGGCGCGCGCGTTCAACGTCATGAACCAGACACCGCGTGGGATCGGCACCGGGGGTTACCAGAGCGTTCCGGAGGGGATGGACTGGGACCTGTGGTGCGGCCCCGGACCGCTCGTGCGCTACAACCGGCTGTTGGCCACGGATGCGTATCACCACTGCTCCTGGATGGACTTCAGTGGGGGTTGGACTCCGGGTAACGGACCGCACATGCTCGACCTGCCCATCACCTCACTGGACTTGGGTTACCCGCTGGTGACCAGCGCCTCCGGCGGCCGTTTCGTGGTGCGCGATGACGGCGACGCCTACGACCATCACGAGGTGCTCTGGCGCTATCCCAACCTCACGCTCACCTGGATGATGTCACTCACCAACAGTTATGGTTTTGATCTGCAGGGCGACCCGCGGCCTCGGACCCGCCTGGGTGTCTATTTCCACGGAGCCAACGGCACGTTCTACGCCGATTACCTGGGCGCCTCCACCCTGGTGCCCGAGGGTGACGCCCTGAACGACAAGGCCGCGCCGCCAAAGTCCACTCCGCCTTCCCCCGGTCAGGAGCGTGAATGGCTCGACTGCATCAAGTCTCGTCAGCAGCCCAGTTGCAGTGTCTTCCACCACGTGAAGGTGGATGTGCCGATTGTGCTCAGCCTGCTCTCCCTGCAATTGGGCCGCTCGATCCGGTTCGATCCGGAAAACGAGCGCATCGTTGGGGACGACGAAGCAGCGCGTCGGGCGGTTCCGGAATACCGCGCACCGTGGAAGTTCCCAAGCGAGTACCTGAGGGCCTGAATGCGGCGAAGCCCGTGCGAGTGAACGAACCACGAGCGCAGTCTCGAAAGTCGCTCCCGTCCTCGCCGCTTTGACCACTGCGGCCGCCCGCCCACCGGCTCCGCCGCCACTTGCGCCGCGTCAGAGTGAGGCGGACGCTGCGATCTTTGAAACGACAAGCACCTGCAGGGGAGGCTCGCAATCGATGTCGGGGGAAGCCCACGTCATCCCCATAGTCACTGTCGATCTGACCTCTTCACACCCAGCCAACAGGCCCTTGACGTTTCCTGAATTCCGGGACCGACGCCCTCACGGGCGGTTGGGGCAAACTATGCGGCCTCCTGAGCCGCCGCTCCTTCGCCCTCGACGCCAAGCGGCCGCTGGTCATCGAGTTCGACTTGGTGCCGGTCAAGCTGGGCGTCGACAGTCAGCTCGTGGCGGCGGCAACCCAAACCAACGACATCTCCTTCCGTTTCGCGCTGGCCTGCTCGGGCGGACGGTTCTCGGTCCACACACAGTCCCGTACGAAGCTCGGCGGCGGCTGGGTGGACCCGAGCCCTGGCTGGCACCAGCGATCGGTCAGTCCGGAAGTAACGGCTGGCGCTAAGTACCACGTTCGCGCCGAGATCACGCGCCGCTCCTGGCGAGTGATCTTCAACGGCCCCGGCGAGAGTTCCTGGGACATGCCCTTCTGCGACACGGGTCAGGTGCCCATGGACGACCTCGCCGAAACCCGCCTCCCGTTCGCCGACGTCGAACCGGAAGGCAGCACCGGCGCCACGCGGTGGGGACCGATACGGATCCAGAAAAGCCCACCTCCTTGACCCGTCCGTCGCGCGCTCGAGTCGCTTACCAATCGGGAAGGTTCTTCAATTATCGAACCGACACCTTCACGCTGGGAGCCAGCGTCCGCAGCAGGCGTTGCCGCCCCGCCAGACTCTTTTTGGAATTTCCTCGCGCACAGGATAACTAAGCAGCTTGGGCGGTGGCGCTCCGCCATTTCTTAATCTTGTGCGCCAGTTCCGAGTCGTCCTTGCTAGCGTAAACAAACCGCACGGCTTCTTGTGCGATCATCAGGTTGAAAACGTCTGCATTCGTCAACTTGTAGTGGGCAAACTGATGGGGCCAATCGTCGCTGACCACCAGCAGCCGTTTCGGCGAACACGGAAAGAACATCTGTGTGCCTGGTGTACGGAATCCAAAAGCTCGACGCTGACAGCTTCCTCGGTTGAGCACCACCGGGCAATCGGACGTCACAAAGGCTGCTTCCTCGCTGAACACGACGCCCCAGCGCCGAGCGACAAGAACCGCCGCAATGTCCTCCACAGTCGAACGCATCACATTTAAGAAGCCGCTCGCAATATTCGTCGCTTCGGCTCTTGTCCCCTCCAGAATCTCACGCACCCCAATCTTGCCTGTTCGTCCTTCGGCGACGATTTCAACTTCCTCGTCAGGTGCAAGGTCTTGCACCGCTTTCCGGAAACCTACGTTCATCAGCCGCACGGTTTCGCGGTGCTGGGGATGCCGGACGAACATCAGCGCGACAAAGCGGGCGATGTTGTGGCGCGTTCCAACATTCTGGGCACGGTCAACGATGTCCGGCCAAACCTCCGCATAAATACTCTCCATGTCTGCCAGGTCATCTTCAGTCTTGAGGGGCCGCACTTTGTCCCTGGCCGGGTGCGTGTAAAGCCCACGCTCGAAGGCGATATTCGCGATGCCTATGTGAACCGGGGGCCGCCCATCGAAGCCGTATTGCCAAACCTTCTGATCCCCGTTGCACCAGTGGCGCAGGTAAAACTGGGGCACGAAATGTTGCCGACCGCTGGGTTTCTTGCTGCTCACGGGACTACTCCCTGTGTTGTGTTGCGTTCCTGCCGGTTCCCAGCCAGTCACCCAGCCCTTGTTGGCGTATGCGATCTGCGGATTTGCTGGAACATCCGTGGGGAGTCGTCCCCGCTTGGGCATCTCGCCTTTGCAGAAGGCACGCCACTCCGCCCGACTCGCGAGCTGGAGCTTTCTAGCAAAAGCGCGAGTCTGTTTGAATGGCCGGTATTCCTTCAGGCGCGTAGCGATGGCTCCAGTGCCGAGCCAATTGCCCCAATTCAGCCAGCCTTTACCGGCATACGCCCGGTTTGGACAGGCCGGAACATCTGAAGGAAGGCATCCCAGTTGTGGCATCTTGTCTTTGCAGAAGGCAAACCACTCGGCTTGGCTCTTGAGTTCGAGTTTCCGAGCAAAGGTGCGAGCCTCCCGGAAAGAACGGTATTCCTTGAACTGATCTGCGATCCTGCCCGTCCCGAGCCAGTCGCCGTAGCCCGACCATCCCGTGTCAGTATAGGCGAGGCTGGGGTTTGATGGAATGTCCGCAGGTCGTCGCCCTAGTTTTGGCATCTCACCTTTGCTAAAAGAGATCCATTCGTTCTGGCTCTTCAGCTTGAGTTTTCGAGCAAACGCCCTGGCCTCACTGAAAGGGCGGAATTTCCTCGATTGATTTGCGACCGCGCCGGTGCCTAACCAATCGCCAATGCCAGCCCATCCTCTGCCTGCATACGTCTTGTGAGGGCTTGCTGAAATATCTGCGGGTAGTCGCCCCAACTCCGGCATCTTGCCTCTGCAATACGCACTCCACTCAGTTCGGTTCTTGAGCTTGAGTTTGCGAGCAAACGACCGCGCCTGCAGGAATGTCCGGTATCGTCTGCGAAAGGTCGCAACGGCATCAGTCCCCAGCCAGTCGCCCATGCCTTTCCAGCCCCTGTCAGCGTAAGTGTTGTTTGGATTTGCGGGAATATCGACTGGCAGCTTCCCCGACTGCGGCATTTCGCCTCTGCAAAACGCACGCCACTCATCTCCGTTTTTGAGTTTCAGACTGCGGGCAAAGGCCCGTGCCTCACTGAACGACAGGTATTCCCTGAGATGTGTTGCTATCGTTCCAGTCCCAAGCCAGTCGCCATAACCTGTCCATCCTTTGTCAACGTAAGTCTTTGCGGGGTTAGTTGGAATATCCGCAGGCAGTCGCCCCAAACGCGGTATCTCGCCTTCACAGAACGCGGACCATTCATCTTTGCACTTGAGTTTGAGGCCACGTGCGAATGCACGCGCCTCCTCGAACGGTCGCCACGACAGCTTGGCCAGTCTGTCCCAGCACTTGAGGTCTATTTCCCGCACGAACTGCGAGAGGTCAATGCGCCAGGCGAGACGCTCGTCCAAGTCGAACTCGACGCTGCCGCCGCCGGTGCATTGCGGGCCTTGGGAGACAGCGCGGAAGTAATCGATAATGCGGTCGTCGTTGGCGGCGAGGGCGCGGAGCGTGGTGAGAATTTCCTGAAACGATTCCGACTCGAAAATGTCATCCGGCGTGGCATCGGCGTCGTGCAGGATCGGCACGATGACATAGCCGAGTTTCTTGCCGGGGGCGGGGCGCAAGGCGCGGCCCACGGCTTGCACGATGTCCACCGCGCTCCGACGCGGGTCGGCAAACAGAACGCAGTCGATCCCCGGAACGTCCACGCCTTCAGTCAGGCACCTCGCATTGGTGATGAGGCCACGCTGGGTTTGCGCAAACTCGCCAATAATGCGGGCACGGGTGCCGGTTGCCGTT
>ERZ795054.4140-NODE-4140-length-10862-cov-23.656982_pt1 | contig 10862 bp, 9 predicted proteins | sample MGYA00375138_ERZ795054 | MGnify/ENA primary metagenome ERZ795054 (study PRJEB30183, sample SAMN05720215) | anaerobic digester metagenome | isolation source: active sludge of municipal wastewater-treating anaerobic digesters | place: USA | collected 2014-12-23 ...
AAGGCGTAGACACGCCGCTCCCTCGTCTCGCAGCGCAATCCCTCGAAACTGACATTCCTTGCGCCGCCTGCCGACTGAATGACCAGAACGTAGCGAACCACGCCGTCCGGACCGACCGTCAGCGATGCGCCATCGACAAAGAAGTCGTTATCGGTCGCCGCACTGACATAAAAGGGCAACAGATTTTCCGGCAAGGGTGCTGCGGGCAGATCGACCGACTTCTCTTGCCATCTCCTGGTGCTACTGTCTTCATCTTCCTCAACTTCGGCAAACGCCGGTTGCACGAAGAGGAAGCCAAGCAAGACAACGGCAACCGGAAGACTCAACACGTTGAAACGATTCTGGCGCACGCCTATTCCTCGATAAGTCCGCTGCTTGCCGCTGACAAGCCAGTCTGGCGTCGCTGCCGGCCTCGCCGGTCAAGATCGAGAAAGCGCACCAATTCACTAAGCGCCTGTTCGTAGACACTGCGCTTGAACTCGATCACCGCATCGAGTGGGACCCAGAACTCATTCCAGCGCCAGGCGTCGAACTCGGGCTTGCTGGTTGCCCGCAGGGAGACATCATTGTCCCGTCCGACAAGGCGCAGCAGAAACCAGATCTGCTTCTGCCCCTTGTACGAGCCGCGCCACTCGCGCTTTATCCAGTGTGTCGGCACTTCGTAACGCAACCAGCCCTTGGTTCGCCCCAGGATGCGCACATGCTCGGGCTGCAGCCCGACTTCCTCATGCAGTTCCCGGTACATGGCCTGCTCCGGCGTTTCGCCACGCTTGATGCCACCTTGCGGAAACTGCCAGGAATGTTCACGTATGCGCTTGCCCCAGAAGACCTCGTTCTTCGCGTTACAAAGAATAATGCCGACGTTCGGGCGATAGCCTTCACGGTCGAGCATATTAATCCTGCAAAATTAAAAGTTACCCTGATTCTTTCACAAAGACAGCCCGCATGCAAAGCCGAAGCAGCGTGTAAAATCCTTCTTTTGCAACAAATTCAAGAGCATCCCATGCGCACTTCGCAGTTCTTTTTCACCACTCTGAAGGAAGCCCCGGCAGACGCCGAGGTCATCAGCCAGAAAATGATGCTGCGCGCCGGCTACATCAAGCGCGCCGCTGCCGGCATCTACACCTGGATGCCGCTCGGCTTGCGCGTACTGCGCAAGGTTGAAAACATCGTTCGTGAAGAAATGGGCAAGGCTGGCGCACTGGAATTGCTGATGCCTGCCGTGCAGCCTGCCGAGTTGTGGCAGGAATCGGGTCGCTGGGAGCAGTACGGGCCCGAGTTGCTGCGCTTCAAGGATCGGCACCAACGCGAATTTGTCATCGGCCCGACGCACGAGGAGGTCATCACCGATGCCGTCCGGCGTGACGTCAAGAGCTACCGCCAGTTGCCGATTCATCTTTACCAGATCCAGACCAAGTTCCGCGACGAAATCCGTCCCCGCTTCGGCGTCATGCGGGGACGCGAGTTCCTGATGAAGGACGGCTACTCCTTTCATGCCTCATTCCCGGACTTGCAGCGCGAATACCGGAACATGTATGAAACCTACAGCCGCATCTTCACGCGCCTTGGCCTGAAATTCCGCGCAGTCGCGGCCGACACCGGCTCGATCGGCGGTACCGGATCGCATGAATTCCACGTGCTGGCCGATTCCGGCGAAGACGACATCGCCTTCTGTCCAGATTCCGATTACGCCGCCAACGTCGAACTGGCCGAAGCACTGGCCCCGGCCACGTCGCGCGCTGCCGCGTCGAAGGCGATGGAAAAGATTGCAACGCCAGGCAAGATGGCCTGTGCCGACGTTGCCGACTACCTCGCCGTACCGCTGGAGAAGATCGTCAAGTCGATCGCCGTGATCAGCGAAAAGGAAGATGGCAGCACGACGTTCGCGCTGCTTTTGCTGCGCGGCGACCATGAACTGAACGAAATCAAGGCTTTCAAGATCGCCGGGCTTTCGCCGTTCCGTTTCGCCTCAGAAGGCGAAGTCGAGGAATATCTTGGCTGCAAGCCCGGCTATATCGGGCCGGTTGCGGTCGACACCGAAAAAGTGGCCATTTTCGCCGACCGCGCAGCTGCCATGCTGAGCGATTTCGTCTGCGGTGCCAACGAAACCGGCTTTCACTTGACCGGTGTCAATTTCGGCCGCGATCTGTCTGAACCGGAAGTCGCCGACATCCGCAACGTCGTCGCCGGCGACCCGTCGCCGGATGGCAAGGGCAAGCTGGAAATCTGCCGCGGCATCGAAGTCGGCCACATCTTCCAGTTGCGCCAGAAGTACGCCAAAGCGCTGAACTGCGCTTATCTCGACGAGAACGGCAAGAGCCAGATCATGGAAATGGGCTGTTACGGCATTGGCGTGTCGCGCATCGTCGGCGCCGCCATCGAGCAGGGCAATGACGCCAAGGGCATCATACTTCCGCCAGCCATTGCACCCTTCGCGGTTTGTATCGTGCCGATGGGTTACCACAAGAGCGAGGCGGTCAAGGCGGCCACCGACAGCCTCTATGGCGAACTCCGGAAACTTGGCGTCGATGTCCTTCTCGATGACCGCAACGAGCGCCCCGGCGTCATGTTCGCCGACATGGAACTGATCGGCATCCCGCATCGGATCGTAATCGGAGAGCGCGGTTTGAACGAAGGCAAGCTAGAATACAAAAGTCGCCGTGACGCCGAACCGACCCTGGTCGACCAAAGCGACATCATTGAACTGATCACGGGGAAATTGTGCGCCGGCTGATTGCCATCCTCCTGTCGTTGAGCGCGTCCGCTGCATTTGCCGGCGCCCAGATTTACCAGCCGCTTTCGACGAGTGTCCAAGCCGCCCTGCACAAGGCTGTTTCCGACACCCGTCCGCCCTCTTCCTCGTTCAGCAATCCGCTGGAGGCGGTCGAATGGCTAGCCGAAATGTCGCCGCGCCTGGAAAAACGGATTCCCAACCGGGAATACCGGCTGGACCTGTTGCGCAGCGTCCATTACGAAGCCACGCGCGCCGGACTGGACCCACAACTGGTACTTGGTCTGATGCAGGTCGAATCCGGCTTCCGGAAGTACGCCGTTTCGTCGGCCGGCGCCCGCGGCTACATGCAGGTCATGCCATTCTGGGTCAAATTGATCGGTCGACCGGACGACAAGCTGTTCGACCTGCGCACCAACCTGCGCTATGGCTGCACCATCCTGCGTCACTATCTCGACATCGAAAAGGGTGACGTTTTCCGCGCCCTTGGCCGCTACAACGGGAGCCTTGGCAAGCCGGAGTATCCGAACATGGTTCGCGCCGCCTGGCAGAAACAGTGGAGCTACCAGAAGCCGGCCAAGCTTGCCCAAGCCGGCAACTGATCAACGCCCCATGCCAGGCATCATGCCCTTCATGCCGCGCATGAGCTTGCCCATGCCGCCCTTGGACATCATCTTCATCATCTTCTGCGACTGCTCGAACTGATTGAGCAAGCGGTTGACTTCCTGCACCTGCACGCCGGCGCCCATCGCGATGCGGCGTTTGCGGCTGGCCTTGATGATTTCCGGCTTGGCACGTTCGGCCGGCGTCATCGAATTGATGATGCCCTCGACCCGGCCCACCATCTTGTTTTCCGCGCCAGCCGGCAACTGACCGGCGGCCTGGGCAATCTGCGCCGGCATCTTGTCCATCAGCGCCGACAGTCCGCCCATATTGCGCATCTGGGCAATCTGTTCCTTGAAGTCGTTGAGGTCGAAGCCCTTGCCAGATTTCAGCTTCTTGGCGAAAGCGACCGCCTTTTCCTCGTCGAGCCCCTTCTTGGCGTCTTCGATCAGCGACAATACGTCGCCCATCCCGAGAATCCGCGAGGCCATCCGCTCCGGATGGAAAGCTTCCAGACCCGACAACTTCTCGCCGACGCCGGAAAACTTGATCGGCTTGCCGGTAATATGGCGCACCGACAACGCCGCACCGCCCCGCGCATCGCCGTCCAGCTTGGTCAGCACGACGCCAGTCAGCGGCAAGGCTTCACTGAACGCCTTGGCCGTATTGACGGCATCCTGACCGAGCATGGCATCGACGACGAATAGCGTTTCGATCGGATTGAGCGCCGCATGCAGGCGCTTGATTTCCGCCATCATTTCCTCGTCGACCGCAAGACGACCGGCCGTATCGACCAGCAGCACGTCATGATAGTGACGCTTGGCCCAGTCGACCGCCGCCAAGGCGATCGCCTCCGGCTTTTCGCCGGAAGTCGACGGGAAGAAATCGACCCCGGCCTGGCCGGCAACCGACTTCAACTGCTCGATGGCGGCCGGACGGTAGACGTCGCAGGAAACCACCAGCACCTTCTTCTTGTGATTCTCCTTGAGGAACTTGCCCAGCTTGCCGACCGTGGTCGTCTTGCCGGCGCCCTGCAAACCTGCCATCAGCACGATGGCGGGCGGCTGGGTATTGAAGTTGATGCCTTCGTGGGCATCGCCCATGATCCGCGTCAGTTCGCGATGGACGACGCCTACCAGCGCCTGGCCGGGGCTCAGCGAGCCGATGACCTCCTCGCCGACCGCCTTTTCCTTGACCGCCGCAATGAATTCCTTGATCACCGGCAGGGCAACGTCGGCCTCGAGCAAGGCCATGCGAACCTCACGCAAGGCGTCGGAGATGTTGGATTCAGTCAGGCGTGCCTCGCCCTTGATCGTCTTCATGACGCGGGCAAGGCGATTGGTCAGGTTATCAAGCATGGCGAATAGGCTTCTAGTAGAATCTGCGAATGGCCGACATTGTAATTCAGCTTCTGCCCCACATCGCCGCCGCCCTTCTATACGGCGCCCTCGGGTTCCATTTCTGGAGCACCCGCTGGCGCGAACAGGAAAACCAGTGCGTCGCCTGCCCGATGCAGGTTTGGGAGCGCGTAGCCATCGCCTCGGCCCTGCTCATTCACGCCTACGGACTCTACGGCGCCTTGTTCACCGAAGCCGGCATGCGCTTCTCGTTCAGCTTCGCGCTGTCACTGATGATGTGGCTTGCCGTCCTGATCTACTGGCTGGAAAGCTTCATGGCACGCATGGAGGGCATGCAACCGCTGGTTCTGCCGTTAGCGGCAATTTGCACTTTGCTGCCGGTCATCTTCCCGCAGGTGCATCTCGTTGCCAACGCCAGCGCGACCGGTTTCAAGCTGCATTTTCTGGCCGCCATGCTGGCCTACAGCCTGCTCACGCTTTCGGCGCTGCACGCGATTTTCATGGGTTTCAGCGAAAACGCCCTGCACAAGCGCCAGATGAAACGCAGCCTGGCCAGCCTGCCACCGCTCCTGACCATGGAATCGCTGCTTTTTCGCATGCTGCTGCTCGGTTTCATTCTGCTGACCCTGACCGTCGGCAGCGGCCTCCTGTTCTCCGAAACACTGTTCGGCAAGCCCTTCTCACTGGATCACAAGACGCTGTTCGCCTTTGCGTCGTGGGGCATTTTCGCGACCCTGCTGGTCGGGCGCCACGCTTGGGGCTGGCGCGGAAAGCGTGCACTGCGCTGGACACTGGCCGGATTCTCGCTGCTCATTCTCGCTTACGTGGGTAGCCGCTTCGTGGCCGAAGTCATACTTGGACGCTCATAGGACAGTGGACGATTTCCCCCTGTCAGCGCTTTCCCTAACGTTGGTCGTCCTGCTGGCCATGTCAGCTTTTTTCTCGCTCAGCGAGACGGCGATGATGGCCTCCAGCCGTTTCCGCCTGCGCCACCTGGCCCAATCCGGCCATCACGGTGCACAGAAAGCACTTGACCTGCTGGAGCGCACGGACAAGATGCTGGGTGTCATCCTGCTCGGCAACAACCTGATCAATTCCGCTGCCGCAACCCTGGTCAGCGTGATTGCAATCGAGATGTTCGGCGAAGAAGAGTGGGCGCTGGGCGCCGGAACGCTGGCCGTCACCTTTGCCATTCTGGTCTTTGCCGAAATCACGCCAAAAATCATCGGCGCCACGCATGCCGACCGCCTCGCCCTGTTTCTCGGTTATATCCTGACGCCCTTGTTGCGTCTTTTTTACCCGGTTGTCTGGTTCATCGATCTCTTCGCCAGCGGTCTGTTAAAACTGCTCCGCCTGTCGCCCAAACCGAATGCCGAAGCCACGCGCCTCTCCCCTGAAGAACTGCGCAGCCTGGTCCTCGAATCCTCTCACCTGATCCCGAAAAAACATCGAACCATACTTTCCAGCCTGTTCGAACTCAACAACATCACCGTCGAGGATGTGATGACCCCGCGCGGCAGCATCGAGATACTCGACCTCGATCTGCCCTGGGAAGAAGTCAAGAATCAGCTTGCCACCAGCCACCATAGCCGCCTCCCAGTATGCCGTGAATCGCTGGATCAGCTTCTAGGAATATTGCCGGCCCGCCGACTGCTGGGAAGCCTCGGCGATAGCGAGTTCGATGAAAAATCCCTGCTTGAACACATTCAGCCTGCCTACTACATTCCTTCGGGAAACGCCGCCTTTTCCCAACTCGCGTTCTTTCAGGAAAACCGCCAGCGGATCGGTTTTGTCGTCGACGAATACGGTGAAATTCTGGGTTTGCTGACACTCGAGGACATCATCGAAGAGTTTGTCGGCGAGTTCACGACGTCGATGCCAAGATTGGACAAATCGCTGGTCTGGGGGAGCGACGATAGCGTAATCGTCGAAGGATCACGGCAACTGCGCGACATCAACCGCATGCTCAACCTGCAACTCCCGCTCGATGGCCCGAAAACACTCAACGGACTCATTCTCGAACACTTCCAGGACATTCCGGAGGCCGGGGTCAGTATCAAACTGGTAGGCGTTGCGGTGGAAATCCTTCAAACCCAGGACCGCAGCGTCGTCACCGCGCGCATTTTCAGGCCCGCCAGTCAATGACGCCGCTTGGGGCAGTCTTTACAAACCCCGACCTCCGTAGCATCATCGCTTAATCTAAACGGCATCTGACGCATAACCAATGTCCGCTACACCACAAGGAAGCCCTCTCAGCGGTCTCGCCCGCGCTTTGGTCCAGGCGGGACGGCTCAAGGAAGCCGAAGCGGAGCAGTTGCTGGCTCAGGCAAATCACGAAAGGCGCTCGATGATCGAGCAGATCATCGCCAGTCAGAAGATTTCCTCGCTCGACCTCGCCCGTTTCGTGGCGGATACCTTCGGCTATCCGTTGCTCGATCTGGCGGTTTTCGATGAAGCGCACATTCCCACCAATGCCATCGATCGCAAGTTGATTTCCACGCACCGCGTAATCCCCCTCAATCACAGGGGGAACAGGCTGTCCGTGGCGATTGCCGACCCGACCAATCTGCGCGCCCTGGATGAAATACGCTTCCAGACCGGGTTGGGTGTCGACCCCATCGTCGTCGAGCATCCGAAGCTGATGCCGCTGGTCGCAAAATATGCAGAATCGGCAGAGGAAACCTTAAAGAACCTGACCTCCGACGACATCAATCTGGACTTCCTCGATGAGGAGTCGACGGGGAAGGCAGATGAAGCGGCGTCGCAGGAAATCGACGACGCACCGGTTGTCAAATTCATCCAGAAAATGTTGCTCGACGCCATCAATGACGGCGCCTCCGACATCCATTTCGAACCCTACGAAAAGTTCTACCGCATCCGCGTCCGCGTAGATGGTGTTCTGCGTGAGGTCGCAACGCCCCCGTTGGCAATCAAGGACAAGATCGCCTCGCGGATCAAGGTCATTTCCCGTCTGAATATCGCCGAAAAGCGGGTGCCGCAGGACGGCCGGATGAAACTGGTCCTCTCGAAAAACCGCACGATCGATTTTCGGGTCAGTACGCTGCCCACGCTGCAGGGCGAGAAGATCGTAATGCGGATTCTCGACCCGACCTCGGCGACGCTCGGTATCGAAGCCCTAGGCTATGAGCCCGAGCAGAAGGCAGTCATGCTCGACGCCATCAGCCGCCCTTACGGCATGGTGCTGGTGACCGGCCCGACCGGTTCCGGCAAGACGGTTTCGCTCTACACCTGTCTGAACATCCTGAACAAGGACGGCGTCAATATCTCGACCGCCGAGGACCCGGCGGAAATCAACCTGGCCGGCATCAATCAGGTCAACGTCGACGACAAGGCGGGACTGACCTTCGCGGTCGCCCTGCGCGCCTTCCTGCGGCAGGATCCTGACATCATCATGGTCGGCGAAATTCGCGATCTGGAAACTGCGGAAATCGCCATCAAGGCCGCCCAGACCGGCCACATGGTCATGTCCACACTGCACACCAACGATGCGCCGGCGACGCTGACCCGCCTGATGAACATGGGCGTGCCGACTTTCAACATCGCATCGAGCATCCTGCTGATTACCGCGCAGCGCCTGGCGCGCCGTCTCTGCACCTGTAAGAAGCCGATGGACGTCCCGGAAAAGACGCTGATCGAAGCCGGTTTTACCGAGGCCGATCTCGACGGTTCATGGACGCTGTTCGGCCCCGGCAGTTGCGAGCGTTGCAAGGGCACAGGCTTCAAAGGGCGGGTCGGCATCTATCAGGTCATGCCGATTTCCGAGGCCACGCAACGACTGATCATGGGTGGCGCCGGTGAAATGGATCTCGCTGAACAGGCAAAGCGCGAGGGCATCAAGAACCTGCGCGAATCCGGCTTGTTGAAAGTAAAACAAGGTCTGACCTCGCTCGACGAGGTTCTGAGCACAACGAATGTCTAACGGGGAAGGATAACGGATGGCAACCGCCGCAAAAGCAAGATCCCTTGCAATCAAGGAGAACACGTATCTCTGGGAAGGCAAAAGCCGGGACGGCAAACCCGTTCGCGGCGAGATGCGCGCGGCGAGCGAAGCTGTCGTTCAAACCAGCCTGCGTCGTCAGGGCATCCTCAATGCGAAGGTCAAGAAGGCCCGTTTCAAGATGGGCGGCAAGGTTACGGAAAAGGATATTTCCCTTTTCACCCGCCAACTTGCGACGATGATGAAGTCAGGGGTGCCCCTGCTTCAGGCTTTCGACATTGTCGGTCGCGGACACGCCAACCCGGCGGTCGCCAAGCTCCTGCTCGACATCAAGGCGGACGTCGAGACCGGCAGTTCGCTGTCGCAGGCGTTCCGCAAGTATCCGCTATATTTCGACGCGCTCTACTGCAATCTAGTTGCGGCCGGCGAACAGGCCGGCATCCTGGACACCCTGCTCGAACGACTTGCAACCTACAAGGAAAAGATTCTCGCCATCAAGAGCAAGATCAAGTCCGCGCTGTTCTACCCGATCTCCATCATCGTCGTCGCAATCGTTATCACCGCCGTGATCATGATCTTTGTCATCCCGGCATTCAAGGAAGTGTTCAAGAGCTTCGGCGCCGACCTGCCCGCACCGACCCTTATCGTGATGGCCATCTCCGACTTCTTTGTTGCCTACTGGTGGGCCATATTCGGCATCCTTTTTGGAGGCGTCTATGCCTTTTTCGAGGCATGGAAACGCTCGGAAAAGGTGCAGATGGCCATGGACCGCCTGCTGCTCCGCCTGCCCATTTTCGGCGACATCATCCGCAAGGCAGTCATCGCGCGCTGGTCGCGCACGCTGTCCACGATGTTCGCAGCCGGCGTGCCGCTGGTCGAGTCGCTTGATTCGGTTGGTGGCGCTGCCGGCAACTATGTCTACAAGGCCGCTACCAAGCAGATCCAGGGCGAGGTCTCGACCGGCACGAGCCTGACGAATGCCATGACGAACGTCAATCTGTTCCCCAACATGGTCACGCAGATGGTCGCCATCGGCGAAGAGTCAGGCGCACTTGACTCGATGCTGTCCAAGGTCGCCGACTTCTTCGAACAGGAAGTCGATGACGCCGTCGAAGCGATGTCCAGCCTGATGGAACCGATCATCATGGTAGTGCTTGGCACCCTGATCGGTGGCATGGTCGTCGCCATGTACCTGCCGATCTTCAAGCTGGGCGCCGTGATCTGATGCCTTTCGAGTCACTGGGCGGCCTGGCTGCCGTTGCCGGGCTGCTCGGGTTGTGCGTCGGGAGTTTTCTCAACGTCGTGATTCACCGCCTGCCCAAGATGATGGAGCAGGAATGGCAAGCGCAATGCGCGGATTTGCGCGGCGAAACGCCGTCGACCGCGGCAACCCTCTCGCTGGCCCGCCCGCGTTCCCGCTGCCCGTCCTGCGGACATCAGATCACCGCGCTCGAAAATATTCCGCTCCTCAGCTACCTGTTGTTGCGTGGAAAATGTTCGAATTGCGCGGCACCAATCTCGCCACGCTATCCCGTCATCGAGGCGGTTACCGCACTGTTGTCGGCTTATGCCGCCTGGCACTTCGGACCGACACTGCAGGCCGTCGGCGCCCTGATCCTGCTCTGGGCGCTGATTGCGCTGACCGCGATCGATTACGACACGCAGTTGCTTCCGGACTCGATCACCCTGCCGCTCCTCTGGTGCGGACTGACATTCAATCTGGTCAACACCTACGCCGACCTGCCTTCGGCCGTGATCGGCGCGATGCTTGGCTATCTGACCCTGTGGTCCGTTTTCTGGCTGTTCAAGCTGGCGACCGGCAAGGAAGGCATGGGTTACGGGGATTTCAAGCTTCTTGCCGCGCTCGGCGCCTGGCTCGGCTGGCAGATGCTGCCGGTCATCATCCTGCTGTCGTCGGTCGTCGGCGCCATCGTCGGCATCGGCCTGATCGTCCTCAGCCGCCAGGGCCGGAACACGCCTATCCCGTTCGGTCCCTATCTGGCGGCTGCCGGCGTCATCGCGCTGTTCTGGGGCGCGCAACTGACACGCAGCTATCTCGGGCTGATGGCTTGAAAATTCGCGCTGGCGTCACAATCTCGGCTCAGGCAACTTCTCGTTTATAATTCAAGGTTTTGGAGGATTCCCATGCCGATTTATGAATATCGCTGTGACGCCTGCGGTTTCCAGAAAGAACATCTGCAAAAGATGAGTG
>ERZ795054.4141-NODE-4141-length-10862-cov-5.988711_pt1 | contig 10862 bp, 7 predicted proteins | sample MGYA00375138_ERZ795054 | MGnify/ENA primary metagenome ERZ795054 (study PRJEB30183, sample SAMN05720215) | anaerobic digester metagenome | isolation source: active sludge of municipal wastewater-treating anaerobic digesters | place: USA | collected 2014-12-23 ...
TGCCGTTTTCAATGGGCGGTTTGATAGCTGTGGTGCATTTTGAAGAGGCTCTGTTTCCATCCTGCCAGGCATTGAAGGAGCGAACATGAAAGATAAAATCAAATGCCCCAATTGCGGGCACAGTTTCGATGTCGAAGAAGCCATCTCGGGAAAGCTGGAAGCCCATTTCAGGGCCGAGTACGAGCATAGAGTCGCGGAGCAGGCTGACCGGTTCAATGAAGAGAAAAGGAAACTGGAAGAGGAAAGAAAGCAACTCAGCGCCCTTCGGGATAATCAGGAGGCGATGCTGAAGGCCGAGCTTGCAAAGGCGCTGGAAAACGAGAAGGCAAGGATCGAAAAGTCGGCCGGCGAAAAGTATGAGGAGCATATCAAAGCCCTGTGGGAAGAGAACGAGAAGCGAAAATCCGAGAACAAGTCCCTCAGGGAGAAAGAGGTCGCCCTGATGAGGCAGGAGGCGGCGCTGAAAGAGAGGCAGGAAGAGTTCGAGCTTCAGGTCGAAAGGCAGATTCTCGAAAAGCAGAGGGAGATTGAGGAAAAAGCCCGTGCGAAGGAGCGGGAGAGCTTCGAGATGGAGAAGGTCAAGCTTCTGAAGCAGATCGAAGACAACAAAAAGCTCGCCGAGGAAATGAGACGAAAGGCGGAGCAGGGCTCCATGCAGTTGCAGGGCGAGGTGCAGGAGCTGGCCCTGGAAGACCATCTGTCCAGAGCATATCCCTTTGACAGGATCCAGGAGGTGCCAAAGGGGATGAGGGGCGCCGACAGCATCCAGACCGTCGTCAATTCCCTGCAGCAGGAATGCGGTTCGATCGTCTACGAGAGCAAGCGGACAAAGAGCTTCGCCAACGACTGGATCGACAAGCTGAAACAGGACCAGATGGCCTGCAAGGCGGATGTCGCCGTGCTGGTCACGGAAGCGATGCCGGCCGGCATGGAACGCTTCGGGGAGCGGGACGGCGTCTGGATCTGCGGCTTCCATGAAGTGGGGAGCGTCTCGCTTGTCCTGCGGGAAATGCTGATCAGAACGCATTCGGTCCGGAAGTCACAGGAGAACAAGGGCGACAGGATGGAACTGCTCTACAGCTATCTGACGAGCAATGAATTCGTGCAGAACATCAGGCGAATCGTGGAAAACTTCGATTCCATGATGAACCAGTTGAATGCCGAGAAGAAGGCCATGCTCAAGATCTGGAAAGAGAGGGAAAAGCAGATCTGGGTGGTCCATGAAAACATATCGGCCCTGTTCGGCTCCATCAAGGGGATTGCCGGGAAGGAGCTGGAGGCATCCGGTGTTCTTCAGTTGCCGGATGCGCGGATCGAGGAATCGAACGCCACGGACCAATGAGATGGTTCTCGACAATGAAAGCCGAATGAATTCTGACGCCACGACCGATCCGATTGCCGGTTCGGGACCTCCGGAGAGCCTTCCTCCGTCCGTCGACGCCCTGATCGGTCGGCTCCGCGCCCACTACCCCGACATGAGCCGGTTCACGGTCGTCTCGATGACCGGCCGGGGCCGCGATTTCCTGCACCACCTCATCCATACCCGAATCGGCGGCCTCCTCCCGACCGTCCTCTCCTTTGACGACTACCGGTCCCGCCGCATCGCCGCGGCGACCGGCCGCATGGCCGTGGCGGAAGACGAGGCCTTTCTCCGCTTCCACGCCCTTCGCCGCCCGGATGAGGGAGTCCCTCCGCCCCCGGCCGACACCCAGCGGCTGCTGTCGTTCCTGACCGTGATCGCCGAGTTCTCGGTCAGCGCCGGGGAGCTGCGCGCGCTGGACGGGATCGGGCAGGAGCAGCTCGAGCGGATCGACTGGTTCTTCGCGGCGGTGGAGGCATTCCGCGCCCGCCTGGCCGGCGAGGGGATGTTCTACGCGCCCTTCGAGACGGCGCGGTTCGCCGATCTCGCGCCCGGCGATTCCGACCTGTTCGTCGGCCTGCCGCTGATGACGCCGTTGAACCGGAGCTTCTTCAGCCGGATCCCCCGCGACCGGCTCTTCGTGGACGCGCCGCTTTTCGGACCCAACATGCCGGTGGAGCCGCCCGAGTACGAGACGGCCCTGTCCCTCGTCCGGGGCATCGGCATCGCCGAGCGGCGCGAAGGGGGCGAGGGCCTCGATTTCTCCGAGCTTGCCGAGCGGTCCGCGCTGACGGCCCTTCTCGCCCGCGAGATCGATGATTTTCTGAGGCGGGCGGGAAACGGTTCGGAGCAGCTCTTTGTCGTGCCCCTGGACGAGCGGCTTTCCTTCTATCTGTGGGAGCTTCTCTTCCGGCCGCTAGGGGAAAAGGTCAACTTCGCGCCATGGATCCCCTTCTGCCACTTTGCGGCGGCGCAGCGGCTGCGCGACGCGATCCGAGGCGGCGCCGGGCCGGCGGCGGCGAGGCGGGCCCTCGTCCGGGAGCTTTCGAGCCGGTGGAACGAATTCGACGAGGCCGACCGCTCCGCATTCGAGGCGGCGATTGTGCTGTGCGACGAGCTGGAGCGGTTCCGCCCGTTCATGGGCGCCGGGTGGCAGCCGATCGCCGATTACCTGGTCGCCTCAAGGAAGCTGCATCTTCACGGCACGCGCAGCGCGCCGATCCAGGTGGTCGGCATGGGGGATGCCACGGGCGTCCCCTACCATCGCGCCGTGATCCTGCCGATGAACAGCGGCGTCTTCCCCCGAAGGCCCTTCCGCGGCCCCTATCTGAACCTGGTCCACATGCCGCGCATTCACCGGGCGCAGTTCGAGGCGGACGACCTGGCGCTGCGCCAGTTTCTCTCCTTCGGCCGCACGGCCCACATCGCCGCCCTCTACGACCAGGCGGGCGGGGAGGCGCCGTCGCCCCACTTCTCGTTTCTGGCCACCGAATTCGGCAAAAGGCCGGTGAAGCGCCGGATCGCTCCGGCGCCGTTCCGGGCGCCCGAGGGCAGCCCCGCCGTCGAGAACACGGACGATCTGAGAGAGCGGCTTCGGCAGTACAACTGGTCCTACAGCGCGCTGAGCGTTTTCTTCACCTGCCCGTACCGCTTCATCCTGGAATCGATCCAGGAGGTGGCGCCGCCGCCCTGCTTCGAAGAAGAGGAGCCTGCCGCCCTTCTCATCGGGAATTTCCTCCACCGCCTGTTCGCGGGGCTGACGGGCCACCACCCGGCCATCTCCCGTTGGCATGAGCAATTCGAGCAGGGGTGGGAGAGCGACGAGGAGCTGAAGGCGAAGCTGCCCGACCAGGCCGTGCGCAAGGCCATCGTCCGGAGCTACCTGGCCGACATCGCTGCCTGGGAGCGGGAGAAGGGCAGGCGGATCCTCTTTTCCGACGAGGTGACCGCGGCCGAGCAGAGGCTGGAGGCACCTTTTGGCGACGGCCGTTACCGGCTCAAGGGACGCATCGACCGTCTGCAGCGCCATGATGAGGGGAGAATGCTGATCGCGGATCTGAAATACCGGGAGAAATTCAGCGCGGCGGGCCGGCTGGCGGACCGGGTGGACAGGACGGACTCGTTCGACGACCGCTTTCAACTGCTCATCTATGCCTATCTTGTGGTGCGCAGCGGGAAGGCGAGCCCGGAGCGGCTCGATGCGTCCTTCATCTTTCTCAGGCCGAGGGCGCGCGGCGACTACGAGGGGCGGCTTGAGGAGAAGGATCTGGCCGACTGCGACCGGATCATGGAACGGGTCGCGCGGCGGATCGACGGGATGCTGGCGTTGGAGCGCTTTGCCCCCAACTATCAGGCGAAAGGCTGCGCATACTGCCCGTTCAAGGCGCTCTGCCTCAGGCCGGACCTCTACCGGACGGGAGGCCGCCCATGGTGAAGAGCCTCTTTGTCACCACTTCCGCCGGTTCCGGGAAGACCTTCCGCCTGACCCGGGAGGTGCGCAGCCATATCGAGCGCGGCACGGAGCTGGTCGTCGCCGCCACCTTCACCCGCGCCGCCGCCGCCGAAATGGAAAAGCGCATCCTCGAGGTGATCGAGGGGGGGGCGGGGAGCGCGGTCGAGAAACTGCGGCTCATCATGCGGGCCGCCAGGGTGCATTTTTCTACGATCGATGCCCTGTTCCACCAGATCCTCTCAACCGAAGCCTGCGTGCCGCAGGTGGCCGATGAGCACGAGCAGGCGATCATCACCGCCCTGGCCGACGAGCGCTTTTTCCGGCATCCGCGGATCGTCGCCGACACCGAGAACATCCTCATCGCCGCGCGCATCCTCCGCTTGCAGCCCGAGTTTCTGACCGGCGCCCTGGACCAGGCCGGCGAGGCGCTGGCGTCATGGGACTGCCCGGAGGGCCTGCTCGCTGCGCTGAAGATCAGGCAGGCGCGCATCGTCGAGGAATACGAGCGCCTGCAGGAAGCGGTCCGGGCCGTCGCGGAGGGGACGCGGGGAAATCTGCGCGCGCAGGTGGTTCTTCCCCTTCTCGAACCGATCGAGGATCTGGATCTGAAGAAAGCCCTTTTCCGGAAATCCGGCCTGGCGGAGGTCAGCGTGGCCGCGGCCGATCGCCAAACGCCCGCGTATGCCGAATTGCAGAGGCTCTTTCCCCGAATGCGCAAACTCATCGCGGAGCGCCTCATCAACACCAAGCGGCTGCGCGGCGCCGTTCTCAAGCACTTCAGCGAACTGCGCGCCGACCTGCTCACCGAAGAGAAGGCCAGGCTGGGCCGCCTCTATTTCGCGGACATCCCGAAGGCATTGGCGGCCCTCGACGGGCCGGACAGCCCCGACCGGCCGCTTTTCATGGCCCGCCTCTACGAGCACGGGTTCCATCGGACGGCGCATCTTCTCCTCGACGAGTTCCAGGACACGTCGCGGATTCAGTACGACCTGATCCGGCCGCTCCTGGAGGACATCCTGAGCAGCGTGGGGGAAAATGCGGAAGGGGAGCGCTCGGTTTTCCTCGTGGGAGATTGGAAACAGTCGATCTACCAGTGGCGGGACGCGGCGCCCGGCCACCTGAAGGCGTGCCTCGACCCCGTACTGCGAAGCGGGCAGATCGCCGCGGAGACGCTGCCCCACAACTACCGCTCGACGCCGCTGCTCATCGGCTTCTTCAACCACCTGGTCGCCGAGCTGTTCGCGGAAGCCGGGCAGGTCCATCTCCAGACGCCCCCCGGCGAGCCGAAGCATCCGTACAGCGGCATTTCCGAGGTGGAGGCCGTCGCGGCCGCCTGTGACGGCAGCGACGATCCCGCCTATGCGCGGCTCGTCGAGGCCATTCGGCGAAAGCAGGCGGATTACGGGTGCGCCTGGGGCGACATGGCGGTCCTGTGCCGCACCAACGTCCATCTGGACAGGGCGGCATCAGCGCTGGCCGATGCCGGAATACCCACCTCAGGAATTCGCGGGCGCGAGATGCTGTCGCTGTGCGAGGGAGCGGCCCTCTTCCTTTCGCTTGCCGCCCTTTTCGACCGGCATGACGGCTGCTTCATTCCGCGCGCCCTCGCGTCCCTCGGCCACGGCGGGGCGCCGGCAGCCGGGATCGCGGAGCTGGCGCGCACCATCGAAGCGATGCCCCGGCCGCACCGCTTCGCATCCTTTGCCGCCGCCCTGCGCGCACTCCGTCCCTTTTTCCCGCGCGTCCTCATCGAGACGCTCTGGGACGAGGCGGAGGGGTATTTCAACCGGGCCGACTCCGTCGACGCGGCTGCGTTCCTCCGCTATGTGCTGAAGATGTCGCATCTGATCACCGTCCCCGAAGGCGAGCACGCGGGCCGGGTGAAGCTGGCCACGATACACGCCACCAAGGGCCTCGAGTTCCCGCACGTGTTTCTCTTCTGGAAGGAGGAGCGCGACCGGCTGCCCGAGATCCCGAACCCGGAAGACGGCTGTCCGATCGGTCTGAACCAGATGGAGCTTGCGTTTCTCGAAACTGGGCCGATGGAGGGGGTGAAGGGCATTGTGGAGGCGGTGGCGTCCGCAAGGGAAGAAGGGGCCGGGGAGACGGCCAACCTCCTGTACGTGGCGGCGACCCGGGCCATCCGGAGCCTGACGATCCTCCTGCGGGCCGACAGGAATGGCGGGCTGAAGGGGTTCGGTGAACGGCTGTACCGGACCGTCGAAAAGGCGTTGGCGGATGCCGAACGGACGGAGTGCGGCTGGCGGCGGGACTACGGTCCCGGCGTGCGGCGACCGTCCGACCACGAGGAGCTGACGGCGCCGGATCTCGCGGGAGATGCCGCCGCCCGGACCGAAGCGGAGGAGATGGACCCGTCGCTGCGCTCCGCCGCCGTGGAGCAGGGGATCGAACGCGGCCTGCGCATTCACGCGGCGCTGGCCCGGCTGAGCGCGGATCAGGATTCCATACCCCCGGTCGGCCTGACTGAAGAAGAGCGAAACGCGGTCAGCCGCTTCCTGCGCGCGCCGGGGGTTCGCGAGATCCTCTTCCGGCCGGGCGCCGTGCTGACCGAGCAGCACCTCTCCGACACACGCGCCTTCGGCATCGTCGACCGGCTCATCATCGAACCCGGCCGCATCACCCTGATCGATTTCAAGACGGGGCGCGTCGGCCACCTCGCCGACCGGTACGGCGCCCAGATGATTCGCTACCAGACCATCCTTCGGGGGCTTTTCAAGGGGCATCCGGTCGAATCCTACCTGATGTTCGTCGACGAGCCGGAACGAATCGTCAAAATTTGAGAGAGGACTGCAAGGGGAAGACATTCCAGGGAAATCACCTGTGTCACGTGACAACAGGGGCTGGGTCATTTCGATTCAGCCCCTGTTGTTGAGTATGGAACTGAAGGAGGGGGGGCAGAAAAAAACTGCAAAAATAATTTGACAACCGTTGGAATATCTGTTAGAAAGTTTCCCATCAGGAAACATTCAGTGGTATGGATATTCCTTTATAATCGAATAGATATGGATGTTTGTAAACGGATTTGCAGGTAAGTATACCAACATGAAACAAAATCCGGCAATCATCGAGGCCGAAATCGGCAGGCGGATCAAGGCGCTCCGCACGCAAAAACGAATCACCCTCGAAGCGCTCGCCCAGAAGACCGGATTCACCAAAGGCTACCTCTCGAAAGTCGAAAAATCGGAGAAATCCCCGCCCGTCTCAACGCTCGGGATCATCGGCCGGGCGCTCGGCATCACCATATCGGCCCTCCTGGGCGAGGAGGCGCCGCGCACCGCCCTCTGCCTCGTGCGCAAAAACGAGCGTCCGCTCATTTCCAGGGACGGTACGGCCTTCGGGTATTCCTACGAGGCCATGGCCTACAAATATCCGAACAAAATCATGGAGCCTTTTCTTCTGACGCTCCCCGTCAAACAAAAGAAGCGCACCCTCTACCAGCACGAAGGGGAAGAAATCCTGTTCGTCATCCAGGGAACGATGAAGTTTTATCACGGTGACGATGTTTACACGGTCAACGAGGGCGATTGTGTCTATTTCGATTCAAATTATCCCCATTTCGGGGAGTCTGTCGGGGCCAAAGAGGTCAAGTGCTTCATGGTCATCTGCAACCCCGTCACTGGGAAGGAAAGGAGGGCTTAGACGTGGACTTCAAGGATATCCGGCGCATCGGCGTGATCGGGGCCGGCCTCATGGGGCATGGAATCGCGCAGGTCTTCGCCTCGGCGGGCTACGCCGTCAATCTCTACGACGCGGACAAGGCCACCCTGGAGGCGGCAAAGGGCAAAATTCATGCGAATTTCAAGGTCTTTATCGACCTCGGTCTGGCTGAGCCGAAAGATGCGGCGGACTGTCTCGGCCGAATCACCCTCTGCAATTCCCTTGCGGCCCTGTGCGAGGATTCCCAGTACATCATCGAAGCCATCCTGGAAGATCTCGACCTGAAGCGAAAGGTCTTCGCCGAGGTCGAGAGCCACGCGGCTTCGGATTCCATCTTTTCGAGCAACACATCGGCCATCAGCATCACGGAGATCGGGAAAGCCCTGAAGAACAGAGGCCGCTTCATGGGGACCCACTTTTGGAATCCGCCTCAGGTGCTGCCCTGCGTCGAGGTGATCCGCGGCGAGCAGACCGATGACGGCGCCTTCGAGACCGTTTTTGCATTAATGGAGAAAGTGGGCAAGGTGCCCGTCCGCGTCCTCAAGGATATACCGGGCTTTCTCGGCAATCGGCTCCAGCATGCCATGTGGCGGGAAGCGATTTCGCTTTGCGACAGGAAGGTTGCCAGCGCGGAAGATATCGACAAGGTTGTGAAGTACGGCTTCGGGGCCCGGATGCCCTTCATCGGCCCCATGGAAACGGCGGACCTTGCCGGACTCGTCCTGACGCGTGACATTCATAAATATTTGTTCCCGTTCCTCGATTCGGCCACGAAGCCGGCGCCGGTCCTGGAAGGGCTCATCTCCGAGGGCGCCACCGGCGTCAGGGCCGGGCGGGGATTTTACGAGTGGACGCCGGACAAAATCCAGCGGATCATCCAGCAGCGTGACACCGTCCTGCTGCGCATTCTCCGGGAAATCATCGGGCCGGCAGGGCGCGACTGATGCAGGAGGTCTTCGGGGCGGCAATGTCATCACGCGGCGGTTTCAAGGAATCATTAGAGAGGTTAATCCAATGAGCGATATCCCTGTGTTCTTTCTGCATGGGCTGGCTTACGGGGGCCTGCTCTTCCTCGTATCGGCAGGCCTGACCCTGGTCTTCGGGATGATGAACGTCCTGAACTTTGCGCACGCAGCCATGTATATGCTGGGGGCCTATTTTTCCTATGCCCTTCTGCAGGAGACCGGCCAGTTCTGGCTTTCCCTCATGGTCTGCCCGATTCTCCTCTTCATCATCGGGGCGCTGATCGAGCGGTTTCTGTTGCGACGCGTCCACATCTTCGGGCATGTGCACGAGCTGCTGCTCACATTCGGGCTCGCCTACATCATTACGGAGATTGTCAAATGGGTCTGGGGCAACTTCCCGCTTGCCGTCAACGTCGGGGGCTTTTTAAACGAAACGGTTGAGATCATCGGCATCACCTATCCCGTTTACCGGATCTTCATTTTCGCCTGCGCCGTCCTCGTGGGAAGCATCATGGCGCTCATTCTCTATAAAACCCGTCTCGGGATCATTCTCCGGGCCGCCGTCAACGACAGCGAAATGGTGAATGCCCTGGGATTCAACGTGCCCCTCGTTTTCATGGGCGTCTTTGCCTTCGGCGCGGCCCTGTCCGGCTTCGCGGGCGTCATTGCCGGGCCGCTGCTCTCGACCTTCCCCGGCATGGCAAACGAGATCCTTCTTGACGCCTTTGTCGTGATCGTCGTCGGCGGGTTCGGAAGCCTCGGCGGCGCCGTGGCCGCGTCGCTGATCATCGGCGAGTTGCAGTCCTTCGGCGTGCTGCTCTTCCCGAAGCTTTCCATCGCACTCGTCTACCTGCTCATGGCAGTGGTCCTGATTGTGAAACCCTCCGGCCTCTTTGGTGAAAAGCAATGAAAATACGGAAAAACGCAAGCTATCTGTTCATCGCGATTCTCTTTGCCCTCGGGGCCGTGATGCCAATGGTCCTCAAGCAGTACCACCTGAACATGCTGACGGAGATCATCGTGTTTGCCCTGTATGCCGTCAGCTATAACCTCCTGCTCGGCTATGCGGGCCTGCTTTCCTTCGGTCACGCCATGTTCTTCGGAACGGGGGCATTCACGGTGGCCGTGTCATTGATCCACATCCCCGGCCTCTCCATGTGGGGCGCCATCACGTTGGCGGTCGCATTGACGACCGCGGTCGGTTTCGTTGCGGGGGGACTGCTGCTGCGTCACAAGGGCGCCTACTTTGCGCTTCTGACGATGGCTTTCAACGCCCTCTTCTATGCCGTGGCGACGAAGTGGCACACCGTCACGGGCGGCGATGACGGCCTCAGCATCACGCGGCCTGACCTGGCTTTGGGGTTCACTACGGTTGGAATGGGGGACATCGCGAGCTTTTACTACTTCACGCTGGTCATCATCGGGGCGGCCATCGCCTTTTGCTGGTACTTCACGCAGACGGCCATGGGGCAGACGGTGCTGATGATGCGCGAAAACGAAGAGCGGATGAAGTTCCTGGGATACAACACCAACGTCAGCCGCCTCATTCTTTTCACCTTTACGGGCGCCATGGCGGGGCTGGCGGGTGCGTTCTACACGCTTCACTTCCAGTTCTGCTCCCAGTCGGCCATCAGCATCGACATGACGACAACGGTGCTGCTCATGACCTTTGTCGGCGGAACGGGGACCTTCTGGGGACCGATGCTCGGGGCCCTGGTATACATCATCCTCCAGAACTACCTGAGCGACATTACGGACCGCTGGCCTCTGTTCATGGGGCTGATCTTCGTCTTCATGGTTCTTTTCATCCCCGGAGGGCTGACGCAGATCATCCAATCCATTCGAAACCTGTTTACGGGAAAGGCAAACACGGGCCGGCCCAAGGCTGCCAAGGAAGTTGCATCATGAGCGAATACCTGCACATCAAGGACATCCACAAGGACTTTTCGGGCCTCAAGGTTCTCACCGGCGTTGATTTCAAGGTGAGGGAAAAAGAGCGGCACGCCGTCATCGGCCCCAACGGGGCGGGCAAGACGACGCTCTTCAACATCATCAGCGGGAATTTCAAGGCCTCGTCGGGGGCGATCCTGTTCAAGGGAAGGGACGTTTCCGGCAAACCGGCCCACGCCATGAACCGCCTCGGGCTGTCGCGATCCTTCCAGATCACCAATGTCTTCCAGGAGCTGTCCGTCTTCGACAACATCCGCTCGGGTGTGCGCTCCCGTCACGGGCTGAGGTATCATTTCTTCCGCAGACCCGCGCATGACCGTGCCATCAACGAACGCACGGAGGCCATCGCCGCGGAGGTCGGACTGCAGGACGCCATGGACATGCCCGTCAGCGCCCTGTCGTACGGCCAGCAGCGGGCCCTGGAGATCGCGATCACGCTCTCCACGGAGCCCGAGCT
>ERZ795054.4143-NODE-4143-length-10862-cov-4.633941_pt1 | contig 10862 bp, 7 predicted proteins | sample MGYA00375138_ERZ795054 | MGnify/ENA primary metagenome ERZ795054 (study PRJEB30183, sample SAMN05720215) | anaerobic digester metagenome | isolation source: active sludge of municipal wastewater-treating anaerobic digesters | place: USA | collected 2014-12-23 ...
CTCTGGTGACTCAGGATAGAGAGTTTGATCCAGATCAAAGCCGATCACTTTAATTTGTGAATAATCAGTAGTTTTATTTTGTGAAGTTGACATAGAAGATAAGGGCTTCGCCTAATGGATAATTTAAGTTAGTTGAATATTGAGTCAGTAGGTAGTTTATTAGTTTTTGGTCTTTTGTTAATTTGGCTAAGGAGTGGTTGGCAAAGACCGCTGTCCCGTTAACCTTGCCCCCTAAAACGTTTGCTTGGAAGAATACGAGTTTGTCGCCTTGGGCCTCATCTTGGCCGGGGTAGAACTCAGACAAGATAGGATTATTGTGCATAACCCCTTTATTCTTAAGATAATCAATTGCTTTCTTTAAGATGTTTTGACCTTGGTAATTTTCTAGCTTGTCGAGAATTTTATCGTTTGGTTTCTCTACTTCTTTTTGCGCTTGGAAATTTATATAAGCGACACCCTTTTTATCTGTGGGGAGTTTTATATTTTTGCCTAGTTGGTAGGGCCCAGTTTCTTTGTCTGTCTTTTCGTTTGGTTTAGATGGCTCACCCAATATCTTTTTTGTTTTTTGCTCTTCTGTTAGGAGCAGAATATTTGCTCGATTAGAAAGCATAAAAAGGTCTCCAGTTGGCAAGCCAAGACTTTCGGCCACTGTCTTGGTGTAGGCATCATATAACCCAAAAATATTCTCGGGATAAGCGTTAACCGTATTGTGAGCCCGGGCGATGTGGAAGGAGTTTAACTTTCCATTCTGGATGAAGAAGATATCATGAGTGAGACAAGGGTCGTGAGTATATTTTATCTGGCCATTTTCTTTATTAATTTCGAAAGACATATCTTTGACTGGATCGAAGCGCTGGATTATTGTTGCTTGGTCTGGATTTTTTTTGAGTAATTCAATCGTCTTAGTTAATTGATCGAAGCCAAAATAGGCTCTTGTTCTCTCGCCATAAGAATATGATCCATCATGATCAAGACGAAGTAATTGTTTTTTATAATTGGCTCTTGCTTTTTCTGCTTTTTGTTCTCCTTGGTCATAAATTTTGGGAATAACTTTGAGAGCGATTGAGGTATCTCTAAAAATTGATAAGACAGAGGCTGAGCGAGCTAAACCTTTCCATTTGTCGCCGTGGTCTTCGGTTAGTCCCTCGGTGTAAATTTTTCTCAGAACACTCTTATGGACATCAAGGAAAGAGTCTCCCTCAGCTAGGCAGAGAGGGAAGTGTTCTTTGTTGATAGAGAAGATGACATCAAAATCTTGGATAAAGGAATAACCTAATTTGGTGGCAACAGCTGCGCGACCAATTTGAGTTCCAATATCTAAACGATGAAGGATATCCATTTCGTAAGATTCGAAACGGTCTTCTTTGTCTATTCTTTTTATTAAGGTTGGAGCTGTTTCGGCGAGGAGTTCGAAAACTTTCTCGCAAGCATCAAAGGCAAGACACATAACAGAAATTTTTTGATTACGAGTGTTCACTTTATAGTAATAACGATTATCAATCTTAAGATCGATAACTGGTTCTAGTTTTATTTCTTTTTGCCCTTTCTCCTTACTCGGGGAGATAAAGGAGGGGAAAGAAATATTATTAACTAATTCTGTATTCACTCGGCCTAGTTCAGCCCCCAAGAGGAGTTGGTTTAGGGAGCTTAACTTGTCTTTGTTTTTTCCCAATTGGCGCATTATCGAGTAGGCTATAACAAAAGGGTCTTTCCCCTTTATGTAGAGCTTTTCATTATTTATGTTTAGATCAACTCTAATCTGATCGTTCTCTATACTAACTTTAAAGGGGCAGGAGAATTTTTCTTTAATCTCTTCAAGTTCAATTCTTGGTAATTGTAACTGTTGAAAATCTTTAGCCTGCAGTGGGGTTAGGTTTTTTTCTTCAGCCTTAGTCGTGTTAATTTCTTTAATAACTTTGTTAAGAGAATCATAGTAGATACTCCCTTTCTCGTTAATCTTAATTAAGAGGTCGTGTAGTTTAGGAGAGATCTTTGGTTTAAGCCAGGTGAGATAGTTGTTTATAATCTCGTCACTTTTTTTATGGGCATGCATAAAAAGTGGGAGCACAATAATTTCTTGGCGAAAGTGGTCGAAGATTTTGTTTGTAATGTTGGGGTAATAAGGGGAACTGGCAATACCTTCAGATATATAATTACCAAGCTTTTTTGGGTCGAAGTCTTTCATTAAGGCAAGCAACAAATTTGTGCTAGGGGAGAAAGTTAATGATTCTTCGGAAAAAAGAATTAAAAACTTTTGGGTTGGGTGAGCAAGTGAATTAATAATCATACGCTCGCAACCATCGCGATTAACGATAAGGGGACCTAGAACTGAAACTAGGTGGCGATTGTCTTCATCTATCTCATTCCAGACTTGCCCCGGGGCCGTGGTATTGGTGCAAATACCGATTGGCCCCGTTGACCCCTCTTCTGGTGTCATGAGAATAGCATCAACTAGCGGGAAATTTCTTATTTTTTTGTCTACCATTTTTTGCTTGTCCATAGATCGGGCAATAAATCGCTAATTGTTCTTTGGATCAAATTATCGGTTTCTTTGGCAAAACACAGAATTTTTAGATCCCAGTTAAATTTAGTTGAAAGTTCGCCCAAGAACTGTCGACAACCACCACAGGGGAAACAAGGTGAGTCAGTGTATTTGGTCGAGACTAGTCCGAGATGAGTAATCTCATCGTCTTTATTCATTAAGGCGCTAATGATTACGTTCATTTCTGAATGAAGTCCAAGTCGTTCATCAAAGGAAGAATATTGTCCGCCATAGTAAAGTCGTCCACTTTTTGTTATTACGGCCGTCCCATAACCAGAAGTACCCTCCGAGGTTGGGAAGTTGCGCTCTAGACCCTTTATCGCATATTCCTTTAAGATTTTTGGATAGTCCAAATTTTGCGTTGGGAGCTCTAGCCAATTATGACTGGCCTTTATATCTGAATTTATTCGAGTTAATAAATTATTAGTTGGTTGATAAACCGTGTAAAATTGACTTAGATTTGGGGTGTAAAATAATTTATTTCCTGATGTATTAACAACCGAATACTCAATTGTCTTTCCTGTTCGGCGAGAATAATCAATAATAATTTTGGCGATTATTGGAGAAAGCGAAAAAACTTTTTCGTCTGATTCTCTTAAGGTTATTATTCGGTGGACCTTGTAATCTTGAGCTAATGTTGATAGACCTAAAACTGCTTGTTCGGAAGATATTCCTAATAATTTATTATCAGAATCTACTGACCCAGCCAGATAATGGGCACCACTTTCTGATTGGGCCAAAGAAACAGATCTCTGCTTACTATCTTTTTTGCCTACTGACAGGTTAAGATTTTCGACTAATAATTTTAAGTCATCCATTATCCAATGTTAGTTCTTAATTTGCTAACGTTTAAGTCGGCCGGTGTCCAGTCATAGTGAAGAGTCTTTTTTAAAAAATCATTTAAGAGATGTATTTTGTCGCGCTCAAGACGGGGATACATTTTTTCTGATTGCTTACTTGACAGTCTAACGGTTGGATGGAAGGGGACGGGGAAGGCGTAGTAGGGGATGAGTGGTGTTTCGCCAGATTCTACTAAGAGGACGTCTATTGGTTCATTGAGGTGTTCGATCGAATAATCAATTCGGTGCATACCATCACAAATAATGTAAAAATCAAAATAGCCAGTATGTTGAATACCGTAATTTATAATCGGAGCATTAGAATGAAAAACGTCTAGAGAGTGAATAGAACTAACTTCATCGATGAAATAATTATTTAAGTAGCGATCGGCTAAGTGATGAAGATTATCATTAGCATCTTTGACGTAAAAATTTTTGAATCTCTGGCTTAATTTACTCAAATCAATGAAGCCATTTTTAAGATAATAAGTATGTTTCTCAATTATTGGCGGTAGCATGTGAAAAACTCCTCGCCCTTCCCATTCGTATTCGATAGCTCCCTTAAGTTGATTAACTCTCATTTTCTCTTTGGTGAGAAATTTGTCGACGATCTTTATTATTTCTGTTTGGTTTTGATAAATAGTCGGTTGGGGTGAGAAAAGAATTTGTTCACTGTTATTTGTTATGATTATTGGTGATTGACCCATGGCTTTGGCGGGAAATACTTTTGCTTGAGAAAATTTAGCTTTTTTGTAGGGTTTAAGATTCTCGTTTTTTTTATTGTAAAGTCCCCGGAAGATAATTCGTCTCAAACGGTCAGTTAGATCATCAAAATTAACCTTTTTTTGAAGAGTTATCTTATCTTTCATCTTATTTCCATTATACATTTTTAGCACAAATAGACTAGGGCTTCCTGTTGTAGCCAATATGGGCTAAAAATGTTAGATTTTACCTATGAAAGATAAACAAATAGAGAAGTTAATTAAGGCGGAGGAGAAGCGCCAAAAAGGGGTGATTAATCTTATTGCCTCGGAGAATTATGTCTCTAAAGATGTTCTTGACACGTTGGGTTCAGTGCTAACCAATAAATATGCTGAGGGCTATGCTGGAGCTCGCTATTATGGCGGGAATGAAATTTCGGATCAAGTAGAAAATTTGTGTCAGGAAAGAGCCTTAAAACTTTTTAAATTAAACTCTAAGACTTGGGCGGTTAATGTTCAGCCTTTGTCTGGTTCGCCAGCCAACTTGGCCGTCTATCTAGCTTTGGTCCCGAAGGGCGGGAAGATTATGGGGATGGAGCTCTCTCATGGGGGGCACTTAACCCATGGACATAAGGTCTCGGTGACAGGTAAGTTTTGGCAGCAGGTTCCTTATGGGGTTAGTCGAGATACCGAAGAATTAGATTATGAGGTTATTAAGAGGCTAGCACTTAAAGAGAAGCCAGATATTATTGTTGCCGGCTTTACGGCTTATCCGCGGAAGATTGATTGGAAGAAGTTTCGAGAAATTGCGGACGCTTGTCATGCTTACTTAATGGTAGATATGTCACATATCGCTGGTCTCGTCGCAGTGGGGGAGCATTCTTCACCTTTTCCTTGTGCTGATATTGTAACCACCACGACTCATAAGACTTTGCGCGGGCCACGAGCGGGTTTGATTTTTTCGCGAATTGATAAACGTGAATTAAATAAAAAAATTGATAAAGCTGTTTTCCCTGGGATCCAAGGTGGGCCACATCTCAATCAGATTGCCGCTGTGGCGGTGACTTTAGCTGAGGCGGGTCGGCCTGAGTTTAAGGCTTATACCAAACAAATAGTTAAAAATACTAAAACTTTAGCTACCGAATTGAAGAAGAGAGGTTGGCGCTTGGTTTCGGATGGCACAGACAATCATCTGATTTTGGTTGATGTGGCCGGTTCGACAGAGGGTAAAATTACCGGCAAGACAGCCAGTGAGAAATTAGAGAAAGAGGGGATAATTGTTAATAAAAACACTATTCCTTTCGATACTCGAACTCCGGTCGACCCTTCGGGGATTCGTCTAGGGACAGCGGCCGAGACAACACGCGGTAAAAAAGAAAAAGATATGATAAAAATTGCCGAGAAGATCGATAAAATTTTAAGAAAATCCCGCTAAGCGAGATAAACAAGAAATGATATTAAACCTAAAAAAATTCCCCGTCGCGACAGCTGTCGCGACGGGATGGAGACTTGCGAGCTTAAAATTTAAGCTCGACGAGGAATTACAAAAACAATTTTACCAGAAGGGTTGTTCTCAGTTGCTTTGGTTACAGCTAGGAGAATCGTGATCCCCTGGTCATTTTTGACCTTAATCGTCTTAGTTCGAAGCCCCTTGTTCCCGATGAGGAATCTTAATTTTTTCTCACCTATTTTCTCTGGGGGACTAGCCCCTGGGTGTTCTTCCCAAAACTTTAGTACGACACTATCTGTTGTTTCTTTCTTTTTTGTGCTTGCTACCACGGCCATTGGCTTTTCTCCTCTTTTTTGTTACTTTTTGGACACAATTTCAAACTCCTTTTTAAGGTTGCCATATTCGTGGTAAAATATCAAGATACCTCAATTTTTGCTAATTAGGGCTGGAGGTGCTAGATTTTCTAAATAAATGGCACGTGAAATTATAAAAAATTTAATCACTAAGTCACTAGCCGAACTCAATTTGTCGGCGGTTGATTTTGATATTAATCACCCTGAGCTTACTTTTGGTGATTATTCGTCTAACGTCGCGATGATGCTTGCCCGAACTGGCAATCAGGGCGGGTTGGCCAAACAAGAGGACAAGAACCCTAAAGATCTCGCTGAAGCCATAAAAAACAAAATTACCGAACAAGCAGATCCTAATATTAAGGATGTCCAAGTGGCGGGACCAGGCTTCCTTAATTTCTACTTGAGTGACACTTTCTTCCAGACATCTCTCCAGAGCATTTTGGCTGAGCCAGAGGCCTTTGGTCAGACGAAGGATTTTGCCGACCAGAAGGTAATGGTGGAGTATACCGACACCAATCCATTCAAAGAGTTCCATATTGGTCACTTGATGGGTAACATTATTGGCGAGACGCTCTCGCGTTTGTATCTGGCTAGTGGGGCCGAGGTTAAGCGGGCTTGCTATCAGGGTGATGTGGGTATGAATGTGGCTAAGGCCCTCTGGGGGATGCTTAAACTCGAGGCTGAGACTCCCCAAGAAGACGCTTCTCTAACCGAGAAAATAAAATTCTTAGGACAGGCTTATGCGCTAGGGGCTAAGGAGTATGAAGAAGGTAGTGAGAGTGCCAAGGAGGGGATAATTATAATTAATAAGAAGATTTACAAAAGAGATGATCCTAAGCTGAACAAAGTTTATGACCTTGGTCGTCGTTGGAGCTTAGAACAATTCGAGACTATCTACGAGAGACTAGGGACGAAGTTCGATTACAATTTCTTTGAGAGCGAAGTTTGGCCTCTAGCGGAGAAGTTAGTAGAGAGAGGTCTCGCTGAAGGAACTTTCGAGAAGAGTGAGGGAGCTGTCGTCTTCCATGGTGAGAAGTATGATCCCAAGCTTCATACTAGAGTTTTTATTAATTCTAAAGGCTTGGTTACTTATGAGGCCAAAGATCTGGCTTTGGCGAAGACAAAGCATGACAAATATCCTTTCGACTTATCGATCTCTATTACTGGCCACGAACAAGATGCGTACTTTGCTGTTGTCTTGGAGGTCATGAAGCATGTTTTGCCAGAGATTGCGCCTAAGGTTAAGCATCTCTCTCATGGCATCTTAGTTTTGCCAACGGGTAAGATGTCGTCTAGGACCGGGAAGGTTGTCACAGCTGAGAATCTTATCGATCAAGTGAGAGAAAAAGTTTTAGAAAAAATTCAAGATCGCGAACTGTCGGCTGAGGAGAAAGATGATATTGCTGAGAAGGTGGCCGTGGGTGCGATCAAATATTCTATTCTCAAGCAGGGGATAGGGAAGGATATTGTCTTCGATTTCGATAAGTCCCTATCTTTTGAAGGAGACTCTGGCCCTTATCTCCAATATACTTATACTCGAGCTCTCTCTGTTCTCAATAAGGCGGAAATTTCGAAGTTGGACTTCAAGGAGCTCGAAGTCCAACTTCAGAAATTACCAGCCTCGGTTGTCCCCTTAGAACATTTACTCTATCGTCTCCCTGAAGTTGTGGAGAGCGCTTATAGCGAACTCGCTCCGCAGAAATTGGTAACTTATCTAATAGAAGTGGCGGGCGCCTTCAATAGCTTCTATGCCCAAAACCAGATTATCGGTAGCGAACACGAAATCTATTTCCTCGCTCTTACTCGCGCCACTTCCATTGTTCTCAAAAATGGCCTCAACCTTCTGGCTATCCCCGTTCTCGAAAAAATGTAAAAAATAAACCCCGTGGACGCATTGGCGCATCCACGGGATGATGGGAAAATGTTTTACTGCTAATAGATACAATAAGCATTCAAGATTCCGTCAAGGTATATATAGGCATCGTCCATTTCACCGATGAAATGTTCGATTTCTTGTGCGTCTACAACCTTGATCATATTCTTGACCATGTTGGCATCACTTTTGTACCGTGATACCGACAAATATTTGGCACCGCTTACGGGGTCGGTTAATGTTAAACCTGAACTGTCACCAAAGACTCTTATCATAGGAACACCTCCTTTCTGTTCTCATTACTATCAAACTTTAATCATATTGTAAATATCTTTATTTTACGGTAAATTAGAGAGATGACTGAGGGAGACCTTAATCCTAATAAATCTGAAATTGCCAAGAAAGAGGAGGCGATTCTTAAGTTTTGGCAGGATAATAAAATTTTTGAGAAGACTCTAGAGAAGGAGGCGTCCAAAGGTGAATTTGTCTTTTATGATGGGCCACCATTCGCGACGGGTTTGCCTCACTATGGTCACCTCTTGGCGGGCACGATGAAGGATGTGATCCCGCGTTACAAGACGATGCAGGGTTACCATGTTCGTCGTCGTTGGGGTTGGGATTGTCATGGTTTACCCATTGAGAATTTGGTAGAGAAGGAATTAGATTTCAAAACTAAGAAAGATATTGAGGACTACGGTGTCGAGGAATTCAATATGAAGGCGTGCGAGAGCGTTCTGCGTTATGCCGATGAGTGGAAGAAGATCATCCCGCGCCTTGGTCGTTTCGTCGATATGGAGAATGATTATCGTACCATGGACCCGTCTTATTCGGAGTCTATTTGGTGGATTTTTAAAACGCTCTATGACAAAGGTTTAATTTATGAGGGCTACAAGTCAATGCATATTTGCCCGCGTTGCGAGACGACCCTGTCTAATTTCGAAGTAACTCAAGGTTATAAGGACGTGACGGATATTTCTGTTACTGTAAAGTTTGAACTTGTTGATGAACCAGGGACTTTTGTGCTCGCTTGGACAACGACCCCGTGGACTTTGCCGGGCAATGTTGCTCTGGCTGTTAATCCAGATATTGAATATGTAAAAATAAAAATCGCTGAACAAGCTGGTTTATATATTCTGGCCAAAGAACGGCTCTCTGTTATCAAGCAACAATATGAAATCGTCGAAGAATTTAAAGGTCAAGATTTAATAGGCAGAAAGTATCAGCCAGTTTTTGCTTATTATTCTGCTGATGAGAATCTGAAAAATAGAGAGAATGGTTGGAAGATTTATGGTGCTGATTTTGTCACGACCGAAGATGGTACTGGTGTTGTTCATATTGCCCCCGCCTTTGGTGATGACGACTATCAACTGGCGCTTAAGGAAAATTTGCCTTTTGTTCAACACGTAGCGATGAATGGTGAATTTAGACCTGAAGTGACTGATTTTGTCGGATTTAAAGTTAAACCAATAGATAACCCTCAGGCGACAGATATTGAAGTGTTAAAAAATTTGGCTGGACGTGATTTACTCTTTGCTAAAGAAAAATTCACGCACTCTTATCCGCATTGTTGGCGTTGCAACACTCCACTGCTTAATTATGCAACTTCATCTTGGTTTGTAAAAGTTACTAATTTTAAGGACAAGCTTGTGGCCGAGAATAAGAAGATTAATTGGATTCCCGAGCATGTCCGCGATGGTCGCTTTGGTAAATGGCTGGAGGGTGCGCGTGATTGGGCAATTTCTCGAACTCGTTTTTGGGGGGCGCCACTACCCGTTTGGCGCTGTGCTAAATGTGATAAGGTGGAGGTGATTGGTTCGGTTGCGGATCTTTCTCGACTTTCTCGATCAGCCAAGAATCGTTACTTCTTTATTCGTCATGGTCAAGCCGAAGCGAATCTAAAAGATTCTATCAGTGCTGACCCTAACGAGCCAAATCATCTGACTGACAAGGGGAGAGGGGAGGTTCTTGCTTCTGCTGAGAAGTTGTCTGGTCACAAGATTGATTTAATTTTTTCTTCAGATTTTGTCCGAACTAAGGAGACGGTGACACTCGTGGCTGAGAAACTGAATTTCCCTCTTAGCGAAGTTGTCTACGACGAACGCTTGCGGGAAATTGCTACTAAGGGCGCACCGGTTAGAACTTGGCGAGAATACAATGAAGGTTTCGGTTCTATCAAGGGTCGTCTTCATGGTCGCCCTACTGGTTGGGGCGAGAATTATAATGATGTGCGTCAGAGAGTAATGGAATTTCTCTTCGAGTTAGATAGCAAATATGAAGGCAAAAATATCTTGATTGCGAGCCATGGCTTACCCCTCTTTATGGTTCAGGCGACCATGAGTCAATTGTCTGACGAGGAGATTGCCAATCGGCCTAAGCGAGGCGAAGATTTTGCTACGGGGGAATTGCGAGAAATTAATTTTACTCCCTATCCGCACAATCGTCGCTATGAGTTAGACTTACATCGACCTTATATTGATGAATTTAAATTACCTTGTATTTGTGGTGGCGAAATGGAGCGAGTGCCTGATGTCTTTGATTGCTGGTTTGAGTCCGGTTCTATGCCTTATGCTCAAGATCACTATCCTTTTGAGAAAGATAATTTCGATCCTGAACAGGGGAAGAGTTTCCCGGCGGATTTTATTGCCGAAGGTCTCGACCAGACGCGTGGGTGGTTTTATAGCCTGATTGTCCTCGGGGTCGCACTCTTTGGTCAGAGTCCGTACAAGAATGTCATTACTAATGGCCTTGTTTTGGCTGAAGATGGTCAGAAGATGTCTAAGAGTCTTAAGAATTATCCTGACCCGATGACTATTGTCGACAATTATGGCGCCGATGCCCTTCGACTTTATTTAATGGCAAGTCCGGCCGTCCATGGTGAGGATCTTAATTTCTCCGAGAAGGGGGTGGGGGAGATTGGTCGCAAAATTGTGATACGACTTTTAAATGTCCTTTCTTTCTATCAGATGTATGGGGAAAATGGCACCGAGAATGTACCCGAGGCTAAGCCTCAAGTGTCCCCGAGGCTTAGCCTCGGGGAGTTACCCAACGTTCTCGATCAGTGGATCTTGATCCGTCTCCAAGAGACCACCTTGGCTGTAGGGGAG
>ERZ795054.4144-NODE-4144-length-10860-cov-3.967422_pt1 | contig 10860 bp, 9 predicted proteins | sample MGYA00375138_ERZ795054 | MGnify/ENA primary metagenome ERZ795054 (study PRJEB30183, sample SAMN05720215) | anaerobic digester metagenome | isolation source: active sludge of municipal wastewater-treating anaerobic digesters | place: USA | collected 2014-12-23 ...
CAAGGCGCTGGCCATCGCCGGCAAGCTGCCCGGCCTGTGCGGCATCGCCTACTGGGACGACTCGGGCATGTGGTCGTACCGGCATGATCTGCTGCATGCCTTCGAAGCCTTGTGCGCCACCGGCCGCAAGGAACACGAACGCCACCCGGATCGTTTCGCGCAGATCGTCCAGGCCGGCAGCGTCGACGACCTGGCGCTGCTGACCTACACCTCGGGCACCACCAGCAAGCCCAAGGGCGTGATGATCAGCCACCGCTGGTTGATCGACAACGCCACGCGCATGCGCAGCGCGCTGCCGATAACGCCCGGCATGGAGTACCTGTCCTACACGCCGCTGGCCTGGATCACCGAGCAGCTGCTGGGTGTGACGCTGGGCCTGACGCTGCCGCTGGTGGTCAACTTCCCCGAGGGGCCCGACCAGGTGCTGCCCAACCTGCGCGAGCTGGCGCCGCACATGGTGCTGTTCGGCCCGCGCCAGTGGGAAAGCATCGCCGCCACCATCGAGGCCCGCATGCTGCACGCAGGCGAACTGGCGCGCGGCCTCTACCGCTGGGGCGTGCGCATCGGCCACGATGTGCACGTGGCCAGGCTCGAAGGCCGGCCGGCGCCTGCGCTGTCGCGGCTGCTGCTGCCGCTGGCCGAGCTGCTGACGCTGCATGCAGTGCGCGACCAGTTCGGCTTCCTGCGTTCCAAGATCGCGGTCTCCGGCGGCACGGCGATGGCGCCCGACGTGTTCCGCCTCTTCCATGCCCTGGGCGTGCCGCTGCGCAACATCTACGGCTGCTCGGAGTTCGGGCTCATCGCCGGCCACCGCGGCGAGCGCTACGACCTCGAAACCGTGGGCCCGCTTCTCGATGTGGACCCCGCCTTCGGCGCGCCGCTGGAAGCCCGCATCGAGGCCGGCGGCGAACTGCTGCTGCGCGGCGGCACCGGCTTCCTGGGCTACTGGCACAAGCCCGACAAGACGACGGCACTCGACCGCGACGGCTGGTTCGCCAGCGGCGACGCGGTGCGCCGCACCGAGCGCGGCGAGATCGTGTTTCTCGACCGAGTCGAGCACTTGGTCAAGCTGGCCAGCGGCCACCTGTACCCGCCGCAGTTCATCGAGACGCGGCTGCGCTTCTCGCCCTTCATCAAGGACGTGATGGTGCTCGGCGACGCCACCCGGCCCTGGGTCGGCGCACTGATCAACATCGACATGGGTGTGGCCGCACGCTGGGCCGAGGAGCGCCGCATCGCGTTCTCCACCTTTACCGACCTGTCGCAAAGGCCCGAGATCCGCGCCCTGGTGCGCGACGAGATCGCGCGCATCAACAACTTGCTGCCCGAGGGTTCGCGCGTCGTGCGCTTCGCCAACTTCCCGAAAGAGCTGGACGCCGACGAGGGCGAGCTCACGCGCACGCGCAAGCTGCGTCGCGAGTTCCTGGAGCAGCGCTACAAGGCGCTGATCGAAGGCCTGTACGCGGGTGCGGAAGACATCGATTGCGCCATCGCCATCACCTACCAGGACGGTCGCCAGGGCGTGCTGCGCGCCACCGTGACCGCCACCAACATCACCAAGGCCGGCCCGCGATGATCATCGAGTTCTTCAACTACGCGCTCAACGGCGCCTTGCTCGGCCTGCTGTACTCGCTGGTGGCGATGGGCTTCGTCGTCATCTACCGCGCCAGCAAGGTCTTCAACATGGCGGTCGGTGAGATGCTGGTCGTCGGTGCCTTCCTGGTCTGGTGGGCCGTGCAGTCGCGCGGCATGCACCCGGCCGTGGGCATCGGCGTGGCGCTGGCGATTTCGGTGCTCATCGGCCTCGCCATCGAACGCCTGCTGTTCCGCCGCCTGATCGGCGAGTCGGTGTTCTCGATGATCATGGTCACCATCGGCCTGCTGATCCTGATGCGCGGCCTGGTGCTGCTGATCTGGGGCCCGCAGGAACGCCAGTTCCCGGCCATCATTCCGCTCGCGCCGCTGATCTTCGGCGAGCTGATCGTGCCGCGCTCGCTGGCCGCCGGTGGCATCATCGCCGTGGTCTGCGCCGCCGGTCTGCACTGGTTCTTCAACCGCAGCCGTGCCGGCCTGGCCATGTCGGCGGTGGCCGAGGACCACCAGATCGCACTCGCCATGGGCATCAGCGTACGCCGTTCCATCGCCTTCGCCTGGGCACTGGGCGGCGTGCTGTCGGTCATCACCTCGATGGTCTACCTGAGCGGCAAGTCGCTGACCTTCCTGTCGTCCGAGATCGGCTTTGCCGCCCTGCCGGTGGCGCTGCTGGCGGGGCTGGAGTCGATCGGCGGGCTGCTGCTGGCCGGCATCATCGTCGGCGTCGTGCAGGGCCTGACCGCCGCCTACATCGACCCGCTGATCGGCGGCAACGCCGCGGCGGTGGTGCCCTACGTCTTCATGCTGGTCGTGCTCATCGTCCGGCCCACCGGCATGTTCGGCTGGAAGCGCATCGAAAGAGTCTGAAACCCATGGACCCCTCCGGCATCTTCTCCACCAGCTACGCCCGCGACAGCGCGCTGGTCCGCACTCGAGCACAGTGGCTGGCCCTGGCGCTGTTTGGTGCCGCGCTGCTGCTCTACCCCTGGCTGGCTTCGCCGCGGCTGGTGGCGGTGGCCAACCTGATGCTGGTCACCTCCATCGTCGTGGTCGGGCTGCAGATCACCACCGGCTACGCCGGCCAGATCAACCTCGGCCAGGCCGCCTTCATGGGCGTGGGTGCCTACGGCGCCAGCGTCGTCGAAGTCAAGTTCGGCCTGCCTTTCTGGGTCGCCGTGCCGGTGGGCGGTCTATTGGCGGCGCTGGCCGGCTGGGCCTTCGGGCTGACGGCCGCGCGCATCAAGGGTTTCTACCTCGCGCTGACCACCATTGCCGCGCAGTTCCTGTTCGTCTTCGTGGTGCTGAACCTGCCTTCGTCGTGGCTCGGTGGCGTCAACGGCTTCAGCCTGGAACCGGCGCGGCTGGGCCCGCTGGTGTTCGACAGCGACCGCGCGCTGTACCACCTGTTCCTGTGCAGCACCGCGGTGATGGTCTTCGGCGCCTTTGGCATCCTGCGCAGCCGGCACGGCCGCGCCTTCGTGGCGGTGCGGGACGACGTGGCCGCCGGCATGATGGGCATCGACGTTCCCGGCACCAAGGCCCGCGCCTTCGTGCTCGGCGCCTTCTACGCCGGCATCGGCGGCGCGCTGTGGGCCTACCAGATCCGCTTCGTCTCGGTCGACCAGTTCACGCTCTTCAACTCGATCTGGTTCATCGCCATGATGATCGTCGGCGGGCTGGGCTCGATCGTCGGCGCGCTGATCGGCACGGTGCTGATCCGCATCGTGCAGGAGGGCATCACCACCCTGGGCCCCGATCTCATCGAGTTCATCCCCGCCCTGAGCAGCGACATCGTGTTCGCCAGCATGAACGTGTTCCTGGGTCTGGTCATCACCGGTTTCCTTCTGCTCGAGCCCAAGGGCTTGATGCACCGCTGGAACATCTTCAAGGCGACCTATCGACTCTGGCCCTTCCCGCACTGAAGCCGCGCTTCCCTACCCACGCTTCCCGACCCGCACTCCCGAGGAGACAACACCATGCAACGACGCCCCTTCCTGACCTGTGCCACAGCTGTCGCCTGCGGCCTGCTGCTGAGCACCACCGCGCACGCCCAGACCACGATCAACGTGGCCGGTCTGGCCGATTTCGCCGGCCCCTACGCCAACGTGATGAACGACATGCAGGGCGGCCGCCTGGCGGTACTCGACTGGTGGAACAAGGAGTTCGGCGAGAAGCTCAAGGTGCGCATCGCCATGAAGACCTACGACACGCGCTACGACGTGGCGCAGACGGCCAGCCTGTGGCCCGGCATCAAGGCCGAGCTCAAGCCAGCCCTGGTGCTGGGCCTGGGCGGCCCGGACGCGGCGGCCTTGCAGCAGCGGCTGCCGGAAGACAAAGTGCCGATGCTGTTCGGCACCGCCGCCTACGGCTTCGGCTGGAAGCCCGGCCAGTGGGCACTCAACATCCGCCCGACCTATGCGCACGAAGCGGCCGGCTTCCTGGAGTGGTTCCGCGCCACCAAGCTGGACGGCAAGCGCCCGGTGAAGGTGGCGATCATCACCTCCGAAGCCACACCGGCCTACGCCGACATGGCCAAGGGCCTGCAGAGCTACACCAAGGCCCATCCCGACAAGGCCACCTTCGTCGAGGCCATCTGGACCGAGGTGCAGCCGGCCGACCTGACGCTGCAGGTGCGCCGCCTGGCCAACGCCGGCACCGACGTGATCGTCATCCAGACCAACACCGCGCAGGCCGTGGCCACCAAGCGCGCGCTGCAGGCACTGGGCAAGAACATCCCGATCATGCTGTCGCTGCACAACGGCGTGGCCGGGTCGTCGCGTGCGCTGGGCGACGCCAACGGCTTCGCCGGTGACTTCGAGGTCGGCGCCATCGCAGACGCCAGCGAGGACGACACCACGGCGCGCAAGTTCTACCGCATGCTGCAGGACAAGCACGGTCTGAAGTCGAGCTGGAACGCCATGACCATGATCGGCCTCGGCCAGTCCATCGTGGCGGTGCGCGCGATCGAGGCCGCGGTCAAGGCCAAAGGCGCTGACAAGGTGACCGGCGAGGCCGTGCACGCCGCGCTGCTGGCCACCCCGTTCACGTCGGCCGAGCTGATGGGGCTGCTGCCCGGCGTGGACTTCAGCGTCGACTCGCCCTTCCCCACCGGCAGCGCCAAGGTCAACGTGGCGACGATGAAGGAAGGCAAGGTGGTGCGGGCCGCTGGCGACGTGGCCGTGCCCACGGTGCCGAAGTGGTGACGGACAGCAGCGAATCGGCCCTTGTGGAGGCGCGGCGCCAGGCCGCGACACAGCCGCTGGCGTCGGCGCCGGTTCAGCCTGCCCCCGCCGAGGCTGGCGCGCTGCTGGCCCTGAGCAACGTCGAGGTGCTCTACGCCGAGGTCATCCTGGCGCTCAAGGGCGTGTCGATGCAGATTCCGCAGCGCGGCTGCGTCGCCCTGCTGGGCGCCAACGGGGCCGGCAAGAGCACCACGCTGAAAGCCATCTCGGGCGTGATCGACTCCGAGGACGGGCGCGTCTCGGGCGGCAGCATCACGTTCGAAGGCCAGGCGATCCGCGGCCGGGACTCGGCCGCCGTGGTGCGGGCCGGCCTGGTGCACGTGATGGAGGGCCGGCGCGTGCTGCCGCACATGACGGTGGAGCAGAACCTCATCATCGGCGGCCACATGTTCAAGTCCGCCGCGGCGATGCGCCAGGCGCTGGCAGCCGTGTACGAAGCCATCCCGCGCCTGGCCGAGTTGCGCAAACGCGTCGCCGGCTACCTCTCGGGCGGCGAGCAGCAGATGCTGGTGATCGGCCGCGCCATCATGGCCGAGCCCAAGCTGATGCTGATCGACGAGCCTTCGCTGGGCCTGGCGCCGCGCATGGTCGAGGAGGTGTTCGCCGTGCTGCACCGGCTGCGCAAGCAGGGCCTGGCGCTGCTGATCGTCGAGCAGAACACGCGCGTGGCGCTGGAGATCGCCGACTACGGCTACGTGATGGAGAGCGGGCGCATCGTTCTCGAAGGCGCTGCCGAGGAGTTGCGCGCCAACGAAGACGTGCGCGAGTTCTACCTCGGCCTGGACCGAGAAGGCGGACGCAAGAGCTTCCGCGAAGTCAAGCATTACCGGCGGCGCAAACGCTGGTTGGGCTGAGCACCGAAAACAAGGAGTTCGAGAGCATGAGCGGCCCCCTGAAGGGTTTGAAAGTCATCGAGTTCGGCGGCATCGGGCCCGGCCCCTTCTGCGCCATGATGCTGGCGGACATGGGGGCCGACGTGATCCGCCTCGACCGCAAGGCCGACAAGGGCCGGGACCGCGGCGACCCGGCGTTCCTGGCCAGCGGCCGGCGCAGCGTGCTGCACCGCGGCCGGCGCTCGGTGGCGGTCGATCTGAAGTCGCCGCAGGATCGCGACAAGGTGCTGGCCCTGCTGGACGGCGCCGACGCACTGATTGAAGGCTACCGCCCCGGCGTGATGGAGCGCTTGGGCCTGGGCCCCGACGTGCTGCTGGCGCGCAACCCGCGCCTGGTCTACGGCCGCATGACCGGCTGGGGCCAGGAGGGCCCGCTGGCGCAGGCCGCGGGGCACGACATCAACTACATCGCGTTGTCGGGCGCGCTTGCCACCATCGGCCGCAAGGCCGGCGGGCCGATCGCGCCGGCGGCCATGGTCGGCGACCTCGGCGGCGGCGGCATGATGCTGGCCTTCGGCATCATGTGCGCGGTGTTCGAGGCCAGAAACTCGGGCCGCGGACAGGTCGTCGACGCGGCGGTGCTCGACGGCGCGGCGCTGCTCACCGCCATCGTCTGCGAGCTGCGTGCCATCGGCCACTGGAAGGACGAGCGCGAGTCCAACCTGCTGGACGGCGGCTCGCATTTCTACGACACCTACGAATGCGCCGACGGGGAATGGATTTCGCTGGGCGCGCTGGAGCCGCAGTTCTACGCGCTGCTGCTGCAGAAGCTGGCCATCACCGACCCGGAGTTCCAGCGCCAGCGCGACCCGGCTGCGTGGCCGTCCCTGAAGGCCAAGCTGGCCGCCATCTTCCGCAGCGAGCCCAGCGCCCATTGGTGCACGCTGCTGGAGAACACCGACGTTTGCTTCGGCCCCGTGCTGCGCACGGGCGAGGCCGCGCGCCACCCGCACAACGTCGCCCGCGCCACCTTCTTCGAAAACCAGGGCGTGGTGCAGCCGTCACCGGCGCCGCGCTTCAGCCGCACGCCGGCCACCCGGCCCGGGCCTGCGCCGTACATCGGCGAGCACGACGACGAACTGCTTTGACCTGATATGGAAGCGCCATGCAACTTGGACTGAATGACAAGGTCGCCATCGTCACCGGCTCGGGCCGCGGTATCGGCGCCGAGACCGCACGCGCGTTGGCCGAAGAAGGCGCGCGCATCGTCGTCACCGACATCGACGCGCAGGTGGCAGCGGACCACTGCGCCGCGTTGCAGCGCGACGGCTTCCAGGCGATTGCCGTGGCCGCCGACGTGACCCAGGCCGCCGAGGTCGAACGCCTGGTGCAGTCGGCCCGCGACGCCTTCGGCAGCGTGCACGTGCTGGTCAACAACGCCGGTTTCGCACGCGACGCCCGCATCACCAAGCTGAGCGAAGCCGACTGGGACGCCGTCGTCGACACCGTGCTCAAGGGCGCCTTCCTGTGCACCAAGGCGGTGGCACCGGTGATGGCCGCGCAGCACTGGGGCCGCGTCGTCAACATCTCGTCGCGCGCCCACCTGGGCAATCCGGGCCAGGCCAACTACTCGGCCGCCAAGGCCGGCCTGCTCGGCTTCAGCGCCGCACTGGCGCTCGAACTCGGCCGCGACGGCATCACCGTCAACACCATCGCCCCGGGCTTCATCGAGACCGACGGCGTGCGCAAGCTGCCGCACTACCAGAAGATCAAGGACAACGCGATCGCCCGCACGCCGATCGGGCGCCTGGGCGTGCCGCGCGACATCGCCAGCGTCGTCGCCTTTCTGGCCAGCGAGGCGGCCGGCTACATCACCGGCGCCACGCTGCACGTCACCGGCGGGCGCTATGCCACCTGAGGGAAATGGCAAATGGACTTCGGCTTCACCCCGGAACAGGACGCGATGCGCGAATCGGTGCGCCGCTTCATGCGCGAGCGCGTCGCGCCGCGTGTGGCCGAATGCGAGAAGCAGCGCGAATTCGCCTGGGACCTGCTGCCGCAGCTGCAGCCTTTCGGCTACCTCGGCGGCCTGCTGCCCGAAGAGGCCGGCGGCTTCGGCCTGAAGTACACCGACTGGGCGATCCTGATGGAAGAGGCCGGCTACTGCTGGCTGTCGCTGCGCGTGATGATGAACTCGCTCAACATCCTGGCGCAGCTGCTGCACCGGCAGGGCACGCCCGAGCAGCAGCAGCGCTGGCTGAAGCCGCTGCTGGCCGGCCGGTTGAAGCACTGGATGGCCATCACCGAGCCCAACCACGGCTCCAACGTCGCCGGCATCGAAACGCGCGCCGAGGACAAAGGTGACCACTATCTGATCAACGGCAACAAGCTGTGGATCACCAACGGCATCCACGGCAATTTCGGCGTGCTGGTGGCGCGCACCTTCAGCGCCAGCTGCGACGGCGGCATCAGCCTGTTCATCGTCGAGCGCGCGCAGACGCAATACGACGCGCGGCGCGCCGACGTGATGTTCATCCGCGCCACCGGCACCTCGCAACTGAGCTTCAACGACGCCGTGGTCCCCAAGGCCAACCTGCTCGGCAAGGAAGGCGAAGGCCTGAAGGCGATCCTGACCGGGCTGAACTTCGGCCGCCTGAACGTGGCCATGGGTGCGGTCGGCGCGGCCCGTTCGGCGCTCGACCTGTCGATCGATTATTCCAAGCAGCGCAAGCAGTTCGGCAAGCCGATCGCCGGCTTCCAGCTGGTGCAGAAGCTGATCGTCGACATGATGGTGCGCTGCGAAGCCGCGCGCGCGCTGGGCTACCGCGCCGCCTGGGCGCTGGACCAGGGCGGCAGCGCGCGTACCGAATGTTCGATCGCCAAGCTCTACGCGGCCGAAGCCGCGCACGAGGTGGCCGGCATGGCGCTGCAGGTGCACGGCGGCTCGGGCTACAGCGAAGAACTAGCGATCGAGCGCATCTTCCGCGACACGCGCGGCGGCATGATCCCCGAGGGCACGACCGAGATCCAGACCCTCATCATCGGCCGCGAGGTGCTCGGCGTCTCGGCTTTCCATTGAAATGAAACCGTGAAGACCTGATGCATCGGCAAACATGGGCATGACCCTGCTCCACGCGCTGCGGCTGAACGCGCGGCGCCACCCGCAGCGCGTCGCGATCCGCTTCCGCGACAGCGCGCTCAGCTACGCCGAACTGCTGGCCTGCACCGAACGCGCGATGTGCGCGCTGGCCGCCCTGGGCCTGGCACCGGGCGAGAAGGTGCCGATGCTGTCGACCAACCACGCCGACATGCTGGTGGCCTACTTCGCGCTCACCGGCATCGGCGCGATTCCGGCACCGCTGAACTACCGCCTGGCCGACGACGACCTGCGCCACGGCATCGCTGCAGCGCACGCGCGCTTCGTGCTGCTGGGTTCGGGCTTCGCCGAGCGCGCCGAGGCGCTGGGCGATCCGGCACGGCGCTGGATCTGGTTTGCCGATGCCGAACCCCACGCGCCGGCCGGCGCACTGCGCTGGCAGGCGCTGCAGGCCGGCGCGACCGGTGCGGTGCCCGAGGGCCGCGCCGGCAGCACCGTGATGCTGCACACCTCGGGCACGACAGGCCGGCCGAAGGGCGCGCTGCGCTCGCGCTTCGGCTTCGAGGAGCGCGCCATCGAACAGGGCTTCGGCATGGACGACCGCACGCTGTGCGTGCTGCCGATCTGCCTGGGCGCCGGCTGCGTCTACACCCTGCTGCCGCTGTACCTGGGTGCCAGCATCCGGCTGCACGAACACTTCGACGCCGGTGCAGTGATCGACGCCATCGAGAGCGAACGCATCCACTCGACGATGCTGCTGCCGGCGATGCTGCAGGCCATGGTCGAACACCCGCGCTTCCACAGCGCCGACCTGGCCAGCCTGCGCGTCATCCAGTCCGGCGCCGGGGCGCTGTCGGGCGCGCTCAAGCGGGCGCTGCTCGAGCGTTTCGGCGACGGCATCCTCAACATCTACGCCGCCTCCAGCGAGGTCGGCCCCTACGCCAACCTGAAGGGCGCCGAGGTCCGCAACCACCTGGACAGCAACTGCGTCGGCCGGCCCTTCTTCGGCGTCGAGCTGAAGCTGCTCGGCGACGACGGCGCCGAGGTGGCGCCCGGCGAGGTGGGCGAGATCTGCTGCCGCAGCGAGTCGCAGTACGACGAATACTTCGAAGACCCCGAACTCACCGCCAGCACGCGGCGCGGCGACTTCCTGACCGTCGGCGACCTCGGGCGGCTGGACGCCAACGGCCTGCTGCACTTCGTCGGCCGCAAGCGCGACATCATCAAGAGCGGCGGCATCAACATCTACGCCTCCGAAATCGAAGAGGCGCTGCAGCAGCACCCGGGCGTCGCCGAGGCGCATTGCGTGGGCCTGCCCGACGACCGCTGGACCGAACTGATCTGCGCCGTCATCGTGCCGCGTGCCGGCCAGCAGCCGACGGCCGACGACATCACCGCGTTCGCCGCCGCGCACCTGGCCGCCTACAAGAAGCCCCGGCGCGTGGTCTTCATGACCGAGGTGCCCAAGAACCTGACCGGCCGCGTGCTCAAGACCCAGCTCGTCGAGCAGGTGCTGGCCTTGCCCACCCCCGACACGAAAGAGACCGCATGAACCTGTCCAACCTGCGCGCCGAGCCCTGCTACTTCGAAGACCTGGGCATCGGCGACACCTTCGACAGCCCCACCCGCACCGTCACCGAAGCCGACGTCGTCAACTTCGCCGGCCTGTCTGCCGACTACAACCGCCTGCACGTCGATGCCGAGTACGCCAAGGACACGCCCTACGGCCAGCGCATCGCGCACGGCCTGCTGGTGCTGGCGGTGATGTCGGGGCTGGTGACGCGCATGCAGCTCAACCAGCACCTCGAACCCAGCCTGATGGGCCTGCTCGACATCCAGTGCCGCTTTCCCAAGCCCACCTTCATCGGCGACACCTTGCGCGTGCGTGTCGAGGTGGCCGAGAAGAGCGAGACCTCCAAACCCGACCGCGGCGTCGTGTCCTTCAAGCGCCAGGTCATCAACCAGCGCGGCGAGGTCGTGGTCGAAGGTGTCTGGAAGCTGCTGGTGAAGCGCCGACCGGTCTGAGAACCTGAAACGAGAAACAGCATGACCATCAAGACCCCTCGTGGGGCGTATTTCCGCGATGCGAGGCACG
>ERZ795054.4146-NODE-4146-length-10857-cov-17.060915_pt1 | contig 10857 bp, 10 predicted proteins | sample MGYA00375138_ERZ795054 | MGnify/ENA primary metagenome ERZ795054 (study PRJEB30183, sample SAMN05720215) | anaerobic digester metagenome | isolation source: active sludge of municipal wastewater-treating anaerobic digesters | place: USA | collected 2014-12-23 ...
CGAAAACGACACGAGATTATCCGAAAACGCTACGAGATTTTAAAAAAAACAAACCCTAATGTAAAACAAAAAGAATTCATACTTAAATTTACGCAAACACCGCAACACAAAAACAGCATGCAAAAACAACACCTCAACGAACTACTCGAACACGGCATCATCACCCCCGAAGTAGCCACCGCCATAACAAACTATTACCAAAACAAACAAACAACCGCCTCAAAATTACCCATCATTTTCGGCATCTTCGGAGCACTCCTCGGAGGCCTCGGCATCATCCTCCTCATCGGCCACAACTGGGATGAGTTCACCACCACCACACAAGTAGTCCTTGCTTTTCTGCCACTCCTCCTAGCACAAATCGCCTCCGGATACACCATCCTAAAAAAACCCGAATCAATAGCATGGCGTGAAAGCAGCGGAGCCTTCCTCTTCTGTGGCATCGGAGCATCCATCGCCTTAATTGCCCAAATCTATCACCTTCCCGGCAACTTCAATCGCTTCGTCCTCACCTGGATGTTGCTCGCGTTGCCACTCATTTATCTCTTGAAATCGTCGGTCGTTTCCCTACTCTTCCTCATTGGCATCACTGTCTACAACATGACCATCGGCTACATTGACTACCCGAATGTTCAAAATTATAAGTATTGGTTGCTCCTGCTTGCCGTAGCACCGCACTACTATCAATTGATTAAACAAAAACCCAACGGCAACTTCACCACCATCCACCATTGGTTTATTGCCCTCACCCTACTCATCAACCTCGAAAGCCTCGACAAAAACAACAACGAACTCATTTTTATCACCTATGGTTTCTTGATTGCCCTCTTCTACCTCCTCGGAAAAACAGCCTACTTTCGTCACCACCATACCATTGCAAACAGCTATTTAACCATCGGTAAACTAGGCGGTTTAACCCTATTGTACATGGCCAGTTTCCGTTTTATTTGGAAACCACTCCTACTCAAAAACCTCGCCCCCGAACCTTTGTTACTAACCGTCACCCTTACGTTGTTTGTGGGTTGTGCCCTCTTACTCTATCAGCTCAACAAAAGAAAAGCAGCAACCCCGTTCACGCTATTCCATTTTAACTTTATAGCCCTTGCTGTGTTTTTTATCACTGCCCAAGTAAGCATAATTGCCACCGTCATTTTGTCAAACCTCTATATCCTTTCACTCGGACTTCAAGAAATTCAGAAAGGCAACAAAACCCACAGCATAGCACGACTCAATTTTGGCATACTCATCATAGCCATCCTCACCGGATGCCGCTTCTTTGACGAAAACATGACCTTCATTGTTCGCGGAGTCATGTTCATAATTGTCGGTTTCGGGTTCTTTGCTCTCAACTATTTCTTACTCAAAAAAAGAAAACAACATGAAAACTAAAGTCCTACTCTTCGGTCTCTTTCTGCTGGTAGCCGCCGCACAACTCTATGTCCCCACGGAAATGATATGGCAAAACCAAAACATTTTAGATACGGGAACCATGATGAAATTCAAATGTGAACCCGTTGACCCCTATGATCCCTTCCGCGGAAAATATATCTCCTTACGCTTTGCGAATAGCACAATAGGCGTTAAAAATGCCAATCGGTATCAGTATAATCAAACCATTTATGCCACCTTTAAACAAGACACAACAGGCTATGCCGTGATGGATAAAATTTACACCGCAGCCCCGAAAGAACGCACCGACTATTTAGAACTCACCGTAGATTACACCAACAACTATGATTCAATACAAAAGATCAGTGTCTCCTATCCGTTTGACCGTTATTACATGAACGAATACAAAGCTCCCATGGCTGAACAAACCTATGCAGAAAGCGTAAACGATGTCAAGAAATCAGTCTACGCTGAAGTAGCCATCAGCAACGGAACCGGAGTGATTAAGAAGGTCATGATTGATAACCAAGCTATTGAAGACTACGTTAAAAAACAGCCTAACTAAACCAACGAACCCATGCCATTAGTATTCGCTTCAAACAACCCAAACAAAATAAAAGAAATACAATTACTGCTTCCAAACACCCTACAAATCTTAAGTTTAGAAGACATCGGTTGCCTGGAAGATATACCGGAAACAGCACCCACCATTGAAGGCAACGCTATTCAAAAAGCCAATTATGTTACTGAAAAATACGGCTATCCCTGTTTTGCAGACGATACCGGTTTAGAAGTAGCCGCTTTAGATAACGCCCCGGGAGTTTATTCTGCCCGTTATGCCGGAGAGCAAAAGAATGCTGAGGATAACATGGCAAAACTACTCCACAATCTTTCAGACAAAACAAATCGAAAAGCTCAATTTAAAACCGTAATCTGTTTAAATCTAAATGGTAATCAACATTTATTTGAAGGAATTATAAAAGGAGAAATCATCCACGAAAAAAGAGGTTCAGCAGGTTTTGGTTATGACCCAATTTTTATACCCAATGGTTATTCAAACACCTTTGCAGAAATGTCTATGAGCGAAAAATCAAAAATCAGTCATCGCGGTTTGGCGGTTGAAAAATTGGTTGCGTTTTTAAAACAAAAAGGCATCAAATAATCACATTTTTTTCTCGATTTTCATCCCTATTACCCATAACCAATTACCTATCCTGATCCAAAATACTCCAACTAATTAAAAATCAATAGGTAACATCATTAGTTTATATGGTTTTTAAACTGTACCTTTGCACCCAATTTAAAATATTATATGAATAAATTTGAACAATTAGGATTGAGTGAATCGCTACAGCGTGCGATTATCGATCTAGGATTTGAAAATCCGACCGAAGTACAGGAAAAAGCGATTCCCCTCTTATTGGAACAAGAAACAGACTTAGTTGCGTTGGCTCAAACAGGGACAGGGAAAACGGCAGCATTTGGTTTCCCGCTTATCCAAAAAATTGATGCGAACAATAGAAATACGCAGGCTTTAATTTTATCTCCAACCCGTGAACTATGTTTACAGATTACGAATGAAATTAAATTGTACTCTAAGTACGAAAAAGGAATTAACGTAGTAGCTGTTTACGGAGGTGCAAGCATCTCAGAACAAGCCAGAGAAGTAAAAAGAGGAGCTCAAATTATTGTAGCCACTCCGGGTAGAATGCAAGATATGATTAATAGAGGTTTGGTAAACATTACCCAAATCAACTATTGTATTCTTGACGAAGCCGATGAAATGTTGAACATGGGATTCTATGAAGACATTGTAAGCATTTTATCTACCACTCCAGACGAGAAAAACACTTGGTTATTCTCAGCAACCATGCCGGCAGAAGTGTCGCGTATTGCAAAAAAATTCATGCACGAACCGGTAGAAATTACCGTAGGAACAAAAAACTCAGGATCTGCAACAGTATCTCATGAGTTTTATTTAATCAATGCCCGTGACCGTTATGAAGCTCTTAAACGTTTGGCCGATGCAAACCCTGATATCTTCTCGGTTGTTTTCTGTCGTACCAAAAGAGATACACAAGCCGTTGCCGAAAAACTAATTGAAGACGGATACAATGCCGCTGCTTTGCATGGTGATTTATCACAAGCACAACGTGACAGTGTGATGAAATCGTTTAGAGGAAGACAAATTCAAATGTTGGTAGCAACCGATGTTGCCGCTCGTGGAATTGATGTGGACAACATTACACACGTAGTGAATTATCAATTACCGGATGAAATTGAAACCTATAACCACCGTTCAGGCCGAACAGGTCGTGCCGGTAAATTAGGAACATCCATTGTAATTGTTACTAAAAGTGAATTACGTAAAATCTCTGCTATTGAGCGTATCATTAAACAGAAATTTGAAGAGAAAACAATACCATCCGGTATTGAAATCTGTGAAATTCAATTATTGCACTTAGCCACTAAAATTAAAGATACTGAAGTTGATCATGAAATTGACAACTACTTACCGGCTATCAACGAAGTTTTAAACGGATTGAGCAAAGAAGAATTAATCAAGAAAATGGTATCGGTAGAATTCAACCGATTCATTAATTATTATAAAAAGAACAGAGACATCTCTAATCAATCATCCGGTTCAGAAAGACGCGAACGTGATGACAGAGAACCAAGAGAAAACAACAGTGGAGCAACCCGTTTCTTTGTAAACATTGGTTCACGTGACAATTTCGATTGGATGCAACTGAAAGACTTTTTACGCGACACGTTAGAATTAGGTCGTGAAGATGTGTATAAAGTGGATGTAAAAGAAGGTTTCTCCTTCTTTAATACTGATGCAGAACACGCTGATAAAGTAATGGATGTGTTAAACGGAATGTTATTGGAAGGTCGTAAAATCAACGTAGAAATTTCTAAAAATGATGGTGGCGGAAGACGTGACCACAATGGAAGAAGTTCAGGCGGTGGCGGAGGATTCAGAGGAGAAAGAAATTCAGGTCCCCGTTCAGGTGGTTTCGGTTCAAGAACAGAACGTAGTGCTGCTCCAAGAGGAGATCGCAAAGAAGGCGGATTCAGACCTAGAACCGAAGGTAGTTCATCAGAAAGACCAGCCAGACGTTCAGAAGGTGGAGAACGCAACGAACGTCCTGCAAGCCGCTCTTTTGAAGCTGCAAAGACAAGAAGACCAAGAAGAAGCTAACTAACTTTTGTTAATTTTCTTATAATTATACTGAAACTACAAAATATCTAAAAGTGATTTATTACTTTTAAACCGTTAAAATCGTTTATGAGATATTTTGTAGTTTTTTTATTGTTTTTATCCCTTTCTTCAGTCACAGCACAAATTGCAGAGCGAACTCAGAGAGTTAGCGGTACTGTGTTAGATGACACTAAATCAAAACCGTTACCAAACGTAAACATCATCAATTTAAATTCTGTTCGGGGAACGATTACAGATGATAAAGGTGTGTTTGAAATTAATGTGCAGGTAAACGATACATTACATATTTCATTAATTGGTTTTCAATCCATTCGGGTTCGTGTAACGAATGACTGGATTAAGTCGAAAATAACCCAAATCAGTTTGACTGAAAAAGCAATCGCATTAGAAGAGGTTGTGCTAACACCTTATAATCTTACCGGTTATCTTCAGGTAGATGCTAAATTAATTCCGGTGAAAGAAAACTATCGGTATGGTATTTCGGGATTGCCTTATGGTTATGAAGCCGGCGAATATTCACCAAATGCATTTAATCGCGTGTTGGGTTCTATCTTTAATCCGACCGACATGCTTTATAATTTCTTCGGGAACAAACCCAAAGAACTCCGCAAGTTAAAAGAAATGAATAAAGACGATACAGTTCGTAACTTACTTGCTTCAAAATTTGACCGGGAAACCATTGCAATCATGCTTGGAGTTAACAAAAAAGATATCGCCGAGATATTAGAACGCTGCAATTATTCAGAACAATTTATCAAAACGGCCAATGATCTTCAAGTGTTGGATGCTATCAATGATTGTTATGAAGAGTATAAGATTTTGAAAAGAAAGTAAAAATTAATTACGAATTATAAATTACGAATTACGAATGTTGGTTTCCTTATTTATTGCTTAACCCCTCCAAATATCGTTCTTCAACTCTATCGCAGTCTTTAATTGTTTTTTTAGCCCAATCAATTCTTTTTAAGAAGATTTCCTCCTCTGATAATTGCCAGTTTATGGAAGAATTCCTAAGTCGTTGCGTAACACTTTGAAGAATAATGGACGCTGCAACTGATATATTTAAGCTTTCTGTAAAACCAACCATCGGAATTTTCAAAAAACCATCCGCTTGTTGCATAACTTCCTCTGAAAGACCATCTTTTTCAGTTCCAAAAAAGAAAGCAGCCTTTTTAGAGATATCAAAATCTTCTAACAAACAGGAATCCGTGTGCGGAGTAGTGGCAATAATTTGATATCCTTTCTCCCTTAAACCCGAAATACAATTTTGAATGGAGGGATATTGTTTGATATCAACCCATTTTTGAGCTCCCATAGCAATTTCAGTATCTATTTTCTTTCCATATTTCTGTTCTACCACATGCACTTCCTGAACACCAAAAACTTCACAGCTTCTCATTACGGCACTGGTATTGTGCATTTGAAATACATCTTCAATCGCTACGGTAAAGTGTTGCGTTCGAAGTTGAAGAATTTCTAAAAATTTAGACTTTCTGTTTTCAGTTAGAAATCCTTCTAAAAAAGTAAGGTATTCAATTGTTTTTAACATTTCATTCATTCAAAATTGTTTTTTAAACACTAAGTTATTACCTTAGTCAATAAAATAAAAAGGTATGACTCAGGAAGAATTATTGCCCCTAATTTACAAAAAAGATGACAAGGCGTTTACTCTTTTGTATGATATGTATGCTAAAAGTCTTTTTGGGATAATAGCAACACTACTGAAAAACCCCGAAGACGCACAAGATGCCTTAAAGGAAGCCTTTATAAAAATATGGAAAAACATCGATACTTATGATGAGAACAAAGGGCGATTATACTCTTGGATGGTAACCATTACACGCAATTGTGCCCTTGATAAATTACGTTCAAAAGGATTTAGTACCAGTTTAAAAAACATTTCCGCTGATAATTTTGTGCATTTATTAGATGACCAAACTCGAATGAACGGTAAAATTGACACCATTGGCGTTCAGGAATTTGTAAAAAAATTAAAGCCAAGATGTATAAAACTAATCGATTTATTATTTTTTAAAGGATTTACACAACAAGAAGCTTCAGATGAATTGGAAATACCTTTAGGAACCGTCAAAACACATAACAGAAATTGCATTAGCGAATTAAGAAACTTATTACACGTATCATGAGTACACAAGAATATATCGAATCAGGCATTCTGGAACTGTATGTTTACGGTAAATTAAATGAACTGGAAACGGAAGAAGTTCATAAAATGGCACAACAACATTCAGAAATCAGGGAAGAAATAGTTGCTATTGAAAAAACAGTGATTTTGTTATCCGGAAGTGTTGCACCGCATTTATCAGGTCAGCATTATGAAGCTATCAAGCAGCAAATTTTTGAGAATAAACCCAACGTTGTCGAAATAAAAAAGGAACCAAAAAAATCCAATATCAGTCAATATTTAGGTTGGGCTGCAGCAATCCTATTGCTGTTAGGCGGTGCTTATTTATACCAACAATTGGATATAAATAAGAAAGATGTTCTCTCGCTTAAATCTGACAAAAAGAAAATGAAAGAAGAATATACTTTGTTGGTTTCAAAAAATAAGGTAAACGAAGATATGCTTTCCTTGGTTCGAGATACAAAAAATACAATAATAGCTTTGGGCGGACAAGAAGTTTCCCCTGAAGCATATGCAAAAGTATATTGGAATCAAGAAACACATACTGTTTATGTAGATGCCGCCGGATTACCTGAACCTCCGGAAGGAATGGTTTATCAGGTTTGGGCTTTAAAATTAAATCCCTTAACACCGTTGAGTATTGGATTGTTAGATAATTTCAAAGGAAAAAGCATGTTGATTTTTCCGGTCGATAATGTTATTGAGGCTGAGGCTTTTGGAATTACTTTAGAACCTGATGGTGGTAGTACTACGCCAACATTAGAAAATTTGTATACGTTGGGAAAGGTGTAATAAAGTAAAAAATGAAAAAACTAGTTGTTTTAACCGGTGCCGGAATTAGTGCTGAAAGTGGCATCAAAACGTTCAGAGATGCCGATGGCCTTTGGGAAGGTCACGACATTATGGAAGTTGCTTCACCAATAGGATGGAAAAAAAATCCGGAACTGGTTTTAGATTTTTATAATAAAAGAAGAAAACAATTACTGGAGGTAAATCCTAATCAAGGACATTTTATATTAGCCGAATTAGCCTCGCATTTTGACGTGCATATTATCACCCAAAATGTGGATAATTTACACGAAAAGGCCGGCAGTAAAAACGTGTTGCATCTCCATGGTGAATTGCTCAAAGTAAGAAGTACAAAAGACGAAAAATACATCTTAGATTGGCAGGATGATTTACTGTCAAATCACACCGACCCAAACGGTTTTCCGCTACGTCCCCACATTGTATGGTTTGGTGAAGATGTTCCCGCCATAGAAGAAGCAATTGATTTAGCCGAACAAGCAGACTTTTTTGTGGTAGTAGGCACTTCACTTCAAGTTTATCCTGCTGCCGGGATTATGCATTATACAAAACCCGAAACTCCTGTTTTTTACATTGACCCCAATCCGGCTTCTGTATTGGAATTGGCTAATCCGTTAGAAATAATTCCAATGAGTGGTTCAGAAGGAATGGCCGTTTTAAAACAACGTCTTTTAGACCTATAATAAAGATAATTTATTTGAAGTAGCGGTTTTTTCATTTCCAATTCTGCCTTATAAAACTTATCTTTGCACTTCAAACCAACACCACAACACATGAATGCATTAAACGAATTAAACGCCATTTCACCAATTGATGGAAGATATAGAAATAAAACAGTTTCTCTTGCTGCCTATTTTTCTGAGGAAGCCTTAATTCGTTACCGCGTGTTGGTTGAAATCGAGTATTTTATTGCATTATACGAACTGCCATTACCTCAGCTAAGTACTGTAAATCCTTCCGTATTTGAAAAATTAAGAGATTTATACCGAAACTTTTCTACACAAGATGCTTTAGCCATCAAAGAAATTGAAAAAACAACCAATCATGATGTGAAAGCGGTTGAATACTTCATAAAAAATGGTTTTGATGCTTTAGGGTTGGAAAGCTACAAAGAGTTTATTCACTTCGGATTAACTTCACAAGATATTAATAATACAGCCATTCCTCTTTCGACCAAAGAGAGTTTTGAAAAAGTATATTTACCCCATTTAATCAGTGTCATTTCCAAATTAAAAGACATGAGTCAGGAATGGAAAGACGTTCCTATGTTAGCCAGAACACATGGTCAACCCGCCTCTCCTACCCGATTAGGAAAAGAATTAGGTGTATTTGTAGAACGATTGGAAGAACAAATGCGTCAATTATTTAATATCCCCTTTGCAGCTAAATTTGGTGGAGCAACCGGCAATTATAATGCCCATCATGTTGCTTATCCTCAAATTAACTGGAAGAAATTCGGAACCCATTTTGTAGAAGAAACATTAGGCCTACATCATTCTTTCCCTACGACTCAAATTGAACACTATGATCATATTGCAGCCTATTTTGACTGCTTGAAACGTATCAATACTATACTCATTGATTTAGACAGAGATATTTGGACGTATGTTTCGATGGATTATTTTAAACAGAAAATCAAAGCCGGCGAAATTGGTTCTTCAGCTATGCCACATAAAGTGAATCCTATTGATTTTGAAAATTCAGAAGGAAATTTAGGAATGGCTAATGCTATCTTTGAACACCTTTCTGCAAAATTACCACTCTCTCGTTTGCAACGCGATTTGACAGACAGCACCGTTTTACGAAACATCGGTGTGCCGATTGGACATACCTTAATCGGTTTTGAAGCTACCTTGAAAGGATTAAATAAATTATTGCTAAACCGTTCAAAATTGGAAGAAGATTTAGAACGCAATTGGGCAGTGGTGGCGGAAGCTATTCAAACCATTTTACGCAGAGAAGGCTATCCAAATCCGTATGAAGCATTGAAAGGTTTAACTCGCACGAACGAGGTCATGAATCAAAAAACGATACATGAATTTATTCATTCTTTAGCCGTTTCAGAAACTATCAAAGCGGAATTACTGCAAATAACACCCTCCAATTATTTAGGAATATAATTTGATTTGTAGCTAAATCACTTCTTTTTTCGAAAAAAAAGACGTATTTTTAAACCATGGCTCAAAACAAAATATTAATTCTATTTGCTCATCCGTTGTTTGAAAAGTCTTTTGTCAATGAGGCTTTAGTTCGGCATATTCCAAAGTCGAAAAACATCACCTTTCATGATTTGTATGAAGAATATCCTGAATTTGACATTGATGTCAAAAGAGAACAGGCTTTACTTCAAAAACATGATATTATTATTTGGCATCATCCGTTGTATTGGTATAGTTGTCCTCCCCTTTTAAAACAGTGGATTGACATGGTGTTGGAATATGATTGGGCTTACGGTAAAAACGGAATCGCTCTTCAAAACAAACTAATCTTTCAAGCCATTACAACCGGTGGAAAAAAAGAAAACTATTGTGAGGCAGGCCGCGACCGTTATTCTATTCCAGAATTATTAGAACCCTTTAACCAAACCGCAAAAGTTTGTCACATGCACTATCTGCCTCCATTCGTGATTCACGGAACACATCAAATGAATGAATCAGAGGCTGACAATTATGGCAAAATTTATGCTGATTTATTGCTTTATTTAAAATCAAATGAATTAGACATAAAAGAAATGAATACCCATTTTTACTTAAACGAATGGTTTAATTCTAAAACACTAACCAATGGATAAAGGATTTTTTATTCAAGCCATCGTTTATTTAACCTCCGCTGTGGTTTGTGTCCCCATTGCAAAAAAATTGGGGTTAAGTTCTATTTTAGGATACTTATTTGCCGGAATTGTTATTGGCCCTTTTGTTTTAGGCTTTATCGGGTCTGAAGGAGAAGACATCATGCATTTTGCAGAATTTGGAGTAGTGATGATGTTGTTCTTAATTGGATTGGAACTTGACCCTTATAAATTCTGGAAAATGCGAAAGTTTATTTTAGGAATGGGTTCTATGCAATTAATTGGAACGGGTGTTTCGATTTTTATTTTGTGTCAATTGTTTTTAGATTGGAATTGGCAAACCACCGTTGTGATAGCTTTGGCACTATCGCTTTCGTCAACGGCAATTGTGTTGCAAACGCTGAAAGAAAAAGGGTTATCGCAAACTTCTATGGGGCGAGCGTCCTTTTCGGTTTTGTTATTTCAGGATATTGCGGTGATTCCAATTTTGGCTATTATACC
>ERZ795054.4153-NODE-4153-length-10844-cov-6.061081_pt1 | contig 10844 bp, 10 predicted proteins | sample MGYA00375138_ERZ795054 | MGnify/ENA primary metagenome ERZ795054 (study PRJEB30183, sample SAMN05720215) | anaerobic digester metagenome | isolation source: active sludge of municipal wastewater-treating anaerobic digesters | place: USA | collected 2014-12-23 ...
GAGTGTCGGCAGTTCAATTCTGCCCTGGCCCACCAGTAAAATCAAGGGGTTAGCCGATTAGAGGCGAACCCCTTTTTTCGTAATTGTGGAGACGTTTTTCTCAACCCCATCCGTGGTTTGGCACGGATATTCCATGCAGTCCGAATCAGTGTGAACAGATGTGCCCGGATCAAAACCACTGCGAATGACCTGACCAGTTCGCTGAGATAAGAGGGTATGAATTTCGAACCGGCGAAATCTCGATGTTCAGCTTGAAAAAGTTGCATTCACGCGATAGTTTAAACAGGCTGACTGCGGATCGAGGCCGGCAGCCGCGTGAAATCTTGCGTAGTGTTTGTGCGTCGAGCTGCCCAGGCGTCTTCGGGAAGCCCTGCGGAAAAAGGAAATTGTCCGTTTGAGCTTGAAGGGAATTCGCCCCCCCGATGAAGAATGCGTGACCGGAGCGGATTATGGAAAAGATGGAGAAAAAGAAATCGACGCATCTGGAAACGCTAAAAGAGATGATCGAAAAAAAACTGGAGTTTTCCATCATCGATCTCTTCTCAAACCTTCACGCAGCGGATATCGCCGAACTGATCGACAATCTCGATGAGGAAGACCGGCTGCGCCTCTTCTCGCTGCTGGAAGTGGACAAGGCCTCCGAAGTCATTCTGGAGCTGTCCGACACCTCCCGCGAGCAGCTCATCGAAGATCTCTCCAATGAAGAGCTCACCGATATCATCGAAGAGATGGATTCGGACGATGCGGCGGATATCATCGCGGAACTCTCGGATGACCAGGCGAAGGCGGTTCTCGACGCCATCGAGCCGGACGATTCCGAAGAGGTCAAGGAGTTGCTGAAGTACCCGGAAGACAGCGCGGGCGGCATCATGCAGTCCGAGCTGGTTTCCGTGCGCCGCAGCGCCACGATCAACGACGCGTTCCAGGCCGTTGCGGTCGCCAAGGACGAAATTGAAAACATCTATGACATCTTCGTCGTGGAAGACGACAACCGACTGATCGGCGCCGTTCCCCTGCAGCGGCTCATCACGACCAAACGCTTCACGCCGGTCGTGGATCTCATCGATCATGACATCGTCAGCGTGACCGTCGATATGGACCAGGAGGAAGTGGCCAGACTCTTTAAAAAATACGACCTGGTCTCCGTGCCGGTGATCGACGCGGAAAAAAGGCTTCTGGGAAGGATCACAATCGACGACGTCATGGATACCGTCGACGAGGAGACCTCGGAGGATATTTACCGCATCGCCGGGCTGGGCGAAGACGACACCGTGTTCAATACGCCCGCGGAATCCGTCAAAAAAAGGCTTCCCTGGCTTTTCCTCAATCTGATCATGGCGCTGACCTCGGTGCTTGTCATCGGATTTTTCGAAGACACCATCAAGTTCATGGTCGTGCTGGCTTTCTTCATGCCGGTCGTGGCGGGACTGGGGGGCAACGCGGGGGGCCAGACTCTGGCGTTGATCGTCCGCGGCATGGCGCTGGGAGAAATCACGTTTGAGAATGCCAAACGTGTCCTTTTCCGGCAACTGGCCGTGGGTATCGCCAATGGCGTCTCGGTAGGCGTGGTTATCGGTTTCATCGCCTGGCTATGGAAGGGAATCCCCGTTTTGGGGCTGATTCTCGGGCTTGCCATGATCATCAGCGTCTTTGTCGGCACGTTTGCAGGGGCACTCATCCCGCTGGCACTCAAGCGTCTCAAACTCGACCCGGCGCTCGGCTCCCAGATCTTCCTGACCGCATTCACCGACGCTTTCGGTTTTCTCTCCTTTCTCGGCTTGGCGACGCTTTTCTTTAGGCTCTTGATCTGACCGTACCGGAGAACATGGAAGATCCCCGCAGCCGGACACATCGAATGCGCGGGGATACAGGCCGGCAAGTTCGAATGAATTTCACAGGCAAATGCCTTCACGATGGAAAGCGGGCATGTCGGGCGGCAGAAGGCGGGAATGCTTCAAAAGGAGGCAGAAATGGCGAAATCAAAGCAGAAGAAGGTTCTGACGGCTCTGTCACTTCAGGGCGGCGGCGCCTTGGGCGCGTACGAATACGGGATGCTCAAAGCGCTCTACGTCAAACGGGGAAAGACCTTCCGGCCCCGGGTCGTCACCGGTGTGTCCATCGGGGCGATCAACGCCGCATTCCTTGTCGGCGCCAAGGGGGATCCCATTGAAGCCCTGGACACGCTGTGGCGGGAACGGCTCTGCGTGACTTGGCCCGCGCCTTCCTGCACGATGCCGGAGGCGATGTCGCCTGCACATCCATGGATGCCTTTCATGGATCTGACGGCGCAGAATCTTTCCGTCTTCGGAAATCCCGGGATGTATTCTCTCAAGCCCGAATTTTACATGCTGCCATGGATTGCACCCATGCGGAATACCAGCATCTATGACACCGCGGCCCTGAAAAAGACACTGGAGGAGTTCGTCGACCCCCGCAAGCTCAACCGCCCCGATATAACCCGCATCATCGTCACCGCCGTCAATGTGGAAACCGGCGGGCAGGCGCGATTCGACAATGCGAAAGCAACGCTTACATTTGACCACATTATCGCCAGCGGAAGCTTTCCCGTGACTTTTCCGATGACCCGCATCGGCGAGGAATATTACTGGGACGGCGGCATTTTCTTCAACATGCCCGTGGGCGCGGCTGTCAATGCCCTCGAACAGATCGAGACAGACAACCCCGACGTCGAGCGGGAGATCATTCTCGTGGAACTTCATCGCATGCAGAGCCGGCTGCCGAAGACACTGCAGGAAGCCACGGAGCGGTTCTTCAATCTGATTTTTTCGGGTAAGTTCGCGATGGACATAAAGCTCAAAGACAAGTACGACGCTTTTGTCGATCTGATGCATGAAATTGACAAGACGCTACCCGCCGGCAGTCCAATCCGGAATCACCCGGGATACAGGGATTTGATTCGACACCGGAAGATGGATCGCGTCATCGTCGTCGGGGAGGGTGGAATCGGCGCCGTCGGTTCGACGGGAGATTTTTCGAGAAAAACGCTGAACCAGCGGATTGATGCCGGATTCAGCGATGCCATGTCCCTGCTGGGCTGATGGCGGTTCCGGGAACCGGCAACCAGGAAAGTCCGGATTCTTTGGACACAACATCGTCACGGGCCCGGCGCTCGGGAGAATCGGCCGTCCCCGCGGCCATGCCCGTTGCAGCCTCCGCGAGCGATCGTTCAGGGGGAATTTCTCCTGAAGAGACGATCCATGATTGCGCCCGGCAACCGGATGACAATTCACAGACTGGACATGATCATTCCCGCCAGGATTCCAAGACCCGTTATCGACAACAGGCCCCGCATTGAAAAGGATCCGGTCACTTCCTGAAGTGTTTGAAGAAGCAGGCCCGGATGAAGGAACAATATCGCAACGGAAAGCAAAACCAGAGGCAGGAGGATCCATCGCGATTTTCCGATCCAGATTCTCTCGATGAGAAGTGAGAACAGAAGCGCGATGGTGACGAAATACAGCAGATTGAAGAGGATCGACAGCGCAGCGCCGATTCCTGGCGACGAAAGCGGGTCCATGTGAGGTCCTCGCCGGATGTTCCGTTTTTATGGCATTTGCCGATTCCCGGGCGAGAAATCCGGTTTTCTCGTCACTGCATGAGCCCCGGTTTTTTTTGAATCGATGAGGGTTCGCCATCCATGTCCGCAAGCACCCGGTAGAATTGTTGCCGCGCCTGTTCATCGTTCAGAATGCCCACATGGGATGCATTGAAGCCATGGGTCTTGCGAGCCGCGAACTGGATTCTGTGCTCCAGTTGACTTTGCAGCGTAATGGTGCCGTCGCCGCTATTGCCCGTCTTGTAGCCGAAAAAGAGGTGAAAGGGGATTTTTCCGGCGGCAAATCCCGCATGGAGCACGGAGAGAAAGGAACTGCCCGGCGCCACGTCCCGCCATGCGGCCAGCACGGCGGGGGCGTTTTCAACGGCCTGATTCGCCGATTCCACACCCCCGTAGGGCGAGTCGAATGAAATGTAGCCCCTGAGATAGGACGGCGGGCCGTCGATGCACAATTCGTTCAGTGCCGAGAGGCTTACCAGACCTCCCATGCTGTGAGCTGCGACAATCACCCGCTTCAGACGAAATTCCTTGCTTTCTCCCAGGATCTTCAGGATGTCGGCGAGAAGCGACCCCAGTTTCCGCAGCGGCATGCCGGACGGGTAATAGTAGAAAATCGGCTGATACCGGGTCTTGTCGAGACCGGCGACGAGATACCGGAAATCCCGCGGAGTGCCCGCCACCCCATGAACAAACACCACCGCCGTCTTGTCGGGATTGAACTTTTCCAGGGAAAACAGGAACCGCTGCGTGTGTGCGAAGAATTTTTTGGCGTCGTACATGCCCATCTCCCCATATCGAGGGTCGAAGAATGGATCGTCAAGGGAGCCGAATACGTAATGCTGCTGTCTCACCGGAACGTTTATGGGGAGGTCCGTCCTCGCCGGGCTGTTCACATCCAGCATGAAGGTGGGACCGCTGAACGTCATGCCGTCTTTGACAGCTTCCTTTCTCAAACGGATGGGTGCTCCCGATGTCTGCCCGATCATTTCATCGGCTTCGAAATAGCCGTTCCGGTCAATGTCTGCAAAAAAATAGACATCGTAATCCCCTTCGGGCAGGTAAGCCTGATAATAAAGGACCGGCGTTTGAAGAATCCTCGTCGCCACGATTTCCCGCTTCTTGAACATGTCTGTTACGGCCACAACCAGAACCGGACCCGAATGATCCGCTTTCTGATTCACGGGGCCTGCGAGCAAAAAACAGTCACCCGGCTGAAGTTCCCTCAGTAGTTTGGCCGTCGGCTCCATGCCGAACTCTTTCTTTTGTGCACGCTCTGTTTTCCAGAATTCCATGTAATTGCCGACATGGGAGCAACCGGCCAGGACCAGTGCAACCAGCAACAGCGGAATGATTTTGGACGACATTCGCTTCGACGCGCTTTCTGGATGATTGGACATGCCTCGCCTCATGGATGGAATTTGTTTACTCGGGGCCGGCTGATCCCTCACTCGGAAGATGCATAATCTCCGTTGGATGGATGTCCAATGCGAGCGGATTGCATCAGGGCTTCAGGGTTTCGATCTCCCGGATCGCTGCGGCAATCTCCGCGCTCAGATGACCGAGCGCCCGGCTGTGAGCCGCGGCAAGGGCGGCATAGTCATTCCCTTTTGCTGTTTCCGTGCGCGTTGTCCGGCCCCGGCGAGACTTTACCTCCTTCGCGGAACGCACCGTCCAGAGCGCGTCCAGGGAAGCCTTCAGGCCCGGTTCGGAATCGAAGCGCAGGACATCGATCGCGACGCGATAGGAAGCGCCCGCGGCGGCCGCCTGCGGGAACAGCGTCACCTGCTTCGTCCCGAGCATCGAGACCAGATTCTCGGCGACGATGCGGCCGATGTCATTTTTAAGCGGCGCGGCCCAGCGTTCAAATTCGTTTATGAACACCTCATTTTTGCCGGTGCGGATGACGATCTGCGGCCGGTCAACGGCAGCAGGCACGAAGACGGGGCCCACCGAGAGGGAACAGCTCACCGCCGGCACGCCCTCTGGCAGCGGGGTGGAACTCAGCATATAGAAGCGAGGCTGCGGAGATGTGGCGCATCCGGCGATTGCGGCAGCGGCGATACAGCAGATCAGCGCGTGAGCAAGCTTTTTCATCATGGCTTCTCCTGTTTTTTCCCTCGAATGAGGGTCTCGGGGTTCCTCTCGAGAAACTCGGTCAGCGTGCTGACCCCCTGTGCGGCCCGGGTGATCTCCAGCAGCGCCTCGCGCAGCTGCTGCTGCGCAGGCGCATCTTTGCCGACCAGCGTGGCGTCGATGCCCGCCAGCGCCCGCTTGAGATCTTCCATTGTCGCTTTTACCTCCGGCAGGGTTTCCCCGTCGATCCGTTTGGACATCCTGTTAAGGGTCGCGAGAAGTTGCCTCAGGTCCGCACCGATGCTCTCCAAGGGCATTTTGTCCAGCTTGACCAGTATGCCGTTGATCTTGTTCTGCAGGTCCTGGAGGCCGCTTGGAACGACCGGCAGCTCCGCAGGTGATTTCGACCAGTCGATTTTTACCTTGGGCGCATCGGGGAAGATGTCCAGGGCGACATAGAGCTGCCCCGTCAGCACGTTCCCGCTGCGCAACTGCGCGCGAAGCCCGCGATGGACCTGCTTCTGCATGAAGGACTGCCGCTCCGACGCGACCGGGATCCTCACATCCACACGGGGCGCTATCTTTACATGCTTTGCGAAACGCGAGGGATACACCGCAATGTCAACGCGGGGCCGGGCACTGTCCGTCTTTTGATCGTATTCGAGGCCGATGGCGGTGACTTCTCCCAGCGGCAATCCGAGGTACATCACGGGCGCGCCGACATTCAGCCCGCGCAGCGTCTCGTTGAAATACAAGACATACGGGCTGACAATCGTTTCGGGATTCGCCATGGCCTCCTCGCGACTGTTGAAGAGCGCAAAGACGGTTTTTTCCGCGGCAGGCTTCGGATCCTCGGCGGAGGCGTGCGTCTCAAAGACGATCCCGCCGATCAGCATGGACAGGACCGACTGGGTGCGAACGGAAAAACCCTCTGCCCCCAGGGAGACGTCGATGCCGCTTGCCTGCCAGAAACGGGTTTGGTCCGTAACGTACCGGTCATAGGGTGCGCGCACAAAGACCTCGATCCGGATTGCCTTGCCGTCCTCCGCGAGATCGTAACCGGTAACCTGCCCCACGTTCAAATGCCGGAAATACAGGGGAGAGCCGTTTCCGATCGACCCGAGGCTGGCCGTCTGCAGAACAAACCGCCTGCCGGGCTGATCGAAGGTAACTGCCGGCGGCGCATCGAGGCCGCTGAACGCACGCCGTTCCTTTGAGGATTTTCCAGGTTCCAGCCCGATGTAGTTGCCGGACAGCAGCGTCCCGATGCCGGATATTCCGCTCAGGGTGGCCCGCGGCTGCTCGATCCAGAACCGCGCGTCGTCCACCAAAAGACCTGCGGCGCTCTTGTCGATCTTCGCGGTCACCACCACCTTCCGGAAATCCCCTGAAAGTTTTACTTTCGTCACCTGGCCGATGTTCACATCCTTGTATTTGACGAAGGTTTTCCCCGCCTCGACACCTTCGGCCTTGGTGAAGGTGACGGTGATCGTCGGGCCCTCCGTCAGGATCCGCTGGACGGCAATCCCGATGGCGACGAGTGCGGCGACGACGGGAATGATCCAGACCGCCGAAAGCCTCACGCGCTTGGGGGGCACGGTAACGCTCTCCGGGACATTCGAGAGATCGATGTTTTCAGCCATGGTGACCTCCTGGTTCGTTGCGGGAATCCCAGATCAGGCGGGGATCGAAGCTTTCCGCGGCAATCATGGTCAGCACGACAACCGCCGCGAAGAAGAGCACGCCTGCCCCGGGCAGGACCGACATGAGCGGCTGGATCTGAATGAGGGCGACGGTGAAGGTGACGACGAAGACATCGAGCATGGACCACCTTCCCACAAACGCGACCAACCGGTAAAGCCGCAGCCGCTCACAGGGCTCTCGGGCGGAACGGCGCCGGATTGTGACCAGCAGATAGGCCACCGCGGCGATCTTGGCGAGCGGGATCACCACGCTCGCGATCAGCACGATCAGGGCGAGATGCCACGATCCGGTCCGGTAGAGCAGGACGATGCCGCTCAGGATGGTGTCTTCTTCGATATAAACCGGTGTGGTCGTCACCATGACCGGCAGTACGTTTGCCGGGATGTAGCAGATCAGTGCAGCGCTGAGGAGCGCCCAGGTTCGCTCGATGGCATTGTGCTTTCGAAAGGAGAGTTCATGGCCGCAGCGCGGGCATTGGCCGGGACCTCCAACACGGGCCGGCCTGGCAAGCAGTCCGCAGGATTCGCACGAGACAAGCCCCAGCGCAAATCCCGTTTGCATGCCCGTGCCCGCGGATGCGGAAACCTTTGAGGCAGCCGGTTGCATGGCCGGCTCGAGCGGCAATGCACCGCTTTTCCATTCGATGCGCTGCCACACTTCGCGGGGGTCGAACGTTACCGTCATGCCTGCCACCAGCGCCACGAAGGCGCCCACCGCAAACATGCCGGTTCCGGGAATCACCGTCGCGAGTTCCGCGATCTTGATCAGCGCCACCAGGATGCCGAGCATCATCACTTCGACCATTGCCCAGGAACGGTGCCACTCGGACCAGCGCAGCAGCCGGGCGACCCAACGGGGCGCCGGAGTCCGCCGCGCCGCCATCAGGATGACGGACATGATCCCGATGTGAACGGCGGGCGCAATGACCGTGCAGAACGCGCAGAGCAGGGCCGCGATCTGCTGTCCCCGACGCCACATCTCCGCGGCCCCGCCGAGGATCGTCGTGCTGGCCTGGCGTCCCGAAACGGAAAGCTCCATCAGCGGGAACACATTGGCAACGATGAGGGCGATGGCGGCGGCAAGGGTCAGGGCCAGGGTGCGGTCCAGGGAATCGGGCCTGGTGAAGGCCATCTTGTGCCCGCAACGCCGGCATCGCGCCGACACTCCGGAGGGAAGGGCAGGAATGCGCTGCAACAGATCGCAGTCGAGGCAGGCAACGATGCTTTCAACAAAACGGCTCATTCGGTTCCCGCACCACTCACCTAGAACCACTGAAATTATGAATTATGGAAATTGCCACATACCTTTTGGAAAAGCATCATCTGCATTTGCCATCACGACACCGCAATCGGTCGATCCGGATTTTGTGATCGAGGCTTACGACTACTTCAATATGCCTTTGTTCTGGTGAAAAAGTCAACTCTCCTGTCCGACGGGATATAATAAAAAACGGATGGGAAGCGGGATTGACATTTCAATCGAACAAAGGCACTATCAAAACGTTAGATCAATCCCGCTCACGGAAACCTCTGCAGTGCCATGCGGAAGCGGTAAAGAATTGGCAGAAGACGCGACTGCAGTTCAACGGGAGGGAGCAGGACGGCGTGGCGATCAAGATAGACAATGAGTCATCGGTGAAGATCGATGAGCCCTACGTGTCCCAATATCGGCCCGATAGAGCCCAACCGAAATGGAATGCTGTGGAGAAAGATTCAAATGGAACAATCGACAACCTGATCAAAAGGAGGCGCAATGCAACCGATATCCAACATGAAGACGCTGGTCGACTATCAGATCGGTTCTATCGTCAGCAGGGAAATCATCAAAAAACCGACCGGGACGGTAACGCTGTTTGCCTTTGATCGGGATCAGGGGCTGAGCGAGCACACGGCGCCCTTTGATGCGCTGGTTTGCATCCTGGATGGCGAAGCGGAGATCAGCATCTCCGGGAATGCCCATCACCTGAGAGAAGGGGACATGATTACCATGCCCGCGGGTCAACCGCATGCGCTGAAGGCCCTGGCGCGGTTCAAGATGATGCTGATCATGATTCGATCATAGCGACGTTTATAAAGCCTTTGGATTCTTTTCAAGATTGCCCAATCTGACCCCGACGAGACGGATTTTCCTGCCCGTAAGTTCCACCCGCTTCAGGCAGGAAAAGGCCATCCTTCTGATTTCGTCCGCCTTGCAGAGGGCTTCCGGGGCAGAACAGGCCCGGGTCACCGTGCGGAAATTCTCATAGCGGATCTTGAGCGAAACGGTCCTGCCGCAATAACCCCTTTGTGTCAGCTCTGAAACCACGTCCCTCGTGAGTTCGGCAATCGTCCTGGCGATTGTCTGCCAGTCCCCCACATCCGCCTGGAAGGTCGTTTCCCGGCTGAACGACTTCGGCTCCCAGTGGGTAATCAGAGGATTCTCGTCAATGCCCCTTGCCGCTTCATGGAGATAATGCCCATAGGAAAAACCGAAGTTCCGCACGAGGACCTCGACGGGCAATGCGGCCAATTGACCGATGGTCTCGATGTGCATGGCCTTCAGATGTTCCTCCGTCTTCGGTCCGATTCCGTAGAGTTTGCGAATCGGCATGGGCCACAATTTCCCCTTGATGTCGTCCCCGGTGAGAACGGTCAAACCGTTGGGCTTCTGCATGTCGGAGGCGATTTTGGCCAGGAGCTTGTTCGGGGCGATGCCGATGGAGCAGGTCAAGCCGGTTTTTTCAAGAATGCCTGCCCTGATCTTCGCAACGATTGCCTCGTTGCTGTCCGGCTCGTCCGAGATGTCCAGGTACGCCTCGTCGATGCCGGCATTCTCCATGATGGATGTAATATCCAGGAGGACCGATTTGAACAAGCGGGAGGCGGCCTCGTAGGCCTCGTAATCCACGGGAAGAAAGAGAGCCTTCGGGCACAGCTTGTATGCCGTCCTCAGGGGCATGGCGGAATGGATGCCGTACTTTCTCGCCTCATAATTTGCGGTGGAGACCACGCCTCGCCTGGACGGGTCGCCCATGCCGCCAATGACGACCGGCTTACCCTTCAGGCCGGGGTCCCGCCTTTCCTCGACTGCGGCGAAGAAGGCATCCATGTCGATGTGAAGGATTCTTCTCATGGACGGCAGGATAGAGACAAACGGCGATTATTTCAAGAACACCGCGATAATAATCGGAGACAGGACAAGACCGGACAGGATAACGGCGACGAGGCAGACCGCGTCGAACAGGGGCTCCAACCGGATGATCTTCAAATCCCAGTCCGACCTTTCAATGTACCGCCTGAAACGCCGGAGGAGTCTCGCAGACCTCAGAGGGTGAATACAAAAATGGTCACTTCCGGATATGTGCCTCGTTTCCGTGTACGTCATTGTCTTCACGCCATGTCCGCAATCAGGAATCCGGCTTCCCTATATAGAACGATCGTTCTATTGTCAAGAAGTATTTTTAGTGTCCCTTTCGGGGATGGTTGAAACCCCTCGCCTTTAGGCGAAGAGA
>ERZ795054.4157-NODE-4157-length-10831-cov-6.437639_pt1 | contig 10831 bp, 6 predicted proteins | sample MGYA00375138_ERZ795054 | MGnify/ENA primary metagenome ERZ795054 (study PRJEB30183, sample SAMN05720215) | anaerobic digester metagenome | isolation source: active sludge of municipal wastewater-treating anaerobic digesters | place: USA | collected 2014-12-23 ...
CGACGGATTCATCCAGAAGCCCTATGGCCTCACCGAGCTCAGCAGAATAGTCTCAGAGATAATCGGCAAAAACAATTAATTCCGGCGACCGCGAGAAGATGCTTGCCTCGGACGATCCCGGCGGTCTACTCTGGCCCCGATGAAACACCGCGGCATGACATTCAATTTCGGCCATTATGAAAATCTCCTGCAAAGCCTGGATGCGATCTGCCGCTCTCTCGCCGATTACTACGGCGCCGAAATCCGCTGCAGGGAGGCGTGCGCATCCTGCTGCATTCCGGGAATATCCCTGTTCCCGGTCGAGGCCTGGTACATCAAACACAGCCTCGGGCCGCTCCAGGCTTCGGGCAGATCCTCCGGGTCATGCATATTCCTGGACCACGGTCTGTGCTCCGTGTACCGGGCGCGGCCGGTCCTGTGCCGCACCCAGGGTTTCCCGCTGCTGTACCGGGATGAAACCGGAGCGGGCGGCGCAGCTGAAATATCGGCCTGCGAGATCAATTTCACCGGAGTGAAGGAATTCCCGATCGGCCATATCATCGAGATGGACAAGGTCAATCTGTCGCTCGCTGCGGTGAACATCAGGTTTTTACACGATATCGGGCGCTACGAGGAGCTGAAGAACAGCCGGTTCGCGATGGAGGAGATTCCGGCGCTGGAATGATGGGTACCGCCGATTCCGACACAGGGCGCATATTATTCGTTGACATCGGGGTGCGGATATTGGAACATCAAGCAGAGTGATTCAATATGACAAGCTGTAAATCAAACCAGGACACCCGTTCCGCCATAATAAAAAAAATATCGCTTCTCCTTGTCACCGCGGCCCTTATCCTCTCCGGGCCCGGCACGGCCCAGGAGCCGGACTACACGAAACACCCCCGGTACGCCGAATTCGCGGCGCAGTACCAGGCCTACGACAGGGCCGCCGCGTCGCGCGATTTCAGGGCCGCGCTCGACCCGGCAAGAAAGTCCCTCGAGCTCGCAAGGGAGATTTTCGGCGATGACGCGGCCATGACCGGCGTCATGTACGACAGGCTCGCCTACGCCGAATCCGCCACCGGCAGCTTCGACCTGGCAATCGAGCATTACCAGAAAGCGGCCGCCATTTATGCGGCCCGATACGGGGCCGCAAGCGAGTATCTCGGGACCGCGTACCTGAACATGGGCGAGGCGTACAGGAGTAAGGGGGACGTTTCGCGGGCCCTGGAATTCCATTCCGCCGCAATGGATATTTACCGCAAGAAACTTGGCGACAAACACGTGTATGTCGCTACTGCGTGCAACTATATCGGGGGCGCCCTCAAGTCAAGGGGAGACTACCGGGGCGCGATCTCCCATTACGAAAAGGCGCTCGCCATTTACCGCGAATCGCTGGGAGAGGATCATGAATTCGTCGCCACCACCTATGTAAACCTCGGCGGTTCTCACGAGCCTCTTGGCGAATACGACAGGGCGGTTGAATACTATCTCAAGGCGGTCCCCATATACAAAAAGACCATCGGCGAGGACCATCCTTTTCTCGCGGTCGCGTACAACAACCTCGGCCTTGGATACCACTATCTCGGTGACGAAAGCTCCTCGATAACATATTACAACCTGGCCCTTTCAATCTACCTGAAGACCCTCGGCGCGGACCATCCGCATACGGCCTATGCCTGCATCAACCTGGGCCAGGCGTACAGGGCCCTGAAGAGCTACGACGATTCCGAAAAATACTACATGAGGGCCCTCGGGATACTGACCGGCGGAGGCGACCGCGACGGCCGCATAACGGCGCTCACCCATCTCGGCGAACTCTACGTCGAACGGGAACAGCCGAAGAAGGCGTCCGAATCCTTCGGCGCAGCCGCCGCCCTCGTGCTCAAGTACCGTCTTGAAATCGGCAGGGGCAAGTCGGGGTTCTCCGACCGCCACATCGGCGTGTTCAACAGGATAATCGATCTCGAGCTCGCACGGGGCGATACTGAAAAGGCTTTCATCGCCGACTGCATGAAAAAGGGCCTCTCGATAACCGAAGACATGACCCTCAAGGACGCGCTCGGAAAGGGAGAGGTTCCGGCAGAAAAGCAGGCGCGGCTCCTAACCATAATGAACGAGATCGAAACCGCCGAATCCGACAGGGCGGTGCAGGCCGAATCGGGCAATCCCGCCGAAGCCGGGAAACTGATGAAAGCCATCTGGAAGCTCGAGGCCGAAAAGGAAAAAACCGACGCCGCACTCATGGCATCGTATCCGGCATACGCGGCCCTCAGATCGCCTGCGGCGCCCGCGCTCGCCGACATCCTGGCAGCCCTCGCACCGGACCAGGCGCTCGTGAGCTATTCGCTGAATGAAAAGAAATGCACCGCCTTCGTGCTCACGCAGGATCGCGGCCTCAGGGCCGTCGACCTGGGCGGCGACATATACGGCGAGATCGCGAACGATTCGCGCAACATTCATGTCCTGTACAAGTACCCTTCGGGAGGCACGACCCTGGCCAGAATCAGGAGCGCGGACGGTTCTCCCGTGTTCTGGAACCGGAAACTGGAAGGGAAAAAATATTCGGTCAGGGACGGCAGCGTATATTCCCTTGATTCAGCCGGCCTCGTGACCGGTGATTTTCCCCGGGCCGGAGATGCCGGATTCAGGGAAATCCTGGTCGGCGCAATCGAGGGTGATATCGACGCAAACGGCATAGAACAGGAAAGAGAACGGCTCTCAAGAAAGCTTTTCGACGGGCTGCTGAAACCGGTGATGAATGAAGCGCCCTCGGCCAGAAAATTCGTGATCGTACCCGACGGCCCCGTGTACTACGTCCCCATCGGTATCCTGAAAGACGAATCCGGCGGGATGTTTTCGCAGTCCCGGCAGTACTGCCTGGTCCACTCGCCCGCCATATGGCTCGACCTCGCCGGAAGAAAATCCGCACGGGCAGCGCATCCCCTGCTCGCCCTGGGCAACGCTGTGTACGGCGCCGGCCATGAAAACGTCGGCGCCGCGGTCAGGGGCAGGATGAGGTCTGCAGGGTCCATGGCGTTTCACGGCGAAGCAGCCGCGGCCGAAGGCTCATTTCAGGCGGAAGCGTCGGACGATCCCGGATTCGGCAATCTCCCGGGAACGGCCGAGGAGGTGGCCCTGATCGGAAACATAGCCTACGGCGGCGAATCCCCGGCCGGGCATGTCCTGACCGGGATCGACGCCAACGAGGACATGGTGTTCGAGATGAACGACCGGAAAATCCTCGGAAAATACCGCATCATACATTTCGCGGCGCACGGGCTTTTCATCGACAGCAATCCCTCCCTCAACGCGATCGTTCTGTCCCTCCCTGCCGCGGCCAAAAAACACCGAAAGGTCGAATACGGTGCCTACACTACCCGTCACGGCGGGATGAGACGGGACGGGTATCTCAGGCTCGGCGAAATCAAGACGCTGGGACTCAAATGCGACCTCGTGGTCATGAGCGCGTGCGAAACCTCGCTCGGCCATTATATCAGGGGAGAAGGAATGGTCGGGCTGCCCCAGGCCTTCATGATCGCCGGCTCCCGCTCGGTCATGGCGAGCCTGTGGCCGGTCGACGACGAGGCCGCGTGCTTGCTCATGGAGGAATTCTACGGAAACATCTTAAAGAAAGGCATGCCGCCCGGCAGGGCGCTGCAGGAGGCGCAGCGGTCGGTCAGCGAGGAGTTCCCCGACCCGTTCTACTGGGCGCCATTTGTGGTGTATGGTGAATAGGCGAGGCGCGGCCGATTCGTGAATGGAATTATACGGACTTATGTTTCCAAAAAAATTTAATAAAGATAGCCACTGAGTCACGGAGTACACAGAGTAAAGATTCAGGGGATAGAAGATGAAAAGGAGATAACGGGGATAAAAAAAGTAATCGATATTTAATTAAATCAGGTTGTAAACTTTAAATGTGGTTTTATCGAATGAATAAAATATTTCTCTGTGGCTCTGCGGCTGTCTTTTCAAAAAATTTCTGAAAAAATGAAAAACGGTATATCGGTTATAATCCTGCTTGTATTTTTTGCATGGCCTCCGGACCTGTTCGGCCAGGGCGGTGAAAATGCCCGCGAAAAATACACGGTAATCTTCGTGGTCGGCGAGGCCGAAATCATCCGCTCCGGCAAAAAAATCGTCCCGCACAACAGCGACCCCGTGTTCGAAGGGGACATGCTCCATCTGAAAGAAAAATCGGTGCTCGAGGTCGCGTCCGAATCCCGCGGATCGCTGTGCAGGATCTCTGGCCCGGCCATATTCAGATTCAGCGCCGCGAACATCGCTGCGGGCGTCAGGAAATCCGGCATCCTGTATTCGCTGATGAAGAAGCTCACCCTCGATGTCGTCCACTACAGCCCGCGGACCGTGGTGACTGCAGTGAGGGGGAAGGACGATCCGGCGCGGGAATCTGCCGCGGCCGCAAAGCTGAAATCCGCCATGGACCTTTACAGCGAGGGCCGGTACGACGACGCATGGGCCGCGTTCGACGGGCTTTCCCGCGACCCGGGACTCAAGAAGCATACCGAAAACCTGATATCGTTTTACCTGGCCGAAATCCTTTTCATCAGGATGGATTACGCGGGAGCGCTCGCCCTGTATCTGCCCCTGCACCGGAGCCGCATCAGGGAATTCAGGCACCGGGAGATATGCCTTGCCAGGGCGATAATCTGCGCAGCCAACACGGGCGACGAGGCCCTCATGAAAGAGCTGGCCGCAAGCTACGTGACCGAATACGGCGAAACCGGCGTCTATTATCCGGCATTGGCCGAGCTCGCGCGGGAATGATCATGCCCCTTTCTTCGGGGGCAGCGGCACCAGGGCGGATGTCTTTTTCATGTGCGCCGCATACCCGGGCCTTCGGGCGATCATGCGGCGGTCCATCATGGGAATGCTGACGAACGCGAACATCACGGTGATGAATACCGGACCGGCAAGGGTCCACCAGTAGAATTTTCCGGACGACAGCCCGAACAGAAAAAGGCCCCACCAGAAGGAGACCTCGCCGAAATAGTTCGGGTGCCGCGACCATTTCCACAGTCCCCTGTCCATGATGCTCCCCGAAGGGGGATTCGACCTCGTGAAATCCAGAAGCTGCCGGTCAGCCCTCGCCTCAATCCATATCGCGGTCAGGGTCACCGCGCAGGCGAGAATGCCCGGGAACACCGAAACCGCTCCGGGCGCTGACAGCGCCGGATACAGAGAAAGGCAGCCCAGAAAAACCTGGACCGTGGGAAACAGATGTATTCCCAGAAAGCTCACAGGCCACTTGAGCCTGCCTGTCTTACGCGAGATATCGACATAGCGCCAGTCCTCGTGCCCGAGTCCCTTCCAGTTGCGCAGCCAGTTCCAGGTGAGCCGCCCGCCCCAGATGAACACACAGGCAATTGCGGCCCATTGCAGGGGAGAAATGGCCCCTTCGGCAAGGGACTCACTGGCGAAATACAGCGCGATGACCGGGGGCGCAACGCTCCAGTACGGGTCATACATGCTCGAATTGTCGAAGAGCAGGCTGTAAACGAATATCGCGGCGGTCGCCGCGCAATCAGCGGCAAACGCGGCAAGCACCGGATGCGCGCCATCCATGAGGCCGACAACGGCGACTGCGACACCGAAGGCGACAATATAGGCAAAGGCGCATATGACCACAGACGCCCTGCGTGAATAATTCCTTTTTCTCGATTTCATAAGCATGACCTCTCCATCATTTACAGGTTCAACTACATGGGTCGTTCCCGGGGAATGCCGGACCAGCTCGACGGATCATGCAGACCGGGAGATTTCTCCACCTCGACATCGATGCCGGTCAGCCGGGCCATTCCTGATTCTCCCTCAAGGTTACCGGGCCCGTCCGGCGCCAGAAGGTTGACGTTCACTCCCTCGGTCCTCGCCGCAACAGAAAGGCCGAGCGCCGGCTGGTGTCCCCACCCGTGCGGCAGCGCGACCACGCCGGGCATCAGGTCTTCGAGCAGGCTCACCGGCAGCCTCACCGTGCCGGCAGCGCTTGTTACATCCGCGAAATCCCCCTCGGCAAGCCCGCGGGCCGCAGCGTCAGACGGATTTACATACAGGTAATTGGTCTTCCTGTGCCCGCTTACGAATTCAGGCACATTGTGCATCCATGAGTTATGGGTCCGCACCGCCCGCCTCGTGATGAGCCTGAGCCTTCCCGAACTCTTCATCTGGCTTTCGAAAATCGATTCAAGCCGCTCCGCGTCCCGCATAAGAGTGACTGGAGCGAGGTCGACCAGGCCGTCGCCGGTAAGCACCCTTTTACCGAGAAAATCGTTTTCGGCGTGGGGCACGCGCAAGACCCCGTGCGGATGCTTCAGCAGACGCCTGAACCCCCCGAGGCCGCACGCCCGAAGTATGAACGAAAAAAGCCGCTCCGGGGTAAGCGCGAGAGCGCGGAGGGGCCTCCCTTTTTTTTCAAGAAACCTGCTCAGCCTGAACAGCGCTCCGGCCACGCGGGACCCGAACAGGTCAACCCGGCATGCCCGCGCGAGATCGGCGTAAACATGCGCGGGATTGCGCTGCTCGCCGTCGGGATCGACGACCCGGTCAGTCGCCTGGGCGTACGGCACCATCTGAAGCCCGCATAACAGCGGAAAAATGAAATGAATGTCCGGCATCTCGAAAAACGTCGTGGCCGGGAGCACGTAATCGGCCACAGATGCGGTCTCGTTCAGGAAAATGTCGACCGAGACCATCAGGTCCAGGGAAGAGAACGCCTTTTTCAGCCTTTCCGGGTTCGCCATGGTGTTCAGCGGATTCCCGCCCGTGCAGAAGAGGGCGCGCACCTGGCCTTTTCCGGGAGTCAGTATCTCGTCCGCGAGAACGCCCCCGGCGAAGCAGTCGCTGACAGAGGGAAACGATCCTATACGCGACGTGTCGGTCCTCAGTAAAAATCCGAGCTTCTTGCCGAGTGCAGGAAAATCGACGGCCCCTCTACCAACGAGCGTGCCGCCGAAACGGTCGAGGTTGCCCGAAGCGGCGTTGATGACCTCCTGCAGCCAGAAGGCCATGGAACCGGCCCCGCCCATGTTCACGCCGGTCGAGCAGTACAGGGCGGCGCTTTTCGCCTTACTGTACGAAGCGACAAGGCCGCGCAGTACGCCGGCACTGATACCGGTCACCGGTTCCGTGCGTTCCGGCGGCCAGGCCCGGGCAAGACCGAGCACCTCATCGAGCCCTTTCATGAATTTTTCGGCGCGCACCCGGTCGATTCCGCCAATGGCATCGAGCTCGCATAAAAACGAAAGATAAAAAAACACGTCCGATCCCGGCCTTATGAAGACATGCTCGCCCACCGCCCGGGCAGATTCGGTGCGCCGCGGATCGACGAACACGACTCTTCCCCCTCTCCCGATCACGGCCTTGAATCTTTTTATGGCGTTGGGCAGGTGCAGAAAGCTGAACCGGGATATGGCCGGGTTCCCCCCGGCGATCAGAAGAAAATCGGTGCGGTCGACATCGGGAAACGCCTGGATATACGGGAAGCCGTACATGAGGCGCGCCACGGCGAATTTGTTGGCGCAGTCCTGGGTATGCGGCGCGTACATGCTTCGCGACCCGATTCCGGTGAGAAAACCCTGCGCGAAAAGCGGATGGAGCATGCTGAACCCGGCCGCGGTGCCCAGGTACATGGCGACCGAATCCGGACCATGGTCCGCGATTATTTTCCTGCACCTGCGCCCGATATCGGAAAGCGCATCATCCCATGAAACCTGCACGTATGAATCACCCCGGCGCTTCAGTGGATGGCGAAGCCGATCAGGCGAGTCATAAATCATGTGCTGGCGCGTTCCCTTGACGCACGAGCTTCCCGTTGTAGCGACGTTATCACGGTCGGGCCTGATGCTCACGACCCGGTTGTTGTCGACCGTTACCTCGAGTCCGCACAGGGACTCGCAGATACGGCAAAATGTGTATCTGGTTTCCATATCTCATCCCCGATTTTCACCTCAAGCGCCGTTTTCACGGCCCGGGCAATCGGTGAAAAAAATTTACGGATCGTCAAAAAAGTCTTTACCTGTTTTCTGCGTGAAGAATCATTAAACGAGGCGGATTAAAAAGGCAAGATTTTAATAAAAATTGTGGGAACCGCGCTTTCATCCACAGTTTTCAAAAAAATACCGGCCTTGAAATACAAACCGTCTGTCCGTATTTTGATTGACATAAAAACGGACCAGTTATTAAATAAATGTAACGAGTGAGTTGTCACTCAATAATGACTTTTCCGGAGACGACCGGGTTCGGGCCGAAGCGTCGAAACGAACCGACTGTCCCGATGTATCAGCACCACCGGAGGTTAACATCATGAATATCCTCAAGGCCCTGCTTCTCGCCCTGCTCCTGCTGCTGCCGTTCGGTTGCGACAACATAAGCGCACCGGGTGGCTCGACTGTTCCAGCATACGACGACCCGGAATCTCCCGAATATATCCCGCCGACCGAAATTCCCTATCTCGTAGGATGCGGGATACAGGACATTACCGGACCTGCGGCTGAAGTCATGTTCGCCGGGTACTGCGATTTCGAACAGCTCGGCAACGGGATTTTCATGAGGCAGTGGGCCAGGGCGTTCATAATCAAGGACCGGCGGACCGGGAAAAACATCGTGATGGCCGTGGCCGATATCCCCCTGATGTCGTCAGGCGTTTATGCCGAGGTAATCGACAGACTCAAGAAAAAATACGGCGACGTGTACAATGAAAAGAACGTGGCGATCAGCGCGACCCATACCCACAGCGGGCCCGGAGGATATTTCAGGACATACGCCCTCAACATCTTTGCGGGCATGACCTTTCACCAGGGCAACTTCGACACTATCGTCGACGGCGTGTACGAAGCCATTGCAAAGGCTCACGAAAATCTCCAGCCGGGCCGGGTGTTTTTCAATTCAGGAGAATTTTCCCCTGATCGCTTCAAGAGAATCAGCAGGCAGCGCTCGGAGGAGGCGTACGTGCTGAACAGGGACGCCGAGGAATACCTCCTCCCCAACGGCGATCTCGATGACACCAACAGGACGCTTTCGCAGCTCAGGCTGGTCAGCCATGACGGTACCGAGATCGGCATGTACAACTGGGCGCCCATACATCCCAACGTTTCCGGGAGCCATCTGAAGCTTATCAACGGCGATATAAGCGGATATGCGTCGTATCTGATCGAGTCAAACAGGGGCACGGATTATGCCGAAAGCGACGGCTTTGTCGCGGCATTCGCCTATAATGACGCTGCGGACACATCAGGGAACCTGCCGGAGGACGCGATCGTATTCAACAATGACGGCGACCCCGGCAACGATGTGGCGCTCGACGGGGTCGAAGACTACATCGCTGACGGCCCCAACGACCACGCGCGCGTTGCAATGAGGGCCAGGACTGCGGTTGCGCTCGCGGAAAAAGTGTTCGCCGAATCCGGGACCGAGCTTACCGGGCAGATCGATTCGCGCCAGGTTTTCGCCGCCGCGCAGGCCATGGCCATCGATCCGGCTTATATCAATGAGGAAGACGTGTATTATGAAGACGAGCTCGGCGAGGGCAAAGACTCCTGCCGGCTCTGCAACGGCGCCGCCGGGGTCGGCTTCTTCGCAGGGTCGACCGAGGACGGCGACAGCGGACAGGTGAACGCCGGCGAAGGCAATCCCCGCGAAATCGACGATTACTCTATAGCGAACCTTGCCGACCTTATTTCCGACCCTATTCCCGCGATTACCGACATCCTGCTGCACACGCTTGTTCCCTCGAGCGATCTCTATGAAGAGATGGACTGCCAGCTCGAGAAACGTATGACGCTGAATTTCGACGAGCTCGACAGGCTCATCCCGGGAGGCAAGGCATGGAACATGAACCAGCCTTTCCAGATTCACAGGATCGGGGACCTCGCGATCATCACGCTTCCCGCCGAGGTTACAACCATGTCTGGCAGGCGCATAAAAAAACAGCTGAAAAAATCGCTGCCCGAAATAACAAATGTCGTGATAAATTCGACATCCAACTGCGACCTGCGCTACCTCACCACGAGGGAAGAATACGCCGCACAGCAGTACGAAGGAGGGGCGACGCTGATGGGTCCTTATTCCCTGAACGCGTTTCTCCAGATCGTAAGCGAGCTTGCCGCGACATTCAAGCCCGGAGCCGCCGTTCCATCGTACGCGGTGAGCTACCAGACGTTCAAAGACGGCCTCGAGGAATACGCAGTTTTGAAAATCGCCGGCAATGTCGTGTTTGACGATGCTCCCGTCGGCAAAAAATTCGGTTCGGTCAGGACCCAGCCGGAAGATTCGTATAAAAAAGGCTCGACCGCGTCAGCGGTCTTCTGGGGAGCGCATCCCAACAACAATCTCACGGTCAAGTCCCATGAAAGCTTTCTTGTCGTTGAAAGAAAAAATACGGCCGGCTCATGGGAGCCTGTCGCTCGCGACTGGGACCCGTGTACAAGGTACATCTGGAAAAGGAACAGTGTGGCCTTCTCCCTTGTAACCATCGAATGGGACATTCCCGCCGGGACAGCATCGGGAATTTACCGCATCAGGCATATCGGCCAGCGCAAATCGAAGTGGACGGGTAAAATATACCGTTACGAGGGCGTTACGGAGGAATTTTTGGTCAACTAACCCCCTCCCATCCTCCCCCTTTCAAAGGGGGAGGTGACTGAGCGAAGCGAAGTCGGTAGGGGTTATCAAAATCCTGATTTTCAAAAACACCAGTAATTTTAATCTTGATAAAACACCGGTTATGTTATACTATATTTAATGACCGGTGTTTTTTTTCATGCTACTTTTCCCGAACTATCATAAAGGTTGGAGGGTATTTTATGAGAATAAGGAAAAGCGATTCATCGGATTC
>ERZ795054.4160-NODE-4160-length-10826-cov-30.497447_pt1 | contig 10826 bp, 11 predicted proteins | sample MGYA00375138_ERZ795054 | MGnify/ENA primary metagenome ERZ795054 (study PRJEB30183, sample SAMN05720215) | anaerobic digester metagenome | isolation source: active sludge of municipal wastewater-treating anaerobic digesters | place: USA | collected 2014-12-23 ...
GTCCCGACGGCACCTTCCCGCAGCTCGCCGGCCAGCACACCACCGTGCTGATCAAACAGATGGCCGACATCCGTGCCGGCCTGCGCGACAACCCGACCATGTACCCGTTTGCTGCCACCCTGACCGATCCGCAGGAACTTGCTGACGTCTCGGCCTACATCGAAGGCCTGTGCATCCCGGTCGACCACGGCAAGTACGACGGCGCCGATGCCGCCATGCAGGTCGCCAAGGGCAAGGAACTGTACGAGAAGCAGTGCCTGGAATGCCATGGCAAGACCGGCGAAGGCGTCAAGGACAAGTTCTACCCGGTGATCGCCGGCCAGCACTACAAGTACCTGCTGCGCCAGATGACCGAGATTCGCGACGGTCACCGCCGCAATGCCAACCCGGACATGGTCAAGGTCATCAAGCCTTACACCAATGACCAGCTGGTCGCGATTTCCGCCTACCAGTCCAGCCTCGTCATGCCGGGCAACATGTGCAAGCCGAAGGCCGGCGCTGCCAAGAAGAAGTAAAATAGCACCCGACGATCGTCCGGCCGGCTCCCGGCGGACGATCGTTCTTTCAGGCATCGCAGAATGCCTTCAAACAACATGAAAGACAGAGAGTAGCGCCATGGAAAAGCAGAACAGGATCGTCGCCGGGCTCACCTTCATTTCACTGGTCGCGCTGGTTGCCGCCTACTTCGCCCCGATCTGGTGGGTCTCGCTGACCGCCCCCAATTATCCGCCCGATGCCTTCCCCGACGGCATCCGCATCCATTTCCATTTCGACGGCGTCTATAACGGCTGCAAGGCGGCTGGCAAAGGCACCCGGATGGCTGCCGAGATCATTCAGAAGGATCTTGCCCACGACGACGAGCGCTACAACCCGATCACCGACGCCAAGAAGGACGTCGACAAGGGCGCCGAGGGCCTCGACTGCGTCCATGAGATGAACACCATCAACCACTACGTCGGCATGTTCCCGATCGCCACCGGGGCGCCGGTCGAGAAGCCGCTGGCCAAGTTCTTCTTCGGCTTTTTTGCCGTCATGATGCTGGCCTTCTCCATGGCCAAAAAGAAGCCGCGCCTGATAGTCCTCACTGTCGGCTTTGCCGCCGTCGCCGCCTGGATGGTCGTCGACCAGTTTATCCTCGGCCACCTGGCCAGCCATGTCGACCATTACGTGAAGGAAGCCGGCACCTTCTTCAAGGAACCGGACAAGATCAAGGTCTGGGGCGACAACGTCCTCCTGATCTCGAAGATCGTCATCGTCGGCCTGATCGCGGTAATGGCCGTCGTCATCGCCGGCGTCGCCAGGATTCGTTCCTTCCAGTTGCTGCTCGCCCTGGTGCCCGCCCTGCTGCCGCTCTTCTTCGTCATCACCTACGCCGGCTGGCTGTGGTTCTTCGGCCACAACCTTCATCCGTGGGGCGCCTTCACCGTCAAGCCTTTCATGCCCACCGTCTTCGGCGAGGGCAAGGTTGCGCAGTTCTCGACTTTCTCCTACCCGCACTGGGGCTACGGCCTGCTGGTGATCATCTTTGTCTGCATGATGCTGGCGCTGCTGATCCGTCGCAAGCAGCTGCGCGAAGGTTCGGCAGAGTAGGCTTCCGTGCTGCGCCGGCCTGAATACACCAGAGGAGCGCTCGCCGTCGCGCTCCTGCTCGTCTGTTCGAGCGGTTTTTCCGAACAGGAGCGTGGCTCGAATGCCGACATGAGCAACGCCCCGAGAGTAACGATCGACCGCCCGAAGCCGACTTTCATGCTGATGGAACGCGACAAGCGAGTCCATGGCCTGAAACCCTTCCAGGATCTCGTTGACAAGGCCCCGGCCGGTTCCGTGCTCAAGCCGCCGCCCGGCCATTACGCGGGACCGGTGGTCATCAACAAGCCGCTGACCATCGACGGCGACGGCAAGGTCATCATCGATGCCGGCGACAAGGGCACGGTAATGGCGCTGAATGCGAGCAATTCGGTGCTGCGCGGTCTCCACCTGACCGGCTCCGGCGATTCGCACGACACCGACGACTCCTGCCTCGACGTGCGTGGCAACAACAACCTGATCGAGGATCTGAAGATCGACAACTGCCTGTTCGGCATCGATCTCAAGCAGTCCAGCGACAATATCGTCCGCCGCAACAAGATCCGCTCGAAGGATCTCGACCTCGGCGTGCGTGGCGACGGTCTGCGCCTCTGGTACAGCAACAGCAACCTGATCGAGAAGAACGAGATCATCGACTCGCGCGACATGGTGGCCTGGTACGCGCACAAGAACATCTTTCGCGAAAATCTCGGCCGCCGTAGCCGCTACTCGATCCACTTCATGTTCGCCAACGACAACATCGTCGAGCGCAACGAGTTCTACGACAACGCGGTCGGCGTCTATTTCATGTACACCGAGGGCGGCGTCGCGCGCAACAATGTCATTTCGCATGCGACCGGCGCCACCGGCATGGGCATCGGCTTCAAGGAAGCCTCCGGTGCCGTCATCGAAAACAACGAAATAATCTATTGCGGTATCGGCATCGGCTCCGACCTCTCGCCGTTCCAGCCTGACAGCACCATCGAAATGCGCGGCAATCGCTTCGCCTATAACGGCATCGGCATCCTGTTCAACAGCGAAACCGGCGGCAACAACTTGACCGACAACATCTTCGAGGGCAACTTGACCCAGGTCAGTTACGGCGGCCACGGCGATAACGACAACAACGCCAAGAACGTCTGGGTCGGCAACTTCTGGGATGACTACCAGGGTTTCGACCGCGACGGCAACGGCATCGGCGACCGCACCCACGAACTTTATTCCTACGCCGACCAGATCTGGATCGAATTGCCCATGGCCCGCTTTTTCCGCAACTCGCCGGTCATGGAACTCCTCGACTTCCTGGAGCGCCTGGCCCCCTTCTCAAAACCCGACCTGATCCTGCGTGACGAAAAGCCACGCTTCATCAAGCCCGAACGGGTAGCGCAATCATGAGCGACAACGAAAACGACAACGGCAGCGACAACGGCAGCGAGATCGCCAGCAAGCCGGCGGCAAACCGGACACCCCCGCTGTCAAAGGCCAAGCGGCAGAGCAACCGCCGCCGTTTCCTGCGCACCGCCCTGCTCACCGGCGGCGTGCTGGGCGCCGCGCTGTCCGGCTTCCTGCCACTGATCTACTCGCAGAAGAAACGTCTGCGGCCGCCCGGCGCCCTCGACGAAAGGGATTTTCTTTCCAGTTGCATCAAGTGCGGCCAATGCGTCCAGGTCTGCCCGGTTTCAGCGATCAAGCTGGCCGACCTGATCGACGGCATGGGGGTCGGCGTCCCCTACATCGATGCCCGGCAGCAGGCCTGCGATTTCTCCTGCGACGCGGTGCAATGCATCCTCGCTTGCCCGACCGGTTCGCTGACCTACCACAAGCCGGAATTCCTTGGGGTACGTCCGGGCGCAGCACTGGCGGCGAAACCGATCCTGCTGGCCAAGGAGAAGGATGCCGAGCCAACCCTCAACCTGGCCGAGCGCATCGGCGTCGCCCGCCTGACCCGCCCGGAAGCCTGCCTGGCGATCCAGGGCAAGGGCTTCAAGGGACAGACGCGCGGCCCGGATTTCAAGGGCACCATGCGCTACATGGATGTCGATCGCTGGAAACCGATCAGGATCGCCGACCACCCCTACGACGTACCCGAATGCGATCTCTGCGTTCGCGAATGCCCGATCAAGGGCGCCATCTCGATCGAAACCGTTTTCGCCCCGGACGGCAGCAAGCGCAAGTCGCCGGTGGTGCACGAGCCCTGCGTCGGGTGCGGCGTCTGCGAAATGGTTTGTCCGGTGGAGCCCACTGCCATCACCATCGAAGCCCGCGAGGTCTGGAAAACATGACCATAGGAAATCCCCAGGGATGAGCACTCTCCTGAAGCGTCGATTCGTCGACCAGATCAAGGTAATGTTCGGTTGGGAGCCGAGCAAGCCGACGGAAATCAGCCCGGCTGCCCAAAAAATCCACTTCTACAAGAAGGGCAATCGCGACCTGATCGCCGAGAAACTCCATGCCCGCGCCCATGCCGTCCATGACAACAAATGGCGCACCCGGCGCTGGGTCACGTTGATCCTCGCCAATCTGCTGTTCACCTTTTCCTTCTTCCTCGATATCCAGGTTCTCGAGGGTGCGCTGACCGCCTCGCGTTTCGTCGGCTTCCACCTTATCGACCTGAACTCGGCCCTGCAGGTGATGCTGGCCCACAAGCACATCATCAACAACCTGATCATCGGGACCGGCACCGTGCTGGTGCTGTGGGCGCTACTGGGCGGACGCACGTTCTGTTCCTGGGTTTGCCCCTATCACCTGCTCGCCGAGTGGGCGGAAAAAATCCACCTGTTTCTCGTCAAAAAGAAGCTGGTCACCGACCAGACCATGGACCGCCGGCTGCGTACCGTGTTCTGGGTCATCTTCGCGCTGCTCGCCGTCGCCACCGGCTACACCGTCTTCGAAGCCATCTCGCCGACCGGCATCCTGTCGCGGGCGCTGATCTACGGTCCCGGTCTGGCGCTGCTCTGGGTTCTGGCGCTGCTTTTCTTCGAAGTGTTCTTCTCGCGCCGCGCGTGGTGTCGTTACGCCTGCCCGATCGGTCTGACCTACGGCGTCGTCGGCATCATTTCGCCGGTCCGCATCAAGTACAAGCTCGACGGCTGCTTCCACGAAGGCGACTGCCGCAAGGTCTGCCTGGTGCCGCACGTGCTGGATACGGTCATCAAGGGCCGCGCGGTCGAGACCGAAGTGCCGATCGGCCCCGATTGCACGCGCTGCGGCCTGTGCGTCGACACCTGCCCAACCGGCTCGCTGAGCTTCGAAGTCAAGGGCCTGTCCAAGCTGATGTGATTTTTGATCAAAATTCCGTGTCGACCGCAACGGGGTAATAAAAACTCCTCTTTGCCGGCACCAGCCGCGAACCAGAAAAGATAATCGACAGTCCAATCAGTTGAGATTGCGGAGGTTTACCGTCACCGGGCATGCGGGTATGCTCGTTCCGGTCCGCAAGTCCTGTTCCGAACGCCTCGCCGGGGAGTTTGCCGATGCGTCTGCCGCTGATCATCGCTTCGATACTTTGCTCACTGACGTTCTCCGACGCCGCTTATTCGGCGCAGCAGAAAAAAAAGCCAACGAGCAGCCGCAAACTGGGGCTCGTCATCAAGGTGGAAGGGGGGGGCTGGGGTAATGTTTCCAGGGAAACGATCGAGACCGTGCTCTACTCGGTCGCCGACGAGTTGCTGTCGCGACTGCCGAAAAAACTGGACGCGCCGATTGTCGTAACCCACACCGACAGCAATCCCGTCGTCCTCTACGAGCGGGGGTCCAAAGGCGAGTACCAGGTCCATCTGCATGCCAGCGAGAAGAACTGGCATCTGTACACCTACGAGTTCGCCCACGAGTTGTGCCACATCCTGTCGAACTATGAAGAAAATCCCGGGCCGGGCGGCAGCAAGTACAACCAGTGGTTCGAGGAAACCCTGTGCGAAACCGCATCGCTGTTTACGCTGAAAAACCTGGCCGCGACCTGGAAAAGTTCGCCGCCCGCACCCGAATGGTCGGCGACGGCCGACAAATTGAACCGCTTTTTCGATCTGCTGGTCAGCGAGGGACATCGCCGCTTGCCGCCGCATTCGCCGCTTGCCGCCTGGCTTCGCGACAACGAGGAACGGTTGCGGCACGATCCCTACCAGCGCCAGAAAAACGAAGTGGTGGCAAATCTCCTGCTGCCCCTGTTTGAAGCCAATCCGGAGCACTGGGATACCCTTGCGTATCTCAATCTCGACCCTGACGACGCCCGCAGCAGCCTGCAGGATTACCTCCGCAACTGGTACAACAACGCCCCCGCCGAGCACCGAACCTTCATCGCCGACGTGCTCGCCATATTCCAGGCCCCGCCGGCAATTACCGTCGCCGACGCCGGCTCGGCAACCTCCCTTGCCAAGCAGCCCGGTACCCAGGACAAGGGGTTGTAGGCGATCGAAAGGCATCCGCCGCCAGCGAGAACTTTTTTCATGCCGCCATGTAGGACAAAAATCCTGTCCCATAGAGATCGATCATTGATTCTGACGGTTTGAAGAGGGGCGTGAGCAGGTGTTTCAAATCCAGGGGAGGAAACCAACCTTAGGAGAAATACCATGAAAAAACTCTCGCTAAAATCCGGCTGCAGCCTGTTGATCGCCGTCTTTGGTGCGGTATTGCCCTTGAGCGCGGCGCAGGCGACCGCGCTGGATGAGATGTACGGCGGAACTTGGTCAAGTGCCCCGCAGTCTGACGCTTCGCCGACGATCTACTACGATGATCTTCGGCCGGTGCCAGAGGGACCCCAAGGTCCGGTCCGCACGGACATGATCGATGACACCGCCAGTTCGCAAAACGAACCCGCCGAACCAGCCCGCAACTGGCCGGAAAACTTCGACAATTAATCACGCAGCGACACTTGCAGTTTGCACAGGGTAGGGAGCAGCTGTTTCGAGTTCTGGGAGGGTAATTGCCCTCAGGAAAATGCCATGAAAATACTTTCGTTAAAATGCGTTGCAGCATATTGATTGCTGTCTTTGGTGCGATTTTTCGGTTGAGTGCGGCGCAGGTAGCCGCACCGAATGGCATGGGCGGCAGATAAACACATGATCCACTTGATAACGGAAACCGGGTTGATTCCCGGTTTTTTTCATTTGCATGGCATGCCAGACATTGTGGCTGCCTGATTTTTGATTCAGATTCAGGGTCGACCGCGACGGCTCCACTATAATCTCGCCCCATGATCCAGTTCAATAACGTCGTCAAAAACTTCCGCCGTGCGCGCGTGCTCGACGGCATCAGCCTCGATATCGGACTTGGCGAACGGGTTGCCTTGATCGGCTCGAACGGCGCCGGCAAGACCACCCTGATCCGCTGCCTGCTCGGCGAATACACGCACGACGGTGAAATCACCATCAACGGCCTCGACCCGCGAAGCAACCGGACGGCGGTACTCGGCACCATCGGCTTCGTGCCGCAACTGCCACCGCCGCTCAAGATGCCGGTCGGCCAGTTGATCGACTTCTCCGCCGCGCTGTGCAACACCGATCCGAAGCGCATTCACGAGATCGCCAAACGCCTCGGACTCGATGTCGAAAGCATCCTCTCCCGCCAGTTCGTGCGCCTCTCGGGCGGCATGAAGCAGAAACTGCTGATCGCCATCGCGCTCGGCCGCGAGGCGAAGGTGCTGGTCATGGACGAGCCGGCGGCCAATCTCGACCCGGAAGCGCGCAAGATTTTCTTCGACCTGCTGGCCGAGCGCCAGAACGAGGCGACGATGATCATCTCCAGCCACCGGCTCGATGAGGTGTCATCACTGGTCAATCGCGTCATCGAGATGGACATGGGCAAGGTCGTGCTGGACGACAAGGTGGCGGACGATGTCTCGCTGTCCGGCACGCTGGCCTGCCGCATCGTCATCAAGCGTTTCGAGCCGGCCTTCGCCAAGGCCATCGCCGCCTGGAAATTCGCCGCCCGTGACGAGAATCTGGTCTGGGAAGGCAAAATCGCCGGCCCCGACCGCCTGCGCTTTCTCGGCATGATTTCGCGCTACTCGGCGCTGGTCGGCGATATTTCACTCACCGAGAACACCCACTGAGCGATGTGCGAACCGTCTCGCCGTAACTTCCTCGGCCGCCTGACCCTCGGCGGCTTCGCACTGACGCCGCTGGCGCTGGCCTTGTCGGCCTGCGGCAAATCCGGCTGGCCCGAAGGCATGGTCGAGATCAAGTGGGATCGCGACGTCTGCCCGCGCTGCAGCATGGTGATCTCCGACCGGCGCTTCGCCGCCCAACTGCGCGGCGGACCGAAAGACATGGCGGTCAAGTTCGACGATATCGGCTGCCTCACCTTCTGGATACGCGACAACCTGAAGACCTACCCGTGGCTCGCCGAACCCGCCACCCGCATGTGGGTCGCCGACGTGACCAGCAAGGGCAAGGAAGTCACCTGGCTGGACCCGCGCAAGGCGCAGTTCATCACCCGGACCTCGCCGATGGGCTACAACTTCGGCGCCGTCGCCTACCCGCAGATGGGCAGCCTGGATTTCGAGAGCATGCGCCAGCATGTTCTGGCCAAAGGAAAATAAATGAAGCAACTGTGGCTCACCGCCAAGCTGGACATCGTCGAATCGCTGCGCGCCCGCTGGTTCCAGATCTACACGCTGGTCTTCGGCGGCATCGTCGCCCTGCTCTTCCTCTTCGGCCTCACCGAATCGCGCGTCCTCGGCTTCATCGGCCTCTCGCGCCTGCTGGTCACCTACATCCAGCTGACCATGGCCATCCTGCCGATCTTCGTGCTGATCACCACCGTGCGCTCGGTGGCCGGCGACCGCGAGGCCGGCGTCTTCGAATACCTGCTGTCGCTGCCGGTGTCGCTGTCGGCCTGGTTCTGGGGCAAGATCGTCGGCCGCTACATCGTCGTCTTCGCGCCGGTCTTTCTGGCCATGCTCGGCGCCGTCGGCTGGGCGACCATCCAGGGCATCGAAGTGCCGTGGGACATGTTCGGCTACTACACCGCGTTGCTCGCCGTCATGGCCATGTGCTTCCTCGGCATCGGCATGCTGATCTCGGCCATCGCGCGCACCACCGACATCGCGCAGGGCGCCGCCTTCATGGTCTGGCTGTTCCTGCTGCTCTTCCTCGACCTGATCCTGCTCGGCGTCATGATCCAGGGCAAGGTCGCCCCGGAAATCGCCGTCACGCTGGCGCTGGCCAACCCGCTGCAGGTTTTCCGCACCGCCGCGCTCGCCCTGTTCGATCCGCAACTGATCGTCCTTGGCCCGTCCGCCTACGTTATTCTCGATCTGTTCGGCGTCGCCGGCTACAAGATCTTCGCGCTGGCTTACCCGGCGGCGCTCGGTGTGCTCAGCGCAAGCGTCGGCTACCTGATTTTCCGGCGTGGCGACCTGCCATGAAGACCTTACTGGTCGCCCTGGTTTTTGCCCTTTTTTCCTTATTGACCCCGGGGCCAGCCTTTGTTTCTATGGTCGCGGCGGAGGAGATGCCCTCCTCCGCTCCGCTGTTCGCCGCCACGCTGAACGATCTCGACGACAAGCCGGTGGCCCTGGAACGCTACAAAGGCAAGCCGTTGATCGTCAATTTCTGGGCGCGCTGGTGCGGCCCCTGTCGCGCCGAAATCCCCGAACTGATCGAAATCCGCAAGGCGCACAAGGGCAAGCTCGAGGTTCTCGGCATCGGCATCGAGGACAAGGCCGACGCGGCAAGGGATTTCGCCAAGGCCTACGAAATGGATTACCCGGTATTCGTTGCCGGCGGCAAAGGCATCCCGCTCATGCAAGCCCTGGGCAACACCAAGGGCGGCCTGCCGTTCACGCTGCTCATCGACCGCAACGGCCAGATCGTCCAGAAAAGGCTCGGCGTGATGAAGAAGGCCGATCTCGACGCCGCCGCCGAACTTCTGCTGAAGGCGCGCTGAAAACAAAACGGGCGGCATTTGCCACCCGTCGTTCCGTCGCGGCATCCGCGCCGCTCATTCCGCGATCCGCTTGCGCGTCTTCGACGTCCGCTTTGGCGCCGACTTGCGGCCAGAGACGGCCTTGGCCTCGCGGTTGAATTCCAGCGCCATGTCGAACGCCGTTTCGACAAACTTGCGAACCCGGGCGAATTCTTCATCCGTCAGCGTGCGCGCTTCGTCGCGCGCCCGGTAAATGCTGATGAATTCGTGCTCGCGCCCGGCATGTTCGACCAGACGGCTGATGCCGAGCGTTTCGAGAATTTTCCACAGACCGGGGCTGTAAGCCTTGGTCAGGTTCATGACGAAGGGCACCGGGTCGTTGCGCGCCAGCACCGAGGCCAGGCGCAGGACGACCTCGAACGGCAGGGCCATCTTGCCGTTCTCGGCCAGATCGAGCAGGGAGGGATCACGCAGATCGATCGCCTTGCCCAGATCTTCCAAGGGAATCCCCGCCGCCTCGCGCATGTCGCGCAGAAAGCTGCCCGCCTTGATCAGGGCCTTGGTCGACGCCATGCCATGCGGAAACAGGCCGGAGGCGGCATGCAGCGAGGTATCGACCGCCGCGCCGGCCATCCCGACGACCTGGCCGGCAAGCGTGCGCAGCGACTTGGTCAAGCCACCAACCGCATCGAAAGGCTGCCCCTTGCTGACTTTCCGGCCCCCAGATTTGGCTGCGGGCTTGCGCCCGCTACTGCTGCTCTTGGCTGTCACTGTCGCCTCCATTCTGTCAATCGGGTAGTCGAATACTACGCCAATACCAAGGCACGAACCCGCGAGAGATCAGTGCCGCGCGGGTTCAAGATCCGATGTACGTCACGGCTGGCCGATGAACAGGTAGAAATTCCCCATGCCATTCGGCGCGTAGCCATAACCCAGGTAGACCATGCCGATCGGAGTTTCGCCGCCTACATAGGCGGTCACCGAGCTTTGCCAGCCGTTCAGGTTGGTTTCCGTGTAGCGACCGTCGACCTTTCCGCCTTCCAAGGCCAAACCGACCCGCATATCGCCACGCAGGCCGGCCGGCAATCGACCGACGATTTTCTCCAGCCGCACGCTGCCGTACATAAGCGATTCGCCGATGATCTGGTTGCGCGCAAAGCCCGACAGGTTCATGAAGCCCCCCAGCGCCACCGCATCGTAGAACGGCAGGCTGCCGGTAAACGAGCCGGCGCCGCGGATTCGCCCGTGGAGTATGTAGTCGCCGAAATTGTCGGTTGCGCGCAGATCCAGGTCGGCCTTGTCGTAGCCGTCCCCGGCCGCGTAGAAGTAGCTTCCGTGGGCGGCCCAGCCGTGCGTCGGATCGTAGAGGCGGTCGAACTGGTCGAAATCCAGTTTCG
>ERZ795054.4163-NODE-4163-length-10814-cov-4.176503_pt1 | contig 10814 bp, 7 predicted proteins | sample MGYA00375138_ERZ795054 | MGnify/ENA primary metagenome ERZ795054 (study PRJEB30183, sample SAMN05720215) | anaerobic digester metagenome | isolation source: active sludge of municipal wastewater-treating anaerobic digesters | place: USA | collected 2014-12-23 ...
TGTCAACGCTCTCCATGAAAGCACCTAACACCCTCCCCTCACTCCTGGTCTGGCTGCTGCTCAGCCTGCTGGCCCCGAGCGCCGTTGAGGCCGTCGACACACCCCCGCCCAAAGACATCATCGTTTACAAGACTCAGGCAGGCCTCACTCTGTCCCGTCGCGGCGTGCTCGTCACCGCGTTTGGCGAGGACCCCGACGGCCAGCCCGGCACCCTCTTGCGTGTCTGGGAACAGGGCGGGTTGGCCGGACCCTTGACGGTCACACTGCCAGCCGGCTTGAAGGTCTCCGTGGCCCAACCGGTCACGCTGAGGGGCGAGACGACTGGCGGGGTGCTGCCGATCTCCGGAGGTCAACTGACCCTCGATCTCAAGGCCTACGCCCCGGTCAGCCACATCCTGCGGTAAGGCGCACTTGTGCCTTCTGCTCTCTCTTGGCGTAGAGCCTCGGCAGGACGTCCCCGTCCGGCAGAGAGGTTCGGTACCCGGCGTCGCGCAGCCCCCTCACGATGCGGCTGAGGTGATCAACGCCGCGGGTGCGCATCGTGAAATCCACCATCGCGGTTTGCAGCGGCTCCGCGCTGAAGGCGCGTTGGTGGTGGACTTCCATGATGTTGCCGCCGTGCTTGCCGATCAGGCCGCTGACGCGCGCCAATTCTCCCGGCACGTCCCGCGTCTTCACCCGCAGCCGCACCAATTGGGCGTCGCGCGCCAGCCCGCGCTGGATGATGGACGAAAGCACCATCAGATCAATGTTGCCGCCGCAGAGAACCAGCCCGACCTGCTTGTGGCGAAACCGCCGCCTGGACTTCAGCAGCGCGGCCAGACCGCAGGCGCCCGCGCCTTCCACCACGGTCTTCTCGATTTGCAGCAGCATCAGCACGGCATCCTCGATCTCGCCTTCCCCCGCCAGCAGGATGTCGCTGACGAGGCGTTGAACGACGCGCCGGGTCCGCCGCCCGGGATTTCTCACGGCGATGCCTTCGGCCACGGTGAACCGGTCGCAATGGACGGGTTGTCCGGCGATCCATTGGGCCATCGCGGGAAAGCGCTCCGACTGCACGCCGAACACTTCGAGATCCGGCTTGATGCCCTTGGCGGCCACGGCCATGCCGGCGATCAATCCGCCGCCCCCGATGGGGACGAGCAGCACCTCCAAGCCCGGCTGTTGCGCCAGCATTTCGAGCGCGATCGTCCCCTGCCCGGCCATGACCCGGTCGTCGTCGTAAGGATGCACCAGGGTGAGCTTGCGCCGCCTGGCCAGTTGCCGGGTGAAGCCGCTCGCCTCATCGAACGTGTCGCCCTCGAGTATCACCTCCGCGCCGTGCGCCCGCGTGTGCTCGACCTTCACGTTGGGCGTGTGCCGGGGCATGACGATAACCGCCGGGATGCCGAGCCGTTTGGCATGGTAGGCGACCCCTTGCGCGTGATTGCCGGCGGACATGGCGATGACGCCGCGCCGGCACTCCGCCGGGGCGAGCGAAAGCAGCTTGTTCAACGCGCCGCGCTCCTTGAAGGCCGCGGTGAACTGGAGGTTCTCGAACTTCAAGAAGACCTCCGCACCGGTGATCTTCGAGAGCGTGCGCGAGTACGTGCAGGGTGTCATCAGGAGGTTGCCCCGCAGTCGCTCCGCCGCGGCCTCGACATGTTTCAACGTCAGACTCATGAGGCGCGAAAGGTAACAGACCTGACGGCGAAAGCAGGCGATTTCGCGCGCGCGAAACCAGTTTGCGGATGCGATCGGCTGACTCACCCGGAAATCTCACCAGTGGGGCGGTCGCGGCATTCCTGACGGTCCGTGGGTGAGATTTCCGGGTCTGCCCCGGCAGAAGCGGATTACGCCTGGCGCGTTGGTCAACCGCACCACGGCCAATTCATGAAGGCGAAAAGGGTGGAGGGGGGACGGCTCGTCCCCCGCCGACGCGAGTGAAGAAGGTGTTTGTCGGCGACGAGGCCGTCGCCGCTCCACTTCATGAATTGGCCCTGCAACCGCACGGCCACAACTCCCTCCGGCTTGAAATCGCATCGCGGATTTCCTACGGTTGATCAGTGAACGCGACGCAGCCCGCCAGAGGACAGGCAGGAGAGATCCGGTTCGGCTTTCGCTGAGTCGACACATGAGCGTTTTCTACGATACACACGCGCATTTGAGTTCCCGCGAGTTTGCCGGGGATCTCGAGGACCTTTTGGCTCGAGCGGCTGCCGCCGGCATCACGCGCATTATCACTGTCGGCATTGATCTGCTGTCCAGCCAACGGGCTGTGCAACTCGCCAATGATCATCCAATCGTCTACGCAGCCGTCGGCTGGCACCCGACCCACGCCGATGACGCCCCGGAGGACGTGCGAGGCGACCTTCGAGACCTGGCGCGGCACCCGAGAGTCGTGGCCATAGGCGAGACGGGGCTCGACTACTTCCATCTCCCATCCAAACGAGGAGGGACCGCGGCGGATGATTTGCGGCATACGGCGAAACAGAAAGAGCTGTTTCGTCAGCACCTCGAACTGGCCGCCGAGATGGGGCTCAATTGCGTTGTCCATGAGCGCAGGTCGTTCGAGGATGCCCTCGAGGCTGTGCGGCCGTTCGCCGGGCGCGTGCGAGGGCAGTTTCATTGTTTTTCCGGGGATGTCGCCGCGCTGCAGCGGGTCCTGGCGCTTGGGTCGATCGTCAGCTACACAGGGATTCTGACCTTCAAGAACTCGGGAACAGTCCGGGAGGCATTCGCCGCCACGCCCCTTCAACACTTCATGCTCGAAACAGATGCGCCCTACCTGGCCCCCGAACCGTATCGGGGAAAGCGCTGCGAGCCGGCGTACGTCCGCGAGATTGCTGCCGCGGCAGCCGCGGTCAAGGGCATCAGCCTCGAAGAACTAAGCGAGGCGACCTGTGCCGCCGCGCAGGCGTTCTTTCCTCGAATGGGGCGCTGACATCGAGCCAACGGGCAATCGCTATGGAAGACACCAACACATTGATCGAGCAGCGTCGGACGAAACTGGCCGCTTTGCGCGCCCAGGGCCTCGATCCGTTCCGGAACAAATTCGCCCCCTCCGGCGGATGCGGCGAGACGCGCGCGCGGTTCGAGTCCGGCCAACTGGCCGAAGGCGCGCGCGTCGCCGTCGCCGGCCGCATCACGTCCCATCGCGACATGGGGAAGAGCCAGTTCCTCGATCTCAAAGACCAGAGCGGACGCATCCAGGTCTACGCCCAGAAACAGGTGCTGGGCGAGGCGCAATACGCCATCTTCAAGCATCTCGACCTGGCGGATTTTCTCGGGGTGACCGGCACGATGTTTCGCACGAAGACCGGCGAACCGAGCGTGCGGGTCGAGTCGTTCACCATCCTGGCCAAGGCCCTCCGCCCGCCTCCCGCCAAATGGCACGGCCTCGAAGACACGGAGATTCGCTACCGCCAGCGCTACCTCGATCTCATGTCGAACGACGACGTTCAACGCGTCTTTCTGCTTCGCAGCCGAATCCTGAGAGAAATCCGCGAGTTCATGCACGGACGCGGCTTTGTGGAAGTGGAGACGCCCATGATGCAGGCGATCCCCGGCGGCGCGGCCGCAAGGCCTTTTAAAACCCATCACAACGCGCTGGCTTGCGATTTCTATCTGCGCATCGCCATCGAACTCTATCTCAAACGCCTGCTCGTGGGCGGAATCGACCGCGTTTTCGAGATCGGACGCAACTTCCGCAACGAAGGACTCTCCCGCAAACACAACCCCGAGTTCACCATGCTCGAAGCCTACCAAGCCTTCGGCGACTACGAGTCGATGATGGACCTGGTTCAAGGACTGGTCTGCCACGTCGCCCAGAATGTCCTCGGAACCCTGCGCGTCGAACACAGAAACTCCGCGGGCGAGGTGGTCAAGACCATCGATCTCACCCCGCCCTGGCGCCGGGTCAAGTACAAGGACATCGTTCGCGAACGCGCGGGGGCCGACTGGTTCGACCTCCTACCCGAGCAACGGCGCGCACGCGCCGTCGAGTTGGGCGCCGAAATCGCGACTGAATACGAGGATTTCGAAGTGACCCAGGCTGTCTTCGAGAAACTGATCGAGCCGACGCTCATCAACCCCACCTTTGTCACCCACGCGCCGAAGGAGTTGATTCCGCTCGCCAAGCTTTCGCCCGAAGATCCGACCACGGTCGAGGTTTTCGAGTGCTGCATCAACGGCCAGGAGATCGCGCCGGCTTACACCGAGCAGAACGACCCGATCGAACAGCGCGAGCGGCTCGAACACCAGGCCGGCGGCGAGCAACAGAAACTCGACGAGGATTTCCTTGTGGCACTCGAACACGGCATGCCGCCGGCGGGAGGCATGGGCCTGGGCATCGATCGACTCTGCATGATGCTCCTGGGCCAGGAGAGCATCCGCGACGTGATCCTCTTCCCCCAGCTCAAGCCCAAAGATGTGGGTCGTTGACGAGCGAGACCGCGCGCCAACCACCCCCTGCTGGCCCCTTGGGTCTCTTCGGCCTTCACGCCACTCCGCCGGGAATCCATCTCGACCGGGGATCGCAACAGGCGTCGAGTCTCACGAACTCGGCACCCACTCTCCATCTCACGGTCCGCGCCTCCGCATGAACAGCAGGAACCCAGAACCCAGAGCGAGCAGGGCCCAGGTGGACGGTTCCGGAATCGACGGCACAGTGGACGGCGGCACCGGTTCGAGCCCACTGTCGCGGTACTGCTGCGCCGTCTCGAGCACGACGGCGCCGCTAACGGGCGTGACCAGTTGATAACGCCCAGCCATCTCGACCGCCGCCTCCGTCATCCGCGACGCCGCTAATCGCCTGATCTCGTCCTTGGCCCAGAGCCGCACCAGGTGTGACGAGGCCTCAGCCCCTTCTCGGGGTGCGGCGGATACGTCGATCTCCCGCTCCTGCGCCCACTCCCATCGGCTGCCTGTGTCCGTCCATGAGCGGAAGAGCGCCCCAAGATCAGCAGCCAGATCTCCTGTGCGCGGCAGCAACTGAACCGCGGCGACCCCATCAAGCGCTTCAAGAAGGCGGTTCGGCCCCACTCGAGTCTGCACTGCCATCAGGCGCGGACCGTTGGGCCTGCGCTCGTAGCGCTGACGCAACCCCTCCGCGCTCTCGAGCGCCACCGGCACCGGAGCACAGATCCAGACAACCAGACTGTCGGGCCTCTGCACGGCAACATCCCATGCCTCGACCAGCGCAGGCACGTTGTCCTGCCCTCCACGGACCCTCCATCTGGCCAATCGGTCGCGCGTGTCAGTGCTGACCGCTCCGACCGAAACCGGTTCGTCACCGGCGATCATCACAGACGCTTCGACGGTCGAAGGCAGTTCGGCCAGGGCCTCTGCCAGGGCTGGCATCTGATCCATGCCTTGGGAACCGTCGATCACCAGCACCATGCGAGCGGGCGGACGAACCGCCGCCGCGCGCAGCGTCCGACGCACGACGTCCGGCGTGGCGCCACGTGTGTCCCGAGCCCAGACCTCGCGCACGGCGCCTTCACGCGAGACTTGGACAAAGTTCCTGGCCAGCCAGAGGTCGGTTTCCTGGGCCTGCCCCCGGATCGCATGCCAGCCCTCCCTGGGTTGCTCCGTCTGAAGCGCGCCGCCCGAGCTGGTCAGCGGTCGCGGGCCCTCGACCCACAATTGATGACGAAACGTCTCGTGGATCGTGAAGTTCCTCTCGATCGCGTGCGGCCAGCGCATGAGGCCCGTCTCAGCCGACTTCATTTCGAGCGGGGCCGTGATCCCCAAACGCACTTTCATAATCCCGCCGTCCGGCGGCACGGGAAAACACTGCACCAGGACACGGTCCGGACCGGCGGTGGTGACCAACACAGGATCCCGCCGCTGGCGCACGATCTTCTCGTACGCTTCTCTGACCTCGCCACGCCCTGCAAACGCCGCCTCCCTCTCCTCTCCATTCACCCAGAGTGTCAGGCGGGAGACGACGCCGCCCGGCGGGAGCAGGATTTGGGCGCGGGCCTCGCGCTGGCGAGCGCTGGCGTTCTTGAACTCCATCGTCCATTCGCAATAGGCGATCGCCGCATCCGGTTCCACAACGGCATCCAGCCGTGAACTGTGCAACGTGAGACCCTTGATTCGCCCGCCCACTTCCTCGCCCGCCTGGTCGAAGTCCCAAGTCCAATCGTCCAGGCCGGCCCAGCGTGCCCGCCCAGTCCGCACCTTCGGGGCGGGAACGCTGTTGAACGGCTGCCCGGTCACACGGTAGTAGATCTCGCGCGCCTTCTCGGGTCGCGTCGCGCGCCCGCCCGTAACGACCCACCCCACCAGATCCATGTTCTCGGCCGCCCGCGTGCGCCCGTAGCAATCCCGCAGAAGCACGTCGCGGTCGCCCCAGTCGCGGAGCAGTTGAATCCCGCGCCGGATGGTCCTCGGATCATCGTCCGTCGCCAGCGTCAGCCCATAACGGGTCAACGCTTCCGGGGTCTCGAGGAAGACCAGCCCTGCCAGGCCGACAGCGAATCCTGGCCATACGCCCCGAACGGCGCCGGGGCCGATTGCCGCGCGCTGAACTCGCAAACGCCGGATCAGGAGGAGCGTGACGATCATCGAGAGCACCGGGGATAGTGGCAGCAGACCCCAACCGTAAAAGACAATGCCCAACAAGCCCGGCAGCATCAAAGGGAGAAAGAGCAGCGCATAGTAGAGTTCGACCCCGACCGCCACGCCGCTTGCCCAGCCCACCCAGCCACGACCCGCTTCGCCACCCTGGCGCAGGGCTCGCCAAAGGAGTCCGTTGGTCAGGGGAACCATCGCCACCAACGCCACATGCCAGAGTGTCGGGAGCGGAGCGAAGAAGGCCCCGGCGCACATGCCAGTCATCCATTCGATCAGCAGTGCGATGGTCGGCAGCACAATGCCGAAGCCAATTGCCATTGCGTTGGCCAAAGGGCCTCGAGACCTCGGATCGGCAGTCGCAAGCGCGCTCGACCGGCCTTCGTGGCGCCCCGAAGCCTCGGACGCCGGCGGCTCTGGCGCACCGATCCGGGCCAGCAACCGGCGGACATCCTGTTCGGTCACGACTTCGAGTTGGGAGATCGCGGCCTCCTGCTCGATGTGACGGCGCAGATCGTCGATCACCTCGGCGACATCGGCCCCCGACGCTTCGAGTGCCGTCCGCACGCGATCGAAGTACTGTTCCAGCTCCTCCCGGGCTGCGGCTGTCCACGTCCTCATGCGATTGCTCCTCGTTTCCGCAGGATCCTGGCCCCCTGGTTGAGGCCGTCCATGTACTGCTGCATCAGTCCCAAAACCTCACGGCCCGCTGAACTCAAGGCGTAATACTTGCGCGCCGGCCCCTCGGGCGATTCCTCGAGTCGCGCGGTCACCAAACCCTGGACGCGCAAGCGCGAGAGCAGCGGATACAGCGTTCCTTCGGTGACCCCCAGTCCGGGCAGATCCACCAGCGTCTTCACCAACTCGTAGCCGTACCGCTCCTTCTCGGCCAGCGCGCTGAGCACGCAGAGGTCCAACAGACCCTTGCGCACCTGCACCGTCCAGTTGTCGAAATAGTCGTTCATGAGGCTCGCGCCAGGACCCGCGGCGGCTCGGCCCATCCCCAGATCGCCACACGCAACGCCACCGCCAATCCCAACGACATGGATCCCCCAAAACCAATCCAGTCGCCCGGATCGATCTGCCCGGGTCGATCAAACCGCAACTGAACCGCCGCCGTCACGGCCCACAAGGCCAGCAAGATCATGCCCCACACGCCCACCGAGCGGACTGAGCGCAAGCCGGACCCGACGATGGCGAAACTGACCAGAAGTGTCGGCGTGTGGAGAAACAACGCCACCGCCCAGACGTCATCGCGGTGGCGGACGTCCTGCATCGCTCCCCAAAGAGCCAGCAACGTCCACGCCGAGAGCGGCCCGGCCAGCACGAACCAACGCAGCCGAGGCCAGACAACGAGATGGCGGGCGCCGATACACTCGATCCACAGGCCCCAGCCAACCAAAGCGCCCACGCCGCTGAGCGAGAGCAGGAGAAGCCAATTCACCCCGTACGCGGAGGCAGGGCCGGCATACGCAGTCCAGCCCGGCAGGAACTCGACGGACCGTGTGGGGTCCTCGAACGCGGGTTGAAGCCGGATGACCTGCGTCAATGCCAGGAAGAACGGGAGCCAGCCGGCGACGGCGAGGATCGTCGCCCGGCTCACGGGACGAATCGGTTGGCGCGCGTCATCACCCATGCTGCGTTCCTCTCTACCGCGTGTTCATATGTACCTTGTCTTACATAGTACATGGCTTGGATGATGTCAACGAGTTTCTTGGGGGATGCTCCTTCCTCGCGCCTCGCTCCAGGCCGTTTTGGGCACAACGAAACACCAGCCAATTGTGAGACACCACACTAGCCCGGATCAGGTTCAGCGCGGAGCCAGTGATCGATGCGGGCTAGCTGACGGCGATCATCGAGACCCGTTCGTTGCGCGCATTCCTCGCATAGCCCTGGGCGCGGGGATCGAGCAGGGGTTGGCCGTCCACGAGGAAGAGGTAGAGATGATGCCCGTGGTGCAGCGGAATCTGCGCCGCCCAGCCCCCGTCGGGTTGGCGGCGCATCGGATTCGCGTCCGCCTGCCAGTCATTGAAGTCTCCGATCACCGTGACATGACGCGCCTCGGGCGCGTTGCAGAAGAAATTGACCGGCTTGAGCATGCGCTTAGCCGAGTACCGCGCCGCCCCATCGTGTGGTTTCAATGCCGCCGCTTGCATCATGCCATACATGGCTCGTTGGACCGCGCGCAGGATTTGCCCGGTCAACTCGACCGTGCTAGTGGCTCCCGCCGCTCACGCTGCGCCCGGTTCGATTCTGAGGATTAGCAAGTCGCGTGCCGAATCGGGTGAGGGCGGGCAGCACGCCGCCGCGAGGATGAGCATCGGATGAGGGAGGGACGGGGTCAGAGGTCCGTGGAGTGCACCCTCCCAACTCACCATTGGATGATGCTGCCCCGGGTCAGGGGACCCGGCCTACTAGAGGCAGACGTCGGTGTTGTAGGCCGCGTGCCCTCACGCGGCGCGAGAACAGACACCGGCGCAAGCGCCGGGTCAGGGGACCCGGCCTACAATGCTGTTGGCTTGTGGTGTCCTCAAGCGGCGCAGCTTCTGACGCTGTGTGCAGCCTCATCGGTCTGAGGCCGAGGCTCGCTAATCGAAAGTCATCTCGAAGCTGACGACGTTGCCGGCGAAGCGTGTCTTGATTTTGCAGTTGCTCTTGTTGAACACGGCCTGCATGGCCTTGTTGTCCGTGAGCACTTCGGCCGTGAAGCCGTGAATGCCGTTGCGGCGCGCCGTGCGGATCAGGTAGCGCAGCATCGCGGTGCCGATCCCGCGATTCTGCCATTCGTCGTGAACGACGAAGGCGACCTCGGCCATGTTGTGTTTGGGATCCAGATAGTAACTGCCGACGGCGATGATGTTCTCGCCGTGCGCCTCGGGCAATGTCGCGACGACGGTCACGTCGTTGCGATGGTCGATGTAGACGAACTCCTGAAGCTCCCGGCGCGGGACGGCGCGGCGAAAACTCATGAACCGGTAATACATCGTCTGCTGCGACAAGGCGTAGAACAGATCGCGCATTCGCGGCTCATCGGTCGGGTGAATTGGGCGGAAGTTGATCTGGGTGCCATCAGCCAGAAGGTGGGTCGTGCGCAGTTCCTTGGGGCCGACGTGGATCTTGCCCTCCTTGTCGGACATGGAGGCGGAGAGGTACTTGGCCTCGATGGCCTCCCGCAGCAACTGGGCGCGGTAGTTCGGATGGGCGATGCAGATCAGGGCCAGCGCACGCTCCTGAATGCTCTTGCCGTGCAGATAAGCGACGCCGTACTCGGTGACGACGTAGTTCACCCCGGCGCGCGTTGTGACGACTCCCGCGCCCGGACTGAGGCGCGTGACGATCCGGGAGATGGTGCCGTTCTTGGCGGTCGAGGGCAGGGCGATAATCGCCTTTCCGCCGTGGGCCTTGGCCGCGCCCCGGTTGAAATCAACCTGGCCACCCACGCCCGAAAAGAACCGGGTGCCGATCGAGTCCGCGCACACCTGGCCGGTCAGATCGACTTCGAGGGCGACGTTGATCGCCACCATCTTGTTTTGCTGGCTGATCACGTGGGGATCATTCACGTACTCCGTGGGGTGAAAGGCGAACATCGGGTTGTTGTCGATGAACTCGTACAACTGCTTGGTCCCCAGGCAAAAGCTGGCCACAATCTTGCCGCGATCGACGGTCTTTCGCGAGCCGTTGACCGCGCCCGACTGGACGAGCTCGACAATCCGGTCGGAGACCATCTCGGTGTGCACACCCAGGTCCTTCTTGTCCTTCAGAAATCCCAGCAGGGCCTGCGGAATCCGACCGATGCCCACCTCGATGGTCGCGCCGTCGTCGATCAGGGCCGCGATGTTCTCGCCGATTTGCTTTGTCTCCTCGGTCAACTCCATCTCCGGAACTTCGAGGATGGGATCGTCGACAGGCACGAGAACATCCAGGTCATACACATGCACGAACGAATCGCCGAGGGTGCGGGGCATGTTGGGATTCACCTGTGCGATGACGAGCGACGCGTTCTCGGTTGCGCATTTCACAACGTCGACGGACACACCCAGACTGCACATGCCGCGCTCGTCCGGGGGCGTGACCTGGATCAGGGCGGCATCCAGGGGCAACTGACCCGAGTTGAAGAGCCCCGGGACATCGGAAAGATGGATGGGGGTGTAGTCCCCCAGGCCTTCCTGAATGATGCCCCGGACGTTCTCCGCGATGAAGAAGCTGTTGACCCGAAAGAACTGGGTCATTTCCTTGTGGGCATAGGGGGCGTCGCC
>ERZ795054.4176-NODE-4176-length-10779-cov-5.515573_pt1 | contig 10779 bp, 8 predicted proteins | sample MGYA00375138_ERZ795054 | MGnify/ENA primary metagenome ERZ795054 (study PRJEB30183, sample SAMN05720215) | anaerobic digester metagenome | isolation source: active sludge of municipal wastewater-treating anaerobic digesters | place: USA | collected 2014-12-23 ...
GGCGAAGGCCAGGCGGTGGCTCGCCAGGGACTCGGCCGCCGTCGTCGGCGCCTCTCCGCCCGAGAGGACTCCCACGAAGGCCGCCATGAGAGCCATGTCCGCGCTCCGGTGGCCGACGAGGTCGCTCTTGGCCCGGACGAGGCGACGGCGGCCCGTCTTGTGGTCGCGGAGCTCCAGGGCCCCGCCGCCGCCGAAGGAGCCGCGGATCGTGCCGCGGGTCCCGTCGAGCCTCAGGGTCCTGCCCTCCTTGTAGGAGTGGCCGTGCATCGCAAGGAAGGCCGTCGCGCCCCCCTCGAACTCGACGATGGTCTCCTGGTGGTCCGGCTGGCTCCCGCCCGCCTTGTAGGCGCAGAGGCCGTAGGGCCCCTCGCGGAGGGCCCGCTCCAGGCCCGCCTCCGAGAGGTCCTCCGCTATCGTCGACACCGGCCAGTCGCGGTAGGGAAGGTAGCGCCGGAGGCCGGGCAGGAGCCGCGCCAGGCCCGGCCGCTCGGCGAGGAGGCGGGCGGCCAGGGCGGCCAGGCGGTCGTTCCCCGCCGCCGCGTCCAGGAAGACGGGTTTCCCCCTGAGGTAGAGGGCGACGGCGTCGTAGGGGCAGGCGGCGGACGCCGGACAGCCCTCGACGCATCTTTGGGGAGAGCCCGCGGGCGCGCGCTCGGGCCGGAACTCCAGGTTGGAGCCGAAGGAGGCGACGCGGAGGGGCTTCGCGGCGCATCCGCGCGCGGAGGAGGCGCCGTCCGCCGCCGCGGCGCCTCGCGCGGATGGGCCGGCCATCCAGCAGAGGAGGTCGAGGTCGTGGCAGCACTTGGCGAGGATCATCGGCGAGGCCGAGGCGTCGCGCCAGTTCCCCCTGACGTAGGAGTGGGCCATGTGCCAATAGGAGACGTTCTCCGCCTGCCTGACGGAGACGAGGTCGCCTATCGCGCCCTCCTCCACGAGTCCGCGGACGGCCTTGAAGAAGGGATGGTAGCGGAGGACGTGGCAGACGAGGAGGGGCAGGCCCGCGGCTTCGGAGGCGGCGGCGAGGCGGCGGCAGTCCTCCTCGGAGAGGGCCATGGGCTTCTCCAGGAGGACGGCGTAACCCGCCTCCAGGGCCGCCAGGGCGGGCTCGACGTGCTCGCCGTCGCGCGTCGCGATGACGACGCCCTCGGCCAGGCGCGGCCCCGCGAAGAGCTCCTTCCAGCCCGGGAAGCGGGCGGAGGCGGGAAGGCCGAAGCGATCGGCGAAGCGCTCCCGCCTAACGGGGTCTGGCTCCGCGACCGCGGCGACGCGGGCCCCGGGCCCCTCCGGGAGCCCCGCGGCGCGGCGGCAGGCGGCCTCGGTGTAGGCCGCGTAGCCCGTGCCCCGGTCGCCCGCGCCCACGACGGCGAAGGACGGGATCGTCTCCTGCATGATGCGGCCTCCTCGACAGGCGCGATCGCGCCGTGGCATCATGAAAGCATGGAAGAGCAGCGGAAAAAAGGGGGAGCGGAGGCCGAAGGCTCGGCTCCCGCGGCAAGCGGAGCGGCCCCGGCCTGCGGCGCCTTCGCGGGCGTCGAGATGGAGTTCCCCGTCACCTTCGACCTCAAGATCATCTACGTCCTCGCCGAGGGCGGGACCATCGTCGAGGACCTGGAGCGGATCTACGCCGCGCTTGGCGTGAAGTGCGCGATGATCCAGGGCGTCGCGGCCCCGGGCGCCAAGTACGGCCGCATGGGGAGCCGCCTCACCTTCGAGACGCGCGAGCAGATGTACGCGGCCTACGCCGCCATCGGCAAGCTCCCCTACGTGAAGACGGCCATCTAGCCTGGGACGGATCGAGGCGCGTCCGGCACGACTGCCTCGCAGCGGCCGCGGCGCGGTCCGGAGCGGCCAAGCGCCTGGATCAAGAGCCCAGCATGTCCAGCGTGAGCTTGGGGATCTCGCCCACGGGCGTCTCCTCGAGACGCTTACTGGCCGCGGGCGTCGCGCGGAGGTAGGCCGCGACGCTCGCCCTCGCGGCCTCGGGATCCCCGCCGGCGACAGCCTCTGCCAGGCCGCGCATGATCCTCGACTCCGACTCCACGAGCCGCCTCGACGCCTCCGAGCCTGAGCCTTCCGGGCCCGTGTCGACCTCCCTGAAGCCTCGGAGCTGGACGAGGGCCTCGCCCAGGAGGAGGCAGAGCTCGTTGCCCGTGGCCTCGAGGACCCGCCGCGCGAAGGCGGCGAAGAGCCGCTTCCCTAGGAGGATCCCCTCCTCGGTCTCGGGCTTCCGGGCGAGTTCCGCGTAGGCGGCGACGTAGGCCTCGGCCGCCTCCCTGATCCCCGCCTTCTGTCCGGCCGTGGCCTTCCGGGCCGCGAGGGCGAAGATCTCGGGGAGGAAGAGGGAGTAGAACTCCTCGACGTCCCAGGCGCTCGCCCTGCGCCGCCTCAGCGCGAGGACCAGGGCCTCGGCGAAGGCCTTGGAGGGCGAGGAGGCGACGTACATCCCCTTCCCCCGCCGGATCTCGACGAGGCCCTTGGCGACGAGCATGCGCGCCGCGTCCCTGATGACCGACCGCGAGACGCCGAACTGGGCGGCCAGCTCGGGCTCGGCCGGCATGAGGTCGCCCTCGGCCCACTCGCCCGACAGGATGGCCTGCGTGACGGCCTCCAGCACCTTGTCCGACAGGCTCCGCCTGTCGCCTATCTCGGCGAAGCTCATGCTCCCTCCCCCTCCGCGGCGGCCTGCGCGCCGGCCGCGGCGCCGACGGCGCCAGAGGCGCAATCCTCCGAGGCGGCCCCCTCGGAGTCGACGGCCCCGGCGCGGCGCGGCAGTGCGAAGTATAGCCAGGACGAGGCGGCCAGGACCAGCGCCGCGACGCGCCAGGCCGCCCCTATCGAATAAGCCTGCGCGAGGGCGCCCATGAGGAGGGAGCCGAGGATGCCGCCCGCCTGGACGAAGAGGGAGGACAGGGAGAGGAGGGTCGAGCGCCGCTCGGAGGGGATGGAGGAGTGGAGGACGGCGCTCTCGGGGGCCGAGGCGAGGCCGTTGGCCGCGAAGGTCAGGAGGTAGAGGGCGGCGAAGGCGGGCACCCTCCCCGCGCCCGCGAGGAGGAGGAAGAAGCCCCCCATGAGAAGCTTGGCTGCCCCTAAGGCCAGGCCGTGGCGGCCCCCGAAGAGGCGGCAGAGGGGCGTCGAGGCCCAGCTGCCGACGGCCGCCGCCGCGAAATAGCCGAAGCCCAGCCAGCCGAAGATGGCGGTGCTTCCGACTCCGCCGCGAAGCTCCTGGACGCGGGGCTGCCAAAGCTGCTCGAGCCCCGACACGGAGAAGCCCCAGACCAGGCCGCCTGAGAGGATGAGGAGGAGGGTCCTGTCCCGGAGGGCGAAGCCCAGCGCCTCCTTGAGGACTCGCGACAGTGTCGCGCGCGGCGGCTTCGCGCTCGGCGGCGTCGCGCTCGGCACGGCCGCAGGCTTGGCGAAAGCGGCGGGGGCCGTGGAGGCGGTCGCCGTGGAGGCGGCGGGCGCCACGGGCCGGGCCTCGCGCACCAGGACGGCCGTCACGACGAACTGGAGGAATGCCGCCAGGAGGTAGGCGAGGTAGTTGGCCGCGTACTTGTTGGACAGAAGACCGAGCCCCTGGAGGCGGGAGCCCAGGGCCGGCAGCCAGCCGCCGGCCAGGGAGGCGAAGCCCAGGGCGAGGGGGACGGCGACGCCGAGCCGCGCCATGATCCGCTGCAGGTCCGCCTTGGGGTCGAGGGCGAGGATCTCGTCCACGAAATGCGCCTCCATCGAGCCCGAGGAGAGGGCCCGTCCGAAGCCGAGGACCGCGAAGCCGAGGGCGAGGAGGGGGAAGGCGCTCGCGGCCAGGAGGAGGAGCGCTCCCAGCGCGTTGCAGCAGAGTGAGAGCAGGTAGACCTTCTTCCGGCCCAGGCTGTCGGCGAGGCCGCCCGTGGGCAGCTCGGCGGCGACCGTGACGCCCGAATAGATCGCGACAAGGACGCCGAGCCGCAGGTAGTCCATGCCCTTCTCGAGGACGAAGAGGGAGAGGACGGGGAGGACGAGGCCGACCATGAACCAATGCAGGCACTGGTTGAGGGTCATGACGCCGATCGTCCCGCGGAGTTCCTTGTTCATCGCCCACCTCTTATGACATCATACGTCTTACTTCAAGATAACTCGTCTTCCGCCTTCCGTCAAGGCCGAAGGAAGATACGCGCTTGCGCCGGCGGGGCCGGGCACCCATACTACGGTTCATGCAATCCGCAGGCACCATCCTGAAAGGCCGCTTCTACAGCCTCGCCAGGGAAGGCGAACGCTTCGCGGCCCTGCGCGTCGGCCCCGACGGCCGGATCGCCGAGACCTACGCCGCGGGCGCGCCCCTCCCCGCGGGCCTGCCCGTCCGCGATCTCCTGGCTGAGGGCCCGCGCGAGGGGCGCCGTCCCGTCGCCATGGTCCCCGCCTTCATCGACAGCCATGTCCACTTCCTGCCCAAGGCGGCGATGGGCGCGCTGGCCCGGCCCCTCGCCCGGCTCGAGGGCGGGCGCCTCCTGCCCGACTGCCTGGAAGGCGTGGGCGCCCTCCTCAAGGAGGAGGCCGAGGCGAAGCCCCGCGGCCCCGTCATCGGCTACGGCCTCTTCGCGGGGGCCCTGGCCGAGCGCCGCCTCCCCTCCGCCGCCGAGCTTGACACATGGGTCCCCGGCCGCCCCGTCCTCGTCTTCTCGCTCGACGGCCACTCAAGCGCCTATTCGAGCGCCGCCCTGCGCCTCCTCAAGCTCGAGTCCCTGGCCGTCGAGGGTAGGCTCTCCGGCGAGGCCCACGAGTTCAACATGGGCCGCGTGATGGCCTACGCGATGCGCGGCCTGGGGCCGGCCGCCCTGGCCCGCGGGATCGCGGGCGCGGTCGGCGAGGCCGCGGCGGCGGGGCTTGCATCCCTCCACTGCCTGGAGGGCTTCGACGACGCGAAGAGCGATCCCGGAGTCGCCGCGCTCGCGCTCGTCGCGCCGCGCCTTCCCCTGCGCCTCAAGCTCTGGCTCCAGTACACGGAGCCCCGGAAAGTCGAGCGCTACGCGCGGCTCCTGGGGAACCGCAGGGCGGGCGGCTGCCTGGCCTGGGAGATGGACGGCTCGGTCTCCTCGCGGAGCGCGGCCTTCGACCGCCCCTACCGCGACCGCGGCGGCTCGGGCAGCCTCTACCGGAGCGCCGAGGAGGCCTACGCCCTGGCCCGGCCCTTCTTCGAGGCCGGCTACCAGCTCTCCGCCCACGCGATCGGGCCCCGCGGCATCGAGTCCATCCTCTCGGCCTACGAGCGCCTCCTCGAGGGGACCGGGGAGGATGCGGGCGGGCGCCGCCTAAGGATCGACCACTTCGAGTTCCCCAGGCCCGACCAGGTCGGGCGGGCCGGCCGCCTCCGCCTCGTCCTCCCCGTCCAGCCGGGCTTCGCCTGGCTCGACGAGCGGGTCCTCCACTCCTACCCGGAGGCCCTGGACGAGGAGGCCGCCAGGTCCTTCTGCCCCCTCAAGTCCCTCAAGGAGGCCGGCGCCGTCCTCGCCCTCTCCACGGACGCGCCCGTCCAGCCCTTCGACCCCTTCGTCCAGGTCGCGGGCGCGGTCCAGCACCCGAACCCCGCGGAGCGCCTCTCAGTCCACGAGGCCCTCAGGGCCTACTCCTGGGCGGGGGCCTACGCCGCCTTCGAGGAGGGGGACCGCGGCACCCTGGAGCCGGGGAAGTACGCGGACTTCGCGGTCCTGGACGCCGACCCCTTCGGGACGCCGGACGACAAGTTGAGCGAAATACGGGCCCTCGGGACCTGGCACGAGGGGCGGCCGCTCGCGGCGCCCCCCGGGGGCCTCGCGGGCTTTGCCCTGGCCGCGCTCGGCGCGGGAAGGAGGAGGCTGTGAGCGCGAAGGACAAGGACCTGAGCTTCGCCGAGGCGACGAGCATCATCGCGGGCTACGGCATCGGCGGGGGAGTGCTCGCCCTGCCCTACCTCGTCTCCCTGAACGGGCTCCTGCCCTCGGCGGCCGTCCTCGTCGCGGCCTACTGCCTCTCCCTCCTCCTCCACCTCATGATCGCGGAGCTCTCCGCGGGCGACGGGAGCGGAAGCCAGATCGTCGAGCTCTTCCGGAAGTACCTCTTCACGGGCAAGGGAGGCGCCGCCCTGACCTGGGTCTTCTTCGCCGCCATGGGGGCCGTCTTCCTCGCGAACCTGGCCGCCTACGTCGCCGGCGGGAGCGAGGTACTCGCGGCCGCGGGCCTGCCCGCGCCCTGGGGCGGACTCCTCTTCTACGCCGCGGCCGCGGCGGTCGCGGCCTTCGGGCTCAAGGTCCTCGGCGTCGCGGAGAAATGGGCCGTCGGCGCGATGAGCCTCCTCTTCGCCGTCCTGGTCGCGGCCTCTCTCGTCGCGCTCGGCAAGGGCGGCGCGGGAGCCGGGGGAGCGGCCGCGGGAGCCGGGGGAGCGGCCACGGGAGCTGGCGCCGCGGAAGCCGCAGCCACGGCGGCCGCGGCCCTCAAGGCTCCGCGCCTCCTCGCCCTCTACGGCATGGCGATGTTCTGCTTCGCGGCCTTCTTCTCCGTGCCGCAGGCCGTCGCGGGCCTCGCGGGGAGGCCCAAGCTCGTCCCCAAGGCCGTCGCGGCCGGACTCGGCGTCAACTTCGGCCTCATCCTCGTCGTGACGGCCCTCTCCCTCCTCCTCTCGAAGGAGCCCACGGCCATCGCGACGGTCGGCTGGGGCAGGGCCCTGGGCCCTTGGGCGGAGGCGGCGGGCACGGCCTTCGTGATCCTCGCCATGCTCACGAGCTACTGGTCGATTTCCTTCGCCCTCTCCTCGATGCTGAAGGAGAGGCTCGGCCTCGGCAACTTCCCCGCCTGGCTCCTCGCGACGGCGCCGACCCTCCTCCTCGCCCTAGCGGGCCTCGGAGGCTTCCTCGACTTCATGCGCACGGCCGGCGGCGCGATAGCCGTCCTCGTCGCCGTCCTCCTCGTGCCCGCCTACCGCCGCTACAGGAAGGCGAGGGCGGCGGCGGGCCAGGAAACGCCCGCCCTCCTCCACCCCCTCTTCGCCTCGCCCGCCTGGGACTGGGTCGCCGCCGTCGCCTATCTCCTCATGGCCGTCGGATCCTCGCTGCCGATCAAGTAGGGGCTCTCGGCCGGCAGGCCGCGGCCCGCCGGCCGGGCTGGACGCCTCAGGAGATCCCGGTCAGGGCCTGGATGTACTGGAGCCGGAGGTAGGCCGCGGGATCGCCCGAGCGCCACTGGGCCAGGCGGCCCTTGAGCTCGGCGACGGACGCGACGCCCTTCCCGTCCATCCAGTCGCCCATCGCCCTCGCGATCTCCCCCAGGACGCCGAAGCCGCGCTTGTAGATGACCGAGCAGAGCTGGACCGCGGAGGCGCCCGCGGCCACGAGCTTCAAGGCCGTCTCCGCGTCGTGGATCCCCGTGGAGGCCGCGAGGTCGCAGGGCACGCGGTCCGCGAGGATGGAGATCCAGCGCAGGCTCTCGCCGTACTCCGAGCCCGAGCTCCGCGAGGCCCCGGCCTTGAGGGTGAGGCCCGCGAGGTCCACGTCCAGGCGGTAGAAGCGGTTGAAGAGGACGAGGCCCTGCACGCCTATCCGCGCCGCCTCGGAGGCGACGGCGGGCAGGCTCGAATAGGAGGAGCCGAGCTTGAGGGCGAGGGGCAGCTTCGTCGCGGCCCTGACCTCGCGCAGCGCGGTGAAAAGCCGCTCCTCCACCGCCTCGCCCAGCTCCTCCGTGGAGGCGGGCATGAAGCCCATGTTGAGCTCGAGGGCGTCGGCGCCGGCCTCCTCGATCCTGCCCGCGAATTCGGCCCAGCGGCCGGCGCCGCGGCAGTTGAGGCTCGCGATGACGGGAAGGCCCGCCTCCTTGGCTCCGGCGACCAGGCGGAGGTAGTCCCTCGCGCCCTCCTCAGTGCCCGCCCCCTTCAGGAAGTCCCAGGCCTCGGGATGGGCGCCCTGGGCCAGGGCTGCCTCCGCCCCCGCGAGCTCGGCGTCGAGCTGCTCCTCGAAGAGGGACTTGAGGACTATCGCCCCCGCTCCGGCGGCGGCGGCCTTGCGCGCGCCCTCGGCGCTCGCCGTCAGGCCCGAGGCGGCGACGACGAGGGGGTTCTTGAGCTTGAGACCTAGATAGCAGGTGGATAGATCCGCCATGGCGACTCCTTCCTGAAGACCTGACGATGCCTGTCGTCTAGAAATCTAGTTCCGGAAGGCCGCGGAGGCAAGGAAGTCCGGACGGCGAGGGCCCTGCCCCTTGGGGCGGCCGGCGCGGACCGGGCGCTGCGTCCCCCACGGCCCGCCGCGAAGGCCCGGCCACCACGGCCGGGCTAGGCGCCCCAGGAGCGGACGAAGTCTTCCTGCTCGGCGGTCTCGGGCGAGGGGCGGGAGGCGTTCTCCGCGCCGGCGCGGAGACGGGCGAGGGCGGCCAGGGCCTCCCCTCCCCTCGCGAGGCCGCGTCGGACAATCCAGCAGCCGACGACGGTGCCCGTCCGCCCGAGTCCGCCCCAGCAGTGGAGGTAGAGGGGGAGTCCGAGCCCGAGGCTCTCGTCGATCGCGTCCAGGATGCCCTCCATCTCCTCGCGGGACGGGACGCCGTAGTCGCGGATGGGCCGCGGGAGGATCTCCAGGTTGAAACCCCGCTCGCGGGCGAGGGCGCGAAGAATGGCGTCGTAGGAAGGCAGCCTGTCCTCGCCCTCGCCGATCTCCCGCTCCTCCACGAGCCGGACGACGCGCCTGACGCCGGCGCCGAGGAGGGCGCTGAGCGCCGGCTCCAAGGCGGCCGGACCCTCCGTCCTGAGGCCTGGCAGGCCGGGGTAGGAGCCGGCCAGGAAGAGGCCCGGGAGGACCCAGTAGGCGCGGGGAAGGGGCGAGCGCGCCTTCCCCGCCAGGGCTTGGGCGAAGCCCGCTTCGAAGTCGGCGCTCATAGGCCGAGGAGGGAGTCGAGGGCCGAGGAGAGCCGGCCCGAAGCGCCCTCGGCGCCCGAGCCCCCGGCAGCGGCCTTCAGGCCAGCGGCCGCCGCGCAAAGCCCTTCGTAGAGCCGCGCGAGCTCGTGGCGCGAGAGGAAGGCCGGGAAGCCGCTTGTCCGGCCGCCGGCCGCCTCGCCCAGGCCGAAGACGGCCCGCTCTCCACCCGCCTCGACGAAGCCCGCGACGAGGGCCTCGGGCGATTCGGGCTCGAAGCGGATGCCTATCCTGAGGCCGGCCTCCAGGAGCTCGGCCGCGATCGAGCCGCGCGGCCCGGGCGCGAGGGCGAGCTCGCCCTCGCGCCTCGCCTCGGTTCCCGCGACGATAAGGCCGGCGGACGCGTTGGCCGACGCCGTCGGCGCCGCGGCCGCCGCGAGGCGGCGCTCCAGGGCCAGCTTGGCCTTGAAGAGGAGCTCGGGGCGCTCGGCGCGGGCCAGGCGCGAGGTCTCCACGAAGGCCTTGAGCTTGACGGCGACGAGCTCGCGCTCGAGTCTCCGCTCCGCCTCGGCCTTGGACGAGAGGCTCGCCTGCCTGAGCTCGGCGGCCCTGGCCGCGACGAGGCCCAGGGCGTCGGCCGCTCCGGGCGCGGGGGCGAAATCGCCCGAGAGGGCCCGCAAGGCCCGGTCGGCCTCGGCCAGGCCGCCCCCGAGGTAAGCGCCGCCAGGGGCGCCGCCACCCGAGTCGACGGCCGCGTCGGCACCCGCGCGGCGCGTGGCGCCGCCCGATGGCGCTCCGCCCGCCTCGCCCTCGCCGAATCGGCGCTCCGCGAAGCGGAAGGACTCGTCCAGGGCCTCGTCGAGTTCTGCCAGGAAGAGGCGGGCGGCCCGCCTTCCTCCCTCGTCGCCCTCGACGGGGAGGGCCTGGGCCGAGGCGAAGTAGCGGCGAATCCGCTCGGCCAGGATATCGAGGCGGTCCTTGAGGTCGCGGCGGTTGTTGGCCAGGATCGACTCAGAGGAAAGGAGGCGGGCCGAGAGGGACTCGAAGGCCGCTATCCTCTCGGCCATGATCTGGAAGCCCCCGACAATATCCGAATAGTCGATTTTCGCGCTCATAGAGTTCCTTGATTTTCGTCTCTTCGGCGCCGCGAGGCAAGGGCCGGGGTCCTTTCCGGCGAATTTTCCCGAATTTTGGCACTTGACAGGCCACCGGGCCGTACAGCAGATTACGGCATCACGCTTGGAGCCCGGGCGACGCGGCCTTGCACAGGACCGTTTCGCCGCCGCCGCAAGGAAAGCCCCTTGGAGCGACGGGCCTTTAAGAGATTCTCGCCATGTCCTGCCTATGTTTCATGCCCAGCGGCCCGATCGGGCCGCGGCGCAGCTAGACTCCTCCCCCACCACCCCCCATTCCAACGACAAGCCAGATCTCGCGATGAGCCTCCACGGCCTAAGCAAGGCCTACGGCGGCAGGGTCATCGTGGACGGATTCTCCCTCGACATTCCGAGGGGCCAGGTCCTCGGCCTCATCGGCCGAAGCGGCGCCGGGAAGTCGACCCTCCTCCGCATGGCCTCCCTCCTCGAGAAGCCCGACTCGGGCGAGGTCCGTTTCTGCGGCGAGCCCGTCTCCGGCCTCGGGGGCGAAGAGCTGCTCAGGAGGCGGCGCCGCGTCGGCGTCGTCTTCCAGGCCTTCAACCTCTTCTCCTCCCGCACGGCCGGCGGCAACGTGGCCTTCCCCCTTGAGGCGGCGCGTCGGCCCAAAGCCTTCGTCAAGGAGAGGGTCGCCGAGCTCCTCGGCCTCGTCGGCCTCGCGGACAAGGCCGACAGGCCGGTCTCCAGGCTCTCGGGCGGCGAGCGCCAGCGGGTCGCGATTGCCCGAGCCCTCGCGAACGAGCCCGAGATCCTCTTCTGCGACGAGGCGACGAGCGCCCTGGA
>ERZ795054.4177-NODE-4177-length-10778-cov-7.075352_pt1 | contig 10778 bp, 8 predicted proteins | sample MGYA00375138_ERZ795054 | MGnify/ENA primary metagenome ERZ795054 (study PRJEB30183, sample SAMN05720215) | anaerobic digester metagenome | isolation source: active sludge of municipal wastewater-treating anaerobic digesters | place: USA | collected 2014-12-23 ...
ACCCTGATGTACTCCTTGTCGAACCTGTTGATAAAATGAATGGTCCGGTATTTCCTGGAATCCTTCGCATCCCTGAACACCCGCAGCCCCTCGTCCCGGCATGAACGGCAGGCCCCGAAGGGTATCTCGATCCCGAAGCTCAGGGGGTTCGCCGAAGACGAGCTCTCGATATGGAGGACGCCGGGGCATTTCTTGCACGCCATCACAGACTCGATCTGGCTTTCCCTGATTCCGTCAGTGTCATAGTATATCTGTTTTTTCCGGACATTGTAATCACCGTATTTTACCGCGTTTTTGTCCTTCGGCGGATTGCGGTACGCATCCAGAACTGCGTCCGCGACCTTCTCGATATATCCCGAAATGTTCCGGTCCTGCCTGAGCGCCTCATAGTTGTAATCGGGCTCCCGCACCATTGAATAATCGACGCCGGCCATGGCCAGCACTATGCCGAGATTGACATAGGGCAGCGCGCCCTGTATGGAATAACCTCCTTCCAGGACCGCTATGTCAGGGTTGAGCTTTTCGTTCAGGATGGCGTAACCCTGCGCCGAAAAATTCATGTTGGTGATCGGATCGGTGTAATGATTGTCCTGTCCGGCGGAGTTGATGATCAGCTCCGGCTTGAAGTCGGCCAGTATCGGCAGCACGATGTTGTCGATCGCGTACAGGAAGCCTTCGTCAGAGGTGGCGGGCGGCAGGGGGATGTTTATGGTTTTGCCCCTGGCGCACGGCCCCCCGAGCTCAGGAACATGCCCCGAACCGGGATATAGCGTCCGGCCGTCCTGGTGGATTGAAATATACAGAATGTTCGGGTCGTGCCAGTAAACGTCCTGCGTGCCGTCCCCGTGATGGCAGTCGGTGTCAACTATGGCGATCTTTTTGGTCCCGTACTTCTCGCGGATGTATTCGACCATGATGGCTTCGTTGTTGATGTTGCAGAAGCCCCTGTTCCCGTGCACCGACTTCATCGCGTGGTGCCCCGGAGGCCGAACCAGCGCGAACGCCTTGTCGACCTCGCCGTCCATGACTATCCGCGCGGCCTTTATGGCCCCGCCGGCCGATATCATGTGCGATTCGGTGGTCACTGTCCTGACGTCGGGAAAACAGAAATGTGTCCTCATCACGTCCTCTTCGGTCGCGATGTCGGGCTTGAACTCATGTATTCCCTCGATGTCGAAAATTCCCTCCTCCCAGAGCTGGTCCTGCGTGTAGAGCAGGCGCTCCTCCCGCTCGGGATGAGACGGATCGATCGCCCAGTCATAGGCCGGGAAAAAAATCAATCCCATACGGTTTTTTGCTTTTATCATTCGCTCCTCTTGCGATCAATTCGCTGATCAAAGCCTTTTCAGGCGATTCCACCTTCGACACCGGGCTTGATCTGGCATTTGACCCTGATGTCCCTGCCGGTGCTGAAGTAACCCTGCACCATCTTAAACGAAGATGACTCGATAATTTCGATGTCCTTCACCGACGACTGGATGCCCATCCGCTTGCAGTAATCGACGAGATACGACCTGGCCTCGTCTTCGGCCTGCTCTACCGTATAGTCGCCTGCGACCTTCTCCCTGATATTCAGGTTGGGGATGATGAGCTGCCCCTTGCTCGTGTCGGCGAAAAGCTCCACCTGGAATGTCGGCTTTGCCAGGGCCGCGCCTATCGCGTTGGCCACGGCGTATTCCCGGGGTATGATCACTTCCTTGTTGAAGCTCGCATGGAGGTAGCGCGCGAAGCCCTGCGCCGGACCGCCCATCAGATATACTTTTTCGGGAACGATGGCCCTGTTTTCGAGCATTTCGTGGATGGTATAGACCGGCTTATCGTTGATTTCTGCGAGCATGGCGTTGACCTGATCGGTGATGAAGCCCACCGCGAATTCTATCGAGGCCTTGACCAGGACATCCGCCTTCATGCCGGCCTTTTTAGCCGCCTCATCGACGCCCTTTTTCGACGCGGCCGTGTTGCCGTACGAGATGGTCCCGTTGTAATTGAGGGCGTCGACCAGCGTGATGACCGGGCCGCCCTCGGCCATTGACGGGCCCTCGCGCATCGGTCCGACCGTGACCTTGCCGGACTGCACCGAAATCCTGGAATCCCCCCCGATGCCTATCGACCTGGCCAGGAGGGAGCGCACCAGTGTCGGCACCGACGCGAACGATATTCCCTGCCTCTCTACAAGTGGAGCGCCCGAGGCGAATATCGCGATATCGGTCGTGGTTCCGCCGATGTCGAGGATGATGGAATCGTCGGTGATATCGCACAGTGAGATGATGCCCATGATGCTCGCCGCCGGGCCTGAAAGTATCGTCTCGACCGGCAGTTCGCGCGAAAGGGACAGCGGCATGGTGCCGCCGTCGGCCTTGAGCACGTTGACCTGGGTGTCGATGCCGAGCTCCTTGAGACTCTCATTTATGGCGTCGCAAAACTGGTTGTACAGCCTCCACACCGCAGAGTTGAAATACGCGGTGCCCACCCTTCGGGGAAAATTCAGCTGCCCGGAGAGCCGGTGTCCCAGGGACACGAAGTCCGCCTGGTCGCCGACCTTTTCGGCGAGGTATTCCTCCTCGCCCGGGTTCCTCGTCGAAAACTTTGTCACCAGGGAATACACACGCACGTTTTTACCGGCGCATTCCTCCAGCGCGGCCTTCACGCCCGCCGATTCGAGGTCCTTGATGAGAGTGCCGCGATGGTCGATTGATCCGGGAATGACATAGAAAAAATCCCCCAGTCGAAAACTCTCGGGATCGATACCCGGCCCGCCGGAGATGATCACCCCGACCTTTTCGGTCTTGTTTTCGACAATCGCGTTGGTTGAAAGTGTTGTGCTGAGATTTATTCTCTTTATTGCAGATCGATCGACGGATTTTGTGACTTCGGCAAGGGCCCTGTTGATCGACGTGAGAAGGTTTTTATGGTCGGTCGGCGCCTTGAATGACGCGACGATTTTATTATTGTCTATGAGAACTGCATCAGTATGCGTGCCCCCAACATCCAGTCCTAAATACATGGCACCACCTTCATTTCGGCAATTCCCCTTGTGCAGGGAGATATACATAGATATTATAATATGGGAAATGCATGTCAAGGAAGATAAATGAAGAAAAATAAAACCGGCCCGGGAAGGTTTCCCCTATTTGCTCCTCGTAACGCCGTCCACGCGCAATAAAAGGCTCTTTCTAAGGATAAAAACCCTGGAACGTACAATCTCGACAAAATGAAGGTAAACCACGGAAGAGGAATTCATGAACTCACGGCAGCGCTCCCTGATCCTGTTTCCCATCCCCATGACCGCGTCCCTGCCGGAACCTGCAGCGGACAGGCCTTTGCCTGCGATCTTCAGCGAAAAATCATCCGCAACCGAAGATTTGACATCGCATAGAACGTCGCCCTGTATCGGCGCAGGACCAGAGCCGATGCGAACCGGCTCGTGCTTCGCCGGCGAGGCCTCGCCGGCGAGCGCTACGGGGTACGACACAGGCAGCAGCGCACTGCCTTCGGTACGGGAAGCCTTCTTTTCATTGCGCGGCCGGGCCGGCTTGTCCGCCATTATGTTCTTCTCATGATTATCGGGCCTTGCCGGCCTGCCGGTAGTCATATCGGCGTCATTGCGGGGCCGGGCGGGTTTTTCTGCTATGACTGACTTTTTCGCTTTCAGCAGCTTTTCGGCGTCCCTCGAAATATAGGCCAGCAGGCCTTCGGCGTTCTTCCTGGTCATGAGATAGCGCGGCAGCTTGAGCCCGCCTTCCACGAAATCTTCAGGATCGAGGTGCCCCCCCTGAATCGAAAAAGCGTACCGGTATCCGGCCTCCCTGACCTTTTCCACGGTGACCGGGGAATGCACGCCGAAGGGATAGACGAATATGGATATGGCCCGGCCGAGCTCCTTTTCAAGGACCGCTTTGGAATGGATAATTTCCCTGTCGAACATTTTCCTGTTCGAGTCATAGAGCTTCTTGTTCACATACTGGTGAGTGTATCCGTGAGACGCGATCGGGCAGCCTTCGCTGGCGAGCTTTTTCACCTCGTTCCAGGTCATTGCGTAATCAACCTTACCGATGATCGACGGATAGATGGCCAGAAGCGGAAAAATCCCGAATTTTTTGAACACCGAATAATACGCCTGAACCACGCTCCTGTTTCCGTCATCGATGGTTATCAGGATGTTTTTTGTCCCGGCATAGTTGCCGGTAACGACGTCCCTGACCGTGAGGAACCGGAATCCCTTTTGCAGAAAAAAACTTATATGCTGCTCGGTTTCGGCGAGGGTGAACGAGTACATCGTGCCGTTGTCCAGAAAAGCGTGATAGCACAGCACATGCACCGCTTTGGGCGCGGGAGCCGCCTGCCGTTCGAGAGCAGCCCTGCGGGTCTGGGCGCCGGACGGTAAAGAGAAGGCGCAGAGTGCGAGCGAGACAAGCGCGGATAGAAAAACGCCCGTCGCATTAACGGGGTTTCTTTCCATTGATCACCTTTCTTTTAAATCTTCTGTACCTGATCTCGTCCAGGTAGGCGACCTCTTTCGCGGCCTCGTCAAGCAGTTCGAGCTTTCTTTTCTCCATCACGCCGCCGTACGAAGGGACCTTTATCAACAGGTTTTTATAAAGAAGCGAAACGAATTCATCCAGCGGGGGGATGAGATAGGTGTTGATATACGTTGTGTACTTCCACAGCTTGTTTTTCGAATACAGCGACGCCTGTTCGGCGGATACGGCCCGCAGATAGTACATCCTTTCGCAAAAGGCCGCGTACCGGTCTTTGTCATACGACATCACCAGCTGCTGCAGCGACTTCTCCTTGGCCGCGAAATCCTGCTTGGTGTAGGGGAAATAAACGACATAGTCAAGTTCGATATCAGGGTCATAGCCGTAGCTGTAGGTCAGGGCCGCGGTGGTCTCTGCGAGCATCTGCTGTTCCTGCTCGTTGTAGAACTGGCTGTCTTTCCTGAATGCTTTATGGTAGTACGTGCACTGCAGAAGCAGCAGCGGAAGCAGGAGAACGGCAAGTCTGTGGTTCATTGAGAAGCTCCGTATGTTAAAAATCTTCCGGCCTTATCAGGTCCCCTTCCCTGATGTCCCTGACGGTCTGACGGCCCGTGACGGTCATGATCCTGTCAGGGCCGATGCCCACTCCCGGACGCAGTGCGATCAGATCGTCGGCCTCGATCGTCTTCCCCCGGGGGATGAACTTTTTAGCGAAGAGGCTGCGCCGCGCCGCCCTTGCGACAGGATGCTCGGCCTCTCCGTACGAGATATCGCCGCCGCCGAGCATCGAAATCGCCCTTTCGGCCGCGCCTATCATGCCCGAAAAATCATCCGGCGCCAGAGAGACATCTTTATCGGGACAATCGTGATTTCTGTCAACAGTAAAATGCTTTTCGAATATCCTCGCGCCGAGAATGGCCGCTGCCGACACTGCCTCAAGGCCCCTGCTGTGGTCAGAGAACCCCACCGCAAGCCCGTACCTCTCCCGAAGTGAAACGATCCTTCTCAGGTTGAGCGCCCCGGGCGGGGCAGGATAAAGGGAAACGCAGTGGAGTATGGACAGGTCCTTTCCGCCGCTCTTTAAAAAACATTCAACGGCCGAATCGACGTCCTCGACCTTCGATATCCCGGTCGACATGATCGCGGGTTTTCCGGTCCGTGCGATCATCGATATCAGCCCGTGGTTGGTGACCTCGGACGAGGCGATCTTGTACAGGGGAACACCGATGGATTCAAGCAGCTCCACGGAAGGGAAGTCGAAAGGGGACGAGAAAAAAACGACACCCTGCCCGTCTGCATAATTTTTCAACTCGGCGTATGTTTCGCGGTCGAACACGAACTTCGAAAAAAAATCGATGAGAGACCGGTCGGGTTTCCCCTCCCTGCCTGTCTCAAGCAGCGAGGAGGTGTGCACGGAGTTCATCATCTCCGGAACGAATGTCTGGAACTTCACCGCGTCAGCCCCGGCCCCGGCTGCGGCCCTGATCATCGCCCGGGCCATTTCGGGATCACCGTTGTGGTTCATGCCGATTTCGGCAATGTAAAAAGCGTTTCTTCGCGGGTTTTTAAATGCATCGATCATCGGTTCACCATTTTCAAATGCACCCTATGCTCCTATCCGCAGAATGCAATTACTTTTCGCCGGCGACCCGTAAAATATTGGCGTCATCGCATGACTCCGGATCAGCAAGGGGAATATTTTTATTGACATTGTTATTTTATCTCATAATATCTCATTAATGTCTTAAGCGGGGAGTATGGCGCAGCGCTCACTCGCCGGTCACCATGCACGAAATTCTTGCATTTACTTTGAAAAATGCGGATTGCAACGATCCGATGAAAATGTTCAGCGTACAAGAGGTCCGGAGTGGGAAAAAAATTCATTCTTTCTATCGATCTGGGAACCACCGGAAACAGGGTCTTCTGTTTCGACGAGAAGGGTAAGCCGATATCCAGCGCCTACCGGGAATTCACCCAGCACTTCCCCAGGCCGGGATGGGTCGAACATGACGCGATGGAAATCTGGCACTCGGTGTGCGGGCTCATGCCCGAGGCCATAGAAAAAGGCGGCCTGTCTCCCAGAGACGTCATATCCATAGGCATAACCAACCAGCGCGAAACCTCGCTTCTCTGGGACCGCGAAACCGGCAAGCCGATACACAATGCGATCGTGTGGCAGTGCAGAAGGACCGTGGACATATGCAACCGGCTCAAGCAATCGGGACACGAGGAGATTTTCAGGAACACCACGGGCCTCGTGATCGACGCGTATTTTTCGGGCACCAAGGTGAAATGGCTCCTCGACAATGTGGCCGGGGCCAGGGAAAGCGCGGAGGCGGGGAAACTCCTCTTCGGCACCATCGACACATGGATGCTCTGGAAACTCACTGGCGGCGGTTCGCACATGACGGATTATTCCAACGCGTCCCGGACCCTGATGTACGACATCAAGAAGAAGGAGTGGTCCCGGACCCTGCTCGACATACTCGGCGTACCGGCCTCGGTGCTGCCCGGAGTCGGTCCCTCGGCCTCCGATTTCGGCAAGACCAGAAACGCGCCCTACATTCCCGACGGCATCACGGTCGGCGGCATCGCGGGCGATCAGCAGGCCGCGCTTGTGGGCCAGGGCTGCGTGGCCCCTGGCACCTCGAAAAACACCTACGGCACCGGCTGCTTTTTGCTCACGAACAACGGCGGCAATTTCGCCATATCAAAAAACGGCCTGCTCACCACGCTGGCGTGCGACAACACCGGCGGCCCGGCATACGCACTCGAGGGCTCGGTCTTCATCGGCGGCGCGGTGATACAGTGGCTCAGGGACTACATGAAATTCTTCGAGAAATCGTCTCAGTCCGAGGCCATGGCCGCGGGGCTGGACAAGAGCGACGAGGTGGTTTTCATCCCCGCGTTCGTCGGGCTTGGGGCGCCCCACTGGAATATGGAGGCCCGCGGCGCGATATTCGGCATAACCAGGGACACCGGCCGCGAGCAGATAGTCAGGGCCGCGCTGAAATCCATTGCGCTCCAGACAATGGACCTCATCGAGGCCATGAAACAGGACACCGGCAAAAACATCAGGGAGCTCAGGGTCGACGGCGGCGCTACCGGTAACCGGTACCTGATGCAGTTCCAGGCCGACATGCTGGGCATACCGGTGCTCCTGCCCGAAAACACCGAATCCACCGCCCTCGGAGCGGCGTATCTCGCAGGCATCACCGGCGGGCTGTACTCGAAGCTGGACGAAATCGCCGTTAACAACGCCATAGCATCCAGATACGAACCGCGAATGGACGAAAACACGCGAGAGAGGGAAAAAACGCTCTGGAGAGAAGCGATCCGGAGACTGGTGAAGCAATAAGCAGAAAATAATTTTTATGCGAAATACGCCAAAGAATCGATTGAACAATTGACGGCGCTCATGGTATAATGAACATTAGAGACAGACATTTTATTCATGGAGGGGTGTGATGGCTAGACCACTTTTGGGAGAGATCCTGCTCGAAAACGGTGAAATAACGAAAGAGCAGCTCGGCAAGGCGCTTGAAGTACAGAAAAACGAGGGCGGTCTCATCGGAATCATACTTGTCACACAGGGAGCGATCAGCGAACAGACACTGGTCAAGTACCTTGCCGTACAGGCCGAAAGGGTTACGAGCTCGGAGTGATACGGGCGGCCATATAAAAAAAAGCAAAGCGGCCGATCGGCCGCTTTGCCGCGCATACTATATTTTTATCTCATGCAACCAGCCGTGCTTGTCTTCCATTTCTCCAGTCTGGATCTTCGTAAGCCTGTTGTATAACTCGGTCAGAACCGGGCCCGCTTGGTCGCCGTTTCCAAACGTGAAGCTTCTGCCCCTGTAGTCGACCTGGTTAACCGGCGTGATGACCGCTGCGGTGCCGACGGCCCCCGCTTCGCTGAAATCGCCGAGCTCATCGATGGATATCTGCCTTCGCTCGACCTTCAACCCCATGTCTTTCGCGATGATCGTGAGGCTGTCGTTGGTGATGCTCGGGAGAATCGAGTTCGACTTCGGGGTGACATACGTGTTCCCCTTGATCCCGATGAAATTCGAGGTCCCGAACTCGTCCACGTATTTCTTCTCGGCAGAATCGAGATACATCACGATCGGGTATCCCTTCTTCTTGGCGTACTGGCTGCCGGCCAGGCCCGCAGCATAGTTGCCGCCGACCTTGCAGTCGCCGACACCCTGCGGCGCAGCGCGGTCGAAATCCTCGAGGGCCAGGGCCTTCACCGGAGTGAAGCCTCCCTTGTAGTACGGCCCCACCGGGGTCCCGAACATGATGAACGCGTATTCGTCCGCGGGGCCCAGGCCGACGCGGGCGCCGATACCGATCGCCAGCGGACGGATGTACATGCTCGCTCCGGTTCCGAACGGCGGCACATATTTGACGTTGGCCTTGACGACCTTCTCGAGCGCCTCGATGAATATCTCCTCGGGTATCCTCGGGATGTATATCCTTTCGCAGCTGCGGTTCAGCCTTCTGGCGTTCTCGATGGGCCTGAATGAAACGATGCGCCCGTCTGCGGTTTCAAAGACCTTGAGGCCCTCGAAGCATTCCTGGCCGTAATGAAGGCACGGCGCGGCGATGTTGAGGGATATCATTTCATCCCCAACAAGCTGACCGCCGCTCCATGAGCCGTCTTTGTAAAAATACCGGATGTTGTAATCGGTCTTGACGTATCCGAAGGGCAGATTTCCCCAGTCCAGGCCGGCTTTCTGTCGCGTATCGCTCTTGTTCATAGGCTTCCTCGAAAACAGCTTAATATAAGAAAAGAATCAATGGACAACTTATTACGGGGACAAAATAATTGTCAAGAGAAATTAGAGATTTCAATAAAGGATAAGACATGGGATAATGACTTTGGATAATCCAGGCCAATTGATTTGTCGCTGTCATCCCCGTGAAAACGGGGATCCATCTTTATTCTGAATGATGTGCATAACGAAGATTGATCCCGGCTCGTCGGCCGGGATGACATTACAATGGATCAGGGCCTCATTCAGAAACATCCGCCTTGATTCAAACCCGCACCGGTATTTTTTATTGACAGGAGCCCCTGCAAGGGAAGGATATCGATCCATACAGGGCGTGAACAATAAATATACAATCACGCTCATAAAAGAACATTTCGCCGCCGGGAACTGTATCTTCCGGGGCGGATTATATCTCTAATCCATCCAGTCACAGGACTTTTTTTATTGTTAACTGTCGGTCTTTATTGCAATACACTAACTTGAAGGAGAAAAACACATGCTTAAAAGAATAGGATTGTTTCTGCTGACCAACATCCTCGTCGTGCTCACCGTCAGCCTCATCCTGAACGTGGTGCTTCCACTTCTGGGGATTCAGGTCGGCGGCGGAGCCTGGGGCCTCGCCGTATTCTGCGGCGTGTTCGGCATGACCGGCGCTTTCATTTCTCTCGCCATGAGCAGATGGATGGCCAAGAGGGCATACAGCATCCGGCTCATCGACGCATCGGAGCAGGATTATCGTCTTCGCGAGCTTTATCAGATGGTCGCCCGCCTCTCACAGAAGGCCGGTCTTCCCGCGGTTCCTGAAGTCGGCATATACCGGTCGAACGAAGCGAACGCCTTCGCGACCGGCCCGTCGAAATCCAAATCGCTCGTCGCCTTCTCGACCGGAATTCTCGCGGCCATGACCCCCGAGGAAGTCGAAGCGGTCGCAGCACACGAGGTAAGCCACATCGCCAACGGCGACATGGTCACCATGACGCTTCTCACCGGCATCGCCAACGCACTGGTGATGTTCATGGCCCGCATAATCGCGCAGGCGATCGACAGCTTTCTGCGCGGCGACGACGAAGGAGGAGGGCTCGGATTCATCGGTTACATATTCACGGTCATGGCCCTGGAGACCGTGCTCATGCTCCTCGCCTCGATACCGCTGGCAGCTTTCTCCCGCTTCAGGGAATACAGGGCCGATGCCGGTTCCGCCGGACTGACGTCACCGGCATCGATGGCATCAGCGCTCAAGAGGCTCGGAGAGATGAAACTGGTCGACAAAAAGGACTCGTACGCCATGGCGAAGATCAATTCGAAGAAGCGGATTTCTCTCTTTTCCACGCACCCTTCGCTCGAAGACAGGATCGCAAGATTGCAGCAGATGTAATTATTTTATTAATCCCGGGGGCTGCGCCCCCGGGACCCCTGCTTCAAGAATAAGACTGCATCACCGAATTATTATTCAATTGCACCCCGGGACCCTGCTTCAAGAATAAGACTGCATCACCGAATTATTATTCAATTGCACCCCGGG